>Ga0315277_10003249_pt1 | contig 22102 bp, 12 predicted proteins | sample YL17G05_15_MG_FD_203695 | JGI IMG/M metagenome (GOLD analysis project Ga0315277, IMG submission 203695) | Sediment microbial communities from Yellowstone Lake, YNP, Wyoming, USA - YL17G05_15 | ecosystem: Environmental > Aquatic > Freshwater > Lake > Sediment | place: USA: Wyoming | collected...
CCCGATTTCTCTACCAGCAGACCTGTCCTGCCATCTTCAACCACCTCAGGCTGGTGGTACACGTTGGTCGTCACGACGGGCAGTTCGTAGCTCATCGCTTCCAGGATCGACGATGCGACGCCGGTGTGGGAGGGCATCACGAAGATGTCCGCTGACATGAACTCCTGCTCCAGTTCGCCCCAAGGTACCACTTTGTCCATGATGCGCAGGCCTCGTACACCTTGATGCCGTCTTTTCAAGGTGACCGGCAGATCGGACCGCAATGTTAGCTCGAGGTTGTCGTACTTATGAGTCAGTAGAGCAAAGGCTTCTAGGAGCTCCTTGCCGCCCTTGGCGTCGAACTGACCGAGGATGTTAGCGGAGTTGACGAACAGCAGCTTGACTTTGCCCTCATCGTGGCGCTTGGCGAAGTCGCGGCTCCGCTTTGCCAGCGGAATCACTTCTATCTTGTGCTCGAATTTGCTGCCATCCACATTCCTCAGCAGCGATTCCTTGGCGAACTCGCTCCAGCACAGGATTCTCTTGCACCAGGGCGAGCCCAGCGTCATTTCGATGATCCCCCGGTACTTCCGGAGCCCCTGATAGTCTCCGGCCAGGAAGTTGGTGAAGCAGCCTACGTCTACCACCCAGGGCTCTTTTCTGAGAACCAGGTGCTCGCAGGCAAACGTTAAGTCCACTCCTGGAGGCGTCGCCCTCAGGGAGCCCAGGTATGACTTAATGAGAGCCAGCGGCAGCACCCGGCTCAGTTGCCGCTGGAGCGAGTACGAGGCGGTAGCCTTGCTCAGAACCCGCGCCAGCCCAACGGTGGTCGGCTGAGGGCCCAGGAACTGGTAGCCCTGGGGAGGGAAGTCAATATACTCCCCGTACAGCGAGTGAAGCTTCCACACCGGCTCTATGTAGACTCGTTTCGGCAACTTGCTCGTCCTTTGACCCTCTCTCGTCTCCTTGTCGCATCCAGAGAACGCACGGGTTCTGCTTACGCGCCTGCCCTCTCCTGAACGAATTCCCGAACGTAGGACACTATGGCTTTCCTCTGCTCGCTGCCGATGCCGTGGTGGTTGCCGAACAAGAAGGCATTGCGGTGAACGAGCCGGGCGTTGGGCAGGTCGCCCACCTTGCGATAAGGAAAGAGGCGCATGGCTGGCTGCTCATCCATGTTGCCAGCCATGATCGGCCTGGTCTCCACTCCTTTGGCTTCCAGGTGAGCCACCAGCTCCTCGCGCCTGAAAGGGGCGTCAGGAAGCACCATGATCGGGTAGCCGAACCAGGCATGCCTTGTGCCCTCGGCCTCTTGGTACACACGGAGGTGTGGTAGCACCCCCAGTTCCTTGCTCCAGTAGCGGGCGTTTTCCCGCCTCACCTCAACATAGCGCTCCAACTTCCCTATCTGGTGAATACCGAAAGCCCCTTGTATCTCCATGGGCCGGAAGTTGTAGCCAGTGCTGACAAAAAGGAAGCGCGGGTCCACTTCCGGATGCTGCTGCGCGATCACATCCTTAGCCTTGAGATCGCGGGCCCAGCCGAAAACTCGGAGCGCTCGGGCCAGCTCAGCGTATTCGTCGTTGTTGGTCAACAACATGCCGCCCTCGATCGTGGCGATATGGTGGCTGAAGAAGAAACTGAAGGTGGCAAAGTCGCCGAAGCTGCCTACCTTCCGACCGTGGTACTCAGCGCCGTGGGCCTCGCAGGCGTCCTCGATGACCAGGAGGTTGTGGCGGCGGGCAATGGCCATGATCCTGTCCATATCGCATGGGTTGCCCATGAGATGAACCAGTAGAATAGCGCGAGTCCGCGGAGTTATGGCCTTCTCGACCTCCTCCGGGATCAAATCGAAGGTGTCCAGGTCCACATCCACCAGGACAGGCACCAGCCCCACATTCGCGATGGGGAAGATGGCGGTGGCCCAGGTAACCGCCGGGGTCACCACTTCATCCCCTGGCTGGAGGTGTCCTGCGAGGAGGGGACTAGTGAGAACCGACAAAGCCAGGAGGTTGGCGCTAGAGCCGGAGTTCACCATCACCGCATGTTTGACGCCGACATATTCGGCGAACATGCTCTCGAACCGTTGCACCTTCTTCCCCATGGTCACCTGGGTGGAGAGTAGGCTTTCGAGCGCCTCCCAGACCTCTTCCCATCCGAAAGTCGGTACGCTAAGCGGGATTCGGGTTTGGCCTGGCACGAAGGGCGACCCGTTTTGCTGGGCCCAGTGCTGCTGAATAAGCTTCTTCAACGACCCGTTTATCGCTTCCGTCATAGTGCTCGCTCCTGAACGCTTTCTTGAGGCCTGGCCCGGCGCCTTTGGTCCAGATACCATTCGATGGTCCAGCGGAGGCCTTCGCGCAGCTCCGTCTTGGCTTTGAAGGCGAACTCCTTTTGGGCTCGGCTGGTGTCCAGACAGCGACGCGGCTGGCCGTCGGGCTTAGTGGCGTCCCACACAATTCTCCCGTCGAACCCGGTAAGCTCGGCGATAAGGGTCACCAAGTCCCTGATGGCTATTTCCACGCCCGAGCCGATGTTTACTGGCTCCGGCCCATCGTACTTCTCCGTTGCCAGGACGATGCCCTCAGCGGCGTCTTCCACGTAGAGAAACTCGCGGGAAGCGCTGCCGGTGCCCCAGACCTCGATCTCGTCTCTCCCTTCCTCGATGGCATCGATGCACTTCTTGATAAGGGCAGGGATTACGTGGGAGCTCGCCGGGGCGAAGTTGTCACGAGGGCCGTACAGATTGATCGAGAGGAGGTAGATGGCGTTGAAACCGTACTGCTGGCGATAGGCCTGTGCCTGAACAAGGAGCATCTTCTTGGCAAACCCGTAGGGAGCATTGGTCTCCTCTGGATAGCCCGCCCAGAGATGTTCTTCCTTGAAGGGAACCGGCGCGAGTTTGGGATAGGCGCAGACGCTGCCCATGACGACCAACTTGTCTACTCCGTGGAGCCGCGCCTGTTCCATGACCTGCAGGCCCATGAGGAGGTTGTCATAGAATAGCTCTCCAGGCTTCTCGCTGTTCAGGCCAATCCCTCCGGCCTTGCCGGCCAAGTGAATGACGATCTGCGGGCGAGCATCGTCGTACATCCTGACGACATCTGCCATCCTGGTCAGGTCGTAGTCAGCGCTGCGGGGGACGAAGATGTCGCGACAACCCATATCTTGCAGCTTCTCTACCACGTGGCTCCCCAGAAAGCCTGCGCCTCCCGTTACAGTGATCCTCCTGCTCGCCAGCCAGCTCATGGCCCTGACCTCACCTGGATTGTTGCCGCAAGTGGGGAAAGGAAAGCATAGCCGTATTTGCTGAGGATGGCCTTGCCTTCCCCGGGAGGCTGCAGGCCCTGAGCCTCCATGTCAGCATCCACCATGATGCGCACCAGGTCCTTGAAGGCAACCCTGGGGCTCCAGCCCAAATCATCGCGAGCCTTTGTCGCGTCCGCCACCAGTAGGTCCGTCTCGGTAGGGCGGAAATAGCGAGGGTCGATCTGCAGGTGCTCTCGCGGATCCAATCCTACGTAGGCAAAGGCTTCCCCAAGGAAGTCCTGGACCGAATGGCACTCGCCGGTGCCGATAACGTAGTCTTGTGGCTGATCCTGCTGGAGCATGAGCCACATAGCCTCCGTGTACTCGGGAGTGTAGCCCCAATCCCTCCTCGCGTTCAGGTTGCCCAAATAGAGGTAGCGTTGGCGGCCAGCCAATATCTGAGCGATGGCGCGAGTGATCTTGCGGGTCACGAAGGTCTCACCCCGACGTGGCGACTCGTGGTTGAACAGGATACCGTTGCAGGCAAAGAGGCCATATGCTTCGCGGTAGTTGACGGTAGCCCAGAAGGCGTATACCTTGGCTGCCGCGTAAGGGCTACGTGGCCGGAAAGGACTTTGCTCATTCTGAGGGGCAGGCGCCTCGCCGAACATTTCGCTACTGGAGGCCTGATAGAACCGAGCCTTCACTTTGCTTCTTCTCAGCGCCTCCAGAATCCGAATGGTTCCGAGGCCCGTTATGTCGCCGGTATACTCGGGGATGTCGAAGCTGACCCTAACGTGGCTCTGGGCCCCCAGATGGTATATTTCGTCCGGCTGGATTTCGTAGATCAGATGGGTCAACTGGTTGCTGTCGGACAGGTCGCCGTAGTGAAGAAGGAGCCTGGCCGTTGTCTCATGCGGGTCTACGAAGAGATGGTCGATGCGATATGTGTTGAAGGTGCTGGCTTTCCTGATAAGGCCGTGAACTTCGTAGCCCTTGGCCAGGAGGAGTTCGGCTAGATAGGAGCCGTCTTGTCCTGTTATGCCTGTGACAAATGCTTTCCTGGCCATTCGTCCTCCTCCCCTATCCTGCCGATCCATTGTCTGCAGGTTGAGCGTCCTGTAGGCCGGCTGCCTTGATTTCCCTGAAGCGCCATCTTCCCACTGCATGCCCGAGCCCCACCGCGGCAATGCAGGTCAGAATAGCCGCCGCCTGGGCCAACGCTGGCGGGCGCCAGAACCGCACCAAACGCGAGGGGAGCGCCCGGAATAGGAGGTGCCGCAGGTAGGCGCTCTCGGTGGAAAGCGGCCTTACGCCATGGGCTCGGGCTAGCTGCTCGATGCGCGCTTTGCAGAGCCCTTCCTCGTATGAGCGCTTGAGGAAGTATCTCCACGTTCCGCGAGCTGCCGGCACCTTGTGGCGGATGACACATGCTGGCTCATAGACGATCGTTGCTTGGGGCACTTGTCGCTTGAGGCGCAGGCAGAGCTCTGCTTCCTCGCCGGCCTGCCCATCGTTCGCGACGCGCCCCAGCGAGCCATCGAACTGGCCGACGGAGGTGAACACCTCTCGCCGAAAGCACATGTTGTGCCCGTGCGGGTTGCGCACGTCGGTACGCTTCGAGGGGAGCCAGGTGAAACCGCCGCCCACTGTCCAGTCCAGATCCTCGGGAAGCCAAGACGGCCGGCCCTCGCCCCAATCGAGAACGGCCCGCCCGCCGGCAGCATGGACCCGTGGGTCTTCGAACGCGGCTATCAGGTTGGCAAGCCACCCGGCCTCTGCCACAGCATCGTCATCCAGGAAGGCCACCAGGTCTCCTTGGGCAGCGGCAATGCCAACGTTGCGTGTCGCCGACAGCCCTTTCACCCCGGCGTTCTGGACGACCTTAATGGACTCGCCGAAATCACTTCGTGAACGTTCGTAGAGGTCACGATTGTTATCCACTGCCAGGATTATTTCCTCCGGTGGGCGGGTCTGCCGCTGCACCGACGCCACAGCCTCTCGCATATCCCGAAGCCGCTCCTGGGTGTAGCAGCAAATGATGACCGAGACAGTGGGCTTCATGGCTGGCCCCCGTCCTGGTGGTTCTGGGCGCGCAGCTCAGCGGCGAAGATGGACAGAAACACGGCGGAAAAGACGACCTGAAACCCCAAGACCGCCAAGAATGCCCCAAGTACGAGCGCTTTGGTCTCAGAGAATGCGCCAGAGCCATGGGCGAACCAGTCTCCCGCTAGAAACGCCTCTAAGACGACACCGACGGCTAGAAGGGTTATCCCGAGCAAGGCCATGTTGCGAGCCATGTTCGGCCGAAGAAACACCCGGGCGGGGAAGTCATTCTTCGTAAACCTGTGTGCTAAGGCGTAAAGGCTAAGCCCGAAGCCGAACACTGCCAGGTGAAAGCCCGCGAGAGAGAGCATTGCCGCCAGAACGAAGACATGGGCGCCCAGACCGACCTCGCCGGCGGAGGACGGGACGGCCATTAGAGTGGCCATCAGCCCTACGCCAACCGCGAATAGAAGAACGCCCGGCAGGATGAGAGCGACAGCCGGGTTATATAGAGCGAGCATTCTGAGTATGGTTTGGAAGATCTGATAGCCGTCCTGAAGGCCCCGAAGCTTGGCTTCGCCGACACGGGGACGGTACTCGATGGGGATATCCAAAATACGCAGCCCCATGCGAGCCGCCTTTATGGCTATCTCAGCCTCAATGCAGAAGCCGTCTGAGTCGAGGCGCATCTTGTCTAGATGCGCTTTCTTGATCCCATAGAAACCCGTGAGGGGGTCGTGGGCCTTGAAGCCGTACAGATTCCTGATCGCGCCGCGGAATATCGCATTGCCCACACGGTTGAAAGCCGGTATCTGCTCCTTGCCCCTTCTTCGCGAGCCGACAACCATGTCAGCCTTGCCCAGACTACTGGCCATGCGAGGGATCAGCTCGACCGGGTAGGTGTCGTCGGCGTCGATGAAGATGAGGTGCTCGCCGCGAGCTGCCCTCATACCTGTCTTGATCGCCTGGGCCTTCCCGCGGTTGGAAGCGTGGGGCACGACCCTGCAGGGGAAGGCAGCGGCCACATCGCGGGTGCCGTCGGTCGAGCCGTCATCAATGACGATCACTTCGTACGTTTCGTCGATGAGAGGTAGCAGCTTCCCGAGGATGATCGGCAGCCCTTCCTCCTCGTTGTAGGCGGGGATAATGACGCTGGTGCGAGGCCCAGGCCTGTCTACAACTCCGCGCTCTCTGCGCGGTTCGCGCTTCTCCAGGGCAGTTCTAGCTTCAGTGCGCATCCGATCTCCCGGCCGGGTGCCTTCCCTCCTGTCTTAGCGACGCGGCCCGTATCTGACCACTACCTCGCGGTCCTCACGCAGGTCCGTCACGATTCGGTTTGGCTTACCATCCAATTCCTCCCCATCGACCTCGGTGGAGACAATCCTGAGTCCGGGCGGCGGGTGGATGGTGATGGTGAGAGGGATCGCCCGCGTCCCGGGTTGCTTCTGGACGAATAGACGGTACTCATGGAAGTCGTCGCCCATGTAGGCGACCAAAGGTACGGCGTATGTGAAGGCGAGCTCTTTGCTCGCGTCCAGAGGCAACAGGAAGAAGCGGGCGAGGACGGCCTTTCCGTCTTCAGACCAGGTATCCTCTGCCCCCACCAGGGTTTCCCCCTCCACTACTTCCCTGAGGCTGGTGTCCTCAGGCACCATCAGGCGCAGGTAGTCGCCATACAGCGGGAGGGAACCGTCGCCGACGACAAGCCCCGCTAGATGGGGGTCCTTTCCCTCAGACCATGCTGTGTAGTCGTTTGCATAGGCTACGGTGACCACGTTGGTTGCGTTTCCTTCCGCATCGATGCTGACATCCATATCGATGCGCGGCTCCACCACGAGATTGAGCTTTGTGCTCCGCAGGCTGGAGTCGACCACCATGAGATAGTCGCCGGCGGTTCCTTTCAGGCCGCCATCCCAGCCGAAGTCCGCGATCATCCGCTGCACCTCTGGATCAGTGTGGTACAGGAGCAAGTTCTTCTCTCGCCCCACGCTGCGAAGGGCGCTCAACATCGATGCCCATTTGGAGGGGCCGGTCGTGAGCGTGCTGGCGATAACGTCCTGGGCCAGATAGCCCACGAAGTCATAGCGGTCCGTCTCCCACGGCCTGGCACCTTGGGGATGCGTTATGATCAGGGTCTTCTCGATGACGTCCTGGCTTGTGACAGTCGCGTCATATTCCTCGACCGTCATCGGCCCGAGCACCTCCAGCAGCCTCTCGAGGGTCAGGAAGTTGACGCCAATGACTCCGTCGATGCGCTCCTGAGTGCCGCTGTTGGTGTGGTAGATCTCGATCGCGTTTTGAGCAGCCGTCGGGAAGTCTGGCCACCAGCTCGCTTCGGCCAGCCCCATCGGCCAGTCGCGCAGAAGATAGGTTTGCAGAGGCCGCGGAGGGTCAATGTAGCCGTCCGTCGCCGGAGGCCAGTTCGAGTTGATGCTCCCCACATCGTCGAAGGAGAGCCGCTCCAGTCTTCCGTTATCGAAGGTGAGGAATCCATAGACCAGTATGAAACCGCCCGTACCCAGGATCTCGGTGTTGTCATGGGCCAGAACCAGGTACGTCTGAGGGCCATCATAGCCCAGCACTTTGGGCGCCATGGCTGCTGCCCGCCTATAGTCCACGAGGCGGGCCTCCAGCTCTTCGATATGATCATCCAGTTGACTCACTGCTGAGCTGAGGGGAGCGAGCAGGCCGTCCTCAGCTATGTGCCGGCGATTCTCCCGAATCGCGGCGAGCCTCTGCTCAATGACGGCCACGTTGGGCTCGACAGCTTCCAGGACTGGCACGACCCTCTCTGATAGCGATCCCCCCTGCGCATCTCTCATCGCTTGATATGTACGCATCGCCGCTGCGGCTTCCATACCCATGTCCGAAGCGTCGACGCCTATCGCTGCGATGTCCTTTGCCGCATCGGCCTGGCTGCCTATCCAGGGCAGGCGGCTAGCGGCGAAGACCAAAGGATCTGAGCCGAGAGCATCAGAAGCACTGGCAAGCTTCCCTCGGGCTGCCCCAAAGCCTTGCGTTGCCTCGCTCAGGTCATCTGTTGGCAGGTCAAGACCCTCCTCTTCCATTAGCTCGCCAGCGTTGACCAAGAGGTCCCTACCCTCAGCCAGGTCGTTGTAGATCCGCACGTATCGATACGCCTCCACGGCCGCGATCACCAGCAGCACGACCAGGATCGCGATGCTGATGACGTCGCGACCCCTCACCCATCGAAACCTCGAATGTCTCACCGATCTCAAGCGCCGCGAGACGGATGTCCCACCCACAGCTCATCCCGCGCTGCCTCTATTGCCGCCACCATTGCCCTACGCCAGCCGAGCCCGTCCGAGAGTCAGCGGGAACCTAGGGACTCCGATGCCGCCGGCTGCCTATTCCCCAGACCAAGACGGCCCCGGCCGCGAGCGCTACGGCGCCCCAAATGGCGATGAGCGGGGCGGACCAGGAGTTGCCGTCGCCTGTCCCGACTCCAGTCGGGGGCACTGCCGCCGGGGGGGTAGACTCCGGCAGCACGGCCGTCGGCGTTGGCGGCTGGACCACCACCTGGACCTGTCCCTGACAGCACTCCGCCTCGGCCACCACGACTATCGGGCCGGGGGCGCTGCCGACACACAGCTCCGCCCCAGCCTCCCCCTTCTCGTCGGTCAGCGCTGATGCCAGGGTCAGGGCGGCATCAGTTCCCGGCTGGGAAAGGATCGACATCGTGCAGCCAACCTCAACTGCCGGGGCACCCGCGGCGTCCGTCACGCGACAGATGATCGGGATGCACTCGCCGGTAGACGGGGCAGCCTCACCTGCGGAGACGACGACGGCGCACGGACACGGCGACGGATACGGCGGCGGATAGGGTTCCTGCCCGGGCGGCGTAGCCCCCACCGGCATCAAGAACAGCCCAAGCGCTACCGCCAGCATGACGAATCCGACGAGGATCATCCGCGGCGTAGACGGTATGTGAACCATCTTGCAGCTCCTTCCCGACCGACGGGAATGTCACAAAGAATTGTGTGGTGACGCGCCTGAAGTTGGGGGCAAATCGGCCAACGCTTTCCTTGCGGCCCCACGCTGGCCCGCCCTAGAATAGAATATGGCAACGGGTGTGGTCCCACGCGCCTATTGCCAGGCTCCGGCGGTGCTCGCCGTCGGGGCCTTTTTCCTTTCCCTGCCTGTTATCTATGCCTTGGCCCAAACTCCTCTATGTAGTAGCTACCAGCAACAGGCCGTTGCCCATTTCCGCCACCCCTTCGACATCGGGAGCCCTGCCCCCAGCAGTCACCACCACACGCCTGTCTAGCGGCCCAAGCCCGGTTATTAGGAAACCGTAGGCCCCTTATACACCCATATCTATAACTTGTCAAGTATTGTGGTATTTCAGGACATGTGCGAAAGAGAAGGATTGAAGGAAGCCCAGAGCAGCCTGTAGTAAATAACCAAGGCTGGGCCAGGTAAGTACGAAAGGTCGCCAGCGGTTGTCTGGGACGCTGCGGCCGTCGACCAAGGGGGGGCCGGACGACCTGCCTGAAAAGCAGGAAATCGTCGGTCGGCGATCAGTGCCGCCAGGCCGCACCCGCGGCTGGGCGAAGTCTACCCCGATACGACACAACCTGCGCGCGGCCACGACGACTGAAGTGGAACGAAACTGCGGGTCTTCAGTCTGTTCTCTTCCGCCGACCCGGATGAGGCTGGTCAGGCGCCACTACAGTGACGAGGAACAGGGCGAGCAACGACCACAACCAAGCATCGTCGATTCTCACTGGTATCGTTCCAGCTAGCATGAGGGAGACGATGACCACGCCTGCGATGCCTGCGGCTCTGCCCATTTTCAGTCCCTCCTCTCACGTTGGTAGTTCTTCCTGGCCATCACCACTTCTCCTCACAGAAACGGCCTGAAGCCCCTTCCCGCTACGGCATCGCCGGATCGGCCATCAGGGCGCGCCTGACCAACCACGTCTTGCCGGCCGCCGCCGTGTGGCGAGGCGAACCGGTTTCCGGCCGAGGCGCCCCCATCTAGGCAGGCACAGGAAGCTCTCCCAGGGCCATACGGACGAGCTCGATGATGTGATAACCGGCGAGACCGCGGGCCTGCACATCGCCGGCCAGGCCCCGCCGGCACACCGGGCAGAGATAGCACATCGCCTGCGCCCCCGCCGCCAGGGCGTCATCCAGATTGCGCTGGCGGATGGCTGGGGCCAGCTCAGGCTTGAACGTGGTCGCCGGCAGGCCGCAGCACAAGCAGTCCTCGCGGTCGTACTGGCGCTGGACCCGCTCAACGCCGATAAGGCCCAGAACTGCGTCTACGGCATCCTCCTTCCCCGGCGACAGCCGCGACGCGCAGGGCCGCTGGTAGGCGACGCGTAGAGCGAGGGGGGTGATGTCCTGGCGGTGGCCTTCCAGGTAGTCCCTCAAATACTCGACGATGTGCACCGGCCTGAAGGGAACGTTGATGCCAAGCTGCGGCACGCAGTCAACCAGCATGCCATAGCAGTCATCGTGGAAGAGGATGACCTCCTCGGCGCCGGTGGCCGCCAGGCTGTCCACGAAGGCCTGAGCGTGACGTCGGGTGACCGATCCCGCGCCCATGTGGTCGAACAGAATATAGCAGAAGAAGTGGCGGCCCCTCACCATCGGAAGGCCCTCAAACAGGCGGCCCTGAAAGAGATCAGCCTCGGTGGAGCCGAAAACGCAGGCCGACAGGACACGGCCCTGGTTCTCCGGCACCCGCACCTCGCCGGTCGCCGCATAGCGCGCCTCCTCGGCGGCGATCATCTCGGGCGGGATGCGCAGGGAGCCAAATTGCTCCTGCCGCTCCAGGATCAGGTCGAAGGGGCGGGCGTCCGTGGGGCAGTACTCGTTGCAGGCGAAGCAGGTGATGCAGGCCGATAGGATGGGTGCCGGCCGCCCAGCGATTAGCTCATCGATCTCGAAGGCGGCGCGCTCCTTGTCGTAGTCCACGTAGAGACAGCGCACCAGGCACTCGCCACATCGGTCGCAGCGCGTTTCGTCAAACATCATCCGCTCCCTTCAGAAGATGTCATACCGGCCTCCGAGCCGCTTTGCTTTAGAATACCACGTCACTGGAGGATGTACCTGGTGCCTACGCTGCCGGGGACGAAGGCGTCCGGGAGGGCGGCCGCCAGGGCGTGGGTAGCCCGCCACCCTGTGCAGTGGGCGGGGACCACCACCTGCGGCGCCAACTCAACCAGCGCTTCCAACGGAGGGTTAAGATGCGTCCCCCATTTAGTGGACTTCCGCTCGCCGACCCCTTATATTAGGGCCACACCACCGCTTGGGGGTATGCATGGCTCGCCCGCGCTCCGCGACTTCTACCGCTGACGGCGCCAGTCTCGGTTTCTCATGAACGAAGCCATCGCCCGAATCAAAATCAATAAACTGCTGGAAGCTGCGGGGTGGCGCTTCTTCCCGGCCGGCAGCGCCCGTGCCAACATTCAGCTCGAGCCCAGCGTCACGATCAAGACGACCGATCTCGACGCGCTCGGCGACAACTTCGAGAAGACGGCCAAAGGCTACATCGACTTTCTGCTTCTCGACGCCAAGGGCTTCCCTTTCATCGTCCTTGAGGCCAAGTCGGAGGACAAGAACCCGCTTGTGGGCAAGGAGCAGGCCCGCAAATACGCCAGGTCCCAGAACTGCCGGTTCGTGATCCTCTCCAACGGCAATCTGCAGTACTTCTGGGATCTGGAGCGCGGCAACCCCTACCTCATTACGTCCTTCCCGACGCCGGATTCAGTGATCGGCTACCAGCAGGTCACGCCCAACCCGCAACGCCTCATCGACGACCAGGTCGGCGACGACTACATCGTGCTGACCCAGCGCCCGAACTACCAATCCGAAGCGGCGTGGCGCAACGAAGCCGAGCGCCCTGGCTACATCCATGCCAACAAACTGCGTTTCTTGCGGCCCTATCAGTTGAAGGCCATTCACGCCCTGCAACGGGCCGTTAGGGACGGCAAAGACCGCTTCCTGTTCGAGATGGCCACTGGCACCGGCAAGACGCTGACCGCCGCCGCCGTCATCAAGTTGTTCCTTCGATCCGGCAATGCCCGTCGTGTGCTCTTCCTAGTGGACCGCCTCGAACTGGAGGATCAGGCCGGGAAGAAAGCCGACTCCCCGTTGCTCCTGTTGTCTGCCGACTTTCAGACGGTGATCTACAAGGAGAACCGTGACGACTGGCGGCGGGCGGAAATCGTTGTCACCACGGTGCAGTCGCTGCTCTTCAACAACAAGTACCAGCAGCTCTTCTCGCCGACCGATTTCGACCTGGTCATCTCCGACGAAGCCCACCGCTCCATCGGCGGCAACGCCCGAGCCGTTTTCGACTACTTCATCGGCTACAAGCTCGGCCTCACCGCCACGCCCCGCGACTATCTCAGGCGGTTTGACAACACCAACCCTTCTACCCGCGACCCTCGCGAAGCCGAGCGCCGACTGTTGCTGGACACCTACCGCACCTTCGGCTGCGAGAACAGCCAGCCCACCTACCGCTACTCGCTGCTCGAAGGCGTGAAGGATGGTTTCCTGATCAACCCCACGGTGGTGGATGCCCGCACCGAGATCACCACCGAACTGCTTTCCGAAGAGGGCTTCGTCGTCTCCTTCACCGACGATACAGGCGAAGACCAACAAGAGGCCTTCATGCAGCGCGAGTTCGAGAAGCGCTTCTTCGCCGACGCCACAAACCAGCTATTCTGCAAGACCTTCCTGGAAAACGCACTGCGCGATCCGGTCAGCGGGGAGATTGGCAAGTCCATCATCTTCGCGGTCAACCAGAACCACGCCGCCAAGCTGGCGCAGATCCTCAACCAGATGGCCGACCGCATGTTCCCCGGCAAGTACCAGTCCGACTTCGCCGTGCAGGTCACCTCGCAGATCGCCGACGCCCAGCAGTTCACCCGCAACTTCACCAACAACAATCTGCTCGGCTCGGCCAACTTCCTGCCCGCCTACAAGACCAGCAAGGCGCGGGTCTGCGTGACGGTTGGCATGATGACCACCGGCTACGATTGCACCGACATCCTCAATCTCGGTCTGTTTCGACCGATTTTCTCGCCGACGGACTTCATCCAGATCAAGGGGCGCGGCACCCGCAAGCACAACTTCCTCGATCAGCTTTTCGACGACAGCCTCAAGGATGGCGTCTTGCAGCCGCAGAAGTCCGCCTTCAAGCTCTTCGACTTCTTCGCCAACTGCGAGTACTTCGAGGAGGAGTTCAACTACGACGAGGTGCTGAAGCTCCCCCGGCCCCAGGCCAGCGGCGGCGATGACGGCGAAGGCACAGGCCCGGTCGTGGTTAGCGGCACCTACGAGCACCTCGGCGCGGACATCCTCTCGATGATCAGGGAAGAGACCATCGGCTACGAGGGGATGAAGATCGACCGCATGTTCTTCGAGAAATTCGAGGACACCGTGCGCGAGAACGAGACGATCGCCGCAGCCGTCGAGTCAGGACAATGGGATCGCGTCATCGACTACGTGAACCGCGAGGTCTTCGACAAACCAGAGGAGTACTACACCCTCGCCAAGCTGCGCAAAGCCGCCGCCGTGGACCGCCGCCTGACCCTGCGCGAAATCCTCGAAAAGGTCTTCGGCCTCATCCCGCGCTTCAAGTCCAAGGACGAACTGCTGGAAGAGGAGTTCGCCAAGTTCGTCGCCGATGCCAAGCCCGATGAGGCCGAGGCCATCCCGGCCATCAAGACCTTCTTCAAGGCCTACGTCATCAGCGACCATGTGCGCCACATCATCGAGAGTCGGGACTTCACCGACCTGGCCACCAACCCGGTCTTCTCCACCCGCGACTTCCGCGCCGTGCCGGAGAAGTACCGAAAGCTCATCCCTGAATACGTCAAGGACTACGTCTCCTTGAACCAGTTCGCCGCATAAAGGAGACCCCATGCTCGACACCGACACCAAACGCCGCATCGACACCGCCCGCGACATCCTCGTCGGCAAAGTGCCCGACCCCAAGAGCCAGGTCGAGCAGATCACCATCGCCCTCATCTACAAGTTCATGGACGACATGGACGCTGAGAGCGAGGAGTTCGGCGGGAAGCGCAAGTTCTTCGCCGGGGAATTTGCCCGCTACGGCTGGGCCAAGCTCATGCGCTCCGGCCTGGGCGGCCACGAGACCCTGAACCTCTACGCCGAAGGCATCGCCAAGATGCCGGAGAACTCAGGCATTCCGCTGCTCTTCCGCGACATCTTCAAGAACGCCTATCTGCCCTACCGCGACCCGGAGACCCTGCGCGCCTTCCTCAAGATCATCGACGAGTTCACCTACGACCACAGCGAGCGCTTGGGCGACGCCTTCGAGTACCTGCTCTCCGTGCTCGGCTCACAGGGAGAGGCCGGGCAGTTCCGCACCCCGCGCCACATCATCGATTTCATGGTCGAAATCGTCGACCCGAAGAAGACCGAAACCGTGCTCGACCCGGCCTGCGGCACCGCCGGGTTCCTGATCTCGTCCTACAAGCACATCCTCAAGGCCAACACCGACGCCAAGGGCAACAGCACCCTGACGCCGGACGAAAAGGGCCGCCTGGCGCAGAATTTCAAGGGCTACGACATCTCGCCCGACATGGTGCGCCTGTCGCTGGTGAACATGTACCTGCACGGCTTCGCCGACCCGCACATCGTCGAGTACGACACCCTCACCAGCCAGGACCGGTGGAACGAATACGCCGACATTATCCTCGCCAACCCGCCCTTCATGTCGCCGAAGGGCGGCATCAAGCCCCACAACCGGTTTTCGGTTCAGTCCAAGCGCAGCGAAGTGCTGTTCGTTGACTACATGGCCGAGCACCTCACCCCCGGTGGCCGCGCCGGCATCATCGTGCCCGAGGGTATCATTTTCCAGAGCCAGACCGCCTACACGCAGCTACGCAAGACGCTGGTGGAGGAGTACCTCGTCGCCGTTGTCTCGCTGCCGGCGGGCGTGTTCAATCCCTATTCGGGCGTCAAGACCTCGATCCTGATCCTCGATAAGTCGCTGGCCAAGAAGGCCAACACCATCGCCTTCTTCAAGGTTGAGAACGACGGCTTCGGCCTCGGCGCCCAGCGGCGCGAGATTGAGAAGAACGACCTGCCGCAGGCCCTCGCCGAGATCGGCGAGTATCTGCGCCGCCTGCGGGCCCGTGAATCCGTCCCCGACTTCCAGCCCACGCTCGGGCTGATCGTGCCGAAGGAGAAGATCGCGGCGAATGGGGAATACAACCTGAGCGGGGAGCGGTATCGGGAGAATGGGACGAGAGAGACAACATACGAGTGGACAGAGCTTGGTGCGATAATATTGGGCAAGCCGCAATATGGTTCCGGAGCGAGCAAAGTGCCATTTGATGGCAAAGTGCGCTACATACGCATCACCGACTTGACCGACCGGGGAGAACTGAAATCGGAAGACCCGGTGTCTCCCTCTACCATCGAGCACGATTGCTTTCTTGAACCGGGCGACCTACTCATCGCCAGATCAGGCTCAGTCGGGCGCACGTATCTCCACAACGATCCAAACGGGATCTACCAGTATGCTGGCTATTTGATTCGGTTTCGTATCGATCCCGCCAAAGCCCTCCCAGAGTTCGTGTTCCACGTCACTCAATCCGATCCGTGGCGGGAATGGATTCTCAGCAACTCCAAGACGGGAACGCTGACCAACATCAACGCGAAGCAATATACCTCCTTTCGATTCCCCCTGCCGCCGTTGGAGGTGCAGAAGGAGATCGTGGCGGAGATCGAGGGCTACCAGAAAGTCATCAACGGTGCCCGCGCCGTCCTCGACAACTACCGCCCCCACATCCCCATCCACCCCGACTGGCCTATCATGAGATTTGGCGAGGTCACATCAACGGTTACGCCTCCTGCGAAGATTCAGAAGGCCAACTTCGGCGACGTGGGTCGCTATCCGGTTATCGACCAGTCACAGAATGCAGTTGCTGGGAGAACTGACGATCAAGCCGCCTTGGTTGATGGGACCGGCGGCCTAGTGATCTTTGGCGATCACACCTGCGCCGTTAAGTTTGTCAATGAGCCGTTCGTGCAAGGCGCAGACGGTATCAAGATCATCAAGGCTGGGGAGCGCCTGGAACCCAAGTTCGCATACTTCTACCTATTGAGCCATCCTATTGAGCAGGAGGGATACAAGCGGCACTTCGGCAAATTGAGCGAATCGCGTATTGCCATTCCGCCTCTCGCCACGCAGCAAGCCATCGTCGCTGAGATCGAGGCCGAACAGGCACTGGTCGCCGCCAACCGCGAGCTGATCGCCCGCTTCGAGAAGAAGATCCAGACCACCCTCGCCCGCGTGTGGGGCGAGGACAAACCGGCCCCAGCGGAGGCATGAGCCTCTGTATCCTCACGTCTGTGCGCGGAACGTGCCCTGTAGCCCGTACACTATCCCCACATAGTGTACGGTCGCTGTGAGAGGACAGACGGCCTGAACAGGCTACCCGGACGGCAGGTTGCTCGCGGGCGGAGGCTCCGCGATGGCGGGGCTGCTCTCGTCGGCCCGACCGATCTCGACCACGGCCGTGTGCGCCTCGCGGTCGTCGACGAGCCGGATCGACCCCTCGTCCTGCTCAACGCCGTCGACGACGATGCGCACTCCGTCACCCGCGCCCGCTCGTCGAACGGTGATCGCGTAGGTCGTCTCCCGGTAGCGGTAGCTCAGGGTGAACGACTGCCAGTCGGGCGGCAGGCAGGGCGTGAAGGAGAGCCGGTCCACCTCCAAGCGAAGGCCGAGCAGCGACTCGACGATCAGCCGGTACATCCAGCCGGCGGCACCCGTGTACCAAGTCCAGCCGCCTCCGCCTGTATGCGGCGGCAGCGCGTAGACATCGGCCGCAACTACGTACGGCTCGACGCGATAGGTCGCGGCCTTCTCCGCGCTCGACGCGTGGTTGAGTGGGCTGATCAGCGAGAGCAGCTCCCAGGCGCGGCGGCCGTCGCCCAGCGCCGCGAACGCCATGACCGCCCAGATCGCGGCGTGCGTGTACTGGCCGCCATTCTCCCTCACGCCCGGCGGATACCCCTTAATGTAGCCGGGGTTCAGGTCGGACCTGTCAAACGGCGGGTCGAGGAGCTGGATGAGGGCCTGTTCGCGGCGGACGAGCAGCCGGTCGACCGACTCCATCGCGATGCCACTGCGGCGCGGGTCGCCGGCGCCGGAGATCACAGACCAGCTCTGGGGTATCGAGTCGATCCGGCACTCCGGGCTGTCGGCAGAGCCAAGCGGCTCGCCGCTGTCGAAGTAGGCGCGGCGGTACCAGTCGCCGTCCCAGGCGTGCATCTCGGCGGCGTGGCCGAGCGCCGCGGCCTCCAACTCTAAGCGCTCGGCGAGGGGGGCGTCGCCGTGGAGCCGCGCGACCTCGGCGAACTGTGTGAGCACGTGGTGGAGGAAAAACGCCAGCCAGACACTCTCGCCCTCGCCGCCCAGGCCGACCATGTTCATAGCGTCGTTCCAATCGCCGGAGCCGATCAGCGGCAGCCCGTGCCGGCCGAGCCGCATCCCCCGCTCGATCGCCCGGACGCAGTGCTCGTAGAGCGTGCCCACCTCCTCTGACCGCGCGGGCAGGTCGTAGTAGGAGTCCTCACCCGGGTTGAGCGGCCGCCCCTCGATGTAGGCGACGTGCTCGTCGAGGACGCCGGTGTCGCCCGTGCCGAGGACATAGCGGGCCGTCGCCAGTGGCAGCCAGAGCAGGTCGTCGGAGCAGCGAGTCCGCACGCCGCGCCCGGTCGGCGGGTGCCACCAGTGCTGGACGTCCCCCTCGCGGAACTGGCGGGCCGCGCAGCGCAGCAGGTGCTCGCGGATGAGCAGCGGCTGGGCGTGGAGAAGCGCCATCACGTCCTGGAGTTGGTCGCGGAAGCCGAAGGCGCCGCCCGACTGGTAGAAGCCGGTCCGCGCCCAGAGGCGGCAAGCGATCGCCTGATAGAGGAGCCAGCCATTGGCGAGGATGTTGACAGCTGGCTCCGGCGTCTCGACGCGGACGGCGCCGAGGAGGCGTTCCCAGTGCCCCTTGACCGCGTCCAGCGCCGCGTGCGCGGGGCCGGGGCCGCGGAAGCGCCGCACCAGGTCGCCCGCCTCCTCTTCGTCGCGCCCGACGCCGAGGACGAAGACGATCTCTCGCTCCTCGCCGTCGGCCAGGTCGACCTGGACCTGCAGCGCGGCGCAGGGGTCCAGCCCGGCGCCGACACGGCCCGATAGGCGGGCACGCGTCATCGCGGCGGGCTGGCCGGGCAGGCCGTTGCGGCCGAGGAACTCGGTTCGGTCGCAGGTAACGGTGCGGATCGCCTCGTCCACGTCGAAGAAGGCGACGCGGCCGGGGAGGTCGCCATTGTAGGGGTTGCGAGCGAAGACGGCGCCGCTCTTCGGGTCGATCTCGGTGACGACGTGGAGGAGCGACTTTGCCCGCTGCTCGCCGAGCACCCACTCGACGTAGCCCGTCGCCGAGAGGCGGCGCGCCCGGCCCGACTCGTTGCGAAGCGTAAGCGCCATCAGCTTCACCGACGCGTCGAGCGCGACGTACTCGGCCAGCTCGGAGATGACACCGGCCTCCGCGTGCTCGAACACCGTGTAGCCGAAGCCGTGGCGGCAGGTGTAGGTGGTGGCGCCGCGGGATGGTAGCGGCGTTGGCGACCAGTAGCGACCGGTCTCTTCGTCGCGAATGTAGAAGGCCTCGCCGCTGGCGTCGGTCACCGGGTCGTTGTACCAGGGAGTGAGACGCATCTCGTGGGCGTTCTCGCCCCAGGTGTAGCCACCGCCGCTCTCCGTGATGACGGCCCCGAACTGTGGGTTCGCCAGCACGTTCGCCCAGGGCGCGGGCGTCTTCTTGCCGGACCGCAGGGTGACGACGTACTCGCGTCCGTCCAGCGTGAAGCCGCCGAGGCCGTTCGAAAGCACGAGGTCGCGGCGAGGGAGCCCAACGGCGCGCTCGCGCTCCGGCGCGACGTTCTCGGCTGGCGTGAGCGCTGGCACCGCTTGCTCGACGCGGCGGCGCTCGATCTGCTCGGCGAGCGTCCCGGCGCTGTCGATGATCACAACGCGGGCGACGGTCTGCAGAAGGATCCTGTCCTCCTCCGACATCTGATCGGCGTGCCGGACGAAGATGCCGCCCGCCCGGTCGATGACGTGCGACTCCGTTCCGGCTCCGACGAGACCCATGATCTCCTCGTGCAGCTCCTGGCGGTAGCCGGACGGCTCCTCGTTCCAGATGACGAGGTCGACTGCGAGCCCGGTGAGGCGCCAGTACGCATGCGCCTGGACGATCTGCCGCACGAGTTCGATCTTCGATCGGTCGCCGATGCGCAGGAGGACGATCGGCAAGTCGCCGGAGATGCCGAAGCTCCAGAGGCCGGACTGCGCGCGCCGGTTGCGGGCGAGGACGTTCGGCGGGGCACGGCGGCCCGCGTTGGCGTAGACGATCGAGCTGGCGAGGCGGCCGTAGAGCTGGGCGTCCGACTCGGTCGCGTTGAGCTGGCGGAGGACGACCTGCCGGTGGGTCGTCGCCAAATCGAAGACGCGGTTGGCCAGACGGCGATCGTGGTACTTGCCAGCGAGCGCCATCGCCGCCTCGCGTGTCTCGCCGACGCCGGTCACCACGTTCACCCAGATCGTCTCTTCCGGACCTACCGTCACCTGGCGACGGACCGAGACGATCGGGTCAAGCACCGGCCCCTGGCTGTCGGAAAGGCCGGCGCCGTCCGCCATCGCCTTCGGGTCAGCGAGCGAGCGGCCGCGCCCGATGAAGCGCAACCGGTCCGTCTCGAATGACGCCTCGCCGATGGAGGTCGTCGCACCCGCGTCCATCAAATGGACCATCCAGGGCGTCGGCTCGCTGGGTGAGCGCGGCCGCCGCGAGCAGAGGATCGCGTGGTGCGAAGGGACGATCTCCGTCTGGACGAAGAGGTTGCTGAAGGCCGGGTGAGCAGCGTCAGCGGACGGCGGTGCCATCACCACCTCCGCATAGCTCGTCACCTCAATCGTCCGCCGCGTGCCCGAGCGATTCGTTATCCTGATGCGCCTGATCTCGACGTCGTCCTCTGGCGAGACGACGATCTCTGTGTGCGTGTCGATCTGGCCATCGCGGCGCCGGTACTCGGCGCGCGCCTGGGAGAAGATAGCGTCGTAGCTCTTCGGCTGCTTCAGCGTCGGCTGGTAGGCCGTGGACCACACCTCGCCGCTCGTCAGGTCGCGAAGGTAGCAGAACGTGCCGTAGCAGTCGCGTGTCGCGTCCTCTTGCCAGCGCGTGACCGCGAGATCGCGCCAACGGCTATAGCCGCCCCCGGCGTTGGTCACCATAATGTTGTAGCTGCCGTTGGAGAGCAGGTGCACCTCCGGCGAGGCGGAGTTGGGGTTGCTGAACACGCGGAGGAGCGCCTGATACTCACCGGCGCGCTGCTGCAGGCCCGACGTCTCGGCGGCGCTTGGATAGAAGGGCGCGACCTTCGGCACGCGCTCCTGCAGCAGCACCTCCGTCGCCTGGAAGAGCCGCTCGGAGAGGAAGCGACGCTGCATCGGCTGGCCGAGGAGAGCGTAGGCGAGGGAGAGGAAGGTCATGCCCTCGTGGTGTGGCATGAACAACCGCACGAGCGCGAACGCCTCGCCGTGCGGCAGCCGCGAGGGCGTGTAGTCGATCGCTTCGTAAAGGCCGTAACGGCCCTCCGCGCCGAGGTCGACGAGCCGCTCAAGGTTCGCGCACGCCTCTTTCGGCGCGACCATCAGCGCCATCGCCGTCGCGTATGGTGCGACGACCAGGTCCTCGGCGAGGCCGCGCCTGAAGCCGAGGCCCGGCACGCCGAAGGCGCGGTACTGGTAGTTGAGATGGGCGTCCGTCGTGTTGTAGCCGGACTCGGACATGCCCCAGGGGACGCCCCGCTGCGCGCCGTACTCGATCTGGCGCCGGACGACGGCCTTGTAGGTCCGGTCAAGCACGGTTTCCTCGTAGGTCGGCATGACCATGAGCGGCATCAGGTACTCGAACATGGACCCGCCCCAGGAGATGAGGACGGGGTCGCCACCGGAGGTCGTCACGAGGCGGCCGAGGGCGAACCAGTGCTCCTGCGACAGGTGCCGTTGCGCGATGGCGACGAAGCTGGCGAGGCGCGCCTCTGAGGCCAGCAGGTCGTAACAGGTTGGGTCGCGCCGCTGCTCGGAGACGTTGTAGCCGATCACGAGCAGCTTGCGCGACTGGTCCGTCAGGAAGTCGTGATCCATGTCGGCCAGCTTGTAGCAGAGCTGGCCGAGCCGCTCGATCGCCTCCAACCAGTCAGCCGCGCGGCCGCTCGCCTCGCTCACGGCGCGGCGCAAACGGGCCAGCCACTCGCGGGCAGGTCGCGTGCCGTCGGTCGTGAGGGCGGCGAGCGCGTCGTCGAGCGCTGGTATGAGCGTTTCGCCGAAGTCGGCAGTCTCACGGAGCGTCGGCCCCTCGTCGAGCTGACGAATCGCCTCGCGCAGCGAGTCGGACGCCGCAGCTTCGCCGGGCCCGTCACTCTCGACTCGGGCGTCGGGCGGAGGCAACAGCGCGGCCCACGGCGCCAGGTGGTCCAGGTCCCCGAGCACGTCGTGGCACTGCTTCTCGAAGGAGAGGGCCCACCACTCCATCTCAGCGTCGGGTTCGGGGCCTAAGCCGTCGGCGATGCGCCCGCCGGCCGTCGTCAGCCGGTCGAAGAGCGAGCGGGAGGCGCACAGGCCGGTGGGAGGGTTGGCGAGCGCGTCGAGCAGCCGGGCGATCTCGTCGACCATCTCGGCGAGACCGCCGCCGCTACGGCCGGGCGTGTCGGGCGAGCGCGCCGCCTGGGCGGCGTCGGCCAGGATACCGAGCGTGTCGCG
>Ga0315277_10003250_pt1 | contig 22102 bp, 11 predicted proteins | sample YL17G05_15_MG_FD_203695 | JGI IMG/M metagenome (GOLD analysis project Ga0315277, IMG submission 203695) | Sediment microbial communities from Yellowstone Lake, YNP, Wyoming, USA - YL17G05_15 | ecosystem: Environmental > Aquatic > Freshwater > Lake > Sediment | place: USA: Wyoming | collected...
TATGACCTCGCTGATTGATCAACCGGACCCCAACTTCGGCATGGATGTTCGTTGGTGCCGCTTCTATCCTTATCGCTCCTTTGTATCTGCAGGCGGCAGTTTCCAGGTCAATCTCTTGATCCGCAATCATTTATTTCGTCCTGCCCGAGTTCAGGCCGAACTAAAGATCGCGCCTGATATGATTTGTGATCGGCCGATTCAAAATGTAATGATCGACGGCAAGACCGAGGTGTCGATTCCCTTCGTGATTCGAAGGACGGCGGATTCGAGAGGAAAGCGTGAGATCATCACCGCAGATATAACGATCAATGGAAAGCGCCTGGGTGAATACGCCGAGGCAATCATCGATCCTGCCTCACCACAACATTAAAAGATCTTATATACAAAGTATTCAGCGAAGAATTCCGGGTTGTGCCCCGTAAAAATGTCGCACAAGCCGTTTTGCCAGCTGCCCGATTCTCAGGCAGCAACCTGTGCGAGTCGATATTCCCGGGGCGGCATGGCCGCAACCAGGGCCTCCTTTGTGTCCTTCGTGTCTTCGTGTTGTCACTTCAAAGGACAACACAAAGACACGAAGGACGCAAAGACTCGCAAAGAATTCTTTTCAAAATCGGAATCTGATGTCTGGAAGGCTCAGCAACCGTCACAACGGCGGAAGGCCGGCCGGCCCTTGTTATGGTGAGCCACCCATTCCGTAAGAAGCCGCCGCCACCTATCCATACCTATTCATCCGGGCTTTTCACCAGTCCTTTGTAAGTCTCACCGCGGCGCTCTTTGGGAAACAGGTTCTTCCACTCTCCATAGCTACCCACCGAAAGCCATCGTTCAAAAGTGCGCGCGTTAAGATCAATCTCGGCAGTGACTAGTCCATGGCTTCCGCCGGTATCGGCGAGAATGCGTCCGTTCGGATTGATGATCAAACTCCGGCGGTTACTATAGATTGACGCAACCAGGTAAACCGCATTGTCAATGGCCCGGGCGCGCGCCACGATATCCCAGGCATACTCCTGTCCCCGCAGATCCCCCCAAATTGGGAGGAGAATGATCTCAGCTCCTTGCAGGGCCAGGCTCCGGGCCACTTCCGGGAAGAAATTGTCGTAACAGATTTCGATTCCGACTATGCCAAAATCCGTGCGGAAGACCGGATACGTGGAGCCCGGTGTCAAACCCCCGTTAACTTCAGTCTCAGGGAGATGTGTCTTGCGGTATTTGCCGGCCACGTTTCCCTCGCGATCAATCAGCAGCGCCGTGTTGTAGATCAACGGGCCTTCGCGTTCGTAGATTCCGGCCACGACGTAAAGCTTGGATTTCCGGGCTGCTTCTCCCAGGATGTGGCTAGTGGGCCCTGGGACAGACTCCGCAACGTCCTGGTACTTTTTCCCCGTCGAAACGAGAGTGATTCCTTCTCCCAGACACAGCAGATCCACTCCCAGCTTGCCGGCTTCGGCGATTTTGCCCGCATAGAATCCGCGGTTCTTTTCAGGAGTCGAGTGCTCCGAGGGCAGGTCGTAGACAGTGCCCACCTTGATTTGCCGAGAGGCGAGGGTCGATACTTCCTCCACGCTTACATCGTCCCACCAGACGGTGCCCGTAGCAGTCCATTGAAGTACCAATTCGAGGTTGAGGCTCCGCGCCGCTCGTGGTGCTGTCAATACCTGCTCCGCCCGATACCACTCGCCTTCTCTCACGAATCGGGAGAGAAACTCTGTAAACACCTCCTGCCCCTTCCCATTCAGCCAATTGACGCGAATCCAAATGTTCCTGGCCGGCGACTCAACCTCTCGTACCTTGAAGAAACAGGCTATTCGATAACTTCTGCTGCTCAAGAAGTCGGTCTCTCTGACGGTGAGTTCCGACATCCCAAAGTCTCCTGCTTCAGCTCCCGCCTGGATGCCCCTGACCGTGGTCACCCAGAAACCTATGGTGCCTGCAGTCCCTTTCGCCGCCGACCGCGCTGAGGATCTGCCGGAATGCGAGACCGAAGAGTCCACTACAAACGCCGGAGCCACTTCCTGGCGGGGCGTTATCGTCCGCCAACCTTCAGGAAGGCCAGTGGCCGAATCCAACACTTCAAAACCTGGATTTTCGACCAAGTTGCGCGTTGATCTCTGCGGCTCTGCTATGGCGGGAGGCAACCACAGAATCCCCGTGCCACATAAGAGCAGAAACGAACCGATCGCCTTTTTCATCGTGGATCTCCTTGTTCCGGTTTCTTACAGTGCCCCGCTTCGACTTTTCTCCCATTTACCCCTCCCGCGACCGAGTTGCGTTTGAATAAGCGAATGGAATGTCTCTCCCTTACCAATACCAGTCAATGACAATCGGAGATAATGGGAAAGTCAATCTGAAATTATGGGTAGCCTTATTCTGACATCTCCGGGGGAGCAAGCTGATTATTGAATTCCGGGGCTCGATTTGGCTGCCTGAATAGCCTGTCGGAGCCAGCCACCATCAAAGGGCGAATTTCCAAATCCTGATCCACTAATGTGACGCAGAAAGCTCGTAGCGGACCGTGCCTGGAAAGATCGGAATGTTCCACTTTGATTCTGATGAGTTCTTCGCTCGAAGGATCTGCTTTTCGCCGGTAATCCTGCCATCGATGTCGAATCCCTTTATGGAAACCGCGTGAGCTCCGGCGAGGCGGGAAAGTCGTGCTCGAATGTCGCTGGATCCGTAGGGTGATTTGCCGCCGGAAAGCACTAGCTTTTCGACGCCGCCAACCGCGATTATCGATAAGCCCGAGTGCCCCATCCCGGGCAGCACCGCCACGCTTCCGGATGTGCCGATGCCGTCGAGCTCCTGGAAGTTGTCACGGCCGTCCAGGAATACATAGTGCGCCGAGCTCACTCGATCGACTCTGCGGCCGTTCAAAAGGTAAGACCCGGTAAAAAAATCCTTACCCTGCGCCGCAATCCATCCGAATGGGGGAAGGGTGTAGGTTGTCTTCTTCAGCTCAATATTCCACGGCTTGCTTTCGTTTCCGTTGATCCACACTTGGAGACCGTTCGAATAGGAGATGTAGAGGCGGCTCTCCTTCCAGCTGCCGTCCTGAAATGCTTGCGAGCTCGAGACCAGCCCCGCATCGCTCCCGTAACGAATCGAGGATGGTTTCTCCATCAAGTAGCGGCTTTGTAGTTGCTGGAGCATATAGTAGGAGCGGCAGGTTTGCCGGATTCCGTGCTTCTCCTCGACCAGCCAACCCAGGTGGCCGTAGGCAATCGTCGCCGCAATGAACTGATCGATGCTCTGCACTATGTTCTCCGGACGTGCCCAACCCTCTTTCCCTTTAAAAAACTGCTCGGTCCACGGGACACCGATATCGACACTGAGCGGATGCATCTTGAGGAGATCGAAGTGCGGGAGGAAGGGATACTGCCAGAGCTTCAGGTTGCTGTAGGTCAAACCGTAGTTCCCGGTTGCCAGACCTGCGTATAGCCACTGGTGATTTCCCTCCGACCAGCAGTGCCCGTCATAGAGCTGCTGATCATGCAGAAGAAGCTCACCGTAGGCATAGAAAGTAGCGGCGAACGTACCTGCACCGGGAACGCGCGCATCGTAATCGCAGCGCTCCCAGGGGCTCACAGAAGTGTGTACGTCGGTGTAGGCGGCATTGGTACCGAATTTTTCGACAATCTCCGGTACCAGTTTGCGGTCCATCTCCACCGCGAACAGCGCCTTGGGCGAATAGCAGCGGGGCCATGCACGTACAAGGTCTCCCGATGGACTGCGCATGACCATGTCGACATCCCAGTACTGATTTACCGGCGCGTAATCGGTGTAGTTCGTGTAGAGCCCGGAGCGCCAGCCGAGGGAGCGTTGGTCGGAGACGTACTTTTTCAGGGCTTCGTCTCCCCCGCGGCGGGGAGCGGCCGAGGTGCGGAAGGTGAAGCTCTCCCCCCCGTCGCGCCAGGTGATTTCATGGTTGCACTGTGTTAGCTTCTCTATCCCGTAGGCGCGCAGATGACGCGATCTCTCGTGTTCCTTCCGGTAATCTTCCGGGCCCCAGCTTTCCTGCCAGAGCTTCGTACCCGCTTCTTTGCCGCGCGCTGCAGGCGGATTTGCTATGGTGGGAAGCGTTTCCTCGAAGACGGGCGAAAAGGTAATGAATACCCGCTCATACAGTCCGTTGCGGATGCCGTCCGTCTTGGGCAGATAACGAACTCCCCCGTTCAGGCGCATCCGGTCTCCTTCGATCCGGTCGACCGCGTAAGGTTCCGAGGCGTTCGAGCGATACCAGTCCATCCAAACAGAGGCAAAAAACGGGGCGGAACCTCGGGATGACAGCACATTCAAGTGCCGGCTTCCGTAGTTGAGGAAGGGGAGGAGGATCAATTCCGGTTGTGCGACGCCCTTGATCCAGCCGTAGGATAGTTCGCGCGCGGATCCGTTGCTGCACAGGACGTCGAGCACCAGGGACTTTTGCCACAGCCGGGCCGCCATCCTCACTTCAACAGGTTTCGACTTCACCAGGACCTTCCAGGCGCCGTACACAACTCCGCCAGATTCTTTGAACTCCACCTGGTCTATGCGGTCCGCCTTTTCACCGAAATCGGGACCAGCCTCAGACCACGCCGTTGCAACGCGCCCGCCGTTGAGCCGCACTTCGACATCCTGGAAAAAAGGCTGCCGGGGAGAGATGAGATATTGGAGCGTTGCGTCCGATCCGCGATACTGCATCAGATAGCCATCGCCGGCCCGGCTGACGCTGGTCTTGTAGTCGAGGGTCACGTTCTCGGGCAGAATGGTCTCTTCACGTGTCGGGAATGGCAACTTCGCGGCGCCGATATTTGCGCCTTGCGGCTGACCCGGAAGCGGCTCGATGGGCCGCTTCGGCCTCGGTTCAAAGGGGAGCGGGCGCATCGGCTCGTCATAAAAAACCAGGTCCTCGAAGTAAAGCTCGCGGTCCTCGGTGTTGCTACCCCCCTTTAGCAGGATTCCCATGAAACTGAGCGGTTTTTTTTCCTGGATCTCTCTGGGCACCACGCGGTGGATCAACCACCATTCCTTCCAGCGCACCTTGTCCATTTCGAAGGAGATGGCCTGGCCATCGTGGTCCTGCAGCAGAAGGCGAATTTCCACCGGCGGTGTCTTCGGATCCGGTTCCCAACCCCAGTTGTTGCCATAAACCCACAGGGTGGCTGCCGCATAAAGCTCGGGAATCGGAATCGGCCTGGGCGGCCGGATGGCGACCTCGCTCTCCTTCGAATTGCCTCGGTATACGAGCCGGGCCACGGGAGATTCCCAAACGCGCTGCCGCTGAGACTCTATCAGCTCACCCCGTCCGCCATTTTTGCCGGTGATCTGCCAGCCTTCCAGCGAGTCGAAATTGACCAGGGGGATGTGCGGCGGCTTCCGGTCCGCGCGCACCATTTCGTAGGGCCGTTCCCCCAACGGTTCGCCCGGCGGCATTCGTCTTGCAGCTGCACTATAGTCCTCGCCCCCGTTATCCCGGGGATGTGCCAGACGGATTTCGGCCGTGGTGCAGGCAGCGATAATCAAAAAAACCATAACGACGGGAGTAGGCGCATGCGGCGCTTTTCGCTGAGTTTTTTGCCTGGGTGTGGTCATCGCTTCGCTCCGATGGAGTATCTGACTTGGGGCTTATTGAATCCAGACACCGTGATTTTAACACCCAAAACCGGCCACAAGAGCAGTCTTTGCTTTATCTTTGACAGTTTAGGAGAGCCTTCGTTGCGCCCGCTTCCGGCACGCTACCATGCTCTGTAAAACAAACGGGTAAAACTCTGCTATTTTGACAGAGTTTTTGTGCGGCCATCGTTGCGGCCGTTGCCTCATCAACAAGTATTCAGAGCCGCGACCGGCAGGGAGCGGGGAGGTGAAACCATACTGTTCATGATCCCCGCTTGCTTCGCGCGCGGCTCTGAACGATCCATCACGGGGCCGCACAGCCATTGTTGGAGCTACATCCAGCTTAGGGCTGACAGCTGAAGGCTGACCGCTCAGCGCGGCCGGCTCGGGGGCTAGGCCGCCCTAATTGGTTGCGGCCGCCGGCCGCGCTGCGAAGACATATGGTATAAGCTCTTGTTGTCACCAAGTATCAATTGATCAGATGAGAAGGCCGCATCTCGGAGAAAGGGATGCCTGAAAGCGGGAATGAAATGGTTGCCAACGAACAAAAAACAAAACCAAACAACCGGATTGAACGCGCCGAATGGGAGCGCCGATCTTTCCTGGGCTTATTCGGCCTGGGGGGAATGATCATGGCCGGTTTTGCAGGTAACAATGCAAACTCCACAACCGGCGGTGTTGGTTTCCAAGAAGGAGGCGCCTCCAGCGGCGATGCAGGCAGCATCTATTCTGAAATAAAGATCCTGGCGGATCGATGCCGATATCCCCTTTCATGGCTCGAGAGGAATTATCCAAATGTTGAATCCTATCGGCAGGCTGTCAGAGAAAAAATCCTGGAACTATTCCATTTTGCTCCGCCGCCGGTGTCATCGGCGCCGGAAGTTGTAGGCCGGTGGGAAACTCCGGAATACATACAGGAGAAGATTCTCTTCTCAACCACCCCATGGTTTCGCGTCCCGGCATATATCTTGATTCCAAAAGGGAGGAAAGGTCCGCGCCCCGCAATCGTGGATCTTCATTCGCACGGTGGCATGTTTGTTTACGGCAAAGAGAAAGTAATGCCAATGCCCGAGGGGGACCATCCAGCGATCATCAGCTATCGCCGTGACAATTATGAAGGCCAGTCCACCTCGCTGGCATTATGTCGCCGTGGATATGTGGTTGTCTCAATCGATTGCTTTTACTTCGGCGAGCGAAGAACCCTGTTTGGCGACGATGTCAAGAAGCTGGGTTGGGACAGAGCCAAATATTCTCTGGAAGATATAAAGTATTTGAACCATCGATCGAGCCAGGGGGAGGCAATCCTGGCTCGAAGTCTCTTTTGGGCCGGCACAACGTGGCAAGGGATCGCGCACTGGGATGATATCCGGACAGTCGATTACCTGACAAGTCGTCCTGAGGTGGATCCCAAAAGAATCGGTTGTGTTGGCATCTCGATGGGTGGGTATCGAACTGATTTCCTTGCAGGCCTGGACGATCGCATCCAGTGTGCGGTTTCAGTCGGTTGGATGTCGACCCTGCGCTCCCTGATCAAAGCGCATGTGGTTACTCACAGCTTCATACATTTTCTGCCCGGCCTTGCCAATTTCCTGGACCTGCCGGACGTCATCGGATGCATGGCGCCGAAGCCGCTCATGGTTCAGCAATGTGAAAGGGATGCTCTATACCCCATCGCGGGAATGAAGGAGTCAGTGAAGAAGATCGCCGCAATCTACGGCAAGAGCGGAGCAGGGTCCAAGTTCGAAGGCCGATTTTACGATCACCCTCATGTTTTCAGCTTAAAAATGCAGGAGGATGCTTTTGCTTGGTTAGATCGTTGGCTTAAGCCGTAGTTCCTTTTGCTCGCGGCTCTGACATCCCTCTAAAGGGCCAAGACCATCCAGAATGAGACCTGCTCTCGGGACATTCACGAGAAAAACCGAGGTGGTAATCCATAACCAGTGTGGCCGTAGTTCCCTGCATCTGGCCTTAATTGCTCACGAGCAACATGCCTTGGGGTCCCGAAGCAGGACAAAAGCCAGCTCTATTGGCTGGCTTTTGGGCCAAACTCAACCTGCCAATTCACAGGCTCGGCTTGCCCTTGAAAACTCACCTGCAGGAGATTCCCCTTTAGATCCTGGCGCGCCGCAACTTCCCCGCCTCCCTTGGCCGTTGCCTTGACGCGGGCGACTGTCATCTTTTCGGGGAGGTAGATCGAGAGGACATAATCCTTGCCGGGCACACCCTCTGATACTCCGCGGAGCTGCCTGTCCCGGGCATTCCAATCCATGTCCAGGATCGAATAGGCACCGGAGATATGCCGGGAGTTGCCGATCAACTGGGGCCGATTGAGCAGAGGGTGGAGCAGAATCACGCGGGTATCATGCGGTCCGACTTCGATACTCATCCGGTCCCTGAAAATCCCCATCAGCCGCTGATCCCAAAAATCAAAGGCAATATAACGGGCGCCGGGGTGGAGGCCGAGCATTTCAGTGAAATCGATCTCCCGGGTAGACGTCCAGCTGCGCCAATTGGTCAAGCCCACCACATCATAGCTTCCCGATTTTGCATTCACCTTCAGGTCAAGGATTTCGGGGTAGTTGTGAATGTAATCATCCGGTGTGGTGCTCTTGAATCGATTCCAGCGCATGTCAGTGCCGCGGCTAAACAAGTCGACCGGGAGGATGGGCATCGTCGGCATAGTCATCTCGAGAAGCCGGACCCTCTCTTCCGGCAATTCGGGGAGAACGCTGGCCAAAGGATAGACTACCCCCGTTAGGGAAACCCAGCTGGTCAAGGTGCGAGCTTCCGGAAGAGTGACTCCGAACCCCCTCATCGGGCTCTCTCTCGTTTGAGCGGTTTCAACAACGCGTGAAACTCTTTTAACCTTGGCTTCCTCCACGGTCATCGGCGGTGCCACCTCGATCCCCTCACCGGGCATAACATAAATGACCATGTGATTCAGAAAGGCGTTGGCGTTGATGGAACTAAAAAGGGGATACATGCCCTGCCAGCTGTTGTAGACGTCATGCCCGGTGAAGCAGGAGTTGAAATAGCCAATCCCGTTCAGCGGAGTACCGGCAGGACAACCCTCAATAAAAGTACGGGGACCAACAGCATCGCGAATGATTTTCAGGCGGTTCCGGTAGACAACAATCGGGTCGGTGTTCTTGTCGTAAAGTCTCTCTTTATCGACGGACGGTATATAGCGAGGGAGGGCGTGTTCGCCATCAAACTTGTAATACTCGAATCCCCAGCTACGTAATGTCGCGAAAAGCTTCTTGAGGAATTCAAGGACTGCGGGATTGGATGAATCCAGTGCCGGCGTGTTGTAGTCCCGGATGATATTTCCATTTTTGTCACGCAGGTACCAATCAGGATGCTCTTCCACGGCTCCGGCATAGGCATTGGGAACAAGCCACAGGCCGGGGCGGACTCCTTTGGATTTTATGTAGCGAGCCAGCCATTCGGGCCCATGGGGATAGATATTGCGATCCCATCTCTCGATCCAGTAATGCTCCCCCGTTTTTCCACGGTCGTACCCGTCATCGATTTGTACATATTCGAATCCGTAGGGTTTGAGGCGAGCGGCCAGCCAGTCCGTATTCTTGACAATATCTTCCTCTCTGGCCTGCTGGTAATAGCTGGTCCAACTGCACCAGACCACCGGCGCCCTGGGAAAGACACTGTCGTCAAATGGAATGTAGAAGGGCAAGCCCAGGACCTTCGTGAAATAGTCGGGAGTCAGCCGGATCATCGTGTTTCCGGGCACCGGGATGGCGGCGTTGAGCAGATTTGAATCCCGTGGGTGGCGTTCGAACCGGGTCTGGTCGGAAAAGCTGAGGACCGTATCCGTCTTGCGGTCGAACAGACAGTGCAGGTTGGTACTCGAAATCTGCCCAAGAGCAAAGGTCATGATTTCGGGATTCTGGACAGGAAGGTAAGACTGGTTCCGGGTTTCGCTCCCACCATAGCCGTTGGCCACTTCGTCGGTTCCCAGCCAATCCACCGGGGTGCCCCGGGGATCCATGACACGCGCCGGGATCCGGTCCGGCGGGGCCGGCACGCGGGCGATGAGAAATCCATTGGGGGACGCACAGGAGATCTTCAGCGCATTTGAAGTCAGCTGGATGCTCCAAGCCGTATGGGGTTGAATCGTGCGAAGAAATAACTGTCCGGGACCCATCTTTTCAGCTGTCCAGCTTCTTAGCGGAATTACCCTGTGACCGTCTTGAAGCTGGAGCTGGAAATTCTCAATTACCGTTCCCAGCCTATCATGCGAAACACTCAGAACTCCCTGCTGGCCGTCGGCCAGGATTGTCCATCCTTCATTAGTAATGGTGACAGGGTCCGCGGCCACCACCGGCACAGGGAAGACAGCCAGGAATATCAGAATCGCTATCGGAAAGAACCTGCCCATGGAATCCTCCTCAGAAAATCCATGCCGTGCCCTTTGTTGCACAGGGACATCGAGTGTTTTTCAACGGTGAGACGATATATGCAACGACATAAAATCATGTATGCCGGCGTGCTTATGTTGTCATTCAGGCCCGAAGGGCCGGCAGTGCGTAGGCCCGGCCGTCAGGCCGGGATAAGGGTTCCGGAGAGATATAGCGCCGAAGGCGCGGCACTGTTGATGTCTCAAGTGCCGCGCCTTCGGCGCTCAACCTGACAACATTCGTTACCGCGGCCTGACGGCCGCGGCTATTCACTAACGGCCCTTCGGGCCTCATCCAGTCTTTATGCGCATTCATTTATGACGGCCCATATAGCATCACTCCGCCAAAAGGTAGATCGCTAATGTAGCAAAGATCATGCCGGTAATCAGGACCGGATGCGGAATTACGCCATAAATCGCCAGCGATATAACAATGGTCAGTACGGGAGCCAGCGAGGTCATGGGAACGACAACGATGGCCTTCCCGTAACGAACCGCATAGACCAGGCAGAGCGCACCGATTGAATTCAATACCTGGATCAGGGCTGCAAGGTACGGACCTTTGAATCCCCAGTTGATCGCCTTGGAGAAATCAGTCATCAGCAATGCAACCGGAACGAGCAGGACCGCAGTGGCCATCATGTAGAAAAATATGCTCTCGGCCTTCATGGTTTGGTTTGAGAACTTCATGATGTAAGCTTGCACTCCCCACATGAAAAAAACCGAGATGGCAAGCAGCAGCCAGAGCCATCCACGTGCGGCGGAACCGCTAGGGGGCTGATAGGACAGAAGCATCATGGCGAACAGAGCCAAGACGATCCCCACCGTAGCACGCCTGCTGGCACGTTCCTTTAGCAGGGTCATGGAAAGGAAGATCGTCACCACCGGGTAGAGGGAGATGATCGGAAACACCAGGTAAGCCGGCCCCAGGCGCAACGCCTCGAACAATGCCAACTGGCCGCCCGCGCCCAACAAACCTACAGTCGAACCGAGGAAGACCGATCGAAGGTCATATTCCAACCTCCAGTGAATGATGATCAGTGCAACTAGGGCGCAGGGCATCATAGTGAAAGCCCAGACAGAATATCCCAGCGTAGCTGGAAAGCCGGCCTTTTCGGGTATTTCGATAAACGCTCCCCACACGCCCCAGAAGACTGTCGTTACTACTGCAAACACGAGCCATAGACGCTTGTTCACCTGAAGGTTCTCCTTACAATTGCGGATTTGTGATTGCGAATTTTGATTTTATCAGAAGGATGGGGTCACATCTGTCAAATGTAGTTTTTGGATTAGGAGCCGCAAGGTGCCGCGAAAAGCCTGAAGTGACCAAACGGGCATTAGGATGGGCTGCAGCAATAACGCCGGCGGTCGCGATGATACCTTCTAATGTGGAAACTTCATTCTACAGATACGACCCCACGCTGGGCGTGATTCTCGCTTGTCGATTTATACCCGTGCGCCTTACCATACATTTGGTCACATGACAGCCAAAGAGAGGTCAAAAATTCTACTGCAGCTCACGTGGGTCCTGGTGTGCTTTAGCTCCGTGCTGGCCGCGCAAAGCGGCAGGCGACTATGGGTACTGCATGCGCCTGACGAAATAGTGGAATACGACGCCATTGCGTTCGCCGCAAAACAGGCCATCAAGGTCCCGCCTCAGGTTCTCAAAAGTCCCGACAACCTCGCCATCAACAGCAAAGGCCAGATGCTGTTCGTTCCCAGCCTGGCTGGGGATGAGCAGAGGGCGGGTCAGAGTCCAGCCACCGGGAAGATTTGGCTCTGGAACGGACAGACAGGCGCATTTCTTGATCGGGGCATGACTCGCACCGCCGCTCGCGCGGGGGCCAACCTCTCCGTTTTTGAGGTCACTCCTCAATGCTTTCTCTCGGCCGACGGGCGGCATCTTTATTGGTTCGCAAACGAATTCAAGAAACTCACAAGCGGTGATGGTGCTCTGGAGATTTCTGTTTCAACCACCTTCCGAGCCTGGCAAACCGACCTGACTGGGGAACAGCGGGAGCAGATCGCAACGTTCTCTTTCCCACCATGCAAGTGCGAGACGGGGGTTTGCTCGGAAACCTGCCCCGAAGCAGAGTTCTGGATACCGAGTGAAGGCGTAAAGGACTTCTTCATCGCAACGCACTGGTATCAGGGCCAGGTCAGCACGACGTATGAATCCAGCTTTCTCTACCGGAAGTCCGCGGAAAAGTGGCTGGCGGGCAAGCTGCCGCTGGTGATGGAACAGGTATTGGATGCGGCCCAAAGCGGAAGCATCATCATCCATGCCATACCTGACGGAGGCTGTTGCGGCTGGGACAACGTGGGCAGCGATCAGACGCTGCTCACCAAGAACGGCAAAAACGTCGTGTTCTTCGACGAGTTCAAGCGATACGCCAATCCCAACTATGACGTCAGCTTTTTCACTTCCAATGCCAGGCTGTCTCCGGACGCCAGCTCTGTCGCCGTGACGATCATCTCCACTGCCCAACCTGGAATCGACATTCGCTTGTCAGACCAGGGCAAGCCCGATGCCAAGGAGCTGGCGCGCATCCGCCAGACCCTCAAAGAGCTGCCAGCGGTCGAAGTTCTCAAGCTGGAAGACTCCCCCAAACGCTCCGCTCTAGTTCCCCGCGCCACCCTTGCCGGCTGGCTCAACGACAAGGAGATCCTGCTCGTCGAAGAGAATGCGCTGGTCGCCTTTGACGTCGCGGCCGGAGTGCGCAGGAAGTCGCAGATCAAGGTCCCGAGAGAATCCCACGTTTTTATTCGATAGGCCCGAGAATCGTTGACTGTTACCGAACCTGCAGCTGCTGAAGCGCGGCGCATGCACCCGCATGGTCCCCGCTTGCCGCAAGCACGCGGGAAAGTTCAACTATCGCCTCCGCCTGCTTCCCTGAATCACGTTGGCAAGTTCTTTGAGCGCTTGCAGCTCGTTCTGGGCCGGGAAGGTGGTGCGGTACCATTGGTCCACCTGAGCCTTCGCCACTTCAGTTCCCCCGCGCGAATTGCGGGCAGAATATGCGGCAATTCTCTTCTGTGCTTCCTCCGCTTTCGCGGGTGCTCCCATCTTGTCATAGGTAAACGTCATCAGATAATCCTGAACCCTATAATCCGGATCTTGAGGCTTGCCTGTCCCGAGCCGCACCGGATATTCCTTTGAGCTCTCCAGGCGTTTTACGGCTTCATCGTAACGGCCCTTTTTCATGGCCTCCATAGCCAGGCAGATCTGGCATTGGACATACAGGTCGTGTACGTCGCGTTGTCCTTCGAATGGAAGGATGGTGGCGTTTTCAAGCACGGAATAGCATGCCTGGTACCGTCCGTTGTTGAGGAAGGTTCTTGCCAGCAGGATCTTGATGAGGTCTTCGTCGGGGAATCGCTTGGAGGCCTCCTCCGCCAGCTTCATTGCCTTGTCGTGCATCCCCTGTTCGCCATAGTAACTGGCCAGATGGTGCCAGTTTCTCCAGTCTTTCTGATCGACGGCATACGCCCTTTCGTAATCCGCAAGCGCCTTCCTAGGATCGGAGTCTTTCTCCAGCCAGGCCCGGCACACATAGGCAGGCGCGTAGTCCGGCTGGTCTCCGCACTCGATCAGCATTTTCAGCGCATCCTCTTGCCGCCGGAGACCCCAATAGATCAGGCCGAGATAGTATTTCGCCTTCCAGTCGCCGGTCAGTGTCTTGTCAGCCCACTGGTATATCGGAATGGACTCTTCGCGATAGGGGAACACGAGATAAGGCGAAAGTGCCGCCGCCTTTTTCAGTATTTCCAGGCTCCGCTCCGGTGATTTCTTTCTCAGCAGGTATGCGCGCCAGTACCCGATGGTCGCCTGCTCCGGCGCCGCCTCAAGCAAACGCAGTGCGTCGTCTTCCAGCTTGAGGTTGACGTAGTACATAGCAATCTCGAGGTATGTCTCGTGCGGGAGTTCGTTACGGATCAAGGATTTGAAGTTGTCCAGCTTCTGCGCGCCGGGCTCCAGCAGGTATTGCTCAAATCGGGCGAGATGATTCAGCGGGTCGATGTCAAGGATTTTACTCAAGGTCTCCTTCGCCTTTTCCGGACGTTTGAGCAGGCGATATGCGGTGCTGAGCACCTGTTGTGCCTTGATGTTGTATGCGTCGCAGTCCAGTGAGCGCTGCAGGAACTCCAGCGCCCGTCCGGAGTTCCCCTCCATAAGGTAGATTTCGCCAAGCTGGCAATACGCGCTGGAGCGATACTTCATCGACCGCGCCGCCCACCCCAGCGTTTCTTTTGCGTCTACCAGGTTGCCCATTCGTCTCGCGATGACCCCGTAGATATAGTTTGCATCGGGGTCATACATGACGTAATCGAGCGCCTTTGCGGCATAATCCAATCCCTTCTGGTACTCAGCCCTTCGACAATAAAGCTCGGCGACTCGCGTCAGGGCCCGCATGTGCATGGGCTCTCGTTTCAGACATTCGAGATACTTCTGGAGCGCGAGATCATAGTTGCGAGCTTTGTCTTCACGCTCGGCGTTCTGGTAAAGGCCCTCGAGACTGTTCTCCTCGTAGTTGCGGAAGTTCAGCGGGCGTTTCAACAGCTCCGCGCTCGGATCGTCCGTGTACGACAGTTTGTCGCCGACATCTACTCGAAGTTCGCCTTTTTTCACCGATGCCTGAAGCTTTTTCTCGTACACCTCCATCGGCTTGAGAACCAGCCGCTCGCGATAGATTTCCTTCTCTCCGGAGCGAACCACCAGGTTTTCGTCGATTTTCTGCAGGGCGCAGAAGGCCAGCGTGACGCCATCGCCGGTGTTTCGTGCATTGAACGCTCCATATGGCGTTGCCTTCACCATCGGGCCGATTTTCTTGTAGGGAAACCACACTTCCCGCCAGCGGTCGGCCGAGTAAGGCGCGAAGAACTCGTGGTCGTTCTGATCGAGAAGACGCCCGTTCTGGGGTTCGAAGTACGGCCCGTCGGTGTCCGTCAGCAGGCTTTCCCAGATCGCCCCGGCGCCCGAAAGAGGCCAGCGGAAAAACTTCTGTCCCGGCACGTCCTCGTGCATGGCCCAGTGCCCGTAGCCGAACTGGGAATCGTGCCAGTAACCGCCGGAGAAATCATTGAATGCGCCATGGATGAAGAAACTGCCCTCGTCGCTGTCGTCATGCTCCTTGTAGAAAGCGAGATTCCGCCCGTCTTTCATTGGCCAGGGACGTTCGGGGACGGCGTAATTGTGCCCGATGTACATCGTCCCGGGGAAAATAAACTCGAGGTCCTTGCTGAGCTTGTTGGCAGCATTCATCCACACGTAATAGGACTCGTTAAGAGGCAATGGGTTGTACCAGAGCGCGCGGGATTCGAAATAGGCTTTGTCGGGGGGAATAACGAATTCCACCCGCCATTGGGTGCGCGACGGAAGATCCATGGCTCCGACAAAGCAGCTCACGCTTCCATCCGGGTTGTTGCGGAAGACGTAATCCACCGGCGTGGCGGTCGCCGGCGTGTGTCCGACGATGCCGAAGTTCAGCTCGATTCCTCCCGATGTCCATGGACCCCGGAGAGCGATGTGCCGGAACTTCCGGACCTGGTTGAAATAGATGAATTGCTTGTCGGTGCTTTTCTCGACGGCTCCAATCAGTTTGCCGCCCTCGGCCGGCAGAACGAACACTCGAATGTACGGGTTTTCCATTCGCACCACGTTCCAGGTTTCGTCTGAGCCCGTATTGCTGAGCTTGTCAAAGAAGAAGTACGGATAAAGTCTCGGGCCTTTCCCCCACATGCTGGACCGGGTCATGATCGGCGCCGGATCGGGACCGGAGAAGGGGTAGGTCTTAAAAACCTTCTTTTCTTCCTGGACCGTCGCCTGCTGGGCAAAAAGACAAACCGCCAGGATGAGCATCAGCGGCAGTGCGGCCAACAATCTTCGCTTCATAGTAGGTCCTCCCGAACGCTTCAAGTACGATGATGAACTCCGAGTCTAATGAACCGTGGTCCACAGCGCAAGCTTCCCCGTCATTGCGGATGCAATTAGCGCAAGACACGAGACAGGCAGCGATATACCAGGCGCTCTGCCACCCAGAAAGTCACTTCAGCCCGGCAATTCGCTATCCGTCCCAAGTTCCTCCTAGATTTCCTCAATTGCCCCTCGCACTTCCCCCTTGTGCTCCCGGATAGAAAACCTTATAAGGTGAGTGCCGCGCGGAGTTCCTGTCGCAGCGGCCCAGCCCTGCCGGTCCCGCCAGCTCAGGACCCGCGCTAGTCGATCGTCAACGTTGGAGGCTGATCCGCGCATGGGACACAATTGCTTGTTTTTCCTATCCCCTGAGCCGGTCTGAGAGTCCAATGCTGGCGCCAACGGTCTTCGGTGCGCTTACCCGGCCGTGACAACTGGGGGGTAGGTCGCCCGTAGAATATTGAATCCAATAGAAGGCCCCCCTAAAAGTCTTCACTCCAAATGCATCTGCAGCGTGCATGTCGGCTCACCTTATTGACCCAACGGGATAGATGCGATGAGAGCGAACCCAGTGTCACGTCCCAATCCGAGCAAGATAAAATAAGTCGTGCGGGTGCGGGGAGAGAGAGGCTCGTTCACTATCCCACAGCCGAGTTCCGGACTCCCACGCCTTGTCGGGCGTCACTCGACCACACACCTGATGGTTCCTAGCGGACCGCCCTCTCCGACGTATGTGCCCTTTGCTCTGTCGGGGGCGCATTTGTAGGCCGCAGCGACTTTTCCTGTGAGCACCACGTCCCCTTCCTTCAAGGGCGTTTCGCGGGTGTGTAAGTCGTTCGCGAGCCAGAGCATAACCTTCCAGGGGCTTCCGAGAACTTCAGTGGCCGGCCCTTCGTACACTTTCTGATCGTTGTGATACATTCTCAGGATAAGAGCGTCAACGTCAACGGAGGACGGGTCCACCGCCGGACCAGTGACATAGTATTTTGCCTGGCCCATGATAGGCCATCATGAAACGCTGATTGATATTCTGCCCAGCGTTTTTTCAAACCGCTTCAGCTCCGCACTGTTCCGGTGCGCGAATCCCGATAGATCCGCTGCCCGAAGTGGAGCCCCTGCGAGAGAGGGCAAGAACAGGGAAAAGACCCAGCTTTTCATGTGGCGTTTCCTCCGTTGTCCATTTTCACTCTAAAGAAAGGATTCAAGCCTCTGTGTCCTCACATGCTAACCAATTGTGGGGGAGAAGCAACATCAAATCCCGATCTGCCGATGGAAGAGGTTTACCTGTGGGTGAACAAAGCGTGCGCATCCGCCTACCCGAAAACGCTTGACTTCGATTCAGGTTTGGAGTTATCAGTGGGACAGTTCTCAAAATAAGACGGAGTCTCATATTGTGAAACCATGCCCGGCAGCCCAAGCCAGGTCATCGGGTGGAGGCAGGAGCGAGCGCTCGCCATCCTGGACGCTCTTGCGAAGATTGGCGCCGAGCTGTGCGTGCAGACCGACTCGGTCTGCACAAGAGCACGGTGCACCGGCTGCTAACGGTTCTGGAGTGCAACCGTTTTGTGGAGAAGAGTCCCCGCAGAGGCAAGTATCGTCTGGGCTGGATTCCATAGGCGTAAACTTCATCAGGCCCTCCCGGATCTGAACAAGGAGTCAACCATGGATCAAGAGAAGAAGAACCATCCCTCCACGAGTGACGGCGAATCGCGCCGTGAGTTTTTAAGAAAGGCCGCCGTGACTCCCATGGCCGCAAGCCTCGTTGGTATCAGTCCCGGCGAGGCAGCGGCTCCACCTCCGCAAGGGAGCAGCCTACCCTGGTACCGGCGCACCTACCGGTGGGGACAGACCAACATAAACGAACAGGATCCGCTCCATTACGACATCCAGTGGTGGCGGGAATACTGGAAGCGCACCCAAACGCAGGGGGTCGTGATCAATGCCGGGGGGATCGTGGCCTACTATCCCAGCAAACACCCTCTTCAGCATCAGGCAGAGTTTTTGAAAGGCCGGGACCTCTACGGCGAGCTGACCCGGGCGGCTCACAAGGACGGCCTCGTGGTCTTTGCCCGGATGGACTCCAACCGCACCTTCGAGCCGTTTTACAGGGCACATCCGGACTGGTTTGCGGTGAATGCCGAAGGAAGGCCTTACCGCGTCGGCCAACGCCTGCCACCGCCGGCGGGAGTGGCGCGAAACGCCCAATCCGGACGGCCGATTCCTGCAGAGCGCTCCGATGATCTCTACGTTGCATGTATCCACGGCCCTTACTACGAGGAGTATTTGCCCGAGATCCTGCGCGAGATCATTGCATGGGAAAAACCCGACGGATTTACCGATAACAGCTGGAGCGGCCTGGGCCGGGACAGCATTTGTTACTGCGGCAACTGCAAGCGCAGGTTCCTCCAGTTCAGCGGAAAAGACCTCCCCATCAAGAAGAACTGGGACGATCCGGTCTACCGGAAGTGGATCGAATGGAGCTACCAGCGCCGTTTGGAAATCTGGGATCTCAACAATCGTACGACCAAGTCAGCGGGAGGCCCGGACTGCATCTGGAGCGGCATGCTCAACGGAAATCCCGTGGGCGCCGTTAACAGCTTTCGTGACATGAAAGAACTCTGCAAGCGGGCCGACATGATCATGTTAGATCAGCAAACGCGGAGCAATAACGGAGGATTCCAGTTCAACGGTGAAACCGGGAGACGGATTCACGGGCTGCTCGGCTGGGACAAGATCTCGGCTGAAAGCATGGCGACCTATGGGCCCCGAAAGGCCGCCCGCCCGATCCCGGAGGTCCGGATGTGGATGGTGGAAGGCTTTGCCGGAACCATCCAGCCCTGGTGGCACCACGTGGGCGGCTACCAGGAAGACCGGCGCCAGTTCCGAGTCGTCGAACCGGTTTACCGCTGGTATTCTGCCAATCAGGCTTACCTCGTCAACCGCCAGCCTGTCGCCACGATCGGAGTGGTCTATTCCCAGCGCAATATCGAGTGGTACGGCCGGGACAACGGCAACGAGCTGGCGTGGGCTCCTTACAGCGGCATGACCGGGGCACTCCTCCGGGCTCGCATCCCCTTTCTCCCGGTCGAGGCCGATCACATCGAGCGCGACGCGGGCAAGTTTTCTCTTCTGATTCTTCCCAACCTGGCGGCCATGTCCGATCCGCAGGTGGAGGCAGTGCGGCGTTTCGTCGGCAAAGGCGGGTCGCTGATCGCGACCGGCGAAACCAGCCTTTACGACTCGTACGGCGACCGGAGGCCTGACTTTGCTTTGGCCGACTTGTTTGCAGCCAAATATGCCGGCAGTCGGCTCGGCCCTGAGAATCCGGCCGGCTCGGAGCACACGTACCTGCGGCTGAGCCCGGACGTCGGACAGGACGTAGATGGTCCGCGCTCCGGAGAGGAGCCGGCCCGCTCGGCAGCCCGGCACCCCGTGCTTCGGGGCTTTGAAGAAACCAACATTCTCACCTTTGGGGGAGTGCTTCCGGAGGTGAAGCCGGAGCCGGGGGCGACCGTGCTCCTGACGCTTGTCCCCGCCTTCCCGGTCCTTCCGCCGGAATTCTCCTGGATGCGGGTGCCCCGAACCGAGATTCCGGGCTTGCTGGTCAGAGAGCGGGACGGCGCCAGGGTCGCGTTCCTGCCGGCAGACATCGACCGGCGCTTTGAACACGGCAACATTCCGGACCATGGCGATCTATTGGCGAACCTGGTGCGCTGGGCGGCCCGGGACACTATCCCGCTTGAGGTTCAGGGACCGGGGCTGATTGACTGTCACCTGTACCGCCAGCAGAGCCGGCTGATCCTGCACCTCGTGAATCTGACCAGCGCCGGGACCTGGCGATCACCAGTCCACGAGTTGATTCCAGTGGGACCACTGACGGTGAGGGTGAAGCTTCCGCAGGGGATACGCGGCGAACGGCTGCGCCTGACCGTCTCGGGAGGGACCTCCACGCCGGTACGACAGAACGAGTGGGCTCGCTTTGAGGTTAAATCCATCCTCGATCATGAAGTGGCGGTGCTGGAATAGCCTGTGAAAAGTCATTGAACGAGCATTATCAGGGCCTGTTTCAACCCAGGTTGAAGAGGGGTTGCTCTTTGCGATTCCTTGCTTGTCAGGCGCCTTTGGGGCGGCTTAGCGACCCACCGCTGAGCCTGAAGACTCGAAGACTCAGAGGCTCGATGAACCGCGAAGGAGCGAGCTACCCCACCGATTGTCGATCTTTGCAGGTCCCCCGGCCAAGCCGGGGCGTGTTTATCCAAAGGAAATTGACGGAAGGTGGTCTCTGATATGAGCTGAAACAATATAAGCTAAATAGAAAGGAATAATCATGAACCACGACACCAAGATTTTGCAGCCCTTAGCCCGGCGCGGCACCGTCGCTGGGCTGGTGGTTCTACTGTCTGTGGCGGCGGCCTTCGGCCAGTTCGACACTGGGCAGATCTCCGGTTTCGTCCGGGACAGCGCCGGGCTGATGGTCCCCGGGGTGACCGTCACTGCCACCAATGAGGGGAATCGCCAGCAAAGCTTAGCCGTGAGCGACGACGTCGGCTACTACGTGTTCCCCAACCTGTTGGTGGCGACCTACACCATCACGGCGGAGCTGCCGGGCTTCAAACGTTTCGTCGTAACCGGCATTCGCGTGACCAGCGCCGCCAAGATCAGCATGGATGCTGTGCTTGAAGTGGGGCAGATCACGGACACGGTTGAAGTCCACGCAAGCACGGCAGCAGTGCAGTCGGACAGCGCAGTGCTGGGGCGCTCCGTAGGGGAGCGAGAGCTTTCGGAGCTGGCGATCAGCGGCCGCAACCCCGTCTTCCTCTCGCGGTTAAAAGCTGGAGTGATGGGCGGCCGGATGAGCGATTTTAGCGGCACCAGCATAGGCACCGGGGTTACCAGTATCAGCGGCGGGCGCGCTAACGACGTGTTGGTCACCGTGGACGGGGCCATTGCCAACCGCACTCGCTCAACGGACAACACCATGTTGGGGGCTCAAGACGCGGAGACCGTCAAGGAAGTCGAGGTCCTGACCTCAAATTATTCGGCAGAGTACGGGCGGGCCTCGTCAGGCATTATCCGCATGGTGACCAAAAGCGGAACCCAGGACTTTCACGGAACCTTAACAGAGGTCTTCCAGAATTCCGCGCTTAATGCCAATACCTGGAGCCGCAACGCCAGCGGCAATCCACGACTGTCCAAGGCTGAGCCCTGGCGATACAACCAGTTCGGCTTTAATCTGTCAGGCCCGATTTTCATTCCAGGGAAGTTCAACACCGACAGGCGCAAGCTGTTTTTCTTTTGGGGTGAAGAGTGGCTTCGCCGCCGGAGTGAAAGCACGGTCACTTACACCGTTCCCACTTTGGCGATGCGCAATGGTGACCTGAGCGAGTTGCTGAATCCTAGCAATACCTTTTTCGGCAAAAGCAGGGTTGCTACCGATCCAACGACGGGAAAGCCTTTCCCGAACAACGTCATTCCCCCCAGCCAGATCAGCCCTCAGGGTAAAGCGCTCTTGGCAGTTTACCCGCTGCCAACACCTGGTTTTCAGGAGGGGACTGCGAACTACATCGGGACTTTTGCCAGCTGGGCAAACATGAAAAAGGACACGTTCAGGATTGACTACCTGCTCAGCAGCCGGCACAGCATAGCCTTCCGCGCCACACGCATTCCTTACCATTTCAACATACCCGACATAAGGTTCTCAGAGGGCGACTCGAGACCCAATCGCACGGCAGCCTTCAGCCTCACCAGCACGTTCTCGCGCACCTTCCTCAACGAGTTTACCCTGTCGGCCAACTCCGACGGGTATGGCGAAATGGAGCTGGACCCGGCCTGCGGGGCGCGCTGCAAGCGAAGCACTTACGGGGTCAGCTTTCCTTTCCTGTTTCCAGCCGCACAGAAGTTTGAGCCTGAGAAGCTTCCCAATATCACGGTGACGGGGCTGAGCACTATAGACACTGGGCCTTATCCAGGCTACTGGTCTGGCTTCGTGTACGCCTTGAACGAGAACATGACCAAGATCCTGCACACCCACACTTTTAAGTGGGGGATCCTGATCGAGCGGTCGGGACAAAACGACGCGATTCAGTTCACTACAGCCGCGGCTCCCGCCACGTATAACCAGAATGGGGCCTTCCGTTTCTTTGACACGGGCACACCCGTAACGACGGGCCTGTCCATCGCCA
>Ga0315277_10003251_pt1 | contig 22100 bp, 27 predicted proteins | sample YL17G05_15_MG_FD_203695 | JGI IMG/M metagenome (GOLD analysis project Ga0315277, IMG submission 203695) | Sediment microbial communities from Yellowstone Lake, YNP, Wyoming, USA - YL17G05_15 | ecosystem: Environmental > Aquatic > Freshwater > Lake > Sediment | place: USA: Wyoming | collected...
ATTCGAGCGAACCGGCGATAGAGACATGAACACCGACCTTCACCATGGACAAGATCTCCTTCCGTATACCGACATCTGATTATAGTAATAACCTGATTGATATTAGGTGATTGGGATCAGGCCATATCTGTCGCTGGAACCATTCCATGCGGTTCTGGTTTATCGCCGGCTGCCTGACATTTGCCCCTCTCAGCATGTTACATGGAGCACGGCGACATACTTGCCCTGTTCGCGGTCGATGAGCGGCAGGATCTCCGGCGTTGGCAGGATCTCCGCGTGATAGCGTTGCAGGATTACTTCGGCAGCGGGTGTGACGGGGAGATCCCCGTATTGCCCGGTACCGATGAACACCCAGTCGGGCCGTTCATCGGCTAAAAAGCCAATCTCGGCGTCCGAAAGGGGGGTATGACCGTAGTGTTCCTTCTCTCCTTTTGAGGGATTCCTCTTTCTTTTAGTGACAAAACCGTCGATATGGATGACGATGTCATGGTCATACCGTACGGTTCCCACCTCAATCCACCCGAATCCGGTCTTCATGCAGTCCCCTCATGCAGGGATCGGAAATACCAGATGATGAATATTTCTTAAAAAAGCAGCAGACTCACCAAAGAAAACCTTATCACAGTCTGCAGCGATGCAACCCTGAGGGGTCACATGCTCATCGGGATCATAGCCGATACTCACGATAACCTGCCCCGGACCAGGGAGGCGGTCGCCCGGTTGAACAGGGAGAGGGTAGACCTGGTACTCCACGCCGGGGATGTAAACTCCCCGTTTGTGATCGGTGTTCTTAAGGATCTTGCAGCGGATATGATCGGGGTATTCGGGAACAATGACGGTGACCGGGAACAGCTGCTAAAAAGATGCACCGAGCACCGGCACCTGTCATTTCGCGGAACGTTCACTCGCTTTTCCGCCGGAGGCTTATCTGTCGGCCTGATTCACGGGTCAGATCTCGAACTCCTTGATGCCCTTCTGGTAGGCAGGGCATTCGATCTCCTTGTCTATGGGCACAGCCACCAGTCCGAGATTCGCACCCATGATACGATGCTTGTCGTCAATCCCGGCGAGGTATGCGGGTATATTTCTGGGAAAAGCACGATTGCCATCGTGGAGACGGAAAGCAGGCATGCCCGGATCATTCCGCTTCCTTGATTTCCGTATCCGCACCCTTTCCCTTCATGACCTCTCCTGCCAACAGGACCACAACACCGGACTCTATTCTGTGACCGGCACAACATTCAGGCTTCCGCAGACAATGGTCATGTGGATCGCGGCAAAAAAGGAAAAACAGGATGGGTGTATGGGGCTACCTGCGCATACGCCGCGTGATCAGGACAATCACCGCAAGCGCCCCGAACACGACGGCCGGCACCGCTGCACCCGACGTTGTGGGGGTTTGCTGCGGCGTTGCTCCAGACACCGGCGTCAGGGAAGTCAACGCCTCATCAGGCCGGGTGGTTGTTGCCGTGCGGATATTTACCTGACTGAAGCTGGCGGGTGGCACGACACTGATGATATAGACTGATATTGGTTGTGGACCGGTCATCCCTGCCTTCCCGGGGCAGACCTGGGTGGCGGCCTTTCCGGACACAAATTTCACCATCACGCTGGATCCGTCATTTCGCCCGTTGTAGGTGAACGACTCCCCTGCAGAAAGTGTCTTTTCCAGAACGGTTTTGCCCGAGCTTTTCCACGCAACATCTGCCCCAGTGGCGGTGCAGACGGTTCCTGTGCAGGCTTTGCAGTCAGGGACAGCGGAGGTCTCCACGGTATAATCACCGATGAGCGGGACAGATATCGTCGCAGGGTCGCCGACAATATCGGTAACAACCTTCTCGCTAGGCCGGGATCCGGACAATTTGGCGAGCGTGATCCACTGTTCCCCGGCTCCTCCCAGACTGGTCGCGACCACCCATTCGCCTCCCTTGAAGACCTCAAACGCGGCAGCGTCCGGTACGGTGCCGGTCAGCGCCGATGTATCCATCGGTTTCCATGTACAAACCGGATCTTTTCCCGCAGGGAAATCGCAGCCGTACTGTTCGGGATTTTTTATGGTGAGTGTGCTCCTTGCCGGATATACCGTCGATACCTGGCCCTTTACCGTAACCTCAAGGATCACCGCGGAAACGGGTGCGGCGATGATGCACAGGGCGAGTGCTGCAACCAATGCGCTGCAGATCAACATTTGTCTCTTCATCGTACTACCTCGGATCCGGTGCGCAGCCCCCCACGTGGAGGCAATACCGGCACCTCTGTTTTGAAAGCTATACTAAGCATGTATAGCCGCCCCTTGCTGATATGTTCTTCCAGCCGCCTCATCACGTTCTCTGGAACAATGCGGGAAGATAACAAGGGTTGTACGATCGTCACCCCGCGAAACTCTGTTGGTACACTGCCGGCAATAGCACCATCCGGCACAATGAGAACGCCATACCCTGCATCCCCTGACGGAAATTCTCTATACAGCTGTCCCGGACTGCTCCACGGGACTATGTGAAAGAACGAGGACGGGTACGTTTATGTACCTTCGATCCCTTCTTCGAGCCGTGCAATATAGAGAACCAGGACCGGGATGAGAAGTCCGATCGCCATGATGGCAAGACCCTGCGGTTCATCACCGCCGGGTGGCATGAAGAACACATAGATGCCATTGGCGATCACAAACAGGGCGATAAAAAAGGAGATAACCTTTAACAATGCTTCCATGCGTAAGGCTCCATTCACTACGATATACTCATGGTTCAGGAATATAATCGCTTTGAATGACTTACAGAAAACCGCCACCCTCCCTGCGATTTCCCTCGCAGGAACCCTCGCGGGCAACAAGAACCATGACAACCGCAACCACGCAGGTCACCGCACCGGCCATGAATGCAAAGGAAAATCCCGATACTAGTGCTGCGACCGGCACGTCTTTGATCGATGTGACCGGGCCATAGGGCAGGTGCTGGATGACACCATACGCAAAGAACATCTCAAAAAGGGCGACACCCATAACCGAACCCATGTTGCGGATGGTCATCATCATCGAGGAGACCGCTCCGCTCTCATCACATTTTGCCTGTCTCATGATCTGGACACTGCTGGATGGGATAAATCCCCCAACACCGAACCCCATCAGGACAAGCCCGGTCAGGATAACAGCCCCGCCACCGGCATTACCGAGGCGGGTGAAGAGGAAAAATCCTGTCCCGAGGAGCAATGCGCAGATCAGGCAGGGGATCCGTGAACCAATACGGTCGGTTACTGCCCCCATCAGCGGTCCGGCAACAAAAATTGCTGCTGATGGTATCGTAAGAACAAGCCCGGTCATTTCTGTCGAAAGCCCCCTGACCATTTCGAAATAAAAGGGCAAGAGGAAGAGCGCGCCGGAGAACACGAGCATGACGATCAACGCACCGATATTGGGACAGAGGAAGTCGCGGTTCCTGAATAAGCCGAGATTAAAAAGGCGGTAAGGGATTTTTCGCTCCCACCAGATAAACGCAGTAAGGCACACGATCGCAACTCCCACAAAGCCCGCCGTGACAGGGGACGTCCAGCCAATCGCATGTCCCTGATTGAGCACGAAGAGAAGAGAGAGAAGTACAAAAAATATCAAAAATGCCCCGAAGGGATCGAACCGCTGCCCCTGTGATGCCGGGTTGACCCCGGGAATGGTGCGCAGCGCGATGAAGAACCCGGCAATCCCCACCGGCACGTTGATGAAAAAGACCCAGTGCCACGACAGGTAGGTCGTGAGAAATCCTCCGATTGCCGGGCCGAGCGCGATACCGAGCGATGCGAACATGGCGACAAAGCCCAGTGCCCTGCCCCGTGATGCAGGGGGGATGCTGACCATAATAATTGCCGAACAGAGTGCCGCGAGCATCGATGCCCCGATTCCCTGGAAGATGCGGGATCCGATCAGCATCCAGATGCCCGATGAGATTCCGCATAAGAACGACCCCGCGACAAATACGGCATAGCCGGTGGTAAATACGAGCCGGTAGCCCCTGATGTCCCCGAGCCTCCCGAAGGCAGGAAGAAAACTGCACATCATCAGCAGGTATGCCATGACGACCCACGAGACCGTAGTGGTATTGACTGAAAACGCATGGGAGATGGTCGGCAGGCTGATATTGACAATGGTCACGTCCAGTGAACTCATGAAGACTGCAATACCAACGGTCGCAAGGAGGAGGCGGTACGGTTTTAGATCATCGGCAGCAGTCATATCCATCGGTGATTCTATCGCAGAGGGTTTGGAGACCAGAGTATTTGTGCGTTGTGAGAACCCGTGACCGATCGGGAAAGTAGCATTGTGTGGTGGCAGAAAGGAGTCCACATACTCGTCACATTGTATGGGGCCGGTTATATCTTATCGTTCCATCGAGTCGGTCCCGAAAACCTGCATTGCGATCTGGGGGCTAACGGACAGTCCATTGGCTGTGGTATCGCGTTGTATGGGAGAGGTCATTTGCTGGAGCAGATTCCCGGTCACATGGTAACATCTGGCGAGTGCCCTACAGGGATAGGCTGGACATGACAGGATTTCGGTATATGATTCATCGGTCTGATGAATATTCATCGAACTGATGAATCGTAATTATAGGAATAAATATTCAATTACATTATTATAGTATCATTAGAGTGTGGAGAGGATTGCATCTTCACCCGATCGATGAACTCCCGCCGCTCGCAGTGCTCGCATCATAGGTATAATTGCCTGCGATGCTTGCGCCGGAATCAACATTGAGAACCTGAATGTATGAGAATAACATGTCACCACGTTCGGTCAATATGACCATGCCATATCCGGGAACAACAACCATGGATAACCGACATCTCTGTCCGGGTGCAGGAGTCGCCAGGCACCAGAAGGATACCGTCAGCCCAAAAACCACGCTATCCGTCCTCTATGTCGATGATGAACCCACATTTCTCGATCTCTGCAAGATCTATCTCGAACAGTCCGGTGACATTTGCATGACCGGGGTATCATCCCCGTATGAAGCGCTCGAGCTCCTTGAGGGATCCTGTTTTGATGTGATTGTGTCGGATTACCAGATGCCGGATCTCGATGGTATCGGTTTTTTGAAACATCTCCAGAAAATAAACTGCACCATCCCCTTCATTCTCTTCACGGGCAGGGGACGTGAGGAGGTTGTGATCCAGGCGATCAACAATGGGGCGACATTCTACCTCCAGAAAGGGGGTGACCCGAAGTCGCAGTTTGCAGAACTCACACACAAGATCAAAGAGGCAGCCCGGAGGCGACAGGCTGAGAAGGCCTTGCAAGAGAGCGAGAACCGGTACCGGACAGTCTTTGAAAATACCGGCACCGCGATCGTCATTATTGATGAAGACATGACCATCTGCCTCTCCAATGCGGAGTTTGCACGGCTGACAGGCTACGAGACCGGAGAGATTGACGGCAGGAAATGCTGGACTGAATTTATTGCAGATGGGGATGTCAGGCAGGTGCTCTCCAACCACCAGCTCCTCACGGTACACAAGGAACATGCACTCAGAAGGCTTGAGTGCCGGCTCGTCACAAAAAACAAACAGGTTAGGGATATCCTGATCACCGTCGATATTATTCCCGATACGCAGCAGAGTGTCGCGTCACTCATCGATATCACGGATCTCAAGCAGGCAGAAGAGGAACTGAAGAGAAAAACAAAGGAGATCGCTGCGGCATACAAGCGGCTCGCAGAGGCCGAAGAGATCCTGCACCATAAGGTTACTAAAAAATCTCCCGCCTGCGGCCCCACCCGCAACAACCGGCTGACAGTATCGGACGGTACATAACCCACCCGCAACGGGGCAGACGATCCCATTCTGCGGTGGCACGAAGCAAAAAACCCTATTGACACCTGCTTTTTGCATACGGATAGTTTCCTTTTCCAGGACTACCTCGTGGTGTTTGGTTAACAATCCCATACCGAAATGCAATCAGCAGCTCCGGTTGTTGTTGGTAGGACCCCGCAACGTGTTAAAACACAAAGACCCAAAACATGTCCGCACAAGCCTGATGAAAGGTTATCCGGGTCGTCCGGTTCAACCCTGTGGAGGCAGAATCCATCGTGACCATGGAAAACATCACTCCATCACGATACTTTTTTTACTCCTCTCTTCATCAGGAGCCACTGTCCCCTGCCTGCCTTGGTAAACCTCACAAACACGTAGGTCCCGGAGAACCGCTGCCCGTCCAGGACGACCTCGATCTTATCCGCTGACCATAAGACCTGCCGGTAGGTACCATCATCAGCAATCTTCACCTCCCCGGCGCCGTACTCCCCTTCAGGAATTGAGCCCTCAAACCTGATATAGGATAGTTCGTGGTCTTCTGTCTCTATCGCCAGCCTCCGATCCTTTGATCGTTCAGGTAATCCCTTGGGCAACGCCCAGCTCTTCAGCACGTTGTCCTTTTCGAGCCTGAAGTCGAAGTGGTGGTGCCTTGCGAAATGTTCATGAAGTACGAAACGGAGAGGGGCGAGACCCATTAAATCAGCACTCGGTTCTTTATTCATAGGCGGAATAGCAGGGGAACGACTTCATGGTTTTGACCGCTGAAATGTCGTGATGAACTGTACCTGCCCGATCACATGCCCGCTCATTGCCCAGTCGATGCTGTCCCGGTCAGCAGTCGGCATACCGATCTGGTAATCGAGTGCATACAGGGAAAACATGTAGTGGTGAGTTTCGCCAAGTGGGGGGCAGGGGGGATAATAGCCCCGGCTGCCGGCACTGGTATCTCCCTGCTGTGTACCATCTGCAAGCACCTTGGTATTGGTCTGGGCACGGTCGATCCGCCGGCTTGACGGGGGGATATTGTACAGGAGCCAGTGCGTAAAGGTGCCTTTCGGAGCATCCGGATCGTCCACGATCAGGACAAGGCTTTTTGTCCCTGTCGGTATATTTTCCCAAGAGAGTTCCGGGGATTCCATCGCCCCTTTGCAGGTATACATATCCGGCAACACGGAGCCGGGCGCAAGTGCATCGACTTGGAGAGAGAACCTGCCAGGTCCGTTTGATGGTGCAGCTGCAGTCGTCATTGCCGCAGGCTGTGAAGGGACTGGTGAGGACTGCGTGGAGGTGCAACCACAAACCCATGCGGCAATTACGACGCAGGCCAAAATGGTCAGGCAGGCCGGGTGCTTCATGATTGGCATTTGGGGGCGGGTGGGTGATAAGAGTGACGGCATCAGGACGGGTTATTAAAAAGAGAGGAATGGCGTTATTTCTGCACAAGATTAACCTGGATACCGCCCATTTTGACAGCAAAGAGATTGTAGAGCATCGCCATAATCGCTCCCATGATGAACGCAATGATCCCAAAAATTATCGGGAATATGATGATTGAAAGAATGCCGAATGCTCCAACGCCAGGCAGGCCTCTCGAGAATCCGATAGCAGCACCCATTATCGCAAACATAATTCCATAAAAGAGACCAAATACGATACCAAACAGGGCATGGATCTTTGCCCATGACACGACGTCAATGCTCTTGATTTCCTGCATCATTGCACCTTGTGTTTCTTTTCGGCGACAAGAATAAAAAGTCTTTCTCATTTACTTCTAAAAAATAAGGAGCATCGGTTTTCTGCGGTGTTCTTACCAACGTGATCAGTTCATCACCTGGTACGTGCACGCCGTTGTGCTTTGCATTCCAGAACACGGTTTTTTAATGCACGCGCTGCGGCAGTGATATCCGGCTGCCCCACAACGGCAGAAATGACGGCAACACCATCGGCACCTGCATCGACAACGTCGCTGATGTTGTGCATTCCGATGCCCCCGATTGCAATAAGAGGGACGCTGACAACCGCCCTGATCCGGCGTATTCCTTCCAGCCCGCAGCAATGAACTGCCTCTGCCTTTTGCGCCGTCGGGAAGACCGGGCTGGCTGCGATATAATCCGCGCCATCTTTCACCGCCAGCTTTGCTTCATCCGCAGAGCCGACCGAAGCCCCGATAATAAAACCACGCGGTGCTATAGTACGGGCGGTGGCGACCGGAAGGTCGTACTGGCCGAGATGGACACCGTCAGCCCCGCAGGCGATCGCAACATCCAGCCGGTCGTTCACCATGAACAGGGCTCCGGTCCTGAATGTCACCTCCCTGACCCTCTTTCCCGCCAAGACGAGCGCATGTGCGCTGCACATCTTGTCCCGGAGCTGGATTACATCGGCTCCCCCGTCAACAGCGAGGCGGGCGATCTTCTCGTGGGAACGTCCTCGCGAGAGTGTACTGTCCGTGATCACGTACAGGTCATAGTTCATGGGTTCAGACCGATCGTACCCGTGCACCCCGTACAAGATCTTCAGGAACGAGTGATGCGAGCCCGTCAAACAACTCCGTCCTGAAAGAGTACGGCCCGCCAGCCCTGACAGCAGCAATCTCCCCCGCAAGACCGAAGGCGGCAAGGGCTGCAGCCGATGAGATGACGTAATCTCTGGAGACTGCGGCAAATGCACCCGCAAGCGAGGCTGCCATGCAGCCGGTGCCTGAAAGCCTGCCCATCATCTCATGCCCGTTATCTGTCAGCAAAACACGGTTACCGTCAGTCACGATATCGGTTGCACCACTGATGACGACGATCGTGTCCGCATCTTTTGCATAGGAACGGGCGATGGTAAGCGCATCCCCGCCGGCACCCTCCGAATCAACACCGCGGACCTTCCCCCCGGTGCCGGCCAGTGCACCGATTTCGCCCGCATTTCCTTTCAGCACCGCAATCTCGAGCCTGTCCAGGAGCATGAGGGCAGCCTCTGTCCGCATTCGCGTTGCCCCTGCACCGACGGGGTCGAGGATGATGGGAATATTGCATTCGTTCGCCCTTTGCCCCGCTTTCAGCATGGAAGCAATCTGCTGTCTGGAGAGCGTGCCAATGTTAAGGACAAGGGCATCCGCAATTGCCACCATCTCACCGACCTCCTCTATTGCCTCGGCCATCACCGGCGCCGCCCCGATACAGAGCGTCACATTTGCACAATCGTTGATGGTCACGGTATTTGTGATGTGGTGGACAAGCGGGCGCCTTGTTCTGACTGTGGATAGCAGATCCGCAAAGGGTTGGGGGTTCATCGGTTGATCGTTCCTTCCTGTCTTAAAATATGCCTTCAGGTATACTCAAAGGTAACGGCTCCCGCCACATCACCCCTTCACCCTCCGTTTGTGCTCAGATGATACCCAGTTTTGCCAGAAGAAGACCTGCTCCGCCATAGGCAGAGGCAAGAATGATGACAGCGAGAAGCGGCTGGACAACCGGGGTATAATCCCCTGTGATCAGAGCATTGATGAGAATAGACAATCCGTACAGCACGCCACCCGCGATACCGGCAATGATGATGTAGAAGAGGGCAACCGCAAGAACCCCATATGTGACCAGATCGTCCATCGTTCATACACCCCCGAAGTGCAGCACGTTGCCGCCACACCTCATGATGCCACTGCCATCATTCGACATATGGGGCAAGCACCTCATCATAAAGGCGACGGACATTCTCCAGGGTGGAGGGCATGACCGGGAACCCGGAAAACGGTTGTGCGGCAGCAACATCACGGGCAAGATCGATTTGGTACTGATTCTGTGACAGAAACCAGCCGCTCTTAGAGTAATATGCAGACAGGTATTCCTGCTCTGTCTGTCCCGGTGTCGGGACAAAGAGCCCGTGCCGTTTCTGTACCTCGGCAAGCTCCATCATTGTGGTATAACCGGACCGGCAGATGATGAAACGCGCCCGGTTGAGCAGGCCGATCTTCTCTGCGGTATCGACATAGCTTTTGATGACGGTATGGGGGTCAGGATATATCACATTCCTGTGATTAGGACTCCCCAGCAGCACCACCTTGCTGCCGGGGATTTCAGGCAGCTGGGGGAGCAGGGTCTTCTCAAAGATTGTCCGCTGGGGTTCCGGCCCTGAGATGATGCAGAGATAATCGAGGTCCTCTGCAACGTCCTGCTTTTGGGCGGTGGCAAGGATTCCGGCGAAATAGATGTGACGAAAGGTTGCAGGAAGAAGGGGTCGGGAGAGTTTCCCCGCAAGCGAGCACGGACCGGGCGGGTTATCAGGCACAATCACCCGCTCAAATCTGGAGTGCAGCACCCGGTTCAGCAGCAAAGCGAACAATTCCACGGGCCATATGACCGGCGGGAAGTGGAAATGGATCTGGTGGGTAATAAACACCGACGGGATAGAGTCTGAATAAACCCCGAGCCTGTTATCGCTGATGATGAGATGATATGTTTCCTGTGCAAGGATACGCTGCAGAATCCGGCGCTCCGCGGCAAGCGCATGTACCATCAGCGGGAGATATGCACAGAACTTTGGCAGAAAAAGGCTGCCGGAGCTGTAGGGTGCCGGGTAATCAGGAAACTCGATCCATTGGCAGTCGGGAAATTCCCGCCTCAGTGCAGACAGTGCGTTACCACAGGCGGCAATGGTGACGTCATGCCCCCTCCGCATGAGTTCATGGATGACCGGAATGTCCCGCGTGGCATGACCCAATCCCCAGTTCAGTGGTGATACCAGCACGCTCCCCATCAGGTATGCACGACTCCCTCAGGTCATTGGTGGGGTGTTGCTGTCAATAAAGGCGCTGATGGATCGCGCAAATGCAAGGGTCTGTTGTAGGTTCCCGTCGCCATAAATTGAGGAGCTTTTATGCGAAAATGATGAGAAATGGATAAGATCACCGCTCCTCGGTATGATTTATGTTCCTTTTTTCCTGCTGGAGATTTCCTGTAAAACAGCCTCGCCGAACTCAAGGGTCCCGGCAGTGCCGCCGAGATCAGCAGTCCTGATTCCAGCGGCAAAGGTCAGCCGGATCGCCTGTTCAATACGCTCGGCACCGTCAGCATCCCCAAAATAATCGAGCAGCATCGCTGCACTCCGGATCGCTGCAACCGGGTTTGCGATGTTCTTTCCGGCAATATCGGGGGCACTGCCGTGCACTGGTTCGAAGAGTGCGAACCGGTCACCGATGTTTGCGCTCGGCGTAAGTCCCAGCCCGCCGACAAGGAAGGAGGCGACATCAGAGAGAATATCCCCAAAAATGTTTGTCGTCACGATCACATCGTAAACCTGCGGGTGCTGAAGGAGGTCCAGCGCAAGGGCGTCGATAAATTTTTCATTGAACGGTACACCCCCGTTCTTTGCCTCGGCAAGACAGATGTCCCTAAAAAACACATCAGACTTGATGACATTCGCCTTATGCCCCACGGTTAGGAGCCGCCGGGTCTTTGCGAGCCGGATCGCCGCCCTTGCGATCCGTTCCGTGCCCTTTCTGGTCACAACCCGCAGCGTTGTCGCACGATCGGTGCCGATCTCCTCAATCCCGGAATAGAGCCCTTCCGTGTTCTCACGCACGATCATGATGTCAAACCCATCTCCCTTTATCGGGCGAAGGTTCGCGTACAGTTCAAGGGCTTTTCTGATTCTTAACACCACACTCTGGTAATCCTTCATCGGGGGCGTTGTCACCGCCCCGAACAGAACTGCATCGGCGTCCTTGAGTGCTGCAATCTCATGATCATTGCATGGGCAACCGGTCTTCTCCCACCGACCGTATCCCAGCTCCACGCTGAAAAATTCATATTCGGGGTGCAGCAGTTCCAGTACCCTGCGAGCTACCGGGATCACCTCGTGCCCGATACCGTCCCCTTCAGCGACTGCCACCTTTTTCATGCGCCCTCCATTCCTTCACCAGCAATGTAACAGAGTCTGCGATTTGATCCGGGGATGCGCCCCAGTGCACTACCGCCCCCAGCCTCCCGTTATATTCCCCGACACCTTCCCGCTCCGAACGGCAGCAGCGGGCGATGAAAGGCTCCTCACTGGCGGCTGCGAGCGGGCAGATATTCAAGAGTTCAAAACCGGTGCCATAACACTCGTTTACCAGCTGGGAACCTGTCATGCACCCGGCGATCCGTTCTCCCCCGTGCAGGGGATCCGCGTCAAGGGTCCTGATAAACCCGGCCGCCCGGCAGGGAAAGAGATCTGCATCCATCTGCGACAGGTCAGCGATGTGATGGCAGAAGAGGATGTCCAGGCGCCCGAACAGCCCGCAGCCTTCGAGCTCGCGGATGCAGGATGAGAGGCTCGGGCGTGGCGGGCTCACATCGTACACGTGCACTCGTACCAGCCCCGATAGCGAGGGGTCGAGCACGAAGGTCATGTGTTCATCAAGCCCGGAGAAAAGCGTGCACCGGTACCCCGAATCGAGTGCGAGCTGGATAAGTCGCGTCCGGTCGTGAATCTGTACCTTGTGAGGGTAGTGGTATACCTCACGGGCAGAAGCGATCACCCGTGAGGATACAATGCGGCGCATCACCCCTGTCTCATCGGGGTCTGTCTCGATCCCGATTATTTCAAACCTGTCACCCAATTGCTGGATGAGGTACCGGCTCAGGAAGTACGTCTTCTCACCGCAGGGTTTTGTGGAGGCAAAACCGATATTCTTGCACCGTTCTGGAAAGATCATCGCTTCACCCGCCAGTACTCGACCAGCCCGCCGGCCCGCAGGATATCGAGCATGTGCGGCGAGAGCGGGCGCACACGGGTGCGCTTACCCCCCGCTTCCACCCAGCCGGATTCAAGGTCAAAACGCACGATTGTACCATCATGACACTCAAGGTCAGCTTCTATCAGAGGGAGACCGATGTTAATTGCGTTCCTGAAAAAGATCCTGGCAAAACTGGGTGCAACAACTGCGACGACCCCTGCCCCTTTTAATGCAATTGCTGCCTGCTCTCGCGATGACCCGCACCCGAAGTTCTTTCCGGCAACAATGACTGCACCCAAAAGGCGGGGGGCAAGGTGCGGGTCGAGGTCTTCAAAGACATGCGTTGCCCAGATTCTGCGATCCTTTGTTCTCAGGTACCTCCCTGCGATAACGATATCCGTGTCGATGTCTGCTCCCAGAAGGATTGCACGACTCTCACCACGCATCAGGGCACCCCCGGTTCGGTGATCTCGCCTTCCAGTGCAGTTGCCGCTGCAGTCGCGACGGACGCAAGGTAGATCTCCCCTCCGATCCCCATCCGGTTCTTAAAATTCCGGTTCGCTGTCGACAGGCAGACTTCCCCCTCCCCGATAACCCCCATGTGGGCTCCAAGGCAGGGGCCGCACCCTGGTGTCCCGATCGAACAACCTGCCTCCACGAGGTCAGTGAGGACGCCGGTCCTGATCGCTTCCCTCATGGTCTCCCGTGATGCAGGGACAACAATCGTGCGGACGGCGACCTTCTTTCCTTTCACGATGCGGGCGATGCGGGCGAGATCGGAATACCTGCCGTTCGTACAGGTACCGACAAACACCTGGTCAACCGGGATGCCGGCAATATCCCTCACTGGTTTCACGGTGTCCACCCGGGGCGGGACTGCCACAAGTGGAACGATATCGCTCAGATCGATCTCCAGTTCCTGTACATAATCGCACGGCTCCGTTCCCTGTTGTTCTGCTGACTGCCCATACCGTGCAAGATAATCCACCGTTACATCATCTGCATAGAACATTCCGGTCTTTGCACCGGTCTCGACTGCGAGGTTGCAGAGGAGGAGCCGTTCATCCAAGGAGAGACTTCCTGCCCCGTCGCCGATAAATTCCAGCGCACGGTAGGATCCGCCGTCCATACCAAGCTGGCTGACATAGGTAAGTGCGACGTCCTTTGCTTCTGTCGCACCATGGATCGCGCCGTGAAGGTGGACGCCGATCGATTGCGGCACCTTGAACCAAGTCTCACCGGTCAGCCAGATCGCCGCCATGTCGGTCGCCCCCACACCGGTTGCAAACGCTCCGAATGCCCCGAGCGTACAGCTGTGCGAGTCTGCCCCGACAACCACCTCACCGGGCAACACGATACCTTCGCTCATGCACTGGTGGCAGATACCTCCGCCAATGTCCGAGAAGTGCAGGAAGGACCCTTTTGCATATTCGCGCAGCTCGTGCTGGAGCGTCGCCGTTGTGCTGTTGTTTGCGGGTACGATATGGTCAAAGATGACAGAGATGCGTGAAGGATCAAAGAGCCCCCGTGCGCCCATCCCCTTCCATGCTTCAAGCGTCAGGACACCGGTACCGTCGTGGACATAGGCACGGTCAACCTTCCGGTCAATGTATTCCCCTGCCGGGGCACCAAGAATCCGTTCTGATAAGGAACTCATTTCGGTTTTTCCTCTTTTGCTTTTTTGATCAGTTTTCTGAGCACCGGGGGAGTGATACTGCACTTGTGCTCAGAATGCTCTTTTACAAGGTCGAGAACCCGGCAGATCTGTCGTTCTGACAGCTCACAACCAAGGGACGAGATAACATGCTCAAGTGCCTTCTTTCCCGTGTGTTTGCCAAGGATGAACTTCCGCTCTCCGCCCACGAGCTCCGGGGGAAAACACTCGTAGGTTGAGGGATCGTCGAGGATTGCTGCAATATGGATGCCGCTCTCGTGGGAAAATGCGAGATCTCCCACGACGGGCTTGTTGCGCGGCAGGGTGATCCCACTGTACTTTTCCACCAGACGGGACAGAGGTGTGAGGTAGGAAAGATCATAACGGTCAACACCTCCTTTCAGGCGAAGGGCAACAAGCACTTCCTCCAGTGATGCATTGCCTGCCCGCTCGCCGATTCCATTGACGGTGGTATGAAGCTGGAATGCACCGGCCTCTGCAGCAGTGATCGTGTTGGCAACGGCGCAGCCCATGTCATTGTGGCAGTGGGCGCAGAGTGGACGGTCCACTGATGAGACAAGATCCGTGATGATCCGGTACATCTCGTTCGGGATGAGAAAACCGACGGTATCGGCAAAACTGAGCAGGGCGGCGCCATGGTCAGCCGCGCTCCGGTACACATATTTGAGAAAAACCGGATCGGTGCGGGATGCATCCTCTGCGGCGAACCTCACCGGAAGCCCATGATCATTGACATAATCGATCATCAGCAGCGCTTCTTCGAGCACCTGCTCGCGGGGCTTTTTAAATTTGAGCCGGATGTGGAGGTCGCTTGTCGGGATAAAGATGCTCACCATGTCGACATCGCTGTCAATAGCAGCATCCACATCGGGTTTTCTTGCACGGGCAAAACCACAGATGCGGGCGGACAGTCCGAGCCTGGTGATCGCGGTCACGCACTGTTTTTCGTTGGGTGATACTGCGGGAAACCCCGCTTCAATCATCTCGACGCCCACTGCGTCCAGCATCCGGGCGATTTCTGACTTTTCCTCACAGGAGAACGCGACACCGGGTGTCTGCTCTCCGTCCCGCAGTGTCACATCACAGATCTCAATATTCCACGGTTTCATGAGTACATCCTTCGGGGCAACTGCCTTCAATGACAAGGGTTGTTGGTCGTTGCGGCAACGCAATATGCTGCCGCAGCCACCCGGTTTCGTCCGCACGGCAGACAACCGGGTCTGCCCATGCGAGGTAGCGGGTCAGGTCATAGACAGGCTGCCCGCCGGTCATGCCCATCCGGTCATTCTTCAGTACGATACAGAGAAGAGGGAGCTGTTTCTCATACACATCAATAAGTGCATTGATGCCGGAGTGCAGAAGGGCAAAGTCGCCGGTGAGCGCCACCCCCGTGCTCCTTGCTGCAACCGCAACCGATGAGCCGAGCGCATAACATGCCCTGCCAATCCGGTACGGGGGGTTGCCCGCAAGAACCGCACACCCCATGTCAGATATGACATCGATCCCTTTCTCCTTCAAAAGTCCCATCACGGGCTTGAACGGGCAGTCCCGGCAGAACGTACGGCAGGACCCGCGGGTGAAAAATGTTTCAGGCTGTCCTGAAACCTCGGGCGGTCGTAACCACCGGTGATCACGGACAAACGGTCTCCCGAGTTCCCGGGTCTCTGCAAGTGTGTCCGCATCATTGGGTGGGGGATACACAGTTACCGCGTGTGATTCCCCTTCAGCCGCCCCGACACCAACAACGCCCCCCTCCCAGAGGTTCAGGGGGGAGGCGAGTGACCATGAAAACATTTCAGCAGCGGTGAGGTCTGCTGCCTGCGCCCTGCCCTGCATGGTGAGATCCGGAGACGCAAGATGCCCTTTCCGGTTTTGTCTGACTATTGTCTCCACACCAGCATCCCTCTCAAGCAGCGGGGGTGTGACACGGACAATTGCGATCCGAGAGAAACGCTCCGATGCTTCGAAAGCAGAAGCGATTGCAGCACCGCATGTCCTGCCATCCGGCTCGATGACCGGGACCTGTGCCAGTTCTCCAAAGTAACGGGAGTCCTCGGTGTTCTGGGAACCACGGGCGAGCACGTCATCCCCTGCGATGATGATGACCCCTGCACGTAGTCCCTGCGTGGTCGCGTTGACGAGCGGGTCTGCACAGACATTCAACCCCACGTTCTTGATTATGACGGCTGCCCGCCGCCCGTCAAGGGAGTCCCCGAGTGCGTACTCAAGCGCCACCTTCTCGTTGATGACGATCTCGGCGTTCACTGCAGCGGCAATGTCGGTTACCGGATATCCCGGTACCGTGTAACACCGGTCGGCACAGGTCAGTAATGATCCGGCAATCGCATCAGTGCCCTTCATGCATCCTTCCCCGGGACGAGATCGCAGCCTGTGCAGTTGGTACACATGGTCAATGCCTGCCGTGTATCCAGCCCCTCAGCGGCGAGCATACGCGAATGCATAGAAAAAATTTTCAAAAGTCTGTCGGCAGATGGGCGGGGCAGGTGGGAAGCACCGGCTACGGGATTGAGAGGGCGCAGCACAGGAATGATGCCTCGGGCTGTGAGCCGCTGGATGCACCGTTCCATCTCCTCGTCCGTTTCACCAAGACCGATGATCACATTGGAAAAGACCCTGCCCCTGCCGAATACCTCGACAGAACGCTCCAGTACGCCCCAGATAAAATCGTAGTCAAGATCCGGGCACATTGCACCAAAGATCCGGGGGGTCGCTACTTCGATGTTGAACTTGACTTCGACAACTCCCAGCGCATGCAGCCTGTCCGGCGTCAGTTCGGTAGGGTAAATAGAGACCCCGATCGGCAGGCCAAACGGCACCAGTTGCCGCACAACCTCGAGCACATACGCTTCTTCTTCCTCAACACTGGACTGGACGCCGCTTGTCAGGGAGATTGCGCTGACCCGCGGGAGTACAAATTTTACCATACCGATAATTTCTTCAATGCTTTTGCGCGATCCTTTCAGGGAGGGCACAGGGCAATAGGTGCACCGGAAAATGCACGAACCTGTTATGGTGATATATGCCTGGTTAGGGCAGTGATACCCCGGCTCCTCCAGCCTGCCGCTCACCTGTGCCATTCCAAGGAATAGGTCTGCAATACCCCCGCCGCGGTGCACCACCTCGTTTTCACTCATCGGATCAAGGGCGAGACGGACGCGGTGGCTTCCCATCGAAAAGAAGACCGACCCCCCGCCACCGGCTCCCGGTCCTGTAGCCGATGAGGTAACGTACCGTTCCGCCGGTTCACCTGAGAGACGGGTCGTACCTGTCGCAAGCACCTGCGCTTTCAATTCCTTCCATCGCATAATTCAAGCGCCTCCTCGTATCGGGTGAAAAATGGCAGGGCCGCAACTGCACCAATGATACCACGCCCATTCATGATTATGTCAAGATTTTTCACCCTGAGGGAATCAAGCAGCCCGGGTTCGATCTCCCCCCTCTTCACACTCCAGCCAAAATCGACTAGTTCCTGCGGTGGTGCAAATCCCCTGAATGCCGCCATGCCGGTCTTTTCAGAGAGCGTATACTGTTCCAGAAGGCGGTGGAACCGGTTAATGAGCCGTTGAGGATCCGTTGATGCAAATTCAGCGACAAGGCTTACGCAGTTTTTCGTGCGATAGGGTACTGGGTAGAGCTGGACAATGGTATGGGAGAGGTAGACAGACCGATCGTCTTCGACTGCCCGTGCGATGTTGTGGACGAGCGTCCACGTCGCACCTCTATCGGGGGTGTCCGTATCATCCACCCCGATCAGGACACGTGAGTGGCGGGGCACCCAGATGGTCGAACCGGCAACTCTGCCGCCACCCGATTCATCGCTTTTCGACCGCAGTACCCCTTGTGCAGTCTCCCGACAGCTTGTCGCTCCTACTCCGCCTCCTCCCATCCCGATGTAGCTTACGGATACCTCATTCTCATCAAGTGTAACTCCGGAGATACCGGCCGGGAACCGTGATCCTTCAAGAGGGAGATCAACCTTGCCGGGTCGTGTCATATACCTCATCGTGTCGCCGACAATCCGTGAATACTCCACAACCGGGCTCTTTGCATAGTGACACTTTGACCACATCGCCCCCCCGACACAATCAAAGAACTCAACGAGTTCAACGCGGTTACCGCTCTCATCCGCCACTGCCACAATCCTTGGGTAATGGATAATGTACGGCTCATTCAGATAATCCATAAAACCCGTCCGCTTTCCGTGCCCCAGATTCACCACCACTGCCCGATTGTTTCAATAAGTCCAGTGCATTCATCGACCATGACAGGATTTTTTGAGAAATCAATGGTATGAGCCGCTGCTTTCCTTCATCAGGGAAGATCACAACTATGTTGTTGCCGAATCTTTCGTTAACAAGATTATCGGCAATAAGAGTATATAAAAAAAGCGATTGATGAAAAGATTAGAGGATCTTGTGAAGCTCAAACTTGTAGGGCCCAAGCGTCCCGCCAAAGTTCCCTGCTGAAATAAACTTCACACCCGGTACCATCACCGCTGCCCTGATGCCTGCTGCCATCCCTTTAGCGACGGATTTCTCATCCACTCCGTCAATCACGATCTCGTAGACCGACTTTACACCGGCGGGCACCTTGCTGTCCGGCACTTTGTCGCGGAGCGTGGGGCAGTACTTCTCGTTTGTTGATGCCGGCATGAATTTATACTTCAGGCTGCCGACCTTCGAGCCGCTTGCAACGATGCCCCCCGGGAAGCTGGTCATAACTCCCGCAACTTTCGTGATAGCATCAACTGCCGCCTCAGCACCGATAAGTGCTGACATCTCGTTCTCCCCCATCACAAAGAGGTTGCCACCCCCAACTCCCTTCACGATGCCGAACTCTTCCTCGCCGATGTATTCCCCCTCCATGATCGGGATCACCCAGCATTTCCTGCCACCGACTTCCTTCTGGTACTCGTACCCGTCACCGAAGAAGTGGAGCTTCACCGCAATCTTTTCCTCTGCAGTAGTGATGCCGTTAAATACTGCAGTGGTCGGTGCCGTAAGGACACATTCCGCAAGTCTTTCTACAACCTGTTCTTTTAATTTTTTCTTGCTTGCACAGATCAGGATCGCTACCCCGGGTCTTCCATCGGGCGTCTCGCTCGCGGGAACTTCAATTTCGATACCTGCCTCGCACGGGCAGCCGATCGCGGATGTCGCAAACCCTGTTGCCTCGGTTGCTGCCTTGAATGCCCATTCCCTCGTGACCGCCGTGATAATAACCCTGCAGACCCAGGTCGGGAATGCTTCTGCATACGTGTTGTCAATAGTAACGCCGTTGATTTCCATACATAACCTCCGGTACTATGACATTTTCATGATCACCATAGAATAAATTTTTCATTTAATCCGATGAAAAAAAGCGCATAAAAAAATGGCGGATCAGTATAACTAAAACAATTTACTTGAACCAAAAATCAAGATAATAAAATTAAAAATCCCCTCGAAAAATCCCAATTTGTGCACGTAATTTCAGAACATTTATCTACAATTCTTTACTACTCTTTGGATAATCGATTTTAGAATCGATCATAGCTGGTGCGTAAAAGTATGGCGTTTGCAGTACACATAAACATGGAAAACTGTACTGGCTGTAACAATTGTGTTGTCGCGTGCCCCGTGGGCGCATTGGAGCTTTTTACCGTAGATTCTCCCCAAAGGGACAAAATCTACAAGGTCAAGGACGGAAAATCCGTTGTCCTGGACTTCAAGGGCGAGCTCTGTGCCGGATGCGGCGTCTGTATCGAGGCATGCCCGCATGATGTTATCAGGCTGGCAGGACCCTGGGAATCCAGGGCTCAGGCAAAGGTACAATAAAGAGACAGCGTGAGGGTTAGTTCATGAACACATTGTTTCCAAAGTTTTCAAAAAAGAGAGATGGTGTCAACGTTGTAATGGAGCAGCGTCTCCTGCAGAGCGTTAACAACCTGATTCTGAATTCAGAGACCTGCACGGGATGCGGTATCTGTGTCGATGCATGCCCCGAAGAGGCGATTGTGCTCGGACTCGTTGGAGCAGCCAAGCGCGGCGCCATCGACTACGCTGCACCGGTCGATATTGACGAGGTCAAATGCTCGTATTGCGGCGTATGCGTCATCATGTGCCCGTTCAATGCACTGGTCCTGAAAGTTGACGGACAGGAAAGGCTCCCCATAATCGAGAAGGAGGGGTTCCCCCAGTACGACATGAAAGCAGAGGTTGACCAGGAGAAGTGCGTCAAGTGCACGATCTGCGAAGAAGTCTGTCCGCGTGATGCGATCAACCGGGACGTCCCTGCATACGAAGGGACCTACAAAGCTCCCATAGCAGATGCAAAGGAACGCCAGACTGCGATCAAGACCAAGACGACATTTAAGGTTGATATGGAGAAATGTTCGCTCTGCGGTCTGTGCGGTGCACTCTGCCCGGCAATCACGGTCAAACACAAGGAGTTTTCCGCAGAAACCGGAAAGGTCGAGTCAGTCGCTGACCCGAACACCGGGCTCCCGTGGGACGAGACCAAATGCGATGCATGCAAGGTCTGCGTCGAAGTCTGCCCTGAGGAGTGCATCACGGTCGAGCGAGAGATCATTTCCGACAAAGTGGAGGGCAAGGTCGAGATCATCCAGGACAACTGCTGTACCTGCCAGTGGTGCTCGCGCAACTGCCCGACTGAGGCGATCACGGTCGAGAAGATTTTTGAAGGCGATATCGAGTTCCATGCCGAGAAATGCCCTGGCGGGTGCTCAACATGCGCCGACATTTGCCCGGCCAATGCGATCTATCTCCCGTCAGTAGTCCCCGCAGCAGAGATGAAGGGTAAAGTCGAGCCAACGATTGCGGTCAACAAGGACTACTGCATCTTCTGCGGCGCATGCGTCAATGCCTGCCCGGGTGAGGATATCATCATCATGCAGAGGACCGGGATCCGCATCAAGGGCACAGAAACCGACCTGTTCAAGAAGATCAAGGAGAAGCTCTTCACAAGGAGAACCTCGAAGGTGAAAGAGGATATCACCGGACAGGTCTCGATCAAAGTGATGGAGAAGGCGTGAGGAATATGGCAAGAACAAAAGGATACCCGGAAGCATTGGAGAAGAAGCTCCGTGACCAGCGTTACTATCGCGAAGATTCGAATCCTGAATTTCTCCCGAAAGTGAAAGCAATCTCACGTACCATTGCACACATGTGCTTTCAGTGCGGTACCTGTACAGGGTCATGCCCGTCTGCTCCCCGCAGTACGTACCGTATCCGCCAGTTTATGAGGCGGGCGGTGCTCGGGCTTGAGAACGAGGCACTGACAGACCCCGATCTCTGGTTATGCACTACGTGTTACAGCTGTACAGACAGGTGCCCGCGGGATATCGCACCCACAGATGTGATCATGGCAATGAGAAATCTTGCGTTCAAGAGGGATATTATACCGGTGAACTTCCTCAAGACCGTGCAGGCGATTTATAGTTCGGGACACGGTGTACCAAACAATGATGTCAACCGTGCAGCCCGAGAGAAACTCGGCATGAGCCGGGATCCAGCAACGACCCACTCGTTCCCTGAGTATGTCAAAGGCATCCAGAAGATTCTTGACTATTACAAGCTCAAGGCGAATTCCGACCGGATCGTCAAGGAGAGGGAGGGCTGAAAACCATGGAAGCTACGCATAAATACGCATTTTTCCTCGGCTGTATCGCCCCGAACCGGTATCCCGGTATCGAATCTTCGGCAATCAAGACAAGCAGGAAACTTGGCATTGAACTTGTTGACCTCAAAGGTGCCAGCTGCTGCCCGGCTCCCGGTGCATTCGGTTCGATTGACCTGAATGTCTGGTATGCAATGGCGGCACGCAACGTTGTCCTTGCCGAGCAGATGAAAACAGACATTGCCCTCATCTGTAACGGGTGCTACAAGTCCATCTGGGAAGTGAACCATA
>Ga0315277_10003252_pt1 | contig 22098 bp, 16 predicted proteins | sample YL17G05_15_MG_FD_203695 | JGI IMG/M metagenome (GOLD analysis project Ga0315277, IMG submission 203695) | Sediment microbial communities from Yellowstone Lake, YNP, Wyoming, USA - YL17G05_15 | ecosystem: Environmental > Aquatic > Freshwater > Lake > Sediment | place: USA: Wyoming | collected...
CCACGGCCGGGCTGATGGGCTCCCTGACGCTTTTTGCCTCGGCGGTAGGAGGCGTCGTCTTCGGCCTGATCGCCGACCGCTTCGGCCGAGTCAAGGCCTTGATGGGGAGCATCCTGATCTATTCTGTTTTCACCGGCGCCTGCGGGCTCTCCCAGGATATCACGCAGTTGGCGATCTTCCGCGTGCTGCTGGGTCTGGGCATGGGCGGAGAATGGGCTGCGGGCGCGGCCCTGGTGGCCGAGACCTGGCCGTCCGAGCACCGGGGGAAAGCCCTGGGGATTATGCAGAGCTCCTGGGCCGTAGGCTACGCTTTGGCTGCGGCCATCACTGCCCTGGTTTTGCCGAGGTGGGGCTGGCGGGGTGTCTTTTTCGTCGGCGTCCTGCCGGCCCTTCTGACGTTCTGGATCAGGCGTCACGTCGAGGAGCCGGAGATCTGGATAAAGAGCGTAGGGGAAAGGAAGCATCTTGCCTTTCGGGCGGGTCTGAGCGAGATCTTCCGCCGGCCGCTGTTAAAAGACACCCTGGTCACGACGCTGATGAACGCCGGGACGATGTTCGCCTGGTGGGGGCTCTTCACCTGGATCCCCGCTTACCTCGGGCTGCCCGCGGAGCAGGGAGGGATCGGGCTGAGCGTCGTCAAAACGTCTACCTGGATCATCGTCATGCAGGCCGGGATGTGGCTGGGCTATGTGAGCTTCGGGTTCATCTGCGACCGCATCGGGCGGAAGAAGACGTATATCATCTATCTCTTCGCGGCGGCGGCGCTGGTCATCCTCTACAGCAGCGTCCGGCAGAACGCCGCCCTGCTGCTGCTGGGGCCTTTGGTCGCCTTTTTCGGGACCGGGTACTTCTCCGGGTTCGGGACGATCACGGCCGAGATCTTCCCGACGCGCATCCGCGCTTCAGCCCAGGGATTCACCTACAACATCGGCCGCGGACTGAGTGCCCTGGCGCCGTTCACCATCGGAGCTCTGGCCAAAGGACACGGGCTGGCCCTGGCTTTCTATCTTACGGCCGGTTTCTTCCTCTTCTCCGCTTTCACCGCCTTCGCCCTCCCCGAAACTAAGGGCAAATCCCTTGATTGAAACGGGGACACCATATCAATTTCCCGATTCCATCTAATTTTCGATGCGCAATTCGGAAATTGATATGGTGTCCCCAATTTTTTTCAACGGCTCATCACCTCAAAAACGAAATGATTCTTAGATTGGGCGGGGTACGAGGCACGAGATTGCTCTCTTGACAGAAATTCCATGCCTGGGCTACAGTCTAGTCCAAGGGAACAGACTTAACGAAATGAACAAGAGAATGCTGAGCCTACTCTGTGCTGTCTCGGCGACGTTGTCTGTAACGGCGAGCTGTGTCTCGAGATCCAAAAGCGAAGCCACGGCCAAGGACATGAATCTGCTCTTTATCTCCATCGATACCTGCCGTGCCGACCACATCGGGGCCTACGGAAGCCGGACTGCGCAGACACCCGTGATGGATCGCCTGGCCCGCCAGGGGATCCTTTTTGAGAACTGTCATACTCCGGTCCCTCTCACACTTCCCTCGCACTGTTCCATGTTCACTGGGAGATATCCACCGGGCCACAAAGTCCGCAACAACGGCACCTATTTTTTGGCTCCCGGCCAGACCACCCTGGCCCAGAAGATGAAAGAGCTGGGTTATGAGACTGGTGCGGTTGTGGGCGCCTTTGTTTTGCTTTCCAAGTTCGGCCTGAACCAGGGCTTTGATTTTTATGATGACACGCTCGATACCCATCGAATCTTCAACAATTTCAGCTCCGAAATAACCGCGGCCGAAGTCTACGAAAAGTTCAGCCGCTGGTTTGAAAAGAACGACCGGAGAAGATTTTTTACCTGGCTTCACTTCTATGATCCGCATGCCCCCTATACCCCTCCCCCAGATTTTGCCGCCAAGTTTGGCCAAGATCCCGAGGGGTCTTATGACGGAGAGATCGCTTTCGTCGATTTTGCGATCGGCCGGGTGATCAAGGATCTTGAGAACAAAGGGATTCTCGATCAAACCCTGATCGTCATCTGCGCCGATCACGGGGAGGCCTTCGGTGAGCACCAGGAATTCAAACACGGCATTTTCTGTTATCAGGAGGTGCTCAAAGTCCCGCTCATCTTTTATAATCCGAAACTGTTTCCTCAACCCAGATCGGTCCGCTCGCGGGTCAACCTGGTTGACATCCTGCCGACAGTCTGTGAACTCTTTGGGACGGATGTCCCGAAGGGCGTTCAGGGCCAGGGCCTGAGGGACCTCATCCGCGGCAGCGCGGAAAAGACTGAGAGAATGTTCTATATCGAAAGCATGTTCGGAAAAGAGGAAATGAACTGGGCCCCGCTCACGGGTCTCATCTCAGGCGGTTACAAATACATTTCCCTTCCCCAGCCGGAGCTCTATGACCTGGAAAATGATCAGGCAGAGCGGGACAACTTGTTCTTGAAAAAAAATGACCTCGCCCGGAAAATGGACGGCGAGCTGATGAAGATGGTGGCAGATATATCTGAGCCGGGTATGAGTTCCAAAAGGGAATTGACCCGGGAAGACCGGGAGCGTCTCCAGGCCCTCGGCTATGTCTCCTCTTTTTCCAATAAATCCACCAAAGTCATCGATCCAAAGATGGGAATCGTTCTGGAAAACGAGAGAATAGCCTGCATCGAAGAGGCCAGGGCAGGCAAGATCAAGGAGGCCGAAGCGCATCTCCGAGAATTGCTCATCCGGAATCCGGGTCTCAAGACGCCGGCACTCTACGATGCGGAGTGCGAGATCCTGCTGAAGAAAAACCAAAGAAGAGAGGCCATGGACGTGCTGCGGCAGGCCAGGTCCGAATTTCCTCAGATTGACCGGTTCTACATCCTCTCTGCCCTAAACGCCTTCCAGATGCACGAGGACCAAGAGGCGGAGCTAAGATGCCGCGAACTCTTAAAGGTCAATCCTCTTTTTTCGGGCGCCTATCTCCTCCTTGGTCAGATCGCGGAGAGGGAAAAAAACGCGGCCGAGGCGATATCCAATTACCGCAAAGCGCTCGAGATCGAGCCTCAAAATGTGCTTCTGAAGATAAAGTATGCCGGGCTGCTCATCTCGGAGAAAGATTTTTCCTCTGCGATGACGGCCTACAACGAGCTGCTGCAGAACGAGGATGTAAGGCGCGACTCTGAGCTCCTCTTTAAAATTGCCTTGTTCAATGTCAAGTATGGGACCCTGGAAAAAGCCGAGGAATTGCTGGCCCGTGCGGTCCAGATCAAGCCCACCGGAAGATATCTTTTTAACTATGCCCTGGTCTTGTCCAAGAATAACAAGGTAGAAGAAGCGGCGAAGAACATGCAGTTGGCCCTCTCCCGAAATTCCGCTGAATTGAGCGAGGACCAGCGTCGTCTCGCCCGGCAGGCGCTCCAGATGTGGCAACAAAAATAACCCCCGTGCTCCGTCCCCCGTTCCCCGATATTGAAACGGGGACACCATATCAGTTTCCCACTCCCATCCAATTTTTGATGCTCAATTCGGAAATTGATATGGTGTCCCCAATTTTTTTGTGATATAAGGCACAACCGATGAGCAAAAAGGCGAAGGTGATCCTCCGGCGGGCGGATGCTTACGACCCATCGGCCATAGCCAAAATCATCGGCCACGGCCTTGACGAATTCGGGCTGGCGCCTCGAATTCAGGGGAAAATCACCATCAAGCCCAATGTGGTCATGGCCCATCACAAAGTCACTCCCTCGGCCTACACCCGTCCCGAGTTCCTCGACGGCCTACTCACCGCGCTGGAGGAAAAAGCCCGGGGCGAAGCAGAGATCTCTGTGGCCGAAAAATGCGGCGCGGCTATCCCCACCTCCCGCATGTTCCGGCGGGCCGGATATTACCGACTCCGCAAAAAACATCGGTTCAAGCTCCGGCCGATCGAAGAGGCCCGCAAGAAGACCGTCCGGCTTGAAAAGGGAAAGGTCCACCAGAAAATCCGTACCTCCCGCGAGATTGCCGACCGGGATTTCCTCATCTATGCGCCCAAGCTCAAGACCAACGCCCTGGCCCACGGCCTCACCGCCGCCCTCAAGCTCAACATCGGCATCCTCTGCGACGGCGAGAGGATGTGGAACCACAACTACAACCTTGACGAGAAGGTCGTCGACCTGCTCGAAATCGGCCATCCTGATTTCATCGCCACCGATGCCATCGAGGTCTCCTTCGGTGGAAATCACCTGACCCAGCACGGCCACCCCCTCGGCGTCATAATCATGGCCACAAACCCCCTGGCACACGATGTCGTCTGTGCCCACATCTTCCATTTTGACCCGGAGAAGATCGGTCACCTGGCCGCCGCCCGGGCCCGCGGCTACGGCTCTCTCGACCTCGGCGATATCGAGGTTGGCGGCGACATCTCCCTCCAGGAGATCAGGGAGAGGACGAAGACCTGGGAGTCCGGGTTCATCCGGGCCGATGATATAGACTGCAATATCAAGATCCGAAGCGGCGAACCCTACTGCACGGGCGGCTGCCACGGCGTCTTCCTCGACTGGCTCTACATGATCAGGGACCGGAAGCCCAAGCTCTGGGCGAAGCTCCCGGCCTGGACGACCGTGATCGGGAAATACAAAGGTGATATCACGGCCGACAGGCTGCTCCTCATCGGCGCCTGCACAGAGATCGAGGGGCGGGTCAAAGCCAGGAGAAAGATCAGGATCCGCGGCTGTCCGCCCAAGCACAAGACGCTCGTCCTCCTGCTTTTCCTCAGGGCGGGCATTATCAACCCTCTCTTCCGCTTCGACCTGATCATCGACTCCTATCCGTTCCTTTTCTGGACGTGGTTCAAAAGATTCATTACGGGGAGGTTCTAGCCCGACATGGCTCCTCTGGACGGACGGTTCCTGATTGCCAACGAGAGCCTCGAGACCAAAGACAAAGCCAAGGTGGAAAACCCCGCCACCCTCGAGCTCCTGGGTGAAGTCTCTTTGGCCTCATCCGAGGACTGCCGCCGGGCCGTTGACGCTGCCCGGAAAGCCTACCCGGCCTGGCGGGATATCTCGCTTCGGGAGAAGCGCACGATCTTCCTGAAGGCGAAAGACATCCTCCTCCGCCGGTCGAACGAGATGGCCCGGCTCATCGCGCTGGAAAAGGGGACGCCTCTGGCCGAGGCGCTGACCGTCGAGGTGTTCTCCATCCTCGAGGCCCTGGATTACTACGGCCATAACCAGAAGCAATCCCAGGCCCCAAGGAGGGTGCGGCCTCAGGTGCCGCTCTTCGCCCACAAGAAATGCCGCTACCTGTTCCAGCCTCTCGGTCCGTCGCTCGTCATCTCGCCCTGGAATTTCCCGTTCATGATCCCCTTCCTGGATGTTATCAGCGAGCTGACCGCGGGAAATACGGTCGTCCTTCGGCCGTCCACGTCGACTCCGTTCACGGCGCTCGCCATCGGCGAGATCATGAAGGAGGCAGGAGTCCCGGCCGGGGCCGTGAACATCGTCCCCTGCCGGGTCTCCCAGGCGGAGGAGATGATCCTCAACCCCGTCATTCAGTCCATCGCCTTTACCGGAAGTGTCCCCATCGGCAAGCGCATCATGGAACTGGCCAGCCGGAACTTGACCAATGTCGTCCTCGAGCTCGGGGGCAAGGACCCGATGATCGTCCTCCGGGATGCCGATCTCGAGCTGGCCGTGCGGGGGGCGGTCTATGCGGCTTTCATGAACACCGGGCAGAGCTGCGCCTCGGTGGAGAGGGTTTATGTGGCGGAGGAGATCGCCGCCGAATTCTCGAAGCGGGTCGCCGAGCTCAGCGCGGCCCTCCGGGTGGGGAACCCGCTGGACCCGGACGTGGATGTCGGCCCGATGGAGAACCTGGGCCAGCTTGAGGTCGTCGAGGGACATGTCCGGGACGCTCTGGCGAAGGGTGCCGAGGTTCTTTGCGGCGGGCAGAGGCTCGGCGGCCAAGCCGGCTATTTCTACCCGCCGACCGTTCTGCGCCGCGTCGACCACACGATGATGATCATGACGGAGGAAACCTTCGGGCCAGTGCTTCCCATCATGACCTTCGGCGACGTCGAGGAGGCCGTCCGCCTGGCCAACGACAGCCACTATGGGCTGACTGCTTCCGTCTGGACGAAGGACAGGAAGATGGCTTCTCGTCTGGCCGAGCAGCTTGAAGCCGGCGGGGTCACCGTCAACGACCACATGGTGACATTCAACGAGCCGAAGGCCATCTGGGGAGGCATCAAGCAGACCGGGATGGGCCGAACCCACGGACCCTACGGAATGCTCGAGATCACCAACATCAAGTTCGTCTGCGCCGATTTCACGAGGAAACGAACGAAACAGTGGTGGTATCCGTATTCGCCCACAAAACTTCAGATCATGGAGAGCGCCTTGACCATCATGCATCACCCGCGACGGGGGAGGCAGATCAAAGCTCTGCTTTCTCTTCTCCCGCACCTGGGAGCGGTCAACTCGACAACTTCCTTCCGAAGCCTCTTCAGGATCAGCTCCCGCCTGTTCCACAGATAGAGCCCCCGCCATGTGTCCTCTCGAATTTCCCTACTTAGACCGTCGCCCGAACAATCGGATAAAAGGCGTATTCCACGGGAGTCCGGGCGGGGCTCGCGGTCTCTAGCCCATTGACTGCCCATTCGGTCTGAAGTATAGTAATTATATATTTATTATAGGAATTATAGGGATTGGCCCGACTAAACCCGGTAGAAAGAAAGGATTAGGGATGACGCCTCGCTGGTTGAGAAAATCGCCTCGTCCGAAAGGATTTCCCCCCCCCTCTCTCCTCGGCCTTTCTGCCGGCATAGGCGGCCTGCTCTTGGTCGCCTTTTTTGCCCTCGCCGGCCAGGATTCTCAGGCCAAGCTTACGGCTCCCGGTCCGCTCTCCAAGGCGCACAGTTCTTTAGAGGGCGAAGCGAACTGCCGGAAATGCCATGCCGACGGCAAGAAGATCGACGCCGACCGCTGCCTGGCCTGCCACAAGCCTGTCTCCGCCCGGATCGCCGCCAAAAAAGGTGTTCATCGCGAAGTCAGCGGGGATTGCGAGGCCTGCCACCAGGAGCATCAGGGCGCCGATGTCGATATCCGGCCTCTCGACCCGAAGGACTTTGATCACGCCGCGGAGACCGGGTTTGCCTTTGAGGGAAAACACGCCGGCCTGGCCAAGAATTGTCCCGCCTGTCATAAGGGCCGTTCCTACATGGCGAATCAGAGAGACTGCGGCTCCTGCCATGCCGAGCCCCACCAGGGCGCGATGCCGCAGAAATGCGAAGCCTGTCATACTCCCGCGGGCTGGAACTCGGTCTCCCGCGGATTTCACAAGGCGGGGATTTTTCCGCTCGAGGGACGCCACCTTGAGGTTCCCTGCGCCTCCTGCCATCTGAACGGGGTTTATAAAGGGACGCCCATACGGTGCTATGACTGCCACTGGATCCGCCGCCAGGACGACCGCTATCGGACGGCGCTGGGCACCGACTGCGAGAACTGCCATCGTCCCGTCTCCTGGACAGCCGTGAGCTGGGACCACGGCGCCCGGACAGGGATGCCGCTAAACGCCGCTCACCGGAACCTGAGCTGCGACAATTGCCATAAGAACGGAAACTTCAGCCAGGCCACCTTCGACTGTTATTCCTGCCACCGCGAGGATTATGAGGAAACAGAGGAGCCCAACCATGCCCAGGCGGGTTTCCCGACGACCTGCGAGCTCTGCCATCTGCCTTCCCATACCAGCTGGGATCAGGCATCCTTCGACCATAACAGCATCTTTCCCCGCCAGGGTGTCCACGCCACGCTTCAATGCGCGGCCTGCCATAAAAACGGGGTTTACGCCGGGACGCCGCGAGAATGTTACGGCTGCCACCGAACAGACTACGAGCAGACACGCGACCCGAACCATGTAGCCGCCGGGTATCCGACGACCTGTGAATTGTGCCACCAGGCTTCCGATTCCTCTTGGGACCAGGCGAATTCAAACCACAGTGCTTTTTTTGCGCTCGAGGGTATTCATGCGACCCTCGACTGCGCGGCCTGTCATAAAAACGGAGTTTATGCCGGGACACCCCGGGAATGCTACGGTTGCCATCGCACCAACTACGAGCAGACCCGTGACCCCAACCATGTGGCCGCCGGATATCCGACGACCTGTGAATTGTGCCACCAGGCTTCCGACACATCTTGGGACCAGGCGGATTCAAATCACAATACTTTTTTTGCTCTCCAGGGAGTCCACGCGACTCTGGACTGCGCGGCCTGTCACATTAGTGGAGTTTATGCCGGGACATCCCGAGAATGCTACGGATGCCATCGGGCCAACTATGAACAGACCCGCGACCCGAACCATGTGGCCGCTGGATTTCCGACGACCTGTGATTCGTGCCATCGCGCCTCTGACACATCCTGGAACCAGGCTCGATTCGATCACACCTGGTTTCCCATCACCTCGGGCAGGCACGCCGGGAATGACTGTTCGGCCTGCCATACCGATGCAAACAATTTCAAAGTGTTCAGTTGTCTGACCTGCCACAGCCGGGGGAGTACGGACGGAAACCATAGCGGAGTTTCCGGCTATCGCTATGACTCGGCAGCCTGCTATAGCTGCCATCCTCAGGGGAGAGCCGATTGAAAAAACGCAGGATTTCTGTTTCCTTGTTAGCTTTGCCAATCTTGATGCTGGTCGGGTCGACTCAGGCCCGGGCCGATATCAACCGGCACTGGGGCCGGGTGTCGCTGTTCGCCCAGGCAGCCCAGAGAAGTCAACCCGGCGGGGAGAACAACCTCTTCACCGAGCTCGTGGGGACATTGATGTTCCGGTCTATCGTCGGGGAAGACGGCGGGTTCGAATACGCCATCGACAGCCGTTTCGCCGGCTATCCTTCTACGGAAGGGAGAGGGCAGAGGATCTCCATCTATGATGCCCACGTCGGCTGGTGGAACAAAGGCAGGATCTTCGGTTTCCGCGCCGGCCAGGTCTGGCTCGACGAGCTTGGGGCGCTGGGCTCACTGGGGGGTGTTGTGGCCGAAGCGCGGCCGTTCCGGAAGCTGCCCCTTGGCATCGGGGAGATGCGGGTCGGCGGTTTCTGGGGATTTGAGCCCAAGATCATGGAAGCCGGCTACGTCTCCAATGTCAATAAGTTCGGCGGCTATCTCACCATCGAGGGCGCAGCGGCTCGCCGGCATGTTCTCGGCTATGTCAATATCCGGAATCAGGGCCTGACGGAAAGATCCGTCCTCGTCTTCTCCAACTATATCCCCATAAAGAGGGAGTTCTATTTGTACCAAGCCCTGGAATACGACCTCCAGGGGCCCGCCGGGCAGGGGCAGGGGAGACTGACCTATTTTTTCGCCAACGCCCGGTATTCTCCCCTCCGTCTTATCGAGCTCCAGGGAATCTACCATCACGGCCGTTCGATTGACGCCCGGACGATAACCGAGCAGGTCCACAGCGGTCGCCCGGTCAGCGAATCCGCGCTCGAAGGATTTCTCTTCGAGTCGATCGGCGGCCGCCTGACGCTCCGGCTTGTCCCCGGCTTTCAGGTCTTCGCCGGGTATGCTCAGGACAAGACAAACGAACAGGATAAAAAGCGCGACCGTCTCACCTTCGGATTTTTTGGATATAACCTGTTTAAGATAGGCCTTGACCTGCGCGTCACCAACTCGAGGTTTTCCCAGGCCGGGCGGTCCTCCTATAACTCCTGGTATGTATCGCTCGGCAAGACGTTCGGCCGGAGTCTTTATCTCGAGGGATTCTACAGTTCTTCCGTCTCCATCCTCCGGTATTTCGGAAGTCAGGTTCAGCTGGAAACACGGCCCCGCACCGACCTCTTCGGTTTGTCTTCGGTCTTCTACTTGACGAGGCGGGCGTCTCTGCTCCTAACCCTCGAACGGACGTCCGGTGATCTACCGGGAGAAATCCGGGCTCTGACCGGCGTCAGCTATCGGTTTTAAGAATTCCCGAATCCGCACTCTGATTCCCTTTCCCGTGGCCAGGATCATACTTCCCGATCCGCCCTTTCGTATATATAATGGAGCCTTGCGAGATGGACAATGTCGCCCGAGAGCGAGAAATAACCGGAATTCTGGGAGGTTCTCCGATGGTCAAGTTTCTCCTATGGCTAATCCTCTTAGTCCTCTGTTGGCCGCTGGCCCTGCTGGCGCTTATCCTGTATCCTATCGTCTGGCTCCTGTCGCTGCCCCTTCGGCTCCTTGGCATCACGGTCCACGCCGTCTTCGACCTTCTCAAAGCGGTCATCACTCTTCCGGCCCGAGTCCTCAGGAGCGGAAGAAGGTAATCGGTCCCTGGCTCCATCTCTATTCGTGTGGTGGGCAATTTAGGAATGTCCGCGCTCCCGCTCAGGTTCTTGACGCCGTGAAGGCTTGGGTATGGGATTCGTCAGCCCGCTCGTTTCCCCGGCGAGGAAACTCGCTTCGCATCCTCCTTCGCTCTTCTCTCCTTTCAGTCGAGAAACCGTGCCCGCTCAGTCGTCCACGGACTTCCTCACCCACACCCTTCGCCTTTATCACAAAAAAACTGGGTACCCTCGAAAAACGCTTCGGGAAGGCTGAACCTGAGAGGTCACTTCTCCATTCCCAAATCGCCCATCATGCTCATTACTGAATCGGAGATATTTACCAAAGCCCCTGTTTCTTGACACCTCATCCTCGCGTATAGTATTAGTTTCTCGCATCGAGTTTTCTGGCCGTTTCTTTGTTCTTGAGCAGGTCATGAGACCTCCATCCTTAAAGGGAGAGTTCAATGGCAGCAATTTATGAAAAGCTCGGGCTGTTTTATCTCGGGAAGGCCGCCGACCCGGCCAGCCAGGCGGCCACGCCAGATTACCTCCTCTACGATTCCAAGGACCTGGTGACCCATGCTGTCTGCGTGGGCATGACGGGAAGCGGCAAAACAGGACTCTGCATCGCCCTCCTGGAAGAAGCAGCGATCGACGGCATCCCGGCCGTTATCGTCGATCCCAAGGGCGACCTGGGCAACCTGGCCCTTCTCTTTCCCGGCCTCCGGCCAGAAGACTTCCGTCCCTGGATCAATGAGGACGAGGCTGCGCAAAAAGGCCTCTCGCCGGATGACTATGCCCGCGACCAGGCCGACCTGTGGCGGCGAGGTCTGGCCGAATGGGGCCAGGACGAAAATCGCATCCGCGCTCTCCTGGCCGCGGCCGATGTCTCCATCTATACGCCGGGAAGCAATGCCGGGCTGCCGTTGTCTGTCCTCAAGTCCTTCGACGCGCCGCCGGCCGAGCTCGTCGAAGATACGGACCTCTTCCGCCAGCGGGTCTCCACCACCGTCTCCGGCCTTCTGGGCATTCAGGCTGACCCCCTGCAGAGCCGCGAGCACATCCTGATCGCTAATCTTTTGGAGGCCGCCTGGAGTGCCGGCGAGAGCCTCGACCTTCCCGCCCTCATCCAGCGGATTCAATCGCCGCCCCTGCGGCGGATCGGAGTTTTCGAGCTCGACGCCTTCTATCCCGCTCCGGAACGTAACAAGCTGGCCATGATGCTCAACAACATCCTGGCCGCCCCCGGCTTCGCCTCGTGGCTGGAGGGAGACCCCCTGGAGATCGGAAATCTGCTCTATACTCCGGCCGGGAAACCCCGTCTGAGCATTCTTTCGATCGCCCATCTCTCCGACCCCGAGAGGATGTTCTTTGTGACCTTGCTTCTGAACCAGCTCCTCGGCTGGATGAGGCGGCAGCCGGGAACCTCCAGCCTGCGCGCCCTCTTTTACATGGATGAGATCTTCGGGTATTTCCCGCCGGTCGCCGAGCCTCCCTCCAAGCGTCCCCTGCTGACCCTGCTTAAGCAGGCACGGGCCTTCGGCCTCGGGCTGGTCCTGACGACCCAGAACCCGGTTGACCTCGACTACAAGGGGTTGGCCAATGCGGGCACCTGGTTCATCGGGCGACTGCAGACTGAAAACGACAAGGAGAGGCTCCTGGGCGGCCTGGCCGGAGTCGGAGGAAACATCGATCTGAATCAGGTCTCCGGCCAAATCGCCGCTCTCAAGAAACGGGTCTTTTTGATGCACAATGTCCATGAAAGCGGGCCGGTCCTGATGAACACCCGCTGGACGATGTCCTATCTCCGCGGCCCCTTGACCCGCCAGCAGATCAAGGCGCTGATGGAAGGAAAGAAAGGCCCGGCGGGGCCGGCTGATAAATCCACGAGGCCGCAGGCCAGGGTCCAGCCCGCTTCCTCGTCCTTCACTCCCGGGGCGCGGCCGCCCCTCCCGGCCGGGGCTAACGAGCTTTTTATTCCTGTTAGCCTCCAGCCGTCGGGGACGGGGCGTCTGGTCTACCATCCAGCGGTCGCCGCGCTCGGCCAGGCGGCGATCTTCGACAACCGGCTGGGATTATCGAGCTCTGAGCCCATCGGGCATTTTCTCGAACTTGGAGAAGAAACCATCGGACTTCTCTGGGATAAGGCCGCGCCCTTTCAGGTCAAGGCGGAAGCGTTAGCGCCGCGGCCTGAAGAAGGAGCTTCTTTCCTACAGCTGCCTTCCCGGGGAGCCCAGCTCCTGAAAACGGCGGAAGGGGACTACAGTGATTTTGTCACCCGAACCTTCGAACTGAGCCTGTGGAAGAGCCGATTGTTCGGCGAAGTCTCTAAGCCCGGCGAGTCGGAGCGCGATTTCCGCCTCCGCCTGGGCCAGCAGGCACGGGAGAAACGGGATGCCGAAGTCGAACGGCTGCGCCAAAGATACGCCGCCAAGTTCGCGACACTTGAGAGGCAGTTCATGACCGCACAGCAGCGGCTCGAGCGAGAACAGGAGCAGTACAAAGAACAGATGACGACTACGGCCATCTCCATGGGAGCGACCATCCTGGGGTCCATATTCGGCCGTAAAGCCTCCCAGATCGGCCGGGCCACGACGAGCGCCCGCAGCGCCAGCCGCGCTTACTACGAGAAGATGGATATCGAGCGGGCGCGACAGCAGGTAGAGATGGCCCGGTCAAGTCAGGCCGAGATGGAAAAGCAGGTGGAGGAGGAAGCCTCCAGGATCACGGTCAGCTTGGACCCGAATGCAGAAGTCCTCCAACCGATCGTCCTCCGGCCCAAGAAAAAAGACATCATGGTCCAGTGGTCCGGCCTGCTCTGGCTTCCCTACTGGCACTTGGACAGCGGAGCAGTGGAAGCCGGCTTCAGGCTGGCCTGAACATTAAAAACCATGTGAGGAGGGAACTGCGATGTTCAAAGAGTTCAAGGAATTCGCCATGCGCGGTAATGTCGTGGACATGGCCGTGGGCATCATCATCGGCGCGGCTTTCGGGGCCATCGTCGGCTCCTTCGTGGCCGATGTCATCATGCCGCCGATCGGGCTTCTGCTCGGGAAAGTCGATTTTGCCAACCTTTTTGTCGTCCTCAAATCCGGAGCGGTGCCGGGCCCTTACGCTACCATCGCGGCGGCCAAGCAGGCCGGAGCGGTAACGCTGAACTACGGCGTTTTCTTCAACACCGTCGTCAGCTTTCTGATCATCGCTCTCGCCGTGTTCCTGGTTATCCGGCAGATCAATAAATTGAAGAAAAAGGCCGAGGCACCGGCCGCCGCTCCGACGACCAAGGAATGCCCGTACTGCTATTCAGCTGTCGCGATCAAGGCGACCCGCTGCCCCTTCTGCACCTCGACCCTGAAGGCCGAGTAGGATTTCGAAGCAGGTGAGCAAAGATCCCCTCGCGGCGGCGAGACTCATGCAACGGGACCGCCGGGGTTTGAGTTCCTGATTTAGAGGTGATGAACATGAGTAGAAAACCGGGATGGAGTCGTCTGTTTTTCCTCTCGCTCCTAGCCGGTGCCGCTCTTGGGCAGAGTGCCGAGACGGTCAATGGCGTCCGCTATGTCCACAATGGGAAAGAGGGGCAGTGGGGGAATAAGCCGAAAGTCCAACTCGAACTGGTGAGGACATTGGGAGACGTCGCCGCCGAGGACGAAACGGTCGCCTTCTACATGCCCGCGGGCGTCGCCCTCGACAGCCGGGGCAATCTTTACATCCTCGATACCGGGAACCACCGGGTCCAGAAGTTCGGCCCCGATGGCCGCTACCTGGCTTCATTCGGGCGGCAGGGCCAGGGACCTGGGGATTTTGCCTATCCCGATTCCATCGACATCGACTCCGAGGACATGGTCTGGGTTTCCGACCCCAACAATCAGAGGATTCAAGTCTTGACCACAGAAGGCGGAGTGCGCAAGACCGTCGGGTTCGTCAAGGAGCGGGTCGGCAAAATCCGTTGCATTAGGTCAGGCCTGGTGATGGCAGGCGGAGGCGGACTTTTGTTTAGCGGCCTGGAAATGGAAGAGAAAAAGCAGCCTCTTCCCAAGCTGTTCAGGAAGCTCGACCTCGATGGCAAAGTCACCGGCGAATATGGCAAGCCGCTTGACTTCAAACATCCGCTCCTTAATCAAATGGGGAACCAGGTCACGTTCGCGGCGGATGAGAGCGGCTGCGTTTACCTGGCCTACCTTTATCAGAACCGGATCGATAAATATTCTCCGGAGGGTAAGCTCCTGTGGAGGGCCGACCGGAAGCTCGATTACAGCACCGAGCCTCCCAAGGACAAAGGGAAGAGGGAGGCCAAAGGCGGGGGAGTGATGATCCAAATGCCCCGGATGAACCAGTGCTCAGAGGGGATCGCGGTTGATGGGTCGGGAAGGGTTTGGGTCGTCACCCTGAACCGGCAGGCAAAGGAAGAAGAGCAGGTTGGCGTGAATATGAGTGTGAACATGAGCGGCGGAGAGCGGAAGATGTCTATGAAGGCCCAGGGGAACACCGACCTGAGGACGACCGACATGTACAAGCTCGAGGTCTTCAGCCCGGGGGGAGAGCTGCTCGGAAGCCTGCCACTCGACCACTTCGTCGACGGCATATACATCAAGGGCGACCGGCTGTTCCTCTGGGACGCCATGCGCGGCGCCAAATTCTACGAATACCGGATCAAAGAGTCGTAGAGACGGCCTTCCTGTTGCCTAGGCTGTCCGCCCCTTGTTGACCTCCGTCGGGATTCCTTCCTCTTTTCCGTAGAAATGGTTGATCAGGGCCATGAGGACGTCGGGAATTCCATGTTGGAAGTGCACACCGATCTCGTATAGACCGTCATAGCATTCTTTCCCCCACTTCACGATGGCGTGAATCCGGACGGCCTGCTTCGAACGCGAAAGATAGAGGGTCAGGTTGAGTTTGGAGTGCAGCGGAAAAAACTGATCTGTCCAGATCCGAGCTCCGGTGAGAGAAATATCCTTGGTGAAGGCATTGATCGGCGGAGCCTCCCCCTGGCTTCCTGTCGGAGAAAATTCGATGACCACCCTGTTCTCCTCCTTGATTCTCTTGTCTCTCCGCTTTTCAGTCATAGGACATACCTCTGGCCGGCGCTTTAGTTTTCAGAACGGTCTACGCCGACTCAATCTGCCTTTAAGATTAGGCTTCTCGAGGGCCCGGGTGAATAGCCGATCCCGATGAATCCAGGGGTGAATTCCTTCTTCTATCCTCACCCCCAGGCAATGAGGCATCCAGTCGGCCAGGCGGGTACTCCCCCTAGAAGCCGCACCACATAAGCTGAGAGAGCTTCTGCTCGCTGGTCATCTTGAGACAACCGGCACGGTTATATGCGAAGCGTATTTTTCCGATCGATAAATCCGCTGCGTGGCGACCCGGAAATCTTCGGCCCTGGCCTCGAAGATATTCGGGACGAATGTCTGGGGATTTCGGTCGATAAGCGGGAACCAAGTGCTCTGGACCTGCACCATGATCCGGTGCCCTTTCTTAAAGCAGTAGTCTTGAGTGTGCAGGTCGATAGAGTAGGCCTTGACCTCGTTTGGCGGGGTCGGCTCGGGCCGCTCGTAGCTCTGGCGATAGCGCCCTCGAAAGACTTCGTTGGCGACCATCAGCTGGTATCCCGCCATCCTCCAATCCTCCAGCAGGCTCTCGGGGAAGACATCGATCAGCTTGACGATCCAGTCGCTGTCGGAGCCCGTCGTCGAAGCGAACAGGTGAGCGCTAATCTTTCCAGCGATCGAGATATCCGCCTCGAGCGGGGCACTTTCCCAACTGAGGACATCCGCCCGGTCGTCCACGAACCGCTGGTCTTCTACCAGCCAGGTCGACCAGTTGGAGCCGTAGGGAAAATAGGTGGCCTGGACCGGGCGGTGGCGGTAGGGAACCGGGTGGTCGGGGTCGGAGACATAGCTGTCGAAGGCGTCGCTCCCCGCTTCTTTCGGCGGCTCGAACAAAAGCCTGCCTTTAGGATGAAAAAAGAGGTTCTGGTCGGCTGTTTTCGACTTCGGCGGCCAGTCCTCCCAGGTGCACCAGGTGTTTGCGCCGGCCTCGAAGGTCACCGCCTCAAATCCCGGAGGCTCCCCCTTGTCCTTGAGATAAAAGGCAAACCAGGGCGCCTGGATTTTTTCCCGGAAATAGCTGCCGGTCGGGCTGCCGAATTTGACCTGGCCGAGGCTGCTGCCGTCGCCCCGGTACCAGCCGCCGTGATTCCAGGGGCCGACGGCGAGAAAGTTCAGGTTCCTGTCGTCATGCTGTTCCAGGACTTCATAGATCCGCAGGGGACCGTAGAAGTCCTCTTGGTCCCACCATCCGGCGACATTCAGGGTGGCAACCCGGACGCTCATGAGATAGGGGACAAGGGTCTGCCGTTTCCAGAACTTGTCGTAGTTCGGATGGGCCACGAAGTCATTCCAGGTTGGGATCCCGCCGTGCAGGTAACGGGCGTTCACGTTCGATAGGGGGCCGAGGGCTAGGTACCAGTCAAAGGTGTCATACCGGTCGAACTCGAATTGTTGGGTCTCCTTGGATGACTCCATGGAGGTGGCGTACTCGAAGCCGTAGCTCAGGCGGAAGGCCCCGTTGTGAAAAAAGTCGTCACCGAGCCACATATCCGCCGGAGACGCCTGGGGCGAGACCGCCCGGAGCGCCGGGTGCGGCTCGAGCATGGCCATGGCCGTCAGCCAGCCGTCATAGGACACGCCGAGCTGGCCGACGCGGCCGTTGTTATCGGGGACGTTGGCAATGAGCCACTCAACCGTATCATAGGCGTCTGTCGCTTCGTCGATCGACCGTGGGTCCTGGCGGTCCCGGACCGGCCTCTGCATAACGAAGCTTCCCTCCGAGCCGAATCTTCCCCGGATGTCCTGGAAGACGAAGATGTACCCATCGTCGGCCAATTCCTTCACGCTCCCGCGCAGGCGGCTGGCCGAGCCGGCAATCCCGTAGGGGGTGCGGTTCATGATGATCGGCAGGGGCCCGGTCATCTGCTTCGGCGTGTCAATCAAGGTGTGCAGCTTGATCCCGTCGCGCATCGGGACCATGACTTCCCGGACATCAAACTCTTGGCCGGGACTGCTCGTCTTCTGGGCCGGCTGCTGCGCGGCCGCCAACCAGACGAGCCCGCCAGCTGAAATCACCACGAGTGCGATGTGGATCTTTCGTTTCATGGACGATTCCTTTCATCCTGTGCGTTGCTCCAAAAATACCGTTATCATGCCAGCCAAGTCAAGGAAGGCTCATTACTTCTTTTCTATTTGTTAATGGAGCTCGGAGGGACTCCCCCGAGCTCAGTGGAAAAAAAACCGCAAAAATGCTAAATTCTAGGGGCTCCTGACGAGGAGATTCCGGTGGGCGGTTAGCTCAGCTGGGAGAGCGCGGCGTTCGCATCGCCGAGGTCGGGGGTTCGAGTCCCCTACCGTCCACCAATTTTTTTCCCGGGAGTCGGGCGGTATCGTGAGATGATCGAAAAAGATATTTGGGTCTTGGCGGGGACGGCGGCCACTCTCGGTTTCGTCCACACCGTCATCGGCCCCGACCATTATCTTCCTTTTATCGTGATGAGCCGGGCCAGACGCTGGCCTCTTCCCAAGACGCTCCTGATCTCTTTTCTCTCCGGGCTCGGCCATGTCCTGAGCTCGGTCGTCCTCGGGTTTGTCGGCATCGCCCTGGGGATCGCCGTGGCCCGGCTGGAAGGGATGGAGTCCGTGCGGGGGAGCCTGGCCGCCTGGCTTCTGATCAGCTTCGGGTTCGCCTATTTCGTCTGGGGGCTCTGGCGGGCGCTCAAGAAGAGGCCCCATTCTCATGTCCATGTCCACTCTGAAGATGAAGAGCACGAGCACGGTCACGTCCATCAGGCCGACCATTATCATCTCCACGGCCGCAGGGAGAAAGCCTCCCTTACGCCCTGGGTCCTCTTCACGATCTTCGTCTTCGGGCCCTGCGAGCCTCTCATCCCTATCGTGATGTACCCGGCCGCCAAGCACAACACTCTCGGCATCGTCCTCGTCACCGCGGCCTTCGGCCTGACCACGATCGGCACCATGCTGGCCTTGATCACCCTCTCTTCTTGGGGGCTGGGCTTCCTGCCGCTCGGGAAGCTGGAACGGTACGTTCATGCTTTGGCCGGGGCGATGATCTTCATCTCCGGCCTCAGCGTCCGATTTCTCGGCCTTTAAGCAGGCCTAATAAAGGGAGAATGGGTGGCATGGTGCCAGTCCCCGCCCGCCCGCAGCCACTGGTGGCGGCTGGGCGGGTCTTAGGCGAGGACGGACGGGGACGCACCATGACAGGACCCATTTTCATTATAATATGCCTTGAGCGATGAAATTTATTGTCGACTGCATGCTGGGGAAGCTGGCCAAGTGGCTCAAGATCCTCGGCTTCGACACCGTCTACCTGAACCGGGCAGAGGACAGCGAACTCCTTATTCTGGCCCGGCGCGAAAAACGTGTCCTTCTGACCAAGGACCAGGAGTTGCTTCAAGCGGCCGCCGGCCTGCCCAGCCTTTTCATCGAGAGCGACGACTGGCCGGAGCAGCTGGCTCAGGTCCTCGAGACCTTCCGGCTGCGGGACCGGGCCAGGCCGCATTCGCGCTGTCTTCTCTGCAATGTCGAGCTCAAGAGAATCCCGAAGAGAATGGCCAAGAACTTAGTGACGCCGTTCGTCTTTGAGCGGGCCCCCTCTTTCGCCATCTGCCCGTCGTGCGGCCGCGTCTTCTGGCCGGGATCCCACTACGAAGACATGGATCTGAGGATCGCCCGGATCTTGCGGAAAAAGACGAGCCAAAAAAAAGGAGATCGCAGGAAAAAGCAGAAGCCGCGTCCGGGTGATAATCCAAACGGTTCGAGTTTCGTATAATATGTAGAGACCGGAGAGAAGAAGGAGGACACATGCTCATCACGACGACTCCCCAGATCGAAGGCAAGAGGGTCAGGGCCTATCTCGGCGTGGTCAGCGCCAGCGGCACCGCGGTCAAGTACGAGGAAGCGTAAGGAGGGATCGGCATGGATCGACACGTTCATCTCATCGGCATCCTCTGGATCGTCTACGGCATCATGGGGCTTCTCTTTGCCTTTATTGTATTCCTGGTCCTCTTCGGAGTGTCGTTCATTCCGGATATGGGGACGATCGCGCCCGGAATCCTGAGGCTCATCGCCTGGATATCCAGCCTCTTTTTCCTGGCTTTGGCGCTGCCGCAGATCATCGCCGGGATCGGACTGATGAAGCGGAAGGAATGGGGACGGGTCGTCACCCTGATCGTTTCATTTTTCCATTTGGTCAGCTTCCCGCTAGGGACGGCCCTGGGCATCTACTCGTTCGTCATCCTCCTCAAGCCGGAGACCATCAAGCTTTTCAATCCCGTGCCCTGAGAAACGGGCGGCGTGGTCTGGCTATCTTGACAGCCTGCCCCGGAAGTTATTAAATAGAAGCCGAAAGCGAAGAGGCTTTAAAGGGGTAGGCCGAAAACAGGGCTGTCGTTCTTCTTCCACACTCCATTTTTCCTGATCTATTCGCCAGCGCCCCAGGACAAAGCCGGGGTGTCGCCGGACGATCAGCCGTTCCGGTGATTCTTCCTCAGAGCCTGCCCTCTTTGGCCGAGGAAGGAGGGGAAAGATGAATCCCGAAGCAGCGAAACAAAATATTCCTGGAGGTCTGCCACCCCTATCGACGCCCGAAGCGCCGCGTTCAACCAAGCACCGCAAGCCGTTGGCACGTAGGGTCATTGACCTGGCCGCCTGGGCGGGTCCTCGGGTGGGCCGGATCGGCCCGCTACGGAGGGCCCTGACGGATTCCTGGGAGAGGAAGATCCGGGAGGGGATAAGGGCCGACATCGAAAAAGGGCTTCACCCTCCGGGCGTTGTTCGAGACCGGGCCGAGATGAGCATCGCCATGTTGCGGACCATCGAGCGGGGAGTGGCCGAGGGGCGGCTGGGACGGCCGGCCGTGGATCGGCTGCTCAACGTTTTGGTTGGGGACTCTCTTGTCAGTCACGGCATCCCGAGCGTCAAGGATCAGTTCAAGGCTCGGTTCGGTTTCCGGCCGCCAGGCTTCCTGCTGATCAGCCCGACCAAAACCTGCAACCTCCGCTGTACCGGCTGCTACGCGGATTCCGGGCCGACTCCAGAAAAACTCGAATGGCCGATCATCCTCCGTTTGGTGAGGGAAGCCCGCGAGTTCTGGGGCGCCGTTTTCATCGTCATCAGCGGCGGAGAACCTTTGGCCTATCGGGACGAGGGAAAAACCGTCCTCGACTTGGCCGAGGAGAATCCGGGCTGCTTCTTTATGATGTACACCAACGGGACCCTCATCGACGACGAGGTCGCCCGGCGCATGGGGAAGATGGGCAATCTTATTCCGGCCATCTCTGTCGAAGGTTTGCGCGATGAGACCGACCGGCGCCGGGGTGCCGGAATCTTCGACCAAGTCGTCGCCGCCATGGAGCGGCTGCGACGTGAGAAGGTGCTCTTCGGTATTTCTATGACGGCCACGCATGATAACGCCGAGCATCTTCTGTCCGATGAAGTCGTCGATTTCTATTTTGGCCGGATGAGCGCTCTGTACGGATGGCTGTTCCACTACATGCCTATCGGCCGGGCCTACACCCTGAAGATGCTCCCGACGCCCGAACAGCGGCTCTGGATGTGGCGCCGCTCCTGGCAGCTGGTCTATGACCGCCATCTCTTCCTGGCCGATTTCTGGAACAGCGGCACCGTTTCGCTCGGCTGCATCAGCGCCGGACACGAGGGCGGGTACATGACCGTGGACTGGGATGGGAAAGTCAGCCCCTGCGTGTTCATACCCTATTCTCCTTTGAATATCCACGATGTCTATGCCCAGGGGAAAACTCTCATCGATGTCTGGCTCCATCCGTTCTTGGCCAGGCTTCGCGCCTGGCAGGGGGATTACAGCAACGAGAAACAGTACACCAAGGGGAGCCGGCATGGGAACTGGATGATGCCCTGTCCTATCCGCGACCATTACGACGAGTTCTTCGGCATGCTTCGGGAATTCGCCCCCGAGCCCGTCGACGAGAACGCCCAGGCCGCCATGCTCGACCCAGAATACCGTCACGGCATGGTCTCCTACAACCGGGCCGTGGCCGAGCTCTTTGACCCGATCTGGAAGACGAGATACATGGAGGGCAAGGAATGAGAGCAACCGGCGGAATCGGCGGCGGCGAATGATCATACACAGGCAGCGATCGCTTCCGGCCCTGACCACACGACTTCTGCTCGCTTCCGCCCTGATCGTTTGGCCGGCCGTTTTCCATTCTGGACCGCAGGAAAGACAGTCCAATACTCAGCCCGCGTCCGGCACCCGTCGGCCCCGGGAAGGAGATTGCGTCTGGCGCCGCCTGACCGAGTATTCCATCAAGGCCAGAGTCCCCGTCCTCGGCGATATCGGCCACGTCGGGACCTTCGCCATCGAGGAAGAGGTGCGCCGGAACGGAGACTCCTTGGACAAGATCTTTCGCATCTCCGGCAGTTCCAAGCCCGAGCTGGTCAAAAAGGGAAAAGACTATAGCGGCGAACTCGAGGTGGTCAGGCCGCTCCCCATGAGAGGAGAGGATGGACGCGACGGTCCGGGGGTCGGGAAAGCCGGAACGGCGATCAGTTCGTCTTCAGGATACTTCAAAAAGAACGGCATCATCGAGGCCGAAAGTATTATTTTCTTCCTGGATCACGCCCTTTCCAGGAGAGAGAACGGCAGCGAGAAGAGGGTCGAGGGAAGCTGCGGTTGTCTCATTTCAGCCATCGAGCACTTCTTGGAGTGCGAAATCAGGGAGGGCGATGTCTTTGAATCGAGGTTCGTCTTGGGCGGCCGTCCTTTCA
>Ga0315277_10003253_pt1 | contig 22097 bp, 14 predicted proteins | sample YL17G05_15_MG_FD_203695 | JGI IMG/M metagenome (GOLD analysis project Ga0315277, IMG submission 203695) | Sediment microbial communities from Yellowstone Lake, YNP, Wyoming, USA - YL17G05_15 | ecosystem: Environmental > Aquatic > Freshwater > Lake > Sediment | place: USA: Wyoming | collected...
GGTCGGCCGGCCTTCGATGTGTGCCAGCAGGTTCGCCGCAAGCTGCTCGGCCTGTGCCACCGCGAACTGCGCGGTCGGCGGGCTGAGTTGGCCGTCGGCGGCGTTCAGCGTGGCGGCGCAGTCACCCACCGCCCACAAACCGTTTCCTCCTGGCACTGCACCATCGGCGTCGGTGACGATGCGCCCGCGCGCCGTGGCCAGGCCGAGCCGTTCAACCAGCGGGTTGGCGCGCGTGCCGATGGTGACGATCACGGTCGCCGTGGCCAGCGCTGCTGCGCCTTGCAACTCGACGCTGCGGGAGTCGATGCGGCTGGCGCGTGTGCCCAGGCGCAGATCCACGCCGCTGGCGCGCAGCGACCGAGCCGCTGCTTCGCCCAGGCGCGGTGGCAACTCGGGCAGCAGCCGCTCGCCGTCGTGCAACAGGGTCACGTTCAGTTCCGTGGCGAGCACGCGCGGGTAGTAGCGCAACGCGCTGCGCGTGAAATCGGCGAGCGAGCCGGCGACCTCGACGCCCGAGAAGCCGCCGCCGATGACGACGAAGCGCCCGAGCGCGCGGCGCTCGTCGGCATCGCCGCACAGTTCGATGCGCGCCAGGCGTTGCAGCACGCGGTTGCGTATGTGCATCGCGTCGCCGACCAGTTTGAGCGGCAACGCGTGTTCGTTCGAGCCCGGAATGACCGCCAGGTTGGCTCGTTGGCCGAACGCGAACACGAGATGGCCGTAGGCGAAGTCGAGTGGTCCGGCCAGCGTGGAGCACTTGAGCATGCGGTGTTCCACGTCGACCTGCTGCAGCCGGCCCATGATGAAGCGGCTCTTGCGCAGCATCGCGCGAATCGGCGCGATCACGTGTTCCGGAAATACGGCCGCGCCCACCACTTCGGCGAGCATCGGGTTGAACGTGGTGTAGCTTTCTTCGCTGATCAGCGTCGCGTTCCAGCCTTGCGGCAAGCGCTTCTCGAGCGCGATTGCCAGGCTGGTGCCGGCGAATCCGCCGCCGACGATGACGATGGTTTTGGGGGTCATGCTGTCGAGCCTCGTGTGAATATCGTTTCGGCGCTGGGCTCAGAGCCTGTGATTCGCAGGCTCTCGCCGGGCGGGCCAGATCGAATGCCGCTGCCAGAGCTGAGCCAGGGCGATGCTTGCGCACATCGTCGCAAATCCGACCCAGGCATAGGGCCACAGCATCGGCATGCCGACCAGGATCAAGCCGTCGTTGCTTCCCGGAATCAACAGGCTGCCCCAGCCCATCAAGGCGCCGCCGGCCAGGCAGCGCAGCGCGCCTGCGACGGTGGGCGGCGTGTTCTGCCAGCGCCCGGCGCTGGAGCCGCCGAGTATCGCGCCGAGCAGCAACGCGATCAGCAGCGCGCTACCCAGCAGCAGGTTGTCTGACTTGCCGCGCGCCAGTTGCACGAGCACGTCGGTGTAGGCCCATACGCCTGCAGTCAGCAGCATCAGGGCGAATGTGATGCCGATCACCGTGGTTGCGGCGTGCGGTGTCCAGATGCGCTGGGTCAGGCCTTGGCGCAGCCTTTCGGTGAAGCGCAGCGGCGGACTCGATGGGCGCGCCGCCCAAAGCGGCCGGATCATGCGCCACGCCACATACGCGATAAAGATCCCGGCGACCCACATCGGACTTTGCAGCACGAGTGAAACGTCGTTCAGGCGCGGATGTGTGGGTGAACCGAACAGCGATTCGACGCTGAGGCAACCGATGTAGAAACCCACCGGCGTCAGGAGATAGACCCATTGCCCCGATCCAAGGCGTGCGATCGCGCCGAACACGCAGGCGCCGTTCACAAATGCCCCGAGCCCGAGCAGCGCGCCGCCGATCACGGTCCACTGCGTCAGCGCATAGCCGGCCGGCGGGCGGCTGAGCAAGCCCAAGACTTGTGCCACGAGCAGGATGCCGGCCACCCAGAGCGAGGCTTCGACCAGCGCCGACAGCCGGCGCGCCGCGTGTTTGGACAAGACCTCGTCAACCGCGGCCACGGTGCAGGTGGCGCCGCGCTGGATCGCAAAACCCATGATGCCGACGCACAGCGCGGCGAACCAGAACAAGGGGTGCGTCAGCTCGAGATTCATGATGGGCTTCCTCAGTGACCGACAAGGCCATTCGCAAATTTGCAGATCTCCTGCATCGCCGCGCTGCTTTCGATCGATCCGGTCTGCGGCAGGATGCGGCCCGAGTGCAGATCGAAGACCCAACCGTGCAATGCGAGTGCGGCTCCGCTGTTCCATGCGTTCTGCACGATGCTGGTCTTGCCCAGGCTGTTCACCTGCTCGATCACGTTGAGTTCGACCATGCGATCGAAGCGCGCGTCTTCGTCGAGGGCGCTCAACTCCCGCCAGTAGAACTGCTGTGTGTCCTTGACGGTGCGCAGCCAATTGTCGATCAGCCCGTGCGAGTGTTCGCCCATCGCTGCCTTGACGCCGCCGCAACCGTGGTGGCCGCAGACGATGATGTGGCGCACGTGCAGCACCTCAACCGCGTACTGCAGCACTGACAACATGTTCATGTCGGTCTGCACAACCAGGTTCGCGATATTTCGATGCACGAACATGTCGCCCGGGTCGGTGCCGGTGATGTGGTTCGGTGGCACCCGGCTGTCGGAGCAGCCGATCCACAGAAACTCCGGGTGCTGCCCCATCGCCAGCTGGGTGAAGTAGCCCGGGTCCAGGCGCAACTGAGTTTCGACGAAAGCCTGGTTGTTGCGCAGCAACTGATCGATGCGGTGATTCATGCTTGGGCGCCTTGCGGCGTGTCGGAGTCAATGCGCAGAGGCGCTCACAGTGAAATATGGCTTCGCCACTTTTCTTCATCCCCTCTGGCGACGGTCGCCGCGCTGCGGCGGCATGAGTTGCTCAATAGTGCTCGATCACGCCTTCGATCGGGTCGGCAGCTGCGCGCCACGGCGCGTGCTCGATCATGCGCAACGTGTCGGCACGGCCCGCCGCGCGGCGTGTATGCACACCGCTCGAGGTGAAGTCGATGTCCTTCATGTGGTCTTCGCCGTCCAGACGTGGCGCGTGCAAATGCGCGACGTGCATCGTCGTGCCGCAGCCCCAGGAAGCGAGCTCCTTGACCTTGGCGTCGGCTTGCTTCGCGTCCGGAATCTGCTTGTACAGCTCACGGATCACATGGCGCAAACGGTGAATTTGCTTCTGCCGCGCAATATGGCTGTCAGCCCGGCTCGCGTATTGAATGTCCTTCTGGCGCCCGATCACCTGGTTGATCGACCCCGGCTCGGGCCCGGTCTGGTGCCACACATTGACCGCAAAGATCAGCGCGTCTCGCCGCGGTTTGTCGTCGAGCACGGCTTCGATCGGCGTATTTGAGTAAATGCCACCGTCCCAATACGGCTCGCCGTTGATGCGAATCGCCGGAAACGCCGGCGGCAATGCGCCCGAGGCCATGACATGTTCGACCCCGAGCCGCTCTTTGGCGGTATCGAAGTAGTGCATCGCACCGCTGCATGCATTCACCGCGCCGACGGTCAGGCGCATATGGCATTCGCAGAGATAGTCCCAATCGACCAGATCGCTCAAGGTTTCGTGCAAAGGCGTCGTGTTGTAGTACGACGCGGACTCGACGCCCAAAGCGGCGTCCGAGCCGCGCAGCGCTGCGAGGTTGGGCTCAAAGAACGACGGGATGCCGCGTGCCACCGTACTCAGGTTGGCGGCCATGCGGGCCAGGCCCAGCCAGTCGAGCGCCGCCGGAATCGTGGGTTGCGACTCCACTTGTTCCCAGAATTGGCGCAGCCGCTGCATGCGCTGCTCAGGCTTGTTCCCCGCGAGCAGCGCGGCGTTGATGGCGCCGATCGACGTGCCGATGACCCAGGCGGGCTCGATCCCCGATTCAAGCAACGCCTCGATCACGCCCAGCTGGTACGCACCCAGCGCACCGCCGCCTTGCAGCACCAGGACCACTTGGCCGGGCAACTCGGGGCGGGTCGTCGCCGCCACTGCTTTGGCAGCGGCGTGGGCCGCCTGGTTTGGTTGGCGTGCCGCGCGGCTCGGCGCGTTGATCGCGGAGGAACGGGAGGGGGTCATGGTGATTTCCATCTCAGTGTTGAGTCCAGCCGCCGTCCATGGCGATCGCGCCGGCGGTCATTGACGCGCCTGCATCGGAGCAGAGAAACACGGCCAGTGCTGCCAGTTCCTCGACGCGCACGAATTCCTTGCGCGCCTGGTGCACCAGCATTACATCGCGCACCACGTCGGCCTCGGAGATGCCGTGCGCCCTGGCCTGGTCGGCGATCTGCTTGTCCACCAGCGGCGTCTTCACATAGCCAGGGCAGATCGTGTTGCACGTGACGCCGTATTCGGCAAGCTCGATCGCAACCGTTTTCGACAGGCCGATCAAGCCGTGTTTGGCCGCCACGTACGCCGACTTGAACGGCGAGGCCGTCAGGCCATGCGCCGATGCGATGTTGACGATGCGGCCGCAGCGGCGCGATTTCATTTCCGGCGCGACCGCCTTGATGAGGTGGAACGCCGACGACAGGTTGATCGCGAGCACGGCATCCCACTTCTCGTCAGGGAAGGTGTCGATCGGCGCCACATGCTGGATGCCGGCGTTGTTGACGATGATGTCGACCTTGCCGAATTCGGCGCGAGCCATCTCGGCCAGGGCGCGGATTTGCGCTGGCTGGCTCATGTCGGCGCTTGAATAGCGCACCTTCACACCGAACTGGCGTTGCAGTTCGGCGCGGGTGAACTCGATTTCCTGTGCATTGCCGAAGCCGTTGAGCATGACGTCGGCGCCTTGCTCGGCGAAGGCGCGGGCGATGCCCAGGCCGATGCCGCTCGTCGAACCGGTGACGATGGCTGATTTCTGTTTGAGCATGGAGGACTCCGGTGAAGTGGCGTGGTGCGGCTGAATTCGATTCGTCTTCGTCGTGTTGCGCGTGTCGATCTTTCAGGTCTTGACGTGGATTTCACGAGGCACGCTCGAGCACGTGCAGCGCAAACCGGGCGTGAGCGTCAGGCCAGAACTGGCGATGCGCCCACAGGGCGTGGCGCGCCACGCTGTGAAACTTGAAATAGCCGTACTTGTAGTCGCTGGCGGTTTGCAAGGGCTCATCCGGCTCGAAATGGAAGCTCTGTCCGAGGACCTGCACCTTTTGTTCGCAGCGACTGACCAATTGCATCTCGACGCATTGGCTGGCAACGTTGAAGCGAGCACGATGGTCGAAGGCAGCGAGATCGAAATTGCCATCCAGTTCGCGATTGATTCGGACCAGCAGGTTCTTGTTGAAAGCGGCGCTCGCGCCTTCGCCGTCATCGTAGGTCGGCAGCAGCAACGCCGGGTCGTGCGTGGTGTCGGTGCCGATGACGAGCAGGGCGTCGCGTCCGACGCTGCACCCGATGCGCTGCAACAGCGCCACCGCCTCATGCGGGGTGAAGTCGCCGATTGCCGAGCCGGGAAGGTAGACGATGTGCCGCCCGCCAGCGGCGGGATCGGCCGTCGGCGGCAGCGATGTCAGGCGCGAAAAATCCGCGATCATCGGCGCGATCGTCAACGGCGCAAAGCGTGCCCGCAATGTTTCCAGCCGCTGCGCATCGAAATGCGCCGCGGTGTTGATCGGCACATAGGCCGCAGGGCGGTCCAGCGCCGCCAGCAGAATGTGTGTGTTGCGGTTTGCGCGGCCGCCGAGTTCGATCAATGTGGCACGCGGGCCCGCGGCCGCGGCGATTTGTGACGCGCTGCGCTCGAGGATCCAGGTCTCGGTTCGGGTCGGGGTGTGGCTTTCCAGTCGGGTGATGCGATCGAAGAGTTGTGCGCCGCGCGCGTCGTACAGCCAGCGGCTCGGAATCGCCTTGCGCGGCCGCGACAGGCCCTCGAGCACGTCATCGGCGAACTGCGCACTGTCGTCTGCCGGCGTTTCGCCGCAATGCACTAGCGCGTGCATGCTTTCAGAAGCGAGCGTTGCAGCCGGCGCCGCGCTCATGACCGCTCCTGTGCCAGGCTGCCAAGTGGCGCATTTGTCGGCCGCGGGGCGTCGTCGCCTTCGGGCGGGCCGGCGTCGGCGAGGGGTTCCAGTTTGGAAAGCAGCGTCGGGATCAGTTCGCCGACCGTGGGATGCATGTAGACCGTTTGCTGCACCTGTTTGTACGAAATCCCCGCAGCCATCGCGGTGAGCAACATGTGCACCACCTCATCTGCCTCGATGCCCAGCAGTGCGGCACCGAGAATGCGCTGGTTGCCGGCGTCGACCAGCACTTTCATGAAACCGGCTGTTTCGCCGCGTTCACGGGCGCGCCCGACGCGGGCCATCGGCAGCGTCGCGCGCAGCACGGGCCGGCCGCTGGCTCGCGCCTGCGCCTCATTCATGCCGATGCGCGCCAGTGGGGGATCGGTGAACAAGGCGTAGGCTGGAATCCGGTCGCTGACACGCCGGTTCGCCCCGTCGAGCAGATTGCCCGCGACAATTTCATGGTCGTTGTAGGACGTGTGGGTGAACGCGCCACGGCCGTTCACATCGCCCAGCGCCCAGATACCGGGCACGTTCGTGTTCAGCCCGTCGTCGACCTGAATGAAGCCGCGCGCATTGGCCGCGATGCCGGCTTGTGCCAGGCCCAGATCGTCGGTGTTCGGGCGCCGGCCGATGGCAGCGAGCACATGGCTCACCTCGACGCCCTGGCGTGCGTGGGAGCAGTCGAAGCTCACGCGCAGCGGCGCGCCGGCGCCACGCGCCGCCACCCGTGCATCGCGAACCGAGAGGTGAAACTTCACGCCTTCGGCTTCCAGAATCGCCTGCACCTCGCGCGAGATGTCGGGGTCTTCCTGGGCAATCAGTCGATCGGCCACTTCCAACACCGTGACTTGCGCGCCGAAGCGGCGGTACATCTGCGCGAATTCCAGGCCGATGTAGCTGCCGCCGATCACCAGCAAATGCTCGGGCAAGGTCTCGAGTTGCATCATCGACGTGTTGTTCAGCACTGAAGCGCGGTCAAGCCCCGGCCAGTCGGGCAGCAGCGCGCGGCCGCCGACGTTGATGAAAATCTTCGGCGCTTCCAGCACTTCGCCTGCCACCTCGACGGCATGCGCTGCCACAAAGCGCGCGTGGCCCCACACCAGACTCAGGTTGGGTGTGCCCAGCAGCCATTGTGTGAGGTTGCGAATCGATTCGCCGACGACACGGTCTTTGCGCTCCTTGACCGCCTTCATGTCGACGCTGACCGTGCCTTCGAGGCGTACCCCGAAGTCCGCGGCGTGGCGTGCCACAAACGCGGCCCGGGCGCTGGCAATCAGCGTCTTGGTCGGAATGCAGCCGTCGTTGACGCAGGTACCGCCCAGATGCTCGCGCTCGATGAGCGCAGTGCGATGGCCCGCTGCGGCCAGGCGCACGGCCAGCGAGGGCCCGGCCTGGCCGGCGCCGATCACGATCGCGTCGTAGGACTTGGACATTCGGGTCTCCTGTGCGCCGGTCGAATCCGGCAGTGTTGTGCGTGCCGCGCTCGCCTGCGCGGCAATGGTCATCCCGGCGAACCGTCGCCCCGTGCTTGACACGGGGGCCGCGATCCAGCGGGTGATCGGCGAACTCTATTCCTGCTTGCGCCGGAGTCGCCGACTGCGCCGGCGGCGCCGTTGTGGAACGCTTTACTTGGCGCGAATCGTCGACGTGATCGACTGCACCACGCCAGACGCGGTGGCGAACTGCTGTTCGCGATCGCGAATCCCATGACGCATGGCGATCCAGGCGAAGTCGGTGTAGGCGGCCCAGACCGCGCCGCTGTCGTCTTGCAGCACGAGCACGCGCACTGGCCAATCCAGACCCGAGAACGGGTTCGAGGTCAGGAACTGCGCCCCCAGCGGCGGGTTGCCGAAGCTCAGCAGCGTCGACGGGTTCAGTTTGATGCCGGCACCGGCCGCAAGTTGGGCCTGGTCGACGGCCGAGAAGAACATGATGCCCTTGTCGGCAATGTCCTTGCGAATGCGCTGAATCGTTTCTTCCATCGAGTAGGCGCTGCGGACCTTGATCAGGCCGCTTTGCGGGTCGACGATGGTTTGCGCGCTCGCCGGGGCGGCACACAGCAGCGCTGTGGACAGGCCGAGCGCGGACACGAGGTTGGCGATGAGTTTGAACATGCGAGACTCCAGGTTTGTGATATCGATGCTGCCGCGCCGGGCACGCGCGGGCACCTGCCCGCAGCGCAGCGCGGCGCGAGCCGCGTCACATCATGTGTTCGTCCATCATGCCCGGGCCCGGGAACAGGTCCACCGAGATCAGCACCGCCGGCTTCGGTCCGGTGTTCTTCCACCAGTGCGAGGTGCCGTTCTTCTCCGGGGCGACGTCGCCGGCTTTGTGCATGATCGGCTGGGCGCAGCTGCTGGCGTACTCCGTGACTTCGCCCGAGACGATGTAGATCATGGCCGGGCGCTCGTTGTGGCTGTGCCAGGGCACGATGCCGCCGGGCTGCATTTCGAGTTGGCGCAGGCGGAACTGGCGGCCTTGCAACGCCAGCGGCTCTTTGGCGAGGTCGGTGCTGGCGCGCACCATGTCGGTCACGTCTTTGGGCATGCTCGGGCCTGGCTTTTGGCCGTGGCCGTCGGCGACGCGTTTGTCTGCTGGGCATTCGCCGGCAAAGGCAGCATTGGTGGCCAACGCCAGGGCGCCGACAATCGCCACGCTGAGGACAAGGCGTGGCCAAGGTGACGGGCGATACAGATTGATGATGTTCATGGGCGGGTTCTCCTAGTGGGTTGATGTGCGGGCGGCTCGTGGTGCTGAGTGCGCCGTGGGCCGCGCCGGAATCAACTATCGGTGCCGCGCCTCACGCCAACATCAAACAAAGATCACGTGTTTGTCACATTGCGGTTTGGGCGCGAGTCGGTCCAGAATTCAGCATGGACTTCGAGTACGAGTCGCTTGCGCGCCTGGGCGGCGACGAAAGTTTCGAGTTGCATCGCGCGCGCGCCGTACGCACGGGCACGAGCGTGCTCGTCAAGTCTGCACTGGCATCCACCCGCCGCAACGCGAACCTGCAGGCACTGCGGCGCGAATGTGCCCTGGCGCTGCAGTTGTCCAGCGCTGCGACGCTGCTGCCGCGCCTCGTCGATCTGCGAGACGGCGCGGCGTTGCTGATGCAAGACCCGGGGGGTGTGGGGCTGGCGGATTTGCTCGCCGCGGGCCGGCTGCCGATCGCACTGGCGCTCGCCGCCGGTGTGCAGTTGGCCGCTGCGCTCGCCGAGCTGCATGAGCGCGGTCTGGTGCACAACGGCATCCGCCCCGGCGCGGTGCTGTGCGATCCGAAGCGCAGCCTCGCCTGGTGGGTCGACCTCGGCGCTGCCGATCCGCAAGCCGCAGTGGTGACGCCTGCGCTTGGCGCGGCGCGACTGGTCTATGCCGCACCCGAGTGCACCGGCCGCATCGACGCAGGCGCCGACCGGCGCAGCGACCTGTACGCCTTCGGGGTCCTGCTCTACGAGATGTTGACCGGCGCGCCGCCGTTTCACAGTGACGATGTGCTCGAGCTGATTCATTTGCATGTCGCCGGTTCGGCGCGTTTGCCGGCGCAGCAGTGCGCCGACATTCCGCTGCCGCTGTGCGACATCGTCATGAAGCTGCTCGCGAAGGCGCCCGACGAGCGCTACCAGAGTGCCTCGGCCTTGGCGCACGACCTGGCGCGGTGCGCACGCGAATGGTCGGCTGGCGCGCGTATCGAGCCGTTTGCGCTGGGGCGGCGCGACGTGCCGCAACAGTTGGTGGTGGCGCAGCGCCTGGTCGGTCGCGAAACCGAGGTAGAGCTTCTGCTTCACGCCTTTGAGGCGGCGTGCGACGCGCAACGCCAGGGCCCGGGTGCGCTGGTGCTGGTCGAAGGCTATGCCGGCGTCGGCAAGACCGCCTTGATCGAGCAGCTCTACAAACCGATTGCGCTGCGGCGCGGGCGATTCATTTCCGGCAAGTTCGACCAGGTGGCACGGGGTGTGCCGTTTGGCGCGTTGATCCAGGCCTTTTCCGGTCTGGTGCATCAAGCCTTGGGCGAAAGCGAGGCGCAATTGACGCAGTGGCGCAGCCGGCTGCTGCAGGCGCTGGGCGGCAACGGCGGCGTGCTGACCGAAGTCATACCCGAGTTTGAGCTGATCGTCGGCCCACAAAGCGTTCCGGTCGCGCTCACGGGTGCCGAGGCGCAGAACCGTTTCCGGCGGGTGTTGCAGGCGTTTGTCGCGGTGCTCGCCACGCCCGAGCAGCCACTGGTGCTGTTCCTCGACGATTTGCAGTGGGCCGATGCCGCAACGCTCGGTCTGCTCGAGCCCCTGCTCAGCCCGGATGCGATCCGCGGTCTGATGCTGCTGGGCGCGGTTCGCGACAACGAACTCGACGCGGCACCGCGCCTGGCGCAGTCGGTCGCGACCTTGCGCGGCGCCGGGGTTGCCGTGCAGCGCATCGTGCTCGCGCCGCTGGGCCAGGCTGAGCTGAGGCAACTCGTTGCCGACACCTTGCGCAGCGATTCGACGCACGCCCAACCCCTGGCCGCGATTCTGTTCGCCAAGACCGGCGGCAACCCGTTCTTCGCGATCCAGTTCCTGAAGTCGCTCGAGCGCGACGGCCAATTCAGCTTCGACGTCGATGCTGGCCATTGGGCCTACCGCATCGACGCCATTTCGCGTGCGCCGTTGGCCGACAACGTGGTCGACCTGATGACGCAACGCATCGCGCGCCTGCCGCCTCGGGCGCAGTACGCGCTGACGCTCGCGGCGTGTATCGGCAACCGCTTCGATCTGGGCACGCTGGCGCTGGTCAGCGAACAATCGGTGTCGGCGACTGCGCGCGATCTCGATCTCGCACTCGTCGAGGGGCTGATCATCCGGATCACCGGCGGCGCCGAGGCCAGCGGCGCAGAGGATCAGACGCAGCCGTCACTGCGTTTCGCCTTCGCCCACGACCGCGTGCAGCAGTCGGCCTACGCGCTGATCCCGGCGCCGCGACGTGCTTTCGTGCATCTCAGCGTAGGCCGCGCGCTGCGCGCGCGCGCCACGGCGCAGCAGCTCGACACAGAGGCGTTCGAAATCGCGCACCACCTGAATCTCGGACGTGATTTGATTCAAGAGCGCAGCGAGCGCTTCGAGGTGGCGGCGCTGAATCTGGCGGCGGGCCAGCGCGCCAAGGCGGCGACGGCGCAGATCAGCGCGCTCGAACTGTTCGAAGCCGGATTGGCCCTGCTCGACCGGCAGGCGTGGAGCATGCAGCCGAAGCTGCTCTTCGAGCTTCACTTCGAGGCCGCGCAAAGCCAGTACCTGTGCGGCAACTTCGAGCTCGCGCAGCAGCGCCTGCTCGAACTCGCGCCCCACGCCAGCACAGCCATCGACCGTGCGCGCATTGCCTGGCAGCTCAGCATCCAACTCGAGAGCCTGGGCCAGGTGGCGCAGGCCCTTGCCATCACGCGCGAGGGCCTGGCGCCGCTCGGCGTGAGATTTCCTGAAACGCAAGCCGACCAGGGGTTGGCCCTGGAGCGGGAAATCGCGCAGATCGAAACATTGCGTGGCGAACGGCCGATTGCCGCACTCGTCGATCTGCCGCCGATGGCCGACCCGCAAATGCGGCTCGTCATGAGCATGCTGACGAGCAGCTGGTCAGCGGCGTTCATCGTTGGGCAGGCGACGCTGGCACGCTTGTTTTCGGCGACCATGGTGCGGCTCACGCTGCAACACGGCAAGGTGGAAGAGTCGGCATACGGTTTTGTGACCCACGCCATCACCGTCGGGCCGGTGCGCGGCGACTTCGCCGCCGCGTTTGACTACGGCACCCTGGCGTTGGCCGTGAATGAACGGCTCGATGACAAACGCCTGCGGGCGAAGATCTACCAGCAATTCCATGCCCACGTGAACCTGTGGTGCCGGCCCTTCCACACCTGCATCGGCTACGCGCGCCGGGCGCACACGAGCGGCCTGGACAGCGGCGACTTTCTGTACGCAGCCTACGCGCTGGGCACCGAACCGTGGAGCGCCTTCGTCGCCACCCAGGACCTGGCGTTGTTCGTTCGTGACTACGCGCCCAACGTGGCGATCATCGAAAGACTGAAGAACCGCGGCTTTGCCGATTCACTGCGTCTGTTCGTGAACTGGGCGCGCGCGTTGCAGGGCTTGACCGACGCGCCGCTGTCGCTCACCGATGCTTCGCTGGATGAGGCGCAATACGGGCGCGACTACGACGACCATCCGTTCTTCGGCACGATCCATTCGATCTTGCGCCTGCAACTCTGTTGCCTGCTCGGGACGCCGGAGCAGGCCTGGCGTGCCGCCGAGGTGGCTTCAAGCCGGGTGCACCATGTGCCGGGCACGATCTGGCCGATCGTCGAGCGTTTCTGGGGCAGCTTGGCGCTGGTCGAATACCACGTTGAACAGCTCGCGAAACACGCCAGTGGCAACACGGCCGAGGCCGCGGCGAGCGCACTGCATCGAATGCGTGAAGCGCAGGCATGGTTCGAGTCGTTGGCGTTGCACTGCGAAGACAATTTCCGCTGCCCGGCCTTGCTGATCGCGGGCCAGGTGGCCCGTGTCGAAGGGCGTGAGCGCGACGCGCTCGCGCAGTTCGAAGCGGCGCTGGAAATGGCCTCGCGCCTCGGGCAAATCCTGAATGCGGCACTGGCCCACGAACTCTGCGCGCGCGTGCAGCGCAGCCTGGGCGCCACGCGTTTGGCCGACCTTCATGTGACGGAGGCGGCGCGCTGTTATGAAACCTGGGGCGCCGCAGCCAAGGTCGACGAGCTGGCAGCGCAACATTCCAGGTTGCGGCTCGCCGCCGCAATTGGCCCACCGAGCGAGCGGCTGGCGCACGCCGGGGCGAGGGCGCAGGGCGGTTCTGCTGACAGCGGGGCCGATGCCAGCGCCGGCCTGGATCTGGCGAGTGTCTTGAAGGTCGCGCAGGCCATCGCCAGCGAGATCGACTTCGGCGCGCTGCTTGCGCGCCTTCTGCATCTCACGATCGAGAGTGGCGCTGCCGAATACGGCAGCCTGGTGCTGGAGGGCGAGCGTGGTGCGCTCGTGTACAGCGCTTCGGCCGCGGACGAGCCCGGCTCAACCTCGCCGCACGGTGTACCGCTCGATGCGTGCGACGCGGTGCCGCGTGCCATCGTCAACTACGTGCGGCGCAGTGGCCAGCCGCTGCTGCTGTCGCGCGCGCAGGCCGGACGGCAATTCGCCGCCGACCCGCACATTGCGCGCTGCGCGCCGCGCTCGGTGCTATGCATCCCGGTGCGTCAGCAAGGTGCGTTGGTCGGCGTGCTGTACCTGGAGCACCGCCGCATCGATGCCGTCTTCACGCAGCGGCGCGTGCACGTCTTGCAACTGCTTGCGGCGCAGGCTGCCACCGCGCTGGACAACGCACGCCTGTTCACCGGCCTGCGGGAGCGCATCGCCGAGCGCGAACAGGCGCAGGCGCAGTTGGCCGGCGCGCTGGCCGAAGTGCAGCGTCTGAAGGACGACCTGGAAGCCGAGAACACGTATCTGCGCCGCGACCTGATTGCCAACGTGTCACACGATCTGCGCACGCCGCTCGTCGCGCTGCGCGGCTACCTCGAAGTGCTTGCGGCCAAAGGAGCGAACCTGGGTGAGGAGCAGCGCCGCGGCTACCTCGATATCGCGGTGCGCCAGAGCGCGCATCTGGGGACGCTGATCGACGAGCTGTTTGAACTTGCCAAGCTCGATTTCAAAGGCGTGACGATCAACCGCGAAACGTTCCAGTTCGCCGACCTTGTTTCCGATGTCTTGCAAAAGTTCCAACTCGCAGCCGACGAGGGCGGCGTCGCGCTGCGCGTCGACGCGCAGCGAGGCCTGCCGTTGGTTGACGCCGACGTGAGGCTGATGGAGCGCGTGCTCGACAACCTGATCTCCAACGCACTCGCGCATACACCCGCGGGCGGCCAGGTGACGGTGGGCCTGTCTCGCCACGAGCGCGGCCTGCTGGTGCAAGTGGCCGATACCGGCGCGGGCATCGCGCCGGAGCGGTTGCCGCTGATCTTCAACCGCTTTTACCGCGTCGACAAGGCGCGCGGCGGCGGCCCCGGCTCAAACCGCGGCGCCGGGCTGGGCCTGGCCATCACGAAGCGCATCGTCGAGCTGCACGCGAGCCGAATCGAGGTGCAAAGCGAACCCTTGCGCGGCACCTGTTTTTCGTTCTGCTTGCCGCTGCTGACCGAGCCGCCTGCTCTCTGAGCGCTCAAGCATGGCTGTGCTCGCGCATCTCGTTGGGCACGCCGCAGGGCGTGCTGAGCCCGCCGGCGGCGATCCAGGCGCGTGTCGTCAGCGTCGCGCGGTCAATCAGCGCCGCGCAGCCTGAATAGTCGTACGAGGACGAATCGACCGGGCACAGCGGCGGCACGACGTGCAGCGCGGCGTCGCCGCGATAGCGTTCGATGTCGCTCACGAGCTGGCGCATGACGAGCAGCGACAGGGCATGCAGGGCCCGACCGATCGCGCTTGTCGGCAGGCCCTTCAACGCACACGCGAAGCCGGTGGGCAGCACGACGATGCGCTGCGCGCCGAGTTTGATCGCACTCGAAATCGGCGTGTTGTTCGAGACCCCGCCGTCGATCAGGTAGCGCCCGTTGACCTGCACCGGCGGGAACAGCCCCGGGATCGCGGTGCTTGCGAGCACGGCGTCGACCACCGGCCCGGTGGAGAGCAAGACCTCCTGACCGAGCACCATGTCGGTGGCAACGACGTGCATCGGAATCGGCGCCTGCTCGAGCAACCGGTAGGGCAGGTGGTCTTCGAGCAGACGCCGCAGGCCCGAGGGGTTGACCAGGTAGTCGCGCCGCAGCGCGATCCGAAACAGATCGCTCAAGCGCATCGGCATCACGTGACGCCGGATCAGGCCGCGCCAGAGTTGGTCGAGTTTGGCCACGCCGCGCGGCGTGGGGTCGGCAGCGAAGTACGCGCCGTTGATCGCGCCGGCCGACGCGCCGACTACAAAATCGGGCCGCACGCCGTGTTCGGTGAGCGCGTGCAGCATTCCGACCTCGACGGCGCCGAGGCTGCCCCCGCCGGCCAGAACGAACGCAGTGCGAACTTGCGAGTTGTGCATGGAGTCCCAGTCTGCCCGGCGCGCGTTGTCGCAGCCGAGGCGCACATCATCGCTGAAAGCGTCGCTTGCGACTCGGCGCGGCGCGCGAACGGCAATCGAATCGGAAACTTGAATCGCGGACAAGCTACAAACCACCACATCCCGCACCAGAACTGGCCAGGCGGCCTTCGGGGTTTGATTCAGCCGGACCTTGCTGTGGTCAAGCAAGTATCAAGCTCGCAGACTCCATCAAGGTATCGGCAAAGCCATTGCGCGCAGCGCGCAGTAGTTAGAATTGGTTCTTTCGGTAGCACCTTTTCCCCGGACCGGCCCACTGGCGCGAGAGGCAAAATTCGATGGCGCAAGCCCGGGGTGTGCAATGAAGCGAATCAACAATCAGTGCAGAGGCCGCGGCGAACGCCGAAGCGCACTCGGCAACCGGTGCTCCCGCGCCGTTTCGGGTGCCTTCCTCGCATGCATGGTGCAATGGGCTCCTTGCGCGGCGCAGACGCCCGCCCCGGCGGCGCAGCACTTGCGAATCGTCGGCGGGTTGGCCGGAGTCAATCAGTACACGCGCCATGAAGAGCCGTTCTGGACCCTCGAACTGGCCCGCCTGAGCGGCGGGCGAGCCGGCGCCGAAATCGTGCCGTTCGACCGCGCGGGAATCCGCGGCCAGGAGATGCTGCGGCTGGTGCAACTCGGCGTCGTTCCATTCGGAACGTCGCTGCTCAACCTCAGTGCAGTGCTCGATGCTGAACTTGGCGCACCCGATCTGGCCGGGCTAAACCCGGATGTGGCGACTCTTAGACGCAATGTCGGCGCCTTCCGTCCTTACCTGGAAAAGTTGCTGCGTAAGCGCTATGGCAGCGAGCTGCTGGCGCTCTATGCCTATCCAGCCCAGGTCACCTACTGTGCCAAAGCCCTCGGCAGCCTCGCCGAGCTCGCCGGGCGCCGGGTCCGGGTCTCGAGCGCGACCCAGTCGGACTGGGTTATCGCGCTCGGCGCGATACCGGTGCAGACCGCCTTCGCCGAAATCGTCGCGAACGTGCGCAGCGGCAACATCGATTGCGCCATCACCGGCACGATGTCGGGTAACACAATCGGCCTGCACGAGGTGACGAGCCACGTTCACAGCACGCCGGTGAATTGGGGCCTTGCCGCCTTTGTTGCCAACGGCGCAGCATGGAACGCGTTGCCGACGGATCTTCAAAACCTGCTGCGGCGCGAACTGCCGAAGCTTGAGCAAGCCATCTGGACCGAAGCCGAGAACGAGACCAGAGAAGGGATTGCCTGCAATGTTGGCGCGTCGACATGCACCGACGGACGCAAGGGCCGCATGACCGAGGTTCGCGCGAGCGCGGCAGACACGCGCAAGGGCCGCGAGATTCTGGTCAAGACCGTGCTGCCGGGCTGGCTGCAGCGCTGTGGCCCGCAATGCGCGCAGGTCTGGAAGCAGACCCTCGGCGCGACCAGCGGCGTCGATCTGCCCTGACTCCGATGCCGATGGCGGGCGTTGCGACCGGCAGCCAGCCCACGCCGGGCATGCAGAACCGCGGCCGGTTGATTTTCGCGATATGGGGCACAGTGAGCGCGTTTGTCGTTGCGGCGGCCGGCGCGGCCACGTGGCTCACCATTCGCGCCGAGCGCAGCGCGATCAGCGAAACGCAGGAGCGTGTGCTTCGATTCGTCAGCGGAGCCGAGGCGGCGCTGAATCGCACATTGATCGGGGTCGACCTGCAGCTGGCCGATATGCGCGAGTTGCTCGCGCCCGTGACCTCCCCCGACGGTGAGCTTGATCGCAGCGCTGCGGAGCGCTTGTTGCGTGGCGAGGTCAGGCGCAACCTGGAATTTCGCGATCTGGCCGCAATTGAGGAAGGCGGTCATGTGCTGGCCGCAGCGCACGAGCAAACCGAACGGCTGGGTGTACCGCTGAGCAGGCAGTTTGCACGCGACACGCTGACCCGGCCGACGCCAATGATGGTGATCAGCGCTCCGGTCATGAACTTCGCCACCTCGGAGCGCGCGCTCTACTTCGCGCGGCCGCTGCAGCTCACGCCGGCGCGGCGCGTGCTCGCGGTGGCCGAGGTGCCGCTTTCCATCATCACGACGCTCTTGGCGCAGTCGGGGCAGATTCCGGGCCTGGTGGTCACGCTGGAACGTGACGATGGGCAGTTGTTGGCCAGCGTGCCCGCCAGCGATGGTCAACTCGGCAAGCGCCTGGCCGCAGCGTTGCCTGGACCGGCCATGGGCGGTGCAGCGGTGCACGCCGCGGGGCGGCTCGACGGTTCGCCTTCGATCCTGGCGGCGCGCCCGTCGCTGTATCGCTCGGTGCGGATTTCCGCTGGTATTTCGATGGACGCGGCGCTGGCGCCTTGGCGTCAGGACCGCAACCTGTTCATGGGCGCCACTGCAATCTTGATCTCGATGCTCATCGCCGCGGGTTGCGCAACCCACTGGCAACTCCTGCGGCTCGCGCGCGCCCGGCTCGAGATCGCGCAGTCCAAGGCCATCATGGACCGTGCCCTGGCGTCGATGGCGGATGGCTTCCTCCTTTGCGACGCGCAGGACCGCGTCGTTGCGTGGAACGAGCGCTACCTCGAGATGTTCCCGCGGCTGCGCGCGGTGATCGGCGTCGGTGTCAGTTTCGAGAGCTTCGTTGACGTCGTCGCACTCGCGGTCGTGCCCGACGCCAGCGGCGCCGCGCAGCGCCAGGCCTGGCGCGAGACGCGGCTGGCGAAGCACCGCAGCGGCGATGCGATGTTCGACCAGGAGCTGGAAGATGGCAGCGTGATCCATGTCATCGAGCGACGCACACCCGACGGCGGTGTCGTCGGTGTCATGCGCGACGTGACGAAGGCCGAACGCGAGCTGGCCCGTGCCAAGGCGGCGGCGGAGGCCTCGAACCATGCCAAGTCGGAGTTCCTGGCGGCGATGAGCCATGAGATCCGCACACCGCTGAATGGTGTGCTGGGGATGAACAACCTGATGCTCAAGACCGAGCTCAGCGACGAGCAGCGCACGTATGCGCGCACCATCCGCAGCTCCGGCAAGGCGCTTCTAGCGCTGATCAACGACATCCTGGACCTGTCGAGAGTCGAGGCCGGCAAGCTCGAACTGGTGCTCGCCGACTTCGACCCGCGCCGTCTGGTGGAGGAAGTGGCGGCGTCGATCGCGACACGCGTGCAGGAGAAGGGCCTCGCCTTCAACGTGCAGTTCCAGAACGGGTTGCCCGCGGGGCTCAAGGGCGACGAAGGGCGCCTGCGCCAGGTGCTCTTCAACCTGATCGGCAACGCCGTCAAGTTCACCGAGCGCGGCTCGGTCAGTGTTGATATCGCCTATCGCGCGCTGGAGGACGAGAACGTGGAGCTCATCGCCTCGGTGCGCGACACCGGCATCGGCATCGCCGCAAACGTGCTGCCGACGCTGTTCGAGCGCTTCATCCAGGCCGACAGCGGCATTGCGCGGGGCTATGGAGGCAGCGGGCTGGGCCTGGCGATCAGCCGCGGGCTCGTCGAGCTGATGGGTGGACGCATCGAGGTCGAAACCGAGGTTGGCCGCGGCAGCACGTTCCGCGTCGCACTCACGCTGCAGCGTGGTCAGTCGCCGCAGATCGCGGTCCCCGACACCCAGGTCGACGCATCAGGCGATATGGTCGCGGGCCTGCGCATCCTGGTGGCGGAGGACAACGAGGTCAACCAAATCGTCATCAGCGCCACGCTGGAGCAGCAGGGCCATACCTGCGATATTGCGCGCGACGGCCTGGAAGCGGTGGCCAAGGTCAAGGCAAACATTTACGACCTGGTCCTCATGGACATCCAGATGCCCGGCCTGGACGGCTTGGCAGCCACGCGCCTGATTCGGGCGCTGGAAAGCGACGTCGCACACATCCCGATCGTTGCGCTGACCGCGAATGCGATGGTCGAGGATCGCCGCGCCTGCATCGAAGCCGGAATGGACGATCATGTGTCCAAGCCGGTGGAGGGGAAAGAACTCGCCCGGGCCATCGCACGCGTTCTCGCCCATCAGCGCCAAAGCTGACACCAGCGCTTCATGCAGGTCCGCCCGCTGCGGGGTGGCAGTATTGAAGCGCTCAAGAGCGCAGCAACTCGTTGATGCTGGTCTTGGCGCGGGTTTGTGCATCGACCTTCTTCACGATCACCGCGCACGCCGTGCTGTAGCCGCCGTCAGGCGATGGCAAGGTGCCGGCGACGACCACCGAGCCTGCCGGAATGCGGCCGGTGCTGATCTCGCGCGTCTCGCGGTCGAAGATCTTCGTGCTCCGGCTGAGGTGCACGCCCATCGAAATCACCGAGTTCTCCTCGACGATGACGCCTTCGACGACCGACGAATGGACGCCGACGAAGCAGTTGTCCTCGATGATTGTCGGCTGCGCCTGCGGCGGCTCGAGTACGCCACCGATGCAAACGCCCACGCTCAGGTGCACGTTTCTGCCGATCTGCGCACACGAGCCCACGTTGGCCCATCCGTCGATCATCGTGCCCTCGTCGACGTAGGCGCCGATGTTGACGAAGCTGGGCATCACGACAACATTGCGGGCGAGATAGGCGCCGCGGCGCACCATCGCCGGCGGCACGATGCGCACGCCGCTGGCGCGCATGTCCGCCTCGTCGAAGCCGGAGAACTTGGAGTCGACCTTGTCGAAGTAAGACATGTTGCCGGTGCTCATCAGCTTGCTCTCGGTCAATCTGAACGACAGCAGCACTGCTTGCTTGACCCACTGGTTGACCGTCCACTGGCCAACGCCCTGGCGCTCGGCGACGCGCAACTGCCCGGCGTCAAGCGCATCGATGACGAACTCAACGGCCTCGTGCACGATCGAGGGACGGACTCCGCTGGGCCCGCTGGCCCAGGCGCGTTCGATGAGGGTTGACAGGTCGCGCAGCGTCGAGCTGTCGATCTCGGCGCCAAGGCCATTGAGGGTGGCGGCGGTGCTTGAGCGTGGGTCGCGCATGGCCGTGTGTGCTCCGATGGGGTAAGCGATCGGGTGCGCGCATGAACGGTACGCGCAGCGCGGGCTCGATCTGTCGATTGACGCCAATGACCCGTGAAGGGTAATGGCAAGCTTGCTCGGCGTCGATGGCCTGCGTGTGATGAGCGCAACACAGGCAGCCAGCGATCAACGCCTGACTGGCGTACCGCCGCGCGCCGCGCCGGCACGCGAGCGCAGCATCGCTGCGCCAACTCCCGCGCCGACGATCAGCACGATACCGGCCAGTGCGGGCCAGGTGACGCGATCCGTCAGCAGCAGCACGTCGTAAAGGAACGAGAATCCGATGCCCAGGTACTGCAGGCTCGCTATCACAAGCGCTGGGCCGCCGACGTAGGCGCGCGTCAACAACAACTGGGCCACGGTCGCGAGCACGCCCACTGCCAGCAACAGGCCCACGCCGCGCCAGGTGTGTGCGTGCCAGCCTGTCAGGGTGGCCAGCAAGGCGCCGCCGAACACGCCGCCGACTGAGAAATAGAAGACGATGCGGCCCTCCGGCTCGCCGGCGCGGCCCAGCGCCGCGACCTGCAGGTAGCCCGTGGCCGACACCATGCCTGACGACAGGCCGGCGAGCCCATACCACAACTGCCCCTGCTCGATGGTCGGTCGCAGGACGAGCACGATGCCGGCGAAGCCGACCAGTGCTGCGAGCACGAGACGGCCGTCCACCGCCTTCGTTCCCAGCATGCTGGCACCGCCGAGCAGGAACAGCGCGATCCACAGCGATGAGGTGTAGTTCAGTGTCATCGCCGTGGCCAGCGGCAACGCGGCGATGGCGTAGAACCACAGGCATAGGGCCGTGACGCCGGTCAGGCTGCGCAGGAAATGTCGCGCCGGCATGGCGGTGCGCAGCGTGCCGCCATGCCAGCGGCTGATTGCGCCGATCATGAGCGCACCGACCATGCCGCGGTACATCACGATTTCGCCGCTGCCGTAGTCGGCAGCGGCAAGCTTGATGCACACGCCCATGGTGGCGAACAGCAGTGATGCGATCACGACCAACCAGGATGCAGGCATGCTCCCCATTCTGCCTTCTGGGCGGCCCGGCGGCTGACCAATGTCGCGGCTTGCGCGTCCGATGCGCCGACGGTGGCGCCAAGGCTGCGTCTTGCGCAGGCCTGCCTTGTCTCGAACAACGTGCGGGCCCGGCCACCCGAAGGTTGAGAAACTTGGCCTATGGCTGCAACCTACGGTATTGGTTGGTGTGGCGGATCGGCTGTAAGGCGTGGCCCGATTGCTCGTGCAGCCGCGTTCTCCGGTGTTTCGGAATCAAGAAGACAATGCTTGCTCAGCCCGCGCGTGCGCTTTCTTTGGCCCGGGCGAGGGTTCGAAGTTCAGCTTGGCGGCATAGTGCGCCAGCGGCTTCCCGGTCGGCATTCTGCGCTGTGCCTCGTTCGCGTTCGTGGCTTTTTGGTTCTAGAGAGGCACGCCCGGCGCGTGCGCGGTGCCGCACACGCCGTCGATCCAGTGGCTGAATTCGTCCAGCAGTTCGGCCAGAACATCGGTATCTTTGCGCCCGCTGCGCGCGGGCACGTGAAACGAGTGATCGGCGTCTTCGAACAGGCACAGCGTGGCGCGCGCGCCAAGTTGCCGCGTCAGCGACTCCAACAAGCCCAGGTCTGCGAGTTCGTCGCGCGTGCCCTGCAGGAACAGCATCGGCGTGGCCAACTTGAGCAGGTGCGCGCCGCGCTCACTCCCCGGCTTGCCGGCGGGGTGCAAGGGAAACCCAAGGAAAGCCAGGCCAAGGACACCGGGCAGTGCGAGGCTCGAATGCGCTTGCGACGTCATGCGCCCGCCGAACGACTTGCCTCCCGCCAGCAACGGCAAGTTCGGCAGCAACCGCGCGGCTTGCGCCACCGCGGCCCGCACCGTGGCCTGCGCGAGCGGCGGCGGATCAGGGCGCTTCGATCCGTGTTCCATGAACGGAAATTGATAGCGCAAGGTCGCGACGCCACGCTGCGCAAGCCCGATCGCCACGGCTTCCATGAATTCATGGTTCATCCCCGCACCGGCGCCATGCCCGAACACAAAACACGCATGCGCGCTCGGCGGTACCAGCAGCAGGCCCGACACGGCTTGCG
>Ga0315277_10003256_pt1 | contig 22088 bp, 13 predicted proteins | sample YL17G05_15_MG_FD_203695 | JGI IMG/M metagenome (GOLD analysis project Ga0315277, IMG submission 203695) | Sediment microbial communities from Yellowstone Lake, YNP, Wyoming, USA - YL17G05_15 | ecosystem: Environmental > Aquatic > Freshwater > Lake > Sediment | place: USA: Wyoming | collected...
CGCTCGCTCCGCTGCGCTGCGCCAGGGGCTCCGCTCCGCTCGCTCCCGCCGCGTATTCCCCGGCGATGGATCCACCTAAGAAATCTCTAATTTTGGTGTAGACGATGGGGAGAGGTTCACATACACCTTTTTGCTCTTGCGATGTGGTGGCTTATATGCTTCAACAATGTCCGCCAGATTCGATTCATGAAGCACTCTCGGTACTTTGATCTGATTGAACGGGTTCTTGCCTTTGATTCCCTGCTCACCTTTGAGGTTCTTCAGCCTGTGGATATAGATACCGAAGACACCTTTGCCCTCTCTCCACGATTCCTCGATCTCATGGCGAACCCATCTTCTCTCAGCCGTGTGTTGCCCGATAAGAACGATTGTGCAACAACACCCATCCAGTTGTTCCTGTATCCACTTCTGTACGGCCTTGTCGCCACCTCTGGTAATAGTCTGCCAATCATTATCTGACGCAGGACGGTTCCCTTCCACTTCGCCGATGTTTCTCACCTGCGCCGCCCTTTCGCAATCAGCTTCATAGTGAAAGCTATAGAATACGCGCCTTTTCATATCTACTTTTCTGCTGATTCGCCGATTCTGACATTCATCCAAGGAAGACTCCCCCGCTCGTCTGTGACAACACTGATGAACGTCGTCCTTTCGAAGAACGTCAGCACCCACACTGAATGTATGCCAACCTGGTTCAACACAGCATAGCGGTATTGGAATACATCCGACTCTCGGTGCAGTATGGGCATCTCCCGAAGAAACTCACTAGGAATCTCGTACTTGAGTATATCGGCATGGACTCGGCAGTCGTCCACAGCCGTAGCGACGTGATGAGAATGGCACAGACCACGGACTATCTTGCGAACCACCCGAATCACCCGATCATCCTTACCGGGGAATATCATGAAGCGGTCTTTACCATTCACTGAGACCGTGTGAAGCTGCTCCAGGAGGTCTACTGCACGCCGTTTTCCATCCGACTTAGCGAAGCTCCGGGTTGTCGTTCCCCAGAGTTCCAAGGCCGGTTGATTAGCATCACCCGCTATATTCATCACGTTTCGAAAATGCGCTTCATCATCTGCCCAGCTAGCATTACAGTCACGACAGGTCGGCACAGTAATGCGCTGCACCTTCGATCCCGCCTTGGATTTCGGATAGAGGCATCTTGGGACAACGTGTTCCCGCTCCTTATAGCCAACCGGCTTTCCGCAATAGGCACATCTATTCGCCATCCGTGCAACCCAGATGATTCCGTGGCGACGCCTAACTGGAGGCTTTCCTCTGAGCAATAGGGACAGCCACAAACACCGTAAGGGTAACCAAAAAGACTTGCCGTGGCAAGCCGATTTGCGGGGATTCCCACTCTCGGGGGAATGACAGGGTCGAATCCGTGTGAATCCGCGGAAATCTGTGTCTGAAGAACGAGTCGTCGGTAGTCGGTTGTCGGCTGTAAGGGATTGTTGTGGAGGAGGGGGGTCAACTCTTGACACTTGACGGGGAGGTGGTGGCCCCGCTTTCTCCCCTCCAGCTACCGGATCCCATGGCCCCTAATCGCCTCTTCCGTGCTGGACTTGGTACCTGAAGGGTGGTAATCTGCTGCATGAATCCAATGCATCGTGTGCAATAGAGAAAACACAGGAGATAGATGCAGCATGCAATCGCTTGTTGGCTTCATATGTGCTGTGCTATCGTTGCTGGTGGGCTGTGCCGTGCTCTTCTACATCCGTCCAAAAGCATATCGCACGAGCGGCAAGGCAGAGCGGGCCAGGCAGGATGTGGCAAAGAAGATGGGGTTCTCTTGCCATACTTCGAGCAGTGCCAACAAAGACCTGCTAAAGACCCTGCTGAGTTTCTCTCTCTTCTCCCACAGCGATGATGCACAAATCACATTCTCTATGCGCAGACACGCGCCAGACGAGGACATCATCGCGTGTGATTGTCGATCTACCGCGGGGCTGGCCCATTGGAAGAAGGTTCGTCGAGAAACGGTACTGATACTTCGTTCCGACAGGCTGGCTCTGCCACCTTTCTCACTATACACGAGCACTGCACCGCGCAGACTACTGGACCTCGTGCTTTCCAGGCGCATTGCTGTCGCAGGGCACCCTGTCTTCTCGAAGGAGTATCTCCTCCATGGTTCAGATGAGAATGCGATCATGAAGCTCTTTTGTACACCCGTCCTCCGTCTGCTTGAGGACATGAAGCCTGCCAATCTCGAAGGTCGAGGTGATATGCTTATCATGTACCGCATATCAGAGGTCATCCGATCCGCCTGTCTTGATGCCTTCATACAAGAGGGACGGAGGCTTCTGGATATGTTCGCACCCATGTAAACTGATGACGGCCTCCCTGGCGAGACTGCCCGGATAATAGGCGGGTGTATGGAATGAGTCTCTGCGTGTCAGATGCCTTTCGAATTGCCTGCGGGGCGGACTGGGGCCGTGTCTTCACAATTCACTATTCAGGGCTTCGCGCCTTTGTCTGAGTCGGCCGTGCGACCTCTGTGTGCCCGGTGTCTTCCGGGGCTGAAAAAAGCGGTAGTCAGGAGTCGGTGGGCAGCGGTCGGCTGTAACTGCTTGAGTGACAAGGATTTACCTGTGTCACAACGCTCACAGAAAATTATGCGCGGGGACTGGGGCCGTGTCTTCACAATTCACTGTTCAGGGCTTCGTGCCTTTGTGTGAGTCGGCCGTTCAATCTCTGTGTGCCCGGTGTCCTCTGTGGCTAAAAACCTGTTGTCGGTGGTCGTCGCTGAAGCGTGTGGAGCAGTGCCATCGCGGCCTGCCGGCGCATCGGCCGAAAGCAGGCATGCCGTCGATAGTGGGCACATCCCCCACGTCTCCCGCTCTTCTACCGCTAGGTTGCACCGCAACCTAGTGCCTTGCGACGCCGGCCGGAGGCATCGCCACTAAGCAACTAGCCAGAAGTCTTCACAGCGGCCGGGGAGCAGGCCATGTCTTCACAATTCGCTGCTCGGGGCTTCGTGGCTTCGTGTGAGTCAGGCGTTCAATCTCTGTGTGCTCGGGGGGGAATGGGGCCGCGAGGGAATGGGGCCGCGAGGGAATGGGGCCGGGAGGGCATGGGGCCGTGTCTTCACAATTAACTATTCGGGGCTTCGTGCCTTTGTGTGAGTCGGCCGTCCAATCTCTCTGTGCTCGGTGTCCTCTGTGGCCCAAAAAGAGGAATTGCCAGTAGCCGGCTCTCGGTTGTCGGTTGTAAGTGCTTGAGTGACAAGGATTTACCTGTGTCACAAGGCCATCAGAAAAATATGGGCATAATTCCATATTGTGTTTGACAGGCAATGGATGAAGACTGTATGCTAATCATGCAACGCAATCGTAAATCGCAAATGGTACATCGCACATTTGGAGGGCCGGATCATGAGTAGTGAAGCACGCATCGCTGCCAATCGTCTGAACGCGCAGAAGTCGACGGGGCCGCGTACGGCTGAGGGGAAGGCGGCCGTAGCGCAGAATGCCGTCAAGCATGGGCTGCCCGCACAAGCCGATGTCATCCGGGGGGAGGACCAGGCGGAGTTCGACCTTTACCGGGAGGAGTTGTTCTGGGAGTTGAACCCGGTTGGGACGATGGAGTCCAGGCTGGCCGAGCGGATCGTCAGCCTGGCCTGGCGGCTCAGGCGGGCGGAACGGATTCAGAATGAGGCGTTCGATGCCCTGCTCACGAAAGAGACATCGAGCCCGCTGGCGAGGCTCATGCGACCGCTGCGATCCAAAGGGGCGGACCAGCCGCCGGACGATTCGGATGGCTGTGACGGCGAGCCGGCGATGGGGCGGACGGTCGTCAGGGATTTCGCCAACGCGCGGGTGCTCGACCGGCTGCTGATGTATGAGCGGCGGATCGAGAGCAGCCTGTACAGGACGATGAACGAGCTTCGCAAGCTCCAGCACGAGCAGGAATCGCAGGTCAGTGCCACTTCCCGTTCGCGGAACCGGCGATATTCGGCAAAACAAAGCCAATTTCCGCCAGCGGATGATGGCGTTCGTAGTGTGCTCGCCGGGGCATCTGTAGGGGCGGGCCCCTGTGCCCGCCCAGGGCAACCACAGGGGGTTGCCCCTACGGCGTCTTCCTGGGGTCCTGCGACGGGCGCGGCGGATTTCACAAAACAAAGCCAATCGCCGCCCGGGGACGGTGTGCACGGCACACCCTGCGAAAGCGGGGACGCGAACGCCGATAACGACCCGCCTGAAGGCGGAACTCGGAGCGGGGGCGAGCGTGCAAAACAAAGCCAATCGCCGTCCGGGGATGGTGTGCACGGCACAGCCTGCGAGCGCGGCGACGTGCCTGCCTGCCCGGAGAACGTGACCGACATGGCATGGGCATCTTGCCCATGAGTTGCGGGGCCATCTTCACCATGCACGCCGTTGTCTGTTCCACGGGCGGGACGCCCGTGGGACACACGGGCAAGATGCCCGTGCTACGTACTCGCCTTCTACAGTCTTTTCGGGGCGACGGTGAAGGGGCGGCATCGGCCGACGTTGTTGAGCAGGCCGACGGCGATCATGTTCACCAGGAGGCTGGACCCGCCGTAGCTGATGAACGGCAGGGTCAGACCCGTCACCGGCATGATGCCCAGCGTCATGCCGACATTCACGATGATCTCGATGACGAACATCGCGGCGATGCCGATGGCGATCAGTCGGGCGAAAGGATCGATGTTATTGGCCCCGATCTCCAGGCTGCAGATGACCAGAAGAGTATAGAGTCCCAGCAGGCCCATGCAGCCGATGAAACCCCACTGATGGGCGACAATCGAAAAGATGAAGTCGTTCTGCCGTTCGGGCAGGAAGTTGTACTTGATGAAGGGTCCCCGGCCGTACCCGGCCCCGGTCAGCCCCCCGGAACTGATGGCGTATTTCGACCGGATAATTTGATAGCCCAAGTGGCTCCGCCACAGCCGCTCGCTGAATTCGCCGCCGCCTTCGCTGATTTCGCCGACGATGATCCTGCTCAGTATCCGGTTCTGGCCGACTTTGGCACGGACCCAGTCGCTCTGCAGCAGGACAGTGCTGATGCGTCTGCGCTGGTAGGGCTCCATTTTGAGCCACAGGGCGGGGCTGACCAAGACCGCCAGCAGGATGATCAGCAGCAGGTGCTTGGTCCGGGCCCCGGCGATGAACAGCATCGAGAACAGCACGGGCAACATCAGCATCACCGTCCCCAAGTCCGGCTCAAGCAAAATCAGCACCATCGGCACCAGCGTCAGGGCAAACGGGCCCAACAGGGCCCTGAAGCTGTGATAATTGCTGCGAAAGCGCAGATACCAAGCCAAGGCCAGGATATAGACGATTTTGCAGGGCTCAGACGGCTGAAGGGCTGGAAGTCGGTGGCCGCCGATGTCCACCTGAATCCAGCGATATGCCCCTTTCGTGGCCTCCATGAAGGGCAGCCCGCCGAAAAACCGGCTGACCAGCAGCAGCGCCAGCAGGACCAGGACGACGGCATACATTGCGTAGCTGATCTCACCGAGCTTGCGGTAGTTGACGAGATTGGCCGCCACGAAGCCGCCCAGGCCGACGAAGGCGAAGACAAGCTGCTTTTTCCAGTACCCGGCCAGCTCCGCCAGGTCCTTGGGGTCCATGCCCGCACTGGTTTCGGCCGGATGCCCCACCGCGTACAGCGTCGCCACCCCGATTACCACGAGCAAAAGGGTGGCCGCCAGCAGGCACACCCGCACCAGCAAGAGCCTCCCTTTGAGAAAATTGTACATGCCGACAGGATACCAATGCGGCGGGGCGACGTACACGGGGCAAACCCCAAATCTCCAGAAAACCTTCGCCCAACGCCCGAACCTGCCCTTTTTTCTGTTTTCCCCTTGATCTTTATGGGGGTATGTGGTATGTTACAGGTGATCTTTACCGTACATGAATCGGTGCCTGTCGTGTCGCGGCACGCACTTTCGCCGATCGGCGGGAAAGGAGGATGAGAAGACAAGGAAAACCACATCAACCGGCTTGTCCAACGGGCCGGGCGGCCGCATTCCTGTTCTCCACAAGGGGGAGAAAGTTTGCGAATGCGCGAAAGGCATCACTGGCCGATGCCGAGAGGAAAAGAACGAAACCAAGAGCGCGGGGCGCCTCGCCCTGCGGAAAAGAAGAGAGAAAGGAAGGTCGTACTACTATGAGGAAGCTGAGTCTGCTGCTGGCCGTGCTTCTGGTCGCTACTCCGGCGCTGGCGGCTGTGAAAATCATTGTCGAGCCCGCGGGCACGACGGTGGCCGTCAAGTATCAGACCGACGGCGAGAAGGTCCGGGCGTTCGCCCTGGATATCGTCGTGGACAAAGGCACTATCACCGGCATCTCTGAGTTTGCCCGAGGGGAGAGCACCGCGAAGAATCCCGGCTACGGGATCTTCCCGGCCAACTTCGCCCGTTACATCACCGTCAATCCGGACACGGGTGACGTGGCCAAGTGGGATGTCAACGATTATACCCCGCTCGCCGATCCCTGCGATCCCGGCGCTCTCGGCGGTCTGGGCACCAAGGGCATCACCATCGAAATGGGCGCCCTGTACTATCCCGCCGACGACAGCTCCCCGAACGCTCCGCCCAACAGCGGGCAGTTGTTCAAGCTGTCACTGAGCGAGCCGGCCAACATGACCGTGACGCTTAACGAGATCCGGGGCGGCATCGTGCTGACGAACCCGGAGACCCCGGCGACGGTCGATCTGAGTCTGGCTTCGGCGGTGGCGGTCGAAAGCAGCAACCTGCTCGCGCAAAGTCGTCCCGATTATGCAGAGTGGGTGGCGGTTGGCAAGCCGGTCTGCTGGACCTATTCGAGGCAGTGCCGCGGCGATGCCGACGGCAAGGCAGTTGCCGGCTCCACGGGCACATATTACGTGGGCACGGACGATCTGAATATTCTGATGAACGCGTGGCAGGTGAAAGAGCCGCCGTTCGGTCCCGGCATCGCGTCCATTGCGAACGGCATCTGCGCCGACTTTACGCATAGCGCGGAAGGCAATGGGACAACCGGGTGGTACCGCGTTGGCGCCAACGATCTGAATATTCTGATCGAGAACTGGCTGGTCAAAGAGCCTCCGGCCGGGCCCGGCGTGCCCGCAGATTGCGGCGCGGCGCTGAAATAAGGCATAATTCATTCTCATCAGGCACTCCGTGCACGTGCATTTCGCATACGCCGGTCGCCAATGGCGGAATCGGTGTATGTTCGCGTGGCCGGTGTGCCCACTAAAGAACGATGAACGAGGCAAGTCCGCGGACTTGCCTTTTTTCTTGTCGGACCTGTGCGGCAGACGATAAAGACAATGCACGGCCAGAGTCTCAGGGGATGACAGAATCCGTAGCACCAGAGGTTTCTCGGAATGCATATGAGATGGATGTTCGTGACGTTCTGGCTGGCGATGCTGGTCGCCGGGTGTCATCGGCCGCTGAAGGATTCAACGAAGGCGGTCGACGTCATTGTCGAGGGAGGCAAGCCGTTTCCGCAGGACGTTGCCGGCCGGTGGCGAGCGGACCAGCACGGCTGGGAGTTTGTCTTTGCCCCGGATGGGCAGCTCTTGTCGGCTGTCATCAGTCTCGGCAGGGTCCCGATCGTCCCAGGCCAGACGACCACCCTCCCGACAAAGAGCGGCGACCAGGCCGTCTTCACACCTGGACGCTGGACGGTGCATTACCTGCCGGACACGAGCGAGCTCACGATCAAGATTGCGATGGAACACGTCCGCATCGAGATGGCCGGCGATATCCTGGAGGGCACGAGCACGGACGTGTTCAGCGGTCCCATCCGCCTTGCCGACGGCCTTTGGCAGGTGCAGTGGACTTCGCTCACCCGATACAAGGCCCGCACACCCACGAACATATCATTTGATCTGTCCACGCCGTCCGACGACGGCGAGACCCTGCCGCTGACCTTCACGAAAGCAGCGGACCAGTAACGCTCGACCACCCGGTTTCAACCAAGTTATGTGCGTCTCCCCCATCGCCCCCGCGCCGGTAGAGTAGAGACGCAATATCTTGCGTCTCCAAACGAGCCGGCGGCAAATGACCGCCGGGCCGTCAGAGTCGCTGCTTGGCCTTGCGGTATTCGAGCAGCTCGATGTAGGGAGTGAGCTGTGCCATCGGCTCCTGCTGCCCCGATTTCTTCAGCAGCGCCATCTGTCTTCGGGCGACGTCCAGCGCCTCCGCATAACGCCCCTGGCGCTCCAGCGACCGGGCCAACTTCTCGTAGTGGGGGAGATACCCGGGCTCGAGGGACAGGGCCTTCTCGAACGCCTCCGACGCCCCTTTCATGTCGTCGGCGAACGCCAGCGTGTCGCCAAGCTGTTCCCAGGCCGTGACGGCAAGCGGATCTCGTTCCAGCTCGACCCGGAACCATCTGGCGGCCTCCTCCAACTGCTTGTGCCCGTCCCTTGGCTTGCCCGCCCGCCGCAACAACAACCCGAGCTGCATGTGAACGGCGGCGATGTCCCCCTCCTGCATGCCGGCCCCATCGTGGCACTTGATGGCGTCGGCAAAGGCATGCACAGCCTCCTGCGGCTCGTCCATCTCCATCCGCATCATGCCAATTTCATAGTAGCTCCTGATCGCCACAGAGCTGCCCCATTTAGCAGCCTGGGTGTAAACGTCGATACTCCGCCGATACTTCTCAATGCCCTGTCTGCGAGCCTCGACGCTTTCACTGTCGCGGTGGCCGTGAGCGAGAGCTTGTGCCGCGAGCAGATCGGCATGGCCCTCCATCTGCAAGGCCCGGGCCTTATCGAAATACTTGTGCGACAAGACTTCATCTGCGCCCTGCCGTACGGCGGGTGCCAGCAGGTTCTCGATCGGCACACAATCGTCCGTCAGGATCCGGCTGCCGCACCGATCTCTCAGATCTGCCATCTCCGATTCATTCAGGTGCCGGAATTTCAGGTGCCCGTCCTGGCCGCTGAGAATCGCGGCAATGTCGAGCTTCCGTTCTGCCGCCACGACAACAGAGGACTCCGGCACTGATCGAAGAATCCCCGGCCCGGCGATTACGCAAACGTTCGCAAACGTCTGTTCGAGCGTATTGACAATCGCGCCGAGGAAGCGGCCGCTCTCCTGCGTATCAGTGAGGTTCGCCACGTAGATGCCGTCCTCCGCAAGCAGGCTCGCGATTCGGTCATTGAATTCCTTTGTCACCAGCTCCGGTGGCACGGAGCCGTCGTTCATCATATCTGCATAGATGAAGTCGTAGCGTTTTGCGGCTCCTCCCGCTTGTTCTCGCCATTGAAGCTGGTCTGCATAGTCTCTTGCGCCTGCGCAAATAGTCTTGATCGTGGTGTTGCGATCCAGGCCAAAGGCCGCCATTGCCGCTCGGGTCACGCCAGGGTCCGGCTCGATCACTTCAACAAGGCTATCCGGCCAGAAGACCTTAATATGCCGTGCGAACACGTATCCGCTGCTGCCGAGCAGGAGCATCGACGGTTTCTTGCGGTCGCCCGCCAGGCCATGAGTCAGGGCGGCAAAGACTCTCGTGGAGAAAGCGTGCAGGCCAGCCGCATCGCCCATTACCACCTCGCCACGTTCGAGCCTGTCCTGCACGAGGACCCGCCTGTCCGGCCGCCGGGAGACCCGCCTGACCGCCACCCGGCAAAACGGCGTTTCGGCCGCATAAAGTGTGTTCGGGTCCGCCCGCTCCCGCAGCAGCATTGATGCACCGGCAGATTCCGCCCAGTCGCCGCCCGCCACGCCCATCGTCGCCAGAGCAGCGAAGATCGCCGCCCACAGGTACACCGTCCAGCAACTGATCCAATAAAGGACGGCCAGCACCAGCATCGCCGCCCCGATGGACCAGAGAATGATCGTGCTGCCGAACGCCGGGATCAGGAAGAATCCGGCCGCAAAGATCCCGACGATGCCCCCAGCCGCACCCCATGCACAGAGAATGCCGATGGTCCGCCCTGCCGACGGGCCCCGGTCGAGTGCTATCTTCGCGATGACCGGAGCGACGGTCCCCAGCAACGCTGCGGGCAACAGAAGCACAAGGGAGACATGGATGAGCACGTGCAGAGGCCAGATCAGCCGCCACAACCACAGCCAGTCGCCGACGGCGTGGTTCAGGATCACAGCGGCGACACATGCGGCGGACGATGCGCCGAACAGGACGGCCAAGGCTCGACGGGGATGATAACGATCGGCGATCCGCCCGCCTGCGTACGTGCCGGCGGAAATCCCCGCGAGCATAATCCCGATGACCGATGTCCACGTATACAGCGACGACCCCAGGTCCTGGGCCACCAGTCGTGATGCGACCAACCCGAGGATCATGACGCACCCGCTGGAGACGAAGACCGTCGCGCCCGGCGTGAGCAGCCGCAAGCACTCCCTGGCCTTACCCATATTGTCTGTCCTTAGACCTCATGCAAAAGAAGGAGCATAACAGAGGTCGCAGTCGCAGGCAAGGCCGCAGTCGCCACCCGTATGGAGTCGGCGACCGGAGACCCCGAACCTGACAGCATCGAGAATCAATATACAGTGGACAACCTGCTGAACACCGCGTATCATAAACCTCACCATGGTTGGGAATGAAACTCACCGTTATCGGCTGGGGATTGTAGGAAACTGTTCCTACATCGCCTATATTGACGATCGGGCTACCGTGCGCTGGCTGTGCATGCCGCGATTCGACAGCAGTTTCCTTTTCGGATCGCTGTTGGACCCCGACCGGGGCGGCGAGTTTTCCATCAAGCCTGCGGGATCCTTCTCCGCACATCAGCACTACATCGAAAATACGAATATTCTCTGCACCGAGTTTAAGGCGGCTGACGGATGGTTCAGGGTCACGGACTTTGCGCCACGGTTCTACCAGTACGACCGGTATTTCCGGCCCATGATGCTCGTCCGTAAGATCGAGCCCCTCCAAGGACAGCCCAGGATCGGAGTCACATGTGTGCCGGTAGGTGATTATGGGCGGATTCAGCCCGAGATTGTTCTCGGCAGTAATCACATCCGATATCTGAACCTCGGCAGTCATGTCCGCCTGACGACAGACATTCCGCTGAGTTACATCGTCGAGGCCAAGCCGTTTGTGCTAAACGAAGCCCGGTACCTGGTCTTCACCTACGGTCCACCGCTGGAGGCGCCGCTGGCGGCCACGGCGGAAGAATTCCTCGACAAGACCCGCAAGTTCTGGCTGCAATGGGTCAAGACCACCTCCATAGCCTCGATGTTCCAGGAGTCGATCATTCGGTCGGCCCTCGTGCTCAAGCTGCACCAGTTCGAGGATACGGGTGCCATCATCGCGGCCGGCACTACGAGCTTGCCCGAGTCTCCCCACTCCGGCCGAACGTGGGACTATCGCTATTGCTGGCTCCGCGATACCTATTACACCCTGACGGCGTTCAACCATGTCGGCCACTTCGAAGAGCTGGAGGAGTTCTTTCACTACGTTCAGAACCTGATGGCAGACAACACGGCGGTCGTGCACGCGGTTTATACCGTAACGGGGGACCCCGTGCCCCAGGAACAGAACCTGCCGCTCAAGGGATATCTCGACAACCAGCCGGTGCGAGTCGGCAACGATGCAGGCACCCAGCGACAACATGACGTGTATGGCCAGGTCCTGATCAGCCTGTTACCTCTGTACATCGATAAACGTCTCGGCTCTCACGATACGCGAAACACGCTGTACCTGGTGCGCGGACTGCTCGACCGCATTGAGGCGGTCTTCGAGGAGCCGGACGCAGGGATCTGGGAGTTCCGAAACCGCCTGCAGTATCACTGCTACACGTATCTCTTTCATTGGGCGGGCAGTCGGGCCGCCTTCAAGGTAGCCGAATCTTTGGGGGATGCAGCCCTGCGGGACAAAGCTGCGTTGCTCATGGAACGAAGTGCTGCGAAAATCGAGGCATGCTTCGATCCGGCTCGGCAGGTCTACACACAGGCCGTCGGTGTGGGCCACCTCGATGCCAGTGGGCTGCAGCTCATCAGTCTCAACTACCTCGACCCGACATCCGAGCGGGCACATCGGCATCTGGCCGCTCTGGAAAGTCAACTGAAGGCAGATCACGGCCTGTTCCACCGCTACGTCCACGACGACGACTTTGGCAAACCCCAGACTTCATTTCTGGCCGCCGCGTTCTGGTACGTGGAAGCCCTCGCCTGCGTCGGCCGGCTGGACGAGGCCATCGAGGCGTTGGAACGGCTGATCACGTATTCAAATCACCTCAGTCTGTTCAGTGAGGACGTGACGACGGATGGCTCGCAGTGGGGCAACTTCCCGCAGACCTACAGTCACGTAGGCCTGATGAACGCCGTCTATCGGATCGCACGCAAACTGGACCGACCGATTTTCTTCTGACATGGAGGTCCCGGCATGACAGACACCAGTGCCCAGCACTTTGACCGCCTGATTCTGGTTTCCTACCGTCTGCCGTTTCAGCTCTACAGGAACAAGGTCGTCCGAAACGCCGGCGGGCTGGTATCAGCGGTCCTGGCGTTGGCCGAGAAGCCCGAAGTGACCGGGCGGTTTGGCCGGCGGATCGTATGGATCGGCAAGACCGACGACACGCCGGAGGAACTCGCCCGGGTGCAGGAGCAGGCAAGCGCCTTTGAGCTGGTGCCCGTCCGGATTGAGGACCGGCTCGATGACAGATACTATGGCGGCTTCTGCAATGATACGATCTGGCCTCTGTTTCACTACTTCCCCTTGCTTGCCAACTTCGATATGGCCTTTTTTGAGGCCTACCGGCAGGCGCACGAGTTGTTCCTCGCGAAGGTGGCGGAGGTTCTTCGTCCAACCGATTTGGTCTGGGTCCACGACTATCACCTGATGCTGTTGCCGGGTCTGATCCGGGAGCGGTTCCCGAATGCGAACGTCGGGTTCTTTCTGCACATCCCGTTTCCGTCATTCGAGATCTTCCGGCTCATGCCGAGAGACTGGCGGCAGGCCATCTTGCACGGCATCTTGGGCGCAGACCTGGCCGGTTTTCATACGTTCGACTATATGCAGTACTTCCTCCGGGCGGTGCGCCGCACGCTGGGAATGGAGACCACCATGAACTCGGTGGTCGTGGAGGACCGGCTGGTCAAGGCTGAGACCTTTCCTTTGGGGATCGACTACGGCCGATTCAGCGAAGCCACGCAAGACAAAGAGGTACAGCGCGAGCGTGAAAAGCTCAGCCGGATCCTGGGCAGGAGTAAACTGATCTTCTCCGTCGATCGGCTGGACTACTCGAAAGGGCTTCTGCATCGTCTCTTGGGGTTCGAGCATTTCTTGGAGAAGTATCCCAAATGGCACGGGAAGATCGTGTTCAACATGGTCGTGGTTCCGTCGCGCGAGTCCGTCGGGCGCTACCAGGACATGAAGAAGGAGCTTGAGGCCGCCGTGGGCCGGATCAATGGAAAGTACGGCTCGCTGACATGGCGCCCGGTGGTCTACCAATATCAATCTCTGGCCTTTGCCGAGATGGTGGCTTTGTATGACCTCAGCGATGTGGGTTTGATCACGCCGATCCGGGATGGGATGAACCTGGTGGCCAAGGAGTACCTGGCTTGTCAGAGGACCAATCCGGGAGTGCTGATCCTCAGCGAAATGGCGGGGGCGGCCGCCGAGCTCAGTGAGGCAATTCTGATCAACCCTACGGACAAGGCGGAGATCGCAGCCGCCATTGCCAAGGCCCTGGACGCGCCGCCGGCAGCCCGGCGGGCCGTGCTTGAGCGAATGCAGAGGCGTCTGCAAACCTATGATGTGTTCGCTTGGGCAAAGGACTTTTTCGACAACATGGACCGGGTGAAAGAGGAGCAACACGTGCTGAAGGTGAGGCTGATCAATCGCTCCATCGAGAACCAGATCGTGCAAGAGTACCAAAAGGCCGCGAGGCGAATCATCTTTCTCGACTATGACGGCACCTTGGTGCCGTTCTCCAAGTATCCGGAGACAGCCGTGCCGGACGAGCGCGTGCTGGAACAGTTGAAACGATTGGCCGCGGATTCTCGGAACAGTCTCGTGATCGTCAGCGGCCGCAGGCAGGAATTCATGAACAGATGGTTCGGTGATCTACCGATCACATTGATTGCCGAACACGGGGCCCTTATCCGCGTGTTCCCGGCAGGCTGGACGAGTGAGGTGGATGGGGATCCAGCCTGGAAGCAGCAGATTTTGCCCTCGCTGCAACGGTATGCGGACCGATGTACCGGGGCGTTCATTGAGGAGAAGAACCTGTCGCTGGTCTGGCACTATCGCAATGCCGACCCGGGGATAGCACTGCTGCGGTCTCAGGAACTCAGGGATGAATTGCGGGAACTGGTGTCGCGCGACGCCAGACTGCAGGTCATGGAGGGTCATAAGGTCATTGAGGTCAAGAAGTCGGGGTACGACAAAGGCACGGTGGCCCTGAAACTCCTGGGTTCGGCGACCTACGACTTCGTCCTCGCCATCGGCGACGATAAGACTGACGAAGACCTCTTCCGCGTCCTCCCGACCCAGGCGCTGACCGTCAAGATCGGGATCACGGCCTCCCTGGCCAAGTACAACCTCAAGGACCAGCAGCAGGTCGCCAGGCTCATGAACCACCTGCTGGAAAACCCCGCATGATCCATGCTTCTCGCCCTTGCGGCAGACGCCGCAACGGAAGCCGTCTCGGCTACTGCGTGTCTTTCAAACACAACCTTGACATCTGAGTCGGCGCCGCCCATGGTAGTTTGCGCAAGGGTGTGAGGTTTAGGGCGACCTCACAGGCAGGCCGGGGTGGTCGGGCCGCCACCTAATTCTCGGCGGGACCACTGCCACCGGCGCGGACGCAACAACCGCCCATTGGGTCAAGTGCGTCGCCCTATTGGTCACGTGTTCCACGACAATATGGGCACTTGCTCATGCGGCAAACCACCTTTTCGTCAGCACGATTTCTGAAGGCTGATGCTCTCATGCAGGGACCGAGCACACTGCGAGGATATGCACCCGTAGGCGATATTATCCCGGCCAGATCCTTTACGCCGACGGGGATTTCGCTATCATGGCTTCGATAACCAAAAACTCAAGCCGTGAAACTCGCTTGTGGAGGTCTCATGAAGGATCAGACTCAGGTAGTGACGGGCTTCTCCCTGCTGACGGATCACGACATTTACCTGTTCAAAGAGGGCACGCACTTTCGTCTCTATAACAAGCTCGGGGCCCACACGGTTGAAGTGGACGGAACCCGGGGGACGTTCTTCGCCGTCTGGGCGCCCAGCGCCGCCACGGTCTCCGTCATTGGGGATTTCAACCAATGGAATCCACAATCCCATCCCCTGTCGTTGAGATGGGACAGCTCGGGAATCTGGGAAGGCTTCATCCCGGGCATCGGCAAAGGCTCGGTGTACAAGTATCATATCGTCTCGAACTACAACGCCTACACGGTCAACAAGGGCGATCCGTTTGCCTTCTATTGGGAGCTGCCGCCGAATACCGCGTCGGTCGTCTGGGACCTCGACTACGAGTGGGGAGACGAGGTCTGGCGCCAGAAACAGACGGAGAAAAACTCGCTCAACGCGCCGATCAGCATCTATGAAGTCCACCTCGGCTCCTGGCGGCGGGACCCGAGCAACCCGGACCGGCTGCTCAGCTACGGGGAGATCGCCGCCCCGCTGGCCGAGTACGTCAAGGAGATGGGCTTCACCCACGTGGAGTTCATGCCGGTCATGGAACATCCGTTTTATGCGTCCTGGGGTTATCAGACGCTCGGCTACTTCGCGCCGTCGCGCCGCTACGGCTCGTGCCAAGATCTGATGTGCCTGATCGACCACCTGCACAAGAACGACATCGGCGTGATCCTGGACTGGGTTCCCTCGCACTTTCCGACCGATGAGTACGGCCTGATCTATTTCGACGGCACGCACCTCTACGAGCACGCCGATCCCCGCCTGGGCTTCCACCCGGACTGGAAGAGCGGTGTATTCAACTACGGCCGCCATGAGGTCCGGGCCTACCTCATCAGCAGCGCCATGTTCTGGCTCGACAAGTACCACGCCGATGCCCTGCGCGTCGACGGCGTCGCCTCCATGCTCTACCTGGACTACTCCCGTAAGGAAGGCGAATGGATCGCCAACGAGAAAGGCGGACGCGAGAACCTCCCGGCCATCGACTTCCTGCGCAAGTTCAACGAGATGATCTACAGGGATTTCCCGCACAGCCAGACCATCGCGGAGGAATCGACCGCCTGGCCGATGGTGACCCGGCCCGTCGAAACCGGCGGTCTGGGCTTCGGCATGAAGTGGAACATGGGCTGGATGCACGACACGCTCGAATACTTCCTTCAGGATTCGATCTATCGCAAATATCAGCAGGGCAAGCTGTCATTTTCCATCCTGTACGCCTTCTCGGAGAATTTCATCCTGCCGCTCTCGCACGACGAGGTCGTGCACGGCAAGGGCTCGCTCTATGGCCGGATGCCCGGCGACCCCTGGCAGAAGTATGCGAACCTGCGGCTGCTGTTCGGCTACATGTTCACCCACCCGGGAAAGAAGCTGCTGTTCATGGGCGGGGAATTCGCCCAGTGGCCCGAGTGGGCGCACGATCACAGCATCGAGTGGCACGTCCTGGCCGACCCTATGCATCGCGGCGTGCAGAAGTGGGTGCAGGACCTCAACCACCTGTACCGGTCGGAGCCGGCGCTGTACGAAGTAGATTTCGCCGGCAGCGGCTTCGAGTGGATCGATTTCCACGACGCCGACAACAGCGTGATTACATACCTGCGCCGGGATAAGACCGGCGCCAATTGTGTGGCCGTAGCCTGCAACCTCACGCCGGTACCCCGCCACAACTATCGCATCGGCGTCCCCAAAGGCGGCTTCTGGAAAGAGATCCTCAACAGCGACGCGAAAGAGTACGGCGGCAGCGGACAGGGCAATATGGGCGGCGTCGAGGCCTCCCTGGCCTCGTTCTACGGCAGGTTCGACTACTCGCTCTCCGCCACGCTGCCCCCCTTGGGGGTCGTGGTCTTCAAGCAATAGCGGGACCGGTCGGTACCGCCCACCCTCAGATTCTTCGGTCTTACCAGCCGGAAGCACGCGATTTCCAATCGCAATCGCGGTCGTAAGTCCTTTTCTGATGGCGATTTCGGACAACCCCTATCAAGCAGACGCCCGCCGGGCAAGTACATTGAAACCGCATAGCGATGCCTCCGATCTGCCTTGGGGCAAGCGTAGAAATCGTCGAGGAGACGAACGATGCGGATTCCGGTGGCGACCTATAGGCTTCAGTTCAATCCTTCGTTCGGTTTCCGTGACGCCAGGCGTGTGGCGGCGTACCTGTCGGAGCTTGGAATCAGCGATATTTACGCCTCGCCAATCCTGAAGGCGACTGAGGGCAGCACGCACGGCTACGATGTCACTGACCCCGATGAGTTGAATCCGGAATTGGGCACCCCCGATGACTTCCAGGCCCTCACGGCCGAGGTACAGGCCCGCGGCATGGGCTGGCTCCAGGACATCGTGCCGAACCACATGGGCTATTCCAGCCGGAACTGGATGCTCATGGACGTCTTCGAGAACGGCCCGCGCAGCCGGTTCTACAACTTCTTCGATATCTTCCGTGACCATCCCGACCCCGAGCTGCGGACCCGGGTCCTGGCCCCATTCCTCGGCGGTCCCCTTGAGGAAGTGCTGAAGCGAGGAGAGGTCCAACTCGCACTCGATGGGGAGGGCCTTGCCATACGGTACTTCACCTGGCGTTTTCCGCTGTATCTGCCCACGTATGAATCGGTGCTGTGGGGCGACGGCCTGCTGCAAAGCGGCTCTGTCACTGACGGCGGCACGCCGCCACAGGAATTCTGCAGCCTGCACGACTCCTTCGCCCACTTGGCCAATATGGACGATTCCCCCGACAAGCGCCGTCTGCTCGCCCAGGCGAAGCAGATGCTGGCCCGCCTGCACAGTGAGCATCCGGCGGTCCATCAGCACATCGACCGCACGCTGGAATTCTACAATCGCCCCCGGGATGGGCCAATCGCGCAAAGTCCCCTCTACAGACTCCTGGAGCAACAGCTTTTCAAGCTCGTCTTCTGGCAGGTCGCCTATGAGAAGATCAACTATCGCAGGTTCCTTTATATCAGCGAGTTCATCGCGCTGCGCACGGAGGAGCCCGATGTCTTCGAGCGAGTCCACAGCAAAATCTTTGAGTTGGTGCGGGCCGGCGTGTTCACCGGTCTCCGCATCGATTACGTGGACGGCCTCTACAACCCGAGGGGATACCTCGTGCGCCTGCACAATACCCTGCCCGAGTGCTACCTCGTCGTCGAGAAGATCCTGGAGCTCTATGAATTCCTGTCGGCGGAATGGCCGATCCAGGGCACCTCCGGCTACAAGTTCTGCAATTACCTCAATGGCATCTTCTGCCGGCGGGAGAACGAAGACGCCTTCACGAGAATCTACCACGAGTTCATTGGGGGCAAGCCTGACTACGAGCAATTGTTGTACAACGAGAAGAAGAAGACTCTCCAGTGGCGCATGGCAGGCGAGGTGGCGTACCTGGCGCACTTGGCCATGCAGGCCTCGCGGGACCCAGGCCTTACCATCGAATCGGCCCAGACCGCACTGACCGCCCTGATGGCCGCGTTCCCTGTCTATCGCACTTATGTGGACGCTCAACACTTCACACAGCACGACAGAATGCGTCTGGCGGAGTCCTTTGGGAGGGCCCGAAGCAGATGCCCCGAATGTCGGCCGGATATTGATCGCATCATTCGACTGCTGCTGCCGGACGCGCAGGAGGAATCCGATCCCACGATGCGGGAGGCCCGGCGGTACTTCCTCATGCGGTTTCAGCAGTTCACCGGCCCGGCCATGGCCAAGGGCTGTGAAGATACCCTGCTGTACGTCTACAACCGGTTCATCTCGCTCAACGAGGTCGGCGGAGACCCTACCACGTTCGGCCTCGCCCTGGACCGCTATCACTGGTTCAATGAGTCACGAATCCGGTTCTGGCCGCACGCCATGAGCGCGACGAGCACGCACGACTCCAAGCGAGGGGAAGATGTCCGCGCCCGGCTCAACGTCCTGTCGGAAATTCCCCAGAAGTGGCGGGAGGCTGTCACCCGCTGGGCCCGGATGAATGAGCGGCACAAGCAGCCCCATGATAACGTCCCGGCGCCGGATCGAAATGATGAGTACCTGCTATACCAGACGCTCGTCGGGGCGTGGCCCTTCGACGAGCGCGAGGTTGACGGCTTCAGGCAGCGCATCAAGGACTACATGGTCAAGGCGGTGCGCGAGGCCAAGACCTACAGCAACTGGGTTCAACCGAACGAGCGATACGAAGGCGCCTGCCGGCAATTCATCGACAGAATCCTGGATTCATCGGCAGGCAATTCCTTCTGGCCGGATTTCCTGGCCTTCCAGAAGGAGATCAGCGAGTACGGCGTGTACAATTCGCTCTCACAGACGATCCTGAAGATCACCGGTCCTGGCCTGCCCGACTTCTACCAGGGCTCCGAGCTGTGGAACCTGCATCTCGTGGACCCGGACAATCGCCGGCCCGTGGACTTCGACACGCGGGCACAGTTTCTCCGGGAGTTCGGCGAGGCGCCGGCGAATACTCACGCGCAGTTCGTGCACGTACTGATGAGCGAAAAGCAGGATGGACGGGCCAAACTGTTCCTCATCCACAAGTGCCTGGCCTGCCGTCGAGAGAATCGGGACCTCTTCCAGACCGGGGAGTACGTCGCCGCGTCGGTTTCGGGGACCTTGCTCCAGCACGTCATTTCCTTCTTCCGTGCCGGGCGGGACCGTTATGCGCTGACCGTGGCGCCGCGATTCCTCACCTCGCTGATCCGGCCGGGCCAGCCCCCCGCCGGGCGGGACGTGTGGCGCGACACCCGAATCGCCCTGCCTCTCGATGCCGCGTCCGACTGGCACGACGCTATCACGGGCAACGTAGTGACTGCACGAGGCGAGGTATTCCTCAGAGACATCCTCTCCGACTTCCCAGTCTGCCTCCTAATCGCCAATCGCTAGAGTCCCCAGCCATAGCATTTCTCCGTCGTTGCGAGCATGCTGAAGATGGCAACTATGCGGCCTCCCTACAGCCGGCCGTAGGTGGCTGTCAGGTCACGAAGCCTGCGGGCCAGCCGGGTATCCGTTCGGCCCGGACGCATTCGCCACAGCCAATTAGGGCCTTTTCCCGCCGGCGTGTTCATCCGCGCCCGCGACCTCAGGCCCAGCACATCCTGCATAGGAATGATGGCAATCCTCGCCACGGAACGCATCGCCACACGCGTCAGCTCCCAGGAAATCTCCCCGGCGGACACCTTGCACCCGAGGTATTCGAACAGGTTCTTCCTCCGCTGGCCCGTCATCTCGTTCTCAAACCAGCCCCGGGTCGTATTGTTGTCGTGCGTGCCGGTGTAGACGATTGAATTCTCGACATGATTGTGCGGCATATGCGGATTGCGCACGGGGTCGCCGTTGAAGGCGAACTGCAGCACACTCATGCGAGGCAACTCGTATCGGGCGACAACCTCCCGGACATCGGCGGTGATGGAGCCGAGGTCCTCGGCGAACATGGCAGCAAACGGAATCTGCCGGAACAACTCGCGGAAGAATTTCGCGTGCGGGACCGGCGCCCACCTGCCGTGCATCGCCGTCTTGTGGCTGCCGGGCACCTCCCAGTAAGCGATGAAGCCGCGGAAATGATCGACGCGGACAAAGTCGAACAGCAGCAGATTGTGCTTCATCCGCCGGACCCACCAGTCGAAGTTCGTCTCCTCCAGCCGCTGCCAGTCGTAGACCGGGTTGCCCCAAAGCTGGCCCGTCTTGCTGAAATAGTCGGGCGGCACACCCGAGACGAAGTGAGGCTTTCCGGATCGGGTCAGCTTGAACAGGTCAGGGTGTGACCAGACATCGGCGCTGTCGTGGGCGACATAAATGGGGATATCGCCCGCCACCTGGATGCCGCATTCATTGCAGTACTGCTTCAGGCGAAGATACTGCCGGTAAAAGACATACTGGAGAAATTTCTCCCGCGCGACCGAGTCTCTCAATTGCGGATTGTTGACTGCGGATTTCGGATTGGCGGCCCGCGCCTTCTCCAATCCGAAATCACGGAAAGTCACCGGCCAGGCGCACCACTCCCTCATCTTGAAGTGGCGTCGAAGGGCGACGAAATCAGCGTAGGGCTCCAGCCAATCCTGATGCTCCTGGACGAAACTCTCGTAGTCGGCCGATCCTGCGCCGTGCTTGAAGCGCTCAAAGGCGGCGTCGAACAGCCTGGCCTTGTAGGAGGCCGCCGCGCGGTAGTCCGCCGTATCGACGGCAAAGGCCGGCGCGTCGGCGATCTGTGCCCTGCGAAGAAGCCCATCCTGGTACAGCAGGTCAGGGCTGATCAGCAGCGGGTTGCCGGCAAACGCCGAGAGGCACTTGTACGGGGAGTACCCGGCCCCCGCGGTCGTATGATTCAGCGGCAGAAGTTGCCAGTAGTTCTGGCCCGCCGCCTTCAGGAAATCCGCAAACTTATAGGCCGCCGGACCGAAATCCCCGATCCCGTAGCCGGAGGGCAAGGATGTTACATGCATCAGAATGCCGCTCGATCGTCTTCGCAGCACGCTCGAATCCCCAATTCACTATCGGTTGCTGGTTGCTCGCGGCAATGCGCGACAGGAGGCACCAGCCCTGAATCGTAAATCATAAATCGCAAATGGTAGATGCTTCACGGTATCGCCAGGCCCAATCGCTGTGCGAGGTGGCCGAAGTGCTCGACCCAGCGGGCCGCCTTCTCATCGGCGGCCTCCGCTCTTCGTCTCATCTCGTGGTACTTTCGCCGGGCGACCGTAAAGAATACGTTTTGTGCATGCTGCAGGTCCATATCCGGCGTGAGCATGCGCAGAATCTCCAGCGCTTTCTCGATGGACCAGAGCAGGTCCAGATCCTCCGGGGAGTCCTGCCACCGGCTGGTCAGGCTGTCGATCTTGCGGCTTCCCTCGAAGCTCAACCGCTCCTTATCCAGGCTCAGCGACAGCCGCTCCGCCTCGTCGGCCAGGTCTCTGAGCCGGTGCAGATCGATCTCATCCGCCTGGATCGCCGCACAGATGTCCTGGTTGAGGATGAACTCGGCCGGCGCAGAAAGGGCCTTCGGCAGTGGCATGTTCATGTTGCGGATCATCTGCATGATCGCGTAGTTGTG
>Ga0315277_10003257_pt1 | contig 22079 bp, 13 predicted proteins | sample YL17G05_15_MG_FD_203695 | JGI IMG/M metagenome (GOLD analysis project Ga0315277, IMG submission 203695) | Sediment microbial communities from Yellowstone Lake, YNP, Wyoming, USA - YL17G05_15 | ecosystem: Environmental > Aquatic > Freshwater > Lake > Sediment | place: USA: Wyoming | collected...
GTGATCAAGCTACAGCACGGTCTTCTGTAACCAAGGGGCGAACGATCTCCCGGTCGCCAGTGCCAACTACAAACATCTGAGGTGGCTTTAACCATATTAAAGACTCTATTTCTAAGATACAAGGGGCGAGGCATGCCTCGCCCGCAATTTTCTTTAAAATGTCTTGGGGATGGGCGGGGAAAAAAATAGTGCTGCTTAAGCCATCAATAGAGGCAGCGTGGAGAAGTCTCGCAATTTCCATCATTATCTGACCGGAGGAAGAGAGGCGGGCAGGCCTTTTACGCGAGACCCTAGCGGGTCTCGCCGAGGCGACAGGGTAAGTAGCGGGCAGGAGCAACAAGAAACACAAAAGGTTGAAAAAGCCTCATAGCTCGGATTATTCATAAATTACCGTAAAACCTATAGGGGCAGACCCCTGTGTCTGCCCACTCTTTAAGAAAATTCCATTGACCCACGGGCGCACACGGGGGTGCGCCCCTACACAAAACTGGACAAATTCCATTTTCATGAATAATCCGGAATAATTCGCAGGCTTTGCGGCCCGAAAAGGCTTTTGGTTACTTTTGGCCCACAAAGAAGTTAAAATTCATCTTTGCGGATAGATACAAACAATTTTATGGCCTGAGTAGTAAATCATTTTCTTCGGAATAATACAGAATTAACTTTTCAAGAGGGCAGGACGGGAATGAAATAATCCGCCGCCCTCTTTTTATTTGACTCATCCGGAGAGCTTACCCTTGAATAACCGGCAGCGCCTCTTTATATTGAGTTCCTGAGAAAATCAACGGGGATAAATAAACCTGTTCCCGCGTGAATATCCCACCATAAACCAAGGAGAAAGCCCTATGGCCAGGCTCACTTATTTCGGACATTCGGCTTTTATGATCGACACCGGAAGCCATAAGGTGCTGATCGACCCCTTTATTTCCGGCAACCCGCAGGCCAAGGTGAAAGCGGAAGAGATCACCTGCGATGCTATCCTCCTCACCCACGGCCACGGCGACCATATGGGCGACACAATCCCTATCGCCAGGCGCTGCGGCGCCCTGGTGGTCACCACTTATGAACTGGCCGGCTATCTCGATACCCAGGATGTCAAGAACCACCCCATGCATATCGGCGGCTATCGTAAGTTCGATTTCGGCGCGGTGAAGCTCACCCCGGCTTTCCACGGGGGCGGTGTGGAAGGCGCGAATATCTGCTGTACTCCCTGCGGCTTCCTGTTCTTCTTCAACAACTTATGCCTTTTCCACCCCGGGGACACGAGCCTCACTTACGAGTTCGAGCTGATCGGCCGGATGCACCGGATCGACCTGGCCCTTCTGCCGATCGGCGACAATTTCACCATGGGGCCGGAAGATGCCCTGGAAGCGGTGCGTATGCTCACGCCCAGGCGGGTCGTGCCTATGCACTATAACACCTGGGAGCTTATCGCCCAGAATCCCAAGACTTTCAAGAAAAAAGTGGAAAGCAGAACCTCGGCCCAGGTTATTATTGTCGACCCGGGCCAGACAATTGATCTTTGAACCGTTATTTTTAACCGGGAAAAAGACATAAATGGCGGAAAAAAATATTTTTGAGCTGAGCGTGCCGGGCCGTAAGGGGCTAAGCCTCCCTGACCTCGATGTCCCGCGGCGGGAACCTGCTGACCTCCTGCCCGGCTGGGCGCTGAGAGAAAAACCGGCCGAGCTTCCTGAATTGGCGGAAGTCGATGTCGTTCGCCACTATGTGCGGCTTTCGAACCTCAATTACCACGTGGATAAGGGGCTTTACCCGCTCGGCTCCTGCACCATGAAGTACAATCCCAAGATAAACGAATCCGCGGCGCGGAACCCTAATCTGGCCATGATCCACCCTCATGCCCCGGAGAGTGTGGTTCAGGGGGCTTTGCGGATCATGTACGAACTCGCCGGTTATCTGGCGGAGATTTCCGGCATGGATCGTGTGTCGCTCCAGCCCTCGGCCGGGGCGCAGGGAGAACTGGCCGGCATGTTAGTGGTCAGGGCATTTCACCAGGCTAACGGCAGGCCGCGGTCCAAGGTGATAATCCCGGACAGCGCCCATGGAACAAACCCGGCCAGCGTGGCCATTGCCGGTTACAGGCCGGTGGTGCTCGCCTCTGGACGGGACGGCCTGGTGGATATCGAAGCCCTCAGGGAACTGGTTGACCAGGATGTGGCGACAATGATGGTGACCAATCCCAATACCCTGGGCTTGTTCGAGAAAAACCTGAGCCTGGCCGCAGAGATTCTGCACGAAAAGGGAGCGCTTCTTTACATGGATGGCGCGAACCTGAACGCTCTCCTCGGCCGGGCCAAACCCGGCTGCCTGGGGGTGGATGTAATGCATTTTAACCTGCACAAGACTTTCAGTACTCCCCACGGCGGAGGCGGCCCGGGGGCAGGACCGGTCGGAGTGGTTAAGTGCCTCGAGCCCTTCCTGCCTCTGCCGGTACTCGAAAAAGGCACAGCCGGACAATTCTACTGGGACTTTGACCGGCCCCAGTCTATCGGCAGGCTGCACGGTGAGATGGGGAATTTCGGGGTAATGGTCCGGGCCTATGTCTATATCCGCATGCACGGAGCCGAGGGACTGGAAAAGGTCACTGGCATGGCGGTGCTTAATGCCAATTACGTAAAAAAGAGGCTTGAAAAAAGCTACGATCTGCCATACCCCGGTCATTGCCTCCACGAGTGCGTGTTCAGCGGAACCCGCCAGAAAGCCCTGGGGGTGAGAACTCTCGACATCGCCAAACGAATCCTCGATTACGGCTTCCATGCACCGACAATATACTTTCCGCTGATAGTGCAGGAAGCCCTGATGATCGAGCCGACAGAGACAGAGAGCAGGGAAACCCTGGACGCTTTCTGCGAGGCCATGCTCTCTATTGCCCAGGAAGCTGAGGAAAACCCGCAGCTTGTGACCTCGGCGCCGGTCAATACGCCGGTAAGCCGTCTTAACGAGGGCAAAGCTGCTCGCGAGCTCAATGTCTGCTGCCCATTCGCTCTGCCCGGTTTCATTGATGGAAGCCAGGAGTGAAGCTTATTCTATTGTAATGTTTTATGAGCACCTGTCCCGATTGGCGTTTTATAAACAGCGGGCCTTGCCGGGCCGCTTTTAACATGGCCCTGGATGAGGCAATACTGCTCTCGGTCAAGGAGGGAAACTCCCCGCCCACCCTTCGTGTTTACTCCTGGAGAGAGCCGACTGTCTCAGTGGGCTATAATGGGAAAAAGGATCGTGAGCTCGATCTCGAGCGCTGCCGCAAGGCTGGTATCTGTCTTGTCCGCCGCCCCACCGGAGGCCGGGCGGTGTATCATTCCAGCGAGCTTACCTACAGCGTGGCCGGCCCGGGAAACACCGACTGGCTTGGCCGCTCGACAGGCGAAAGCTACAGGATTATCGCCGGGGCGATAAAAATATCTCTGGCACTCCTGGGAGCCGACCTCGATATAGCCTCAAGTGCAGGGAAATCGGATGGCTGGAAAAGGCATTATTTAAAAACGCCTTGTTTCAACAGTATATCCCGCTATGAAATTACTCATGGCAGGAGAAAGCTTGTCGGCAGCGCCCAGAGGCGGCTTGGCGAGGGCAGGGCATTCCTGGAGCAGGGGTCGTTGATTCTAAAAAATGAGCAAAGTATTCTGGCAGAGCTTATGCCAGAGAGCTTGGCCCCGGAAGAGCGGTCGCGCTTGCGGAATTACCTCTCGCAGCGTGCTGTGGGCCTGGAGGAGATTGTGGGCCGACTGGTCGCCTTCGATGAAGTCGCCGAGTGTTTTCTTCATGGCTTCGGGAAGGCTTTCGGCTGCTCTTTCACTCTTTCCGGGCCGTCAGAAGAAGAAATGGCTCTGGCTAAAAGGCTGGAAGAAGAAATCTATTCTACAACAATAATTCACTAATTGAAAAACACTGTTGTATTTAAACAGATACATGGTGCAATAATTCTGACTCCTGACTCCTGAATTCTGTCTTCTGACTTGTAAGGTTTATTACTATGCCTCTTTACATTTATCCCTCGATATTGAATGCGGACCACCAGAACATGCAGAGCGAGTTCGACCGGGTGGTCGAGGCTGGCGTGGATGGAATCCATCTGGATATCATGGACGGACGCTTTGTCAAGCCGGTAACTTTCGATATTCCCACAATCAAGCGCTATACCGCCATGTGTAAGCTTCCTTTCGATGCCCACCTGATGATCGTGGAACCGGAGAAACATGTCGACAAGTATATCGACGCCGGGGCAGGCTCGGTGACCTTCCATTTTGAAGTAGCCAGAGACCCCAAGGCCCTTATCGACTATCTGCACGAACGCGGGGTCAAGGCCGGTATCTCGATCAACCCGGACACACCGGTAGAGCCGCTTCTTCCTCTCGCCCCACTTTTCGACCTGGTGCTTTTTATGAGCGTCTTCCCCGGTTACGGCGGCCAGGCTTTTATCTCCGAGGTGCTGGACAAAGTGGCGCTTTTAAAACGTCACTGCCTTGTCGAGGGTCTTGACCCCATGATCCAGATCGACGGGGGGATAAACCTGGAAACCGCCCCGCGCACAGTAGCTCGGGGAGTGAATAACCTGGTTGTCGGCACGTTCATTTTCCGCAGCCGGGACTACAGGGCCACGATCCGGGAAATCCGCCAGGCCTGCGCCGCCATCGCGCCGGAATATTGAAAGCCGATAGAAGCCAGGCCTGAAAGGTGAATTCAGTGAGTAAAAAGATGAAAAAAATCTCTGGCGAGAGGGTCTTTTCCGGGAAGCTCATCGCCGTGGATGTCGACCAGGTGATCGAGCCCGAGGCAAGTAAACCGGCCAGAAGAGAAGTAGTCCGTCATGCCGGCGCGGCCGCGGTTGTCCCCTGCCTGCCTGGAGCGAAAATCCTGCTTGTCCGCCAGTACCGTTACGCCCCGGACAGCTATCTTTGGGAAATACCAGCCGGAATCCTCGAGCCCGGTGAAAAGCCGGAAAACTGTGCAGCCAGGGAACTGGCCGAGGAAACAGGCTATACCGCTGAAAAAATCGAATTCCTGGCCAGAATAAACAGCTCTCCGGGTTTCAGCGATGAGATTATCCACGTTTTCCGCGCCGATAATATCAGACCCGGGACAGCCCGGCCGGACCCCGAGGAACATCTGGAAGTGAGGGCTTTCGATATTCTCGAAGCCATTGATCTGATTTCGGCGGGATTGATCACCGACTCCAAGACTATCGCCGGAATTCTCCTCGCGGCCAGGGACCCATACCCTGTAGCAGGAATCAAGCCATGACCGAACTTATCGAACAATACCTGAGACTGGGACTGGTGCATTTCATGGCCTTCCCGGAAACCATGCATGATGAAAGCCTGATTCTGCCGACACTGGAGAAAGTGGCCGGCGACCCTGCTTTCCGCGCCGTGGAAATCAAACTCATCGAAAATGAAAATCTTCTTGAACCGGTGCGCAGCATGCTTACCGCCTCCGGGCTTGCTCTCACACTTGCCGCGCAGCCGTCAATACTGAGCAATCGGCTCGATTTAGGCTCTCTTGACCAGTCGGCGGGAAAACGCGCACTGGAGGTGCTGAAAAGGCACGTGGATCAGGCTCTCCAGCTTAAGGCTGAGGCCGTAGCTATTCTTTCCGGCCCTGATCCCGGAGGGGAAAAGGAAAGAGCGGAGGCTCTCAGCCGGACTGCGGATCTGATCACCGGGCTTTGCGAATACAGCCGCTCTCTCAGCGGGCCTTCGGTGATTCTTGAAATATTCGACCGCGCAGTGGACAAGAAAGCCCTGGTCGGCCCCGCAGGCACTGCGGCCAGGCTTTGCGAAATGGTTTGCGCCCGCGGAGCCGGGAATTTCGGAGTACTGGTGGATTTAAGCCACCTGCCTCTTCTCGGCGAATCGCCTCGCCGGGCCATTGAACCGCTGCAAAACCACCTCCGGGCTGCGCACCTGGGCAATGCGGTGCTCAAGGAGGGGCATCCCCTCTATGGAGACCAGCACCCTGGATTCGGTACCCCGGAGGGGGAGAACAAGGTACCCGAGCTGCGGGATTTTATCCACGAGCTCAAGAATATCGGGTTCCTCAAGCGCAAGCGCCCGCCGATAGTGAGTTTCGAGATCAAGCCCGCGCCCGGAGAAAAAAGCGAATGGGTGATCGCCTGCGCCAAAAGAACCCTCCTGCGCGCCTGGGCTCTGGCCTGAAATCCTGAAAAGAGATGACGGAAAGGGAGAATGAAACACAGGGTGCTGGTAACGCGCCGAATTGCCGGCGAGGCAATCGAAAACTTGCGCCAATCGTTCGAGGTTATCGAAAATCATGAGAACCTATCCTGACTGTATCCCCTGTTTCATCCGCCAGTCACTCGAGGCTGCACGGCTAGTTTCCAGCGACGAATCTTTCCACAAAAAGGTTCTTGAGGAGGCCTTAGCCATAGCCGAGGTACTCGATTATTCCAAGCCGCCTCCGATTATGGGACGGGACATTCACCGCATCATCCGCAAGCTCTCCGGGGTTATCGACCCTTATCATGAAACCAAGGTCCGCTCGAACACTTATATCTCAGGCCTCCTGCCGGAACTGAAAAAAATGGTGCGGGACTCCGCCGATCCTTTCGAAACTGCTCTGCGCCTTGCCGTGGCCGGAAACGTGATCGATTTCGGCCTGAATATCAACCTGAGCCGTAACGACATTCAGAGCACGATCAGCCAGGCTCTGTCCGCTCCTTTCGACCTGGAGACTGTGGAATCTCTGCGCCGGGCGCTGAAAGGATCTCGTTCGGTCCTCTATATTGGAGACAATGCCGGGGAGGTCGTTTTCGACAGACTGTTTATCGAGACAATCCAGGAGACTTTAGGCCCGCTCGAGATAACCTTTGTGGTCCGCGGCGCTCCGATACTGAACGATGCCACCCGCGAGGATGCCGTCCAGGCAGGGATCGATAAGATAGCCGCGAGAGTCATTGACAGCGGAGTCGATTCCCCGGGCACTGTGCTTGAAGACTGTTCCAGGGAGTTCCATGCTTTTCTTGATAGCTCCGACCTGGTGATCTCCAAGGGCCAGGGCAACTACGAGACCCTGAGCGGGATAGAACAGGAGACATATTTCCTGCTTAAGGCCAAGTGCGCTGCTATTGCTGTGGATACATGCTCTAAGCAAGGGGAGCTATTGCTTCTGCGCAAGCCCCGGCATGTCCGGGAACCCTGATCTGGTGCTCCTTCGTGATATGCGAATATTTAAAAGTTCTTAACCTGGATTATTCACAAATTACTTGGCTTGAGGGTTATCCCTGCTCAAACAACCCCCTGTTTCCCCCTTTTCTAAGGGGGAATAAGTGCTGATTTCCCAGGATGTTATAAAATTTATCTTTTAGTTAAAGTCAAGTGGGAATGTTCTGAGATTTACTTTAAGGTGAAGCAAAAAAATTCCCCCTTAAAAAAGGGGGTGCCTGCCCCTGGCAGGCGGGGGTTGTGTTCATTCAATTAACCATTAAGAATTTATGAATAATTCCGGTTAAAAGAAAAAACGGAAAAATGTTTAGCAAACGCCTAAAAAATTCAACCGTAGGAGCACGGCATGCTGTGCCCTGTTTAAAAATTATTTCCCGTAGGGGCGAGGCATGCCGTGCCCGTCTATCCATTATTATTGAAAATCGCCCAAAGAATCGCCATCCCTTTCTATTGACCGGAGGATCATGCCATGAGCCAGTATCAGGGTCGACGCGGGTTCCTGAAAAGTGTCCTTTATTCATCCGCCCTTGCCGGAATCCTCCCTCGCGCTTCCGTGGCCGCTGAGGTTAAACGGCCTGTGGACGGCCATTACGACATAATAGTCTGCGGAGGAGGCCCCGGCGGAGTATGCGCCTCAGTGGCCGCAGCCAGATCAGGAAAGAAAGTGCTCCTTATCGAGCAATACGGCTTCCTTGGCGGCATGGCTACAGCCGGGCTGGTCGAGCCTTTCATGCCTTTTATCACCGGGGAGAGGCAGGTCAATGCCGGGATTTTCGAGGAGGTACGCCAGGCGCTTATTAAAAATAACGGCTACGGATCGACTCTCAAGTTCCACGCTACGGACTCGGAGGTCCTGAAAATGGTGGAGCTCGAGCTCTGCCTCGCTTCCGGAGTGGATATCCTCTTTCACTCTTTCGTTTTCGGCTCTACTGTGAGGAAGAAACGGGTAACCGATATAAAGGTAGCCAACAAGGCCGGGGAGATGAAGTTCTCGGCTGACCTCTTTATAGACTCTACCGGAGACGGCGACCTGGCCTGTTTCTCAGGCGCGGACTGGGAGTTGGGCCGTAAAGAAGATGGATTCACCCAGCCCTCGACATTGTTTTTCAAGATGGCTGATGTGAACCTCCAAAAAACCATGAAATATGTCGATTCCAAAAAAGACGACCGCTCATTTAAAGCCCTCACCGAAAAAGCCCGGGCCGCCGGGGATTTCCCCTCGCCGCGTGAGGACACTCTCTGGTTTGACACCCCGCGCGAGGGAGTAGTGGCTTTCAACACCACCCGCCTGGTCAAGTACGACGCCACAAACCCCTGGGACCTTACGAAAATGGAGATCGAGGGCCTGCGCCAGGTGCGCGGCCTTGGAGCATTCGCCAATAAGTACCTTCCCGGTTTCGAGAAGGCCTATATAAGCCAGGTGGCTGCCAATGTGGGAGTGCGCGAGTCGCGGCGGATAGTCTGCGACTACCAGCTCACCCAGGATGACCTCCTCTCCTGCCGCGAGTTCGAGGACACAGTGGCCCGGGGCTGCTATCCCATAGATATCCATAACCCCACCGGCAGCGGCACCACTATTATCGAGCTTAAAGAGGGTGAGGCCTACTCCATACCTTACCGTTCCATGTTAGTCAGGGGATTCGATAACCTGGTCATGGGCTGCCGGGCTATCTGGGGCACACATGAAGCCCATTCCGCCTACAGGGTGCAGCCCATTGTGATGTGCATAGGACACGCTGCCGGCGCAGCCGCAGCCTTAGCCCACAGCGCAGGCGCTGACTACCGCCAGGTGGATGTGAAAGCCTTGAGGGTTTCCCTCAAGGCCCAGGGTGCGGTGATTTAAATATCAGTTACTTTTGTGGGCCAAAAGTAACCAAAAGCCTTTTCGGGCCGCAAAGCCTGCGAATTATTCCGGATTATTCATGAAAATGGAATTTGTCCAGTTTTGTATAGGGGCGCACCCCCGTGTGCGCCCGTGGCTCTATATAGTTCTTCTCCTTTTGGTGGCAAAAGGAGCAAAACCAGTTCCTTTGTAACCAAAGGAACCGAAAGTTAATCCTGGCCCCAAAAGCTTCTGCTCCGCTTCACCAGCAGTCGCCTCGCGCGCTAAAAACCGCGCGCGAAAGGCCTGCCTAGGCGATGTACATGTATTAGAGCTGGCATGGAAATTACTTGTCTTCTACACGCTGCTGAGAGGATAAATTAAGGGTTGTGTTGCACACCCTGCCTGGGCGGGCGAGGCATGCCTCGCCCGCACCTTTCTGGATTGCTACGGGAAAGAGAAAAACCATACGGCCAAAGGCAGTCAGTCTCTGGGGGAGATAACTACAAAAGCAGTATCAAGAAATAAAGGTTAGGTGACTAATACTCAGGAGAGGAGCTTATCCACATAGCGGTCGGGATCGAAATCCTCGAGGTCATCCAGGCCCTCGCCAGTGCCGACAAGCTTGATCGGCAGGCCTAGCTGTTCAGTGATCGCCACGGCGCAGCCTGCCTTGCTGGTCCCGTCGAACTTGGCCAGCACGAGACCCGTAACCTCGAGCTTCTCATGGAATATCCGCGCCTGACTCAGGGTGTTCTGGCCCAGGGTGCTGTCTAAAACTAAGAGTATCTCATGCGGCGCCCCGTCGAGCCTCTTTGCCACCACCCGCTTCATCTTGACCAACTCTTCCATGAGACCGTGCTGGGTATGGAGTCGGCCCGCGCTGTCAAGGATCACTGCATCCGCCTCGCGGCTTAAAGCTGCGCTCACAGCATCGTAAGCCACAGCCGCTGGATCAGCCCCGGGATCCTGCTTGACCAGCCCTGCGCCGAGTCTTTCCGCCCAGAGCTCGATCTGTTCGATCGCCCCGGCGCGGTAAGTATCCCCTGCAGCCAACAGCACTTTTTTGCCTTCTTTCTGCAGCCGGTGGGCGAGCTTGGCGATAGTGGTAGTCTTCCCTACTCCGTTAACTCCGGTCATGAGGATCACCGTGGGGCCGGACTGGGCGAACCTGAGCATTCTCAAAGGCTCTACTGGCTCGAAAACCCGCTTTATCTCCCTTCTCAGCAGGTCGTGTAGGGCTTGCTCTGTGCCGATATGGCCTTTTTTGCTCTCCACAGTCAGGGTTTCAACTAGGCGCAGCGTGGGGCCGACCCCGAAATCGCTTTCCAGGAGCAACTCTTCAATTTTCTGGATACTCGATGTGTCCAGGCCCCGCACCATCACCCCCACATCGACCAGGGCCAGATCCCTGATCCGCGACCAGAGCGATTTTTTCTTGCGTTCCTCTTTAATATCCTTGTTGCTGAAAAAACGGTTCATGCAGGGCGTTTCCTTTTTTTTACGTTACAGTGATCTGACAACAAAAAGAGAGCGGGCGAGGAATGCCTCGCCCCTTGGGCAAATGGATTTTCTTTAAATAATCCCTGTTTAATATATCATTCTTTCCGGAAAAAAGGTTTGTGTAATCTAAATACTAGTCACTGAGGTGTCAATTTGGAATGATTCATATACCCTGGCCTTGCCGGTGGACAAAACTGCTTGTTCCTGCTATATTTCCCCGCGAATTCCAATATTCCTGAATGCTGAAATTTAAGATAAATTTCCAGTTATAAATAGAAAGGCTCAGCCTATGTCGCTTGCCCCTTTCGAGAAAGCCCTGCACGATTCGATCCTGGTCTGCGATGGGGCCATGGGAACCATGATCTACACGCGCGGAGTGTATATCAATACCTGTTTCGACGAGGTCAACCTTTCCATTCCCTATATGGTGACCAAAATCCACCGCGACTATATCGAGGCCGGGGCACAGGTGATCGAGACCAATACTTTTGGCGCAAACAGGCTGAAACTCGGCCGCCACGCCCTGGCCGAGAGCTTGCCGGCGATTATCAAGGCCGGGGTGGCCTTAGCCCGGGATGCAGCCAAAGGGGCGGAGATTTATGTCGCCGGGTCAGTAGGCCCGCTCGGGGTGAAACTTGGCGGCCTGGAGGGGATCGATCACCTGGAGGCGAAAGAAGTGCTGACCCAGCATATCGGCGAGTTACTCTCGAATGGAGTAGATCTCCTGATACTCGAGACTTTTACCGACCCCGAGGAATTGTCCCTGGCCCTTGAAGCAGCCCGTGAGCTCGCCCCTGATTTCCCGGTAGTAGCCTCGATGGTTTTCAACGACCAGCTGCTTGCCGGGGACAAGACCCCTGAGGAGGCTGTAGCTCTTCTTGAGCCTTTCCGGCCCACTGCTCTAGGGATAAACTGCCGCCTGGGAGCGAACAGCACCCTGCCCCTTCTGGAAAGGATGCACCGGGTTACCGATCTGCCCCTTTCCTCCATGCCCGATGCCGGAGAGGTATGTGTGATCGATGATCGCGATATTTACCTTTCCACTCCGGAGTTCGTTGCCGAGTACGCCAGGCGGGCTATCCAGGGCGCGGGAGTGAGGCTTGTCGGCGGCTGCTGCGGCACGAACCCGGCCCATATCCGCGCCGTGGCTGCCACAGTGCGCATGCTCCAGCCCCGCCGGACAGTGGTCTCGGTAACGCGCGATGAGGCCGATACCGGTAAAAAAGCCCCGGAGACAGTGCACTGGTCGCAGAAAACCTCTTTCGCAGCCAGGCTCGCTGCCGGGAAATTCGTGGCCAGCGTGGAGATAAGACCGCCCAAGGGTATAGATATCTCAAAAATAAGCGAAGCTGTCCGCGAGCTTGCCAGCTCCGGAGTGGATGCGATGAACATACCGGATGGCCCGCGGGCCACGGCCCGGATGAACCCGATCCATATCGCCGCCCGTCTCAATACCGATCCGGAAAAAATCGAGATCATAGTCCACTTCACCTGCCGCGACCGGAACCTTCTCGGTATCCAGGCCGACCTGCTCGGCGCACACAGCCTGGGCCTGCGCAATATCCTGGCCGTGACCGGAGACCCGCCCAAGCTGGGCGATTACCCGGATGCCACTGCGGTTTTCGATGTGGATTCTATAGGCCTTGTCGGAATAATCGACCGCCTCAACCACGGCGAGGACCTGGCCGGCAGGCCTGTCGGGGAGGCCACTTCTTTCCTGATCGGCGTGGGAGTGAATCCCGGAGCGGTCAATCTCGATGAGGAAATAAGGCGGCTATGGGCCAAGATCGAAAACGGCGCGGAGTATGTATTCACCCAGCCGGTATTCGAGCTCGACTACCTGGTACGCTTTCTCGACCGGGCGGGAAAACTGCCGGTGCCGCTTCTTGCCGGGGTCTATCCTCTTTACAGTTACAAGAACGCCGAGTTCCTGCACAACGAGGTTCCCGGGATGACTATCCCCGAGGAGGTCAGGCTCAGGATGCGCGACGCCGGCAGCGGGCCAAAAGCCCAGGACACAGGGGTGGCCATAGCCCGGGAAGCCCTGGAGGCAGTGCGCGACAGGGTGCAGGGCGCTTATATCATGCCGCCTTTCGACAGGTGGGAGCTGGCTGTGCGCGTGCTGGACGGATTTATGGATAAGGGGGGAGCAAAAAACAATTGACAAACCCCAAAAGGAGGACAAGTCCGATGGCTAAGATCAAGATTAAAAAGATGAATCATTCTCTTGACGTAGCGGTTAAAGGTTATTAGTATATATTTAATGGATGCAAGATATGTATGGTAAATGCACTTTTTATATTTTGCCTTACTCCCCTCCCCTTTGAAAGACCTGCTAAATGAAGCTTAAGACCATCGAAATAATCGGCTTCAAATCTTTCGCCAACCGCTCGAAACTCCACTTCCCGGAAGGCATAACCGCTGTCGTGGGGCCCAATGGCTGCGGCAAAACCAATGTCATCGAGGCTATCCGCTGGGTCCTGGGCGAGCAGAACATACGCACTCTGCGCGGCGAAAGGATGGAGGAGGTCGTTTTCAACGGCACCGCTCAGCGCAAACCCCTGGGCATGGCCGAGGTCAGGCTGTTTTTCTCCGATCCTGAGCGCCGCATGGGCCTGGAAGCCGAGGAATTCGTTGTTGGCCGCCAGATATTCCGCAGCGGGGAAAGCAACTATTTCCTCAACGGAACTCTCTGCCGCCTGAAAGATATCCAGGATCTGTTCATGGATACAGGCATGGGCTCGAATGCCTATTCGATGATCGAGCCGCGGATGGTCGAGTCTGTATTGAGCGACAGGGCCGAGGAGAGGCGCTTCCTGTTCGAGGAGGCGGCCGGTATCCAGAAATACAAGCTGCGGCGCAAGTTCGCTTTGAAAAAACTGGAGAGCACCGAGGTAGACCTTCAGCGGATCAACGACATCGTGGGCGAGGTAGAGCGGACCGTGGGATCGCTGAGCCGCCAGGTAGCCAAGGCCCGCCGTTACCAGAACCTCAACGAGAAGCTCCGCCGGGTGGCGGTGACCATGGCCCGGGAGGAGCTTGACCGCCTGGTGGAAACGGAAAAGCCCATGCTCTCCCGCTTAGCCGAGCTGAAAGACGAGCTGGCTGGGACAATCGTGGCTGATGACACCCAGGCCGCAGCCGCCGAGGAAATCCAGACTGGAATCAATGATGCCCAGAGGGGAGCCGATGATCTTTTCAACCGCCTGGAGAAGCTTAACGCCGCAATCCGTCAGGGGGAGGATGAGCTTACCGCGATAAGGGAAAAAAGAGCTGCGGGGAAGGATTGGATTGCTGAAAGCTTGGCCCGGCTTGAAAACCTGAAGGCCAGTATCTCCGGAAGACAGGAAGAGCTTGAAAGCCATAGCCGACAGGTCGAAACTTTGCGCGCTGCGGTGGGCGAAAGCGAGAAGGAATACCAGGCTCGTCAGGAGTCGGCACAGATAAAGAACACTGCGGTCAATGAGGCCAGAACACAGGTGAATGAGGTGCAGGCCCGCCGCGATGAACTGGTAGGCAAGGTGGCCTCTCTCGCTGCCAGGGCGGAATCTCTCGAAGATTCGGCCGGCCAGCAGAAACAGCGGGCCGGGGATCTCGAAGCTCAGGCCTTGAAGTTCGGAGAAAACCTCGCTCTGGCCCAGGACAACCTGGCCGGGCTCCGGGAGAAACTGAACGGTATTGAAGAGGCGCGCAAGAGCCTGGCTGCCTCTCTCGAAGAGAAGGACAGGCTTCTTTACGATGCCCGCCGGGGCGCCGAGGAACTTAAAGAGCGGCTGGCCGGAAGCCGTCTGGAAAGAGATGGCCTCTCCGGGGAGATGAAACTGCTCGAACAACTGCAGAAAGAAATGGAAGGGTTCGGGGAGGGTGTCCGTTCGCTGTTTCTCGAGGGGGATCGCACCGAGGGGATCGAGGCCGTGGCTGCGGAAATTTTCACTACCAAACCCCGTTTCGAGCGCGCTGTGGAGGCAGCCCTGGGCCTGCGCATTCAGAGTGTAATCACCCGTGATACAGGCACTGTGCTCGAAGCTATCGGCCGTTTGAAAAAAAGCGGCACCGGCAGCGCCACCTTTATCTCCCGCGACCTGGTGAATGGCTATGAAGCCGAAAACGGGAAGATTGACGGGCCGATCCTGGCTTACTGCGAAGAAGTAGTGAACTGCAAGAAAGAGTATGAATTCCTGCGCAAGCTTCTTTTCTCTGGCATAGCTATTGTGGATAACCTCGAGACCGCTATCAAGCTGCAGAGGAACGCGGAGAGGCCCCTCCACCTGGTGACCCTGGGCGGGGAGACAATTTGCCAGTATGCGGTCTCCGGGGGGTCGGAAACAGAGAAGGATTCCGGAGCAACTTTACTCAAACGCCGCCGCAGGATAGAGGAAGTGTCTGTGGTGATCGAGGATTTGACAGTTAAGGTCAAAGCGCTGGAAGAGGAGATTGCCGCTTCCGGGGTAAGGCTCGAAGAGCTGGAGAGTGAAAACAGCGAGAGCAGAAACAAGCTTCGTTCAGTGGACGAAATGCTGGGGGGCTTGCGAGCGGATAAGACAAGGCTTACCCTCGAATGCGAGAATCTGCTTTCCAGGAAAGAATCCGCCGAGGCCGAGGCCCGGGCCGCCGCCTTCCAGGCCGGGGAACTGGCCGCCCAGCGTGACGATGTCCTCAGCCAGGCGGTAGAGGCCCGTGAGAATCTGGAAAAAATCGAGGCCGAAATCGCCGCTGCCCGCTCGCATCTCGGTGTATTAGAGGGGGAAGCAAGACTAGCCGATACGACCCAGCAGGACCTTTCCCTGCGGCTCGCCGAGATAAAGGCGCGGCTCGGGGAAATGGAAAAAAGTTATTCACTCATGGAGCGTGAGTGTGCCGGCGAGCTGGCCGAATCAGAAAAACTCGAGAGCGAGATCAGTGAGAGAAAAGCCGTAATTTTGAGGCTCGATGAACGGGAAAAAGTGGTCCGCCGGGCTTTGGATGAGCAATTTACCCAGCGCTCAGGGCTGGTCGACGAAAAGAACGGTTACGAGGCGGAGCTTTCCGGACTTCGGGAAGAGCTGCAGGTGATCGAGGCCGCTTTGCGCGAGATCAGAAAGAAGCGCGAAGCGGTCAATGAGGCCCGTCACGGTCTCGAGCTGGAGCTGGAAAGGATTTCCTCCCGCCGGGAGCTGGTCAGGCGCCAGGTAGCAGATAATTATGGACTGGACATGGCCGCCCTGGAGGCGAATTTCCCATTTTTCCCGAACGATGAGGAAAAGGAGAAAGGTGAGACAGCTAACCAGGGACTTCTTGACGAACTCCAGGAGCGTATCCGCAGCCTCGGCCCGGTGAATGTCCTGGCTCTCGAGGAATATGACCGGGAAAAAGAACGCCTCGACTTTCTGAAAAAACAGCGGGATGATCTGGTGGAAGCCCGGGAAAGCCTTCTCCGCCTGGTCGAGGAGATCAATAAGACAGCTCGCGAGCGGTTCCTGGCCACATTTGCCATGGTTCAGGACAACTTCCAGGAAATTTTCAGCTCACTGTTCGAAGGCGGCCAGGCCCATGTCAGTCTGCTCGAGGAAAACAATCCCCTGGAAAGCCCGATCGAGGTAATCGCCAGGCCGCGGGGTAAAAAGATGCTTGGCCTTAACCTTCTTTCCGGCGGAGAAAAGGCCCTTACCGCTCTGGCCCTCCTTTTCGCCATCTATTCTGTCAAACCGTCACCTTTCTGCATCCTCGATGAGGTTGACGCCCCCCTGGATGATGCCAATATCGACCGCTTCCTCACCATCATCCGCAAGTTCTCCCAGAACACCCAGTTCATCATTGTCACCCACAACAAGCGCACCATGGAAGCCGCGGACTGCCTCTACGGGGTGACCATGCAGGAGCCGGGAATCTCCAAGGTGGTTTCGGTGCGCATAGATCAGGTGGGGGAAAACAGCAGGATAAAAGAAGAGGGGGTTGCCTCACAAAATTATATTACAGTGAAATAACCTCGTTTTTAAAATTCCGCAAAGGGCAACGCGGTTGCCTCCATGCCGAGAGGTATCCTGATATCACCGGGATGGATTAAGTACCCTGGACCTGCCATATCGCCGAATTCATGACGGAAGGCTTTGATCCCAAGAGCTTTAGCAACCTCTATTTTCTTGAAATTATGCATTTGAAATGCATAATTGTAAGAAAATTGTAATTTTCTAAAGACTATCCCGCGTGCAGTTGCCTTAACCTGTTTATCCCTTCAGCTTTGTAAGATTATTTCAGTAATTAAGAATAAAAGCAGTAACCGAGGCAATCTACTTCACCTCCGTAACCTTTCCCTCCACCTCGAAAGATCCTTCCAAAGTCATGGTTGTCGCGGCATCCGCAGTTCCCGAGAAACCGGGCTGCTTCCCTCCCACTGTCACCACAAATTTCCCAGGCTCGATTACCCTTCTGCCGTTATTGTCGATCACCGACATGTCCCTTGGCGCCAGAAAGAAGCTCAGGTTCTTTTTCTCACCCGGCTCTAGGCTTATTCTTTTAAATCCTTTGAGCGCCCTGATCGGCACGGGAAAGGCGGCTTCCTTGTCGGTCAGGTAGACCTGGACAACCTCATCCCCGGAGATTTTGCCGGTATTCTCCACCTGCACGGTAAGTTTCACCGAATCTCCGGGTTGAATCCTTGCCGGTTCTATAGCCAGGCCGCTGTAAGAGAAGCGGGTATAGCTCAGACCGTGGCCGAAAGGATAGAGGGGCTGTCCGCGGAAATAGCGGTAAGTCCTTCCTTCCATGTTGTAGTCCTCGAACGGCGGCAGGTCATTTACGGACTTGTAGAATGTGACCGGGAGCCTGCCTGCCGGGTTGTAATCGCCGAAAATGACATCGGCCACAGCCTGTCCGCCCTCCTCACCCGGATACCAGGCGTCTACGATCGCCGGTATATGCTTGTCGGCCCAATTTACAGCGAGCGCGCTGCCATTCAAGAGCACAAGCACCACCGGTTTACCGCTTGCGGCGACTCGTTCAAGCAGTTCCTCCTGGGGCCGCGGCAGATCGAGCGAAGTCCTGTCTCCGCCATGGAATCCGGGGGATGTGACACTCATTTCCTCTCCTTCGAGGAGCGGTGTAAGCCCCAGGCACATGATCACCACCTCGGCCTTTTTCAGCACCTCCTTGACAGTGTGTGGAGAAGGCAGTGCCCATTTGAGAAAAATGACAGTATTACCGCTGTTTTTTAATGTTTCGAGGCGGAAAACATAGCTTTTTCCAGCGGCGAGTTCTATCTCTCCAGCCAGTGTGGCTATCTCTGTAAGAGCCGGAGAGGAAAGAGCTGTGCCGGCCCCGGGTTCACCACCTGGCTTAAGCTCCCTGGCCCCTCTCCATGAAACGAGCCGGTTATCGAGGAAAAGACGGAAGGTTTTCTCATAGTCGACCCCGAGTCTATATCTCCCGGAAACCGGTGGAGTAAATGCGCCAGTCCACCTGATAGAATATTCCTTATCTTTCAGCTGGGCGAGACCTGGCCAGTTTTCATGCCAGTCATGATGCAGCATGGTATCAATTGCGGTCAGGACAGGCGGCCCGGAGAGGTCTGGGCTTGAGAAAATCTCCATCCTGAGCCCGCCTCGGCCCTCTGCTGACACGGTTGAAAGGGGCAGGTCTTCCAGAGTGATAAAAGAGTCCGCAGGTTCACAGCCTCTGGAATAAAGTACTTCAGTACCTGGAGACACTTTTTCCCGGATTCCCTGGAAGACGGTGACATATTTCGACGGGGTGCCGTTGTAATTGCCCAGAAGCACATCCAGGACATCCGCGTTCGGTCCGATCACGCCGACAGCCTTGAGGTCTTTGCGCAAAGGCAGGAGTCCTTTCTCGTTTTTAACGAGGACAATCGATTCCCGGGCCGTGCGGAGGGCTAAATCCCTGTGCTCCTGGCAGTCGTTCACCTGGTAAGGGATCCGGGCATAGGCCACCATCTCCGGCGGGTCGAACATCCCCAGCCGGAAGCGGGCGGTGAAAAGCCGCTTAACCGCAGTGTCCACCTCATTCTCCGTGACCAGGCCGAGTTTCACCGCTTTAAAGAGCGCATCCCGGTAGACATCGCCGCAGTTGAGGTCGCAGCCGGACTTGGCGGCCAGGGCTGCCGACTCCTCGGCGGTATTGGTCACCTTATGGCCCTGGTAGAAATCACGCAAAGCCCAGCAATCCGAAACCACGTAACCCTGGAAGCCCCACTCTTTTCTGAGGATGTCCATGAGCAGTTTCGGACTGCCGCAGCAGGGCGCGCCCATAAACCGGTTATAGGCGCACATTACACTTACCGCGCGTCCCTCGGTCACCGTGGCTTGAAAAGCCGGCAGATAAGTTTCCCGCAGATCCCTCTCGCTCACCCTGGCGTCGAATTTATGGCGTTCGGGCTCGGGGCCGCTGTGCACCGCATAATGTTTGGGGGTGGACACCAGCTTAAGATAGCGCGGATCATCGCCCTGCAGCCCCTTGACAAACTCCACGCCCATCCTCGAGGTCAGGTAAGGGTCTTCGCCGTATGTCTCCTGGCCTCTTCCCCAGCGGGGATCGCGGAAAATGTTGATATTCGGCGACCAGAAAGTGAGCCCTTTATAAATGTCCCGCTCGCCGCGCCTGGTGAACTCATGGTGCTTGGCCCGGGCCTCATCGGAGATGACCGTAGCCGCTTTGCGCATCAGTTCGGTATCCCAGGTGGCAGCCAGACCGATAGCCTGGGGGAAAACAGTAGCCACTCCGGCCCGGGCCACGCCATGCAGGCATTCGTTCCACCAGTTGTACTTGGGGATACCAAGATGCTCGATGGCCGGTGCATCATAACACATCTGGGATATCTTCTCTTCGAGAGTCATCCGGGATAATAAATCATTCACCCGTTCATCGATACTCAGGGCAGGGTTCCGGTAAGGCGGAGTTTTATCGCCGGATTTGGCGCACGAGAAAGCTAAAACCAGGGCCAGGCCCAGGACTGCGAATCCTGTGGTCAGGAAACCGGACTCATGCATAGTTCCTCCTTCAAATAAGGCCGGAATGGCTGGATGGGACGAAAAATTGTTTTATACTTGGCGAAAGAAAGCGTGTTGAAAAATTCCTTTTCTTTTACTCTGGCAACGAGCAGGGGCAAGGTGCGCAGTGCCCCTGCGATAACATATTATTATATAATATGTTATATAACCATTCAAATATCGTTTCAATAATTCTCTCTAGCGCAACTCTTCCCAGGAGCCTTGCGCCGCGATATATAAAAAACTTTGATCTTAATTTGAAACGGAAAGCATTGTTTGATCAAGGAAAATCAGGGAAAAAATCTTTGAAGCTCATTGAATTTTCCATCCCGAAGCCTGGACAGCCAGGATCATATATATGCAACCATTTGAATTTAAATAAGTTATAAGATAATTATTGCATTTAATTTACGGATGCATTATTATTGTTCCCCATTGGAACCCTTGTCTCGACCGGAGAATCAATTTGGCTAATATTCCTAAAGTAATAAAAGGATTTTCCGAGGAAACCCAGACAATAAGCTATCCTGAGTCTTTAGAGGAGGCTGCTCGCTGTTATCTGTGCTATAACGCTCCCTGTCAGGAAGCATCGCCTACCAGGACGGATATAGCCGGCTTTATTGCCCGCATGCGTTCGCGCAATTTCAGGGGAGCGCTGCGGCTGGTGAAAGAGAGCAACTTTTTCCCGGGTATCACCTCGCGGGTTTCTCCGTACGATGAGCAGTGCGAGGCGGTGTGTTTGAGGGTTAAATTCGGCGGTCCGATCAGGATTGCCGAACTGGAAAGGGTGCTGGCCGATTATGATCGGAACTCGAAACACCCTTACCTGCCCGAGATTCCTGAGAGCATCGGTAAAACGGTGGCTATTGTAGGCAGCGGGCCTACGGGCCTGGCCGCGGCTGTCGAGCTGGTTCTGAACGGCTGCAAGGTTATTATTTACGAGTCTTCACGGGTTGTCGGCGGGGTATTCACCAAGGGTATTCCCAGCTACCTGATCAGCGACGAAGTTATTAGTCACGAAGTCAATACAGTGCTTTCCCCCTTGGGTGTAGACCTGGTCACCGGGATCAATGTGGGAGAGAGTATCAATCTGACAAGCCTGAAACGCAGTTACGACGCTCTTCTGCTGGCTATCGGAATGGGGATCCCCGCCCGGCTCGATATCCCCGGCGTCAATAGGGGGGATATTTTCACCGGAGTCGAGATTCTGGAATCCCTTAAATTGAAAGAAAAGAGGCTGCGCCTGGGAGAAAAGATTGTGATTGTGGGCGGCGGAAATGTATCTCTCGATGTGGCTGCGGCGCTCTGCAAGTCGGATATCAATGACGTTACCGTTCTGTACCGGCGGGACAGGGAACAGATGCCTGTTTTCCGCAAACGTTACGAGCTATGTGAGATCAATGGCGTGAACTTCTTCTTCCGTACCATCCTTAAAGAAATTATCTCCAATGAACAGGGGACGATTACAGAGGTTGTCTGTAGGAAAACGGATTTGAAAGAACAGGAAAATTTCCAGCTTGCACCTGTACCCATCGAGGGCAGCGATTTCACAATGCCCGCCGATACGGTAATCTTTTGCGTGGGTCAGAAGCTTGACCGGAAACTTGTCGATTTATTCAACCTGGAAACCACTCCCGAAGGCAGGATAAAGGCCGATCCGGAAACAAACCAGACCAAGGACCCCTTTATTTTCGCCGCCGGCAGTTGCATCGAGCGGGTGGATACAGTGATCGACGCAGTGGCCAAGGGCCAGAAAGCGGCGCGAAGGATTGTCCGGGAATTGCTTAAGGGTAAATTGACCTGAAGCCGGTTTTTTACTCCAAGCGGTGAGTATCCAGTAGAATTTTATATATTGCTGCGGAGGGAAAAGGGATGGAAGTGAACTTGAGCGTAAATTTTTGTGGGGTTAAATTCCCCAATCCCTTTATAGTGTCCCAGGTTCCTCCGATCGGGGACATCGAAGTGATTGCCGCCCAGCTCGAAGCAGGCTGGGGAGGAGTGGTACTGCGCAAAACAAGCTTGAGCGCATCTCCGGACAAACATACCATCTCATTCCTCAGGCAGCGTGCGCCGATTTACCGGGCAGTGGATTTCGAGGAAAAACGTATGATAGACCTGGGATGGATCGAGCCACTGGCCCCGGCATCATTGGAAGAAACCGAAAAAGCAATTGTCGAGCTCAAGGGACGTTTTCCCAGCAGCATAGTCATCGCTTCCATGATCGGCGCGAACCGGGAAGAATGGCTCAAAGTTTCGCGAAGATTAAATCAAACAGGTGCGGACCTTATAGAATGCGACTTTTCAGTAGGAGTCGGCGAAGAATCGGGACAGAAAGTGGTTATCGCTCATGATTTGAAGCTGATGGAGAAGGCGACCCGCTATATCCGCGAGGGTGCGAGGGCCACGCCGGTCATTCTCAAGCTTCCTGGAACGATCTCTGACCCTAAAACAGTAATCGGAACCTTGAAAGAGGCCGGAGCCGATGGGCTGACTATTTTTTACGAACCCAAGGGAATCCCGGGGATCAACCTTAATAATTTTGTCCCCTTCCCCAATATCGGCGGTAAAAGT
>Ga0315277_10003259_pt1 | contig 22079 bp, 18 predicted proteins | sample YL17G05_15_MG_FD_203695 | JGI IMG/M metagenome (GOLD analysis project Ga0315277, IMG submission 203695) | Sediment microbial communities from Yellowstone Lake, YNP, Wyoming, USA - YL17G05_15 | ecosystem: Environmental > Aquatic > Freshwater > Lake > Sediment | place: USA: Wyoming | collected...
GAGGATCGCGGCAGATGCCGCGAATGGGGCTGTCGGCCAGGCTGGCGGGATCCGCTGGATCATTGCGGAAGGTGGTCAGGGCCCGTGTTCGTGGATCGATCCGGATGAGGCCTCTATGACTGCCGATTCACAGAATGCCGTCCGGATCCTCGAAAATGGTGTCGACAGAGGCCACGAGACCGGGATTCCAGGGCAACGCTTCGATCCGGAATCGTTCGGCCTTTCCTGTCCGGGGATCGAAGCGATTGAAGCTCTCCGCTTGAAATCCCACCCAGAGCGAACCGCGGGAATCCAGGCAGAGGGACAAGATCCGGTCGCCGGATAAGCTTTGTCCGTCGTTGGGATCGTGACGAAAGGATTGGGACGTTTTCGTGCGCGGATCGAAAAGAATGAGACCGGACAGTGTACCGAGCCAGAGTTTTCCATCCGGGGAGGGGCAGATAGCCCGGATTTCCCCGGCCGTCTCGGCTTGGGACGAGTCGCGATCGGGTTTGTAGGCCTCGAATCGTTCGGTTTTTCGGTCGTACCTGTTGAGGCCGCCGGCTTGGGTTCCGATCCAGAGATTTCCCTCCGTGTCTTCGGCAAGACAATAAATTAAATTGTCGGTGAGATTTCCGCTACGTGATGGATCGGATCTGAATATTTTGAAATTGTAGCCGTCGTAGCGGTTGAGCCCGTCCTTGGTGCCGAACCAGAGGAAGCCGCGGCTGTCCTTGAGGATGCCGTTGACGGCGCTCTGGGATAAGCCCTGTTCGATGGTCAATCGTTGGAATATATAATTGGGTTTTTCGGCGGCGAACAGGCGGGGACATAGGACAATCGACAGAACCAGACAGGCTATCCTGTTTTGGCGCATCGCTTCCTTTTTCATGATTATATCCGCTTTTCCGTCGTGAAATCAAAGATGTAAGTTACTATCTCTGCTCTCCGTTTTCAAAACCCTCTTTCGGAAATTACGTAAATAAGGATGCTATCAAGATGTAAAACTTCTTCTGTGATGGGATTTTAGGAAGAGGGTTTTAAAAGCGGCCTTGACCCGTTCGCCGACGCTACCCCGCCTTGAAGGCGGGGCTTTAAATCGGAGCCCCGCCTTTCAAGGCGGGGACGAGAAGCGAGGCTCAGGGTTAACCCCGAACAAGCCCCGGCATTCATGCCGGGGAGTCGAGGGGTTGACAGCGAGTCGCGGCCGAATTATGATTTTTTGCACAAGAGGACCAAACGCCATAAATCGGCGAAGTTTATGAAAACATGAAATTATGTTGCAAAACCTGGGGGAGAGATTGATTGATCCCGAAAAAATCCGATAAAAGCCTTGCCGTCCTCGTCACCATCGTCCTCTGGATCCTGGCCGCCTGGCTTCTCTATCCGCTCGTTCAGCTCGACCGGGTCGACATGTCGAACGTCAAATCCTATATCTACCGGTCCGCGCTGGGGCTGACCTTGCTGATCATCTTTTTCGGAAAAACGGTGTTCGACCTCGTTTTCCCCTGGGTTCATTCGAAGAAGCTTCCGCTCCTGAATACGATCCTCCTGGCCCTTTACGCCCTCGCCCTGTCCGGAGGCATCATCTTCACGATCCTACGCATCGTGACGGTTTACCTGAAAAACCGGAAACAAGGCTTTGTTTATTAAGCGAAGGAGAACGATCGAATGAGACTCAAGCTGTGCCTGATCGGTTTGGCCACGGTTTTATTCTGGGCCTCTATCGGTATCTGCGCCGAGGAAGCCGTCGTCCTCTCGCCCAAGCCCGGGCCCGCTCCGCGCATCAACGGAGCTCGGATCTTCGGCGTCAGGCCGGGCTCGCCGTTCCTGTTCACTATCCCGGCCACGGGCGAGCGGCCCATGACGTTCGCGGCCGAAGGCCTGCCCGAGGGGCTCAAGGTCGATCCCCAAACCGGCCGGATCACGGGACGCATCGAACGCCGCGGCGAATACCGCCTCATCTTGAAAGCCTCGAACAGGCTGGGCACGGCCGCCAAGACGTTAAAAATCGTATGCGGCGACACCCTGGCCTTGACCCCCCACATGGGCTGGAACAGCTGGTACGTCTGGGAGAACCGGGTCACCGATAAAATCATGAGGGACGCGGCCGAGGCCATGGTTGCAACCGGCATGATCGATCACGGCTACCAGTACGTCAATATCGACGATTGCTGGGCCATGAAGCCGGGTTCGAACGATCCGACGCTCCAGGGCGAGCCGCGCGACGAGCGGGGCATGATCAACGCCAACAAGCGGTTTCCCGATATGAAAGCCCTGACCGACTACATCCATTCCAAGGGCCTCAAGGCCGGCATCTACTCTTCGCCCGGCCCGACGACCTGCGCCGGCCACGTCGGAGCCTGGGAGCACGAGGATCAGGACGTGGCCCGTTTCGTCGAATGGGGCTTCGATTTCCTGAAGTACGACTGGTGCTCCTACGAGAACATCTCCGGCGGCAACGGTCCGGCCGAGCTCCAGAAACCCTACCGCCTCGTTTCCCGCATCCTCGCCCGACAGCCGCGCGACATGGTCCTCAACCTCTGCCAGTACGGAATGGGCAAGGTTTGGGAATGGGGGCGGGAGGTGGGCGGGAACAGCTGGCGGACGGCCGGCGATCTGGGCGGAAGCTTCGAAGGCATCCCGGCCGCTCTCTTCCGCGACGGGTTCGATATCTACGCGGCCAACGATCTCCAGCGTTACGGGGGCCCCGGCGCCTGGAACGACCCGGATTACCTCCTCCTCGGCTGGCTGAGCGATTGGAAGGGAGGGACGGCCCGGACGCCTCTCACTCCCAACGAGCAATATACCCACGTCTCGCTCTGGTGCCTGCTGGCGGCGCCCCTTATTTTCAGCGGGGATATCACGCGGCTCGACGAATTCACCCTGAGCCTCCTGACCAACGATGAGGTTATCGATATGGACCAGGACCCGCTCGGGAAGCCGGGCCGGCGGGTCGCAAAAAAGGGCGATTTGGAAGTCTGGACCCGGGACTTGGAGGACGGATCCAAGGCCGTCGGCCTCTTCAACCGGGGAGAGGCGGAGGCCGAGGTTGAAGCGGCCTGGACCGAGATCGGGGTTCGGGGGCCGCAGAAGGTCCGCGACCTCTGGCGCCAGAAGGATTGGGGGGTCTTTCGGGACAAGTACAAAGCCCTCGTCCCGCGCCACGGCGTTGTCCTGGTCAGGCTCAGACCGTCCAAGACGTAGGGCGCAGGGTTAAGAGAGTATCTCCCGGTACAAGTCCAGGTAGGCTCGGGCGGAACGGTCCCAGGAAAAATCTTCGGCCATCGCATTCCGGACCAGGTCCGCCCAGACGGCCTTATTCCTCCATTGGGCGAGGGCCCGGTCCAAGCAGGCCAGCAGGGCCGCTTCGGTGTAATCATCGAACTTGAACCCGTTTCCGGCCCGGGATGACGGGTCGAACTCGCGGATCGTGTCGTCGAGCCCGCCCGTGGCCCGGACGACGGGGATGGTCCCGTATTTAAGGCTGTACATCTGGGTCAGCCCGCACGGCTCGTAGCGGGAGGGGATGAGGAAGAAGTCGCTCCCGGCATAGATGGTGCGGGCGACCTTCTCGTCGAAGGCGATTCTCAGCCCGAACCTGTCGGGATGGGCTTTCTGGGCCGCTTTCAGAGTTTCCTGGATTTTTTCTTCGCCCGTCCCCAGGACGATCAGGATGAGGTCGCGCTTGAGCATTTCGTCGAGGGCGTCCGCTACGAGGTCGAATCCTTTCTGTCCGGCCAGCCGGGAGACGACGCCGACAACGGGCCGCTCGGCCGCCGAGGCCGGAAGGCCGAACATGCGGATTAACTCCTCTTTACAGACGGACTTTCCCGCCAGGTCGGCCGGGCCGTAGCGGGCCGGGATGAGGATGTCCCGGGCGGGGTCCCAGGACGCGTAGTCCACGCCGTTGAGGATTCCGTGGAGGACACGGCTCCGCTGGCGGAGGAGGCCGTCCAGACCGCAGCCGAATTCGGGGGTCTGGATCTCGCGGCTGTAGCGGGGGCTGACCGTGGTCACGGCGTCGGCGTAGAGAATTCCGGCCTTGAGGAAGTTGACCTTGCCGTAGAACTCGAGGTCGTTCAGGTTGAACAGGCTCTCGGGGAGGCCGATTCTGCCTAAAATATCTTTTTCGAACTGGCCCTGGTAGGCGAGGTTGTGGATGGTGAAGACGGTCCGGGTCCGTTTGAAGAACGGGTCGTCGGAATGTAAGAACTTGAGATAGGCGAGGGCTGGAGCGGACTGCCAGTCGTGGGCGTGGAGGATATCGGCGGCTTGGCCGGTCTTCTTGAGCGTTTCGAGGGCGGCCCGGGCGAAGAACGAGAAACGTTCGCCGTTGTCGGGATAGTCGCCGGCCGGGGTTCCGTAGAGGAAGTCGCGGTCGTAATAGGGATCGTGCTCGATGAAGAGGGTCGCGACGCCCGCTTCCTTGAGCTCATGGACCGCGTAGGGAAGGAATCGGCCCGGGCCGTCCACGATCCGGTCCTCCCACAGCTTCCGGACGGGCGATTTCTTTTTCTTGACTTCGCGATAGAACGGCATCAGAACCCGGACCGAGGCCCCGGCGCCGGCCAGGGCGCCGGGAAGGGCGCCGGCCACGTCGGCCAGGCCGCCGGTCTTGGCGAAGGGGGCGACTTCGGAAGCGAGGAATGCGATGGACAAGTTCATGGTCCGGTTATTGTAGCACATGAGGTCCGAATCCCGAACAGGACGGCGGCCGCCTATTCCCAGCGGAAGGTTTTGAGGGAGACGGCGACGCAGACCACGAACAGGCCGGCCAGAACCGCGACCTCGGTCAGATGGCGGCTCCAGGGATCGCCCAGCCAGAGTCCCCGCAGGAGGTCGACGACGTGGGTCAGGGGAAGGAAGCGGGCGATGCGGCGGATCGTCAGGGGGAGGATTTCTCTGGGCATGGCCGCCCCGGACAGGAACATCATCGGATAGAACAGGGCCATGGCAACAGCCTGGGCGGTCCGGGCCGTGGGCAGGACGCTGGCCAGGACGAATCCCAGCGAGAATAAACCGAGGCAACTCAAGACATAAGCGCCCAGGACGGAAAATCCGTTTCCCATGAACCTCAGGCCGTAGACGATTTTAGCCGCGGCGATGAGGAGAGCGAGGCCCAGCGTGCACATCAGAAAAATGACCAGGACCTGGGCGCCCAGCACGGTCTGGGGCCTGAGAGGGGTCGCGTGGAGGCGGCGCAGGACGCCTCTTTCCCTGTAGACGGCCATGTAGATAGTCATGGAAATAAGCCCCGAGGTCCCGATCAGGAGCGCGGCGTAGCAGGGGAGAAGGACATCCACCGAACCGTGTCCGTTGAAGAAGGGCGTCGGCTTATTGCCGTAGATCGATCCGAAAAGAAAGAGGAGCATGAGAGGGAAGGCCAGCGTGAAAAAGGTCGAATAAGGTTCGCGCAGGAAAAGCTTGATCTCCGTCCAGGTCAGCTTCCAGAGTCCGCGCATGTCCGCGCTCCTCTCATTCCCTGATCTCGCGGCCGGTCAGGGCCAAGAAGACGTCCTCGAGCGAAGCCTGCTCTGTCCTCAGATCCCGGAACCGGAAGCCCTTGGCGATGATGAAATCCACGACGTCGGCGACGAGCCGTTCGCCGTGGCCGTAAACGATGACCCGTCCCGTCGACGCCTCGACGCGCGTGACGCCGGGACAGGACTCGAGGAGGCGCGGCTCGAAGCCGGGGTCGGGAACAAACACGACCCTGTTTTCGGCGTTCAAGCTCCGGATGAGGTTTTCGGGCGTGTCCATGGCGACGAGGCGCCCCCGGTCCATGATCGCGACGCGGTCGCAGAGCCGCTCGGCTTCCTCCATGAAATGGGTGGTGAGGACGACGGTTTTCCCCCTGTCCCGGACGGTGCGGATGAGATCCCAGATCGCATGTCGAGCTTGGGGGTCGAGCCCGGTCGTCAGTTCGTCGACGATAACCAGGTCGGGGTCATTGACGAGGGCCAGGGCGACGAACAGGCGCTGTTTCTGCCCGCCCGACAGCTTGGCGAACGGTGTTTCGGCCTTGTCCTCGAGACCGAGTTGGGCGATGAGCGGCCGCCAATCGACCGACCTTTGATAGAACGAGGCGTAGAGGTCCATGGCTTCCCAGACCTTGATCCGGTCCTGGAGCTCGGATTCCTGGAGCTGGATGCCGATCCTTTCCCGGAGGCTTCGGCCGTCGCTGTGGGGGTCGCGGCCGAGGAGGCGGACCCGGCCGCCGTCGGGATGCCGGAGGCCCTCCAAGCATTCGACGGTCGTCGTCTTCCCGGCGCCGTTGGGTCCGACCAGGCCGAAGATCTCGCCCCGGCCGACCGTGAAGGAGAGACCGTCCACGGCCACGACCGGACCGTAGCTCTTGCGGAGGTCTTCGACCACGATGACGTCTTGTCCGTTGTTCGCCATGATCATCTTCCGTCCTACCTTCTCCTAATACGGACTTGCCGCGCCGAAAGTTTTCGGATGCGATCTTTATATAGACGAATCGCTATCTTCCGTCAATCGATAAATAGAGCTTTATTTTTACCGCCATTCTTTGCTATGATAAGGCTATCAAGGAGGGGCCCATGGCTATTTTCAAAGACAGAGTCAAGGATGTTTTTCCGGTCGTGCCCGGGCATGTCGAGAACATCTTGCGGTTTTTTTCGGAGCTGAAAACCGCCCATATCGTCATGCCCCCCGAATTGTCCGCCCTGATGAAAAAAGCGGATATCTCCTGCGGCGAGCTCGTCAAGCTGCTGGGCATCGCCTCGCTGTTTGAGAGAACCGGACCCTGTCCGACCGAACTGCCGCGTCGCTGAGAGGCTTCAAGGGCGTTCGGGGCTGATTGAGGGCGGCCGGTTACGGGAAATCGGGAAACAAGGAGGACTGCCATGGGCAAACGAAAGAAAAAAGGGAAGCCTTACTCGGCGGAGCTCGTCAAGGGGATGGATGCCATCGCGACTTTTCTGGAAAAGGTCAAGAAGCCTTCCCTCAGGGATCCGCTCCTCAAAGATTACATTGAAGCCCGAAAGGCTTGCGGGCTAATCATCAATTCCGTGGGTGATATCGTGGACCTGCGGCCCGGGGACGGGTGCCAGGGAGAATTGCCGCGCCGGACCGTGCGCTGACCTGAAACACGGTTTTTTCCGGTGGAAGGATCGCCGCGGCCGCCCCGCGACGGGATGGAATTCTCCGCGCTCACTCTTTATCTGACCGAACGCTGTAATTTTCGCTGTTCTTATTGTTATCAGCTGCCGGGTCGGCGGACGATGACGCCTGCTGTCTTGGACCGGGCCCTCGATGTCTTCCTGCCTTATCTGGCAGCTGAGGCCGAGATCCATTTCTTCGGAGGGGAGCCGCTCCTTGCGTTCGACCTCATCCGCCGAGCGGTCAGGGCCGTAGAAAGAAAGAATGGAAGCCGCCGTAAGATCCGGTTCGGGCTGACGACGAACGGCAGCCTTATCACGGATGACATTCTCGCATTTTTCCGCGATCACCGATTTCGCTTGCTCGTGTCTTTCGACGGTCTTGCCCAGGACGTCGGCCGCAAACAGGAGAGCGCAGCAACGGTCCTGCTCGCGCTGGAGCGCTTGGTCGGCGCCCCTGAGATTCAAGTCGGGACGAACTCCGTGTTTACTCCAAGAACCGTCCGCTATTTGTCCCGCTCCGTGCGGCTCATTCACGAGCTCGGCGTCGGAGACATCCATCTCGCTTTCTCGAACCTGGAGCCCTGGCCCGAGGCCGCCCTGGGGGCGCTGAGCAAGGAGCTGGCGGCGGCCCGGCGCTTCGCCGGCACCTGGAGGAAAAGGACGGGGCGCATTCCGCTGGGCGAATTCCGACCGGGCCCGGAACGGAGAATTTTCGCTTGCGGCGGCGGCACAAACAGAATGGCTGTAGCCCCGGACGGATCGGTCTGGGGCTGTCATCTTTTTATCGATCATTTCCGCGGGAAGAGGAATTCGGCGGAATCCCGGTCGTATTCGTTCGGACGTATCGACCGGTTCGTTCCTGATCAGGAGAAGAAAATTTCGGATGTCGTCTCCCGGTACGGGCTTCTGCGGATGACCAGGTTCAGTACGCCCGATACGGCTTGCTTGGCCTGTCGCGAGGTCGAAGATTGTGCGATCTGTCCCCTGGATGCGGCCGCACCGAGAACCGAAATCGGACGAATCCCGAGCTGGACTTGCCGCATCGCAAAAGCGCTGAGGACGGAGAGGGAGAAATTCTTGGAGTCTAAGACCCTTTCAAGGCCTTGAGTCGAGACCGCGCCTCGACGGGTTCGGGACGTCCGGCATCGGCGTCCCGCCAGAGATTCAGAAAATTCTCATAGGCAAAGACGGCCTTGTCCTTGACGCTCCCGGCTTCGTAGAGACGGCCCAATCGATAAAAAGCCAGGGCGAACAGGTCGCCCCAGCGAAGTCGGCCGGTCGTCAGAGCCGTCAGTCTCTCATAGGCGCCGATGGCCTTGTCCGGCAATCCCGCCCGCTCATAGCAACGGCCCAGTCCCTCGAAAAATGGGGCTTGATCGTCGAAGTTGTCGATCTGCTGTGAGAGGCGTGAAACCGCTTTCTCCTGCCATTCCACCGCTTGGGCGGCGGCATTTCGTTTAAGCGCAATGGCGGCACGAAGGTTTTCATAGTATCTCAGGTGAGCGACGCAACCCGTCCGGTTGATCAAAGCGTGGAGCTCCTCCGCGGTCCGTTCCGCTTCGGCCAGTCGGCCGGCTCCAGCCAGGGCAAGCCCGCCGAGCTCGAGGGCCTGCTTTTTTTCTTGGATGTAGCGGATCTCCTCGGCGGTCTTAAAAGCGGCCCGGGCCAAGGCCTTCGCTTCCTCCCAACGGCCCTGCTCGAGCTCTAGACGGGAGAGGAGAAGACAGAAATCGACTGTCTGGGGCAGTTTATTGGCTTTATTCGACACTTCCAGGCCCAAGGCAGCCTCGTTCCGGGCCTCCTTGAAACGTCCCTGGAGGAGGAGGAGATCGGCCATCCAGAACCGTCCTTTACACTGTTCTGTGGGATTACGGCTGTTCCGGAGCTGTTCATAGACGGAGCGAGCGGCCGGCAGATCACCCTTGAGCTGAAGGATATGTCCTTCGAGTTCGAGATGTTTGTGATCTTGGGGTTCCGTGCCGAGAATCTGCTCCATCTCTTGACTCGCTTGGTCGAACCGGCCCGTGACTGTGTTGAGTAGGGCGAGGCGCCAAGAGAGCATCGGGGAGTGGGGAAACAGGGCCTGTTGCGACTGGACGAGCCCGATCGCCTTGTCGTATCTTCCTAGCCCGGAGTCAATGTAAGCCAGGTTTTCAATGGCCAATTCGGACCGGGGGTTAAGGTCGAGCACGTATTCGAACTCCCGCTCGGCCTCGTCCCACTGTTCGGAGTTCCTGTAGATGGAGCCGAGCAGGGCGTGACCCTCCTCGTCGTTGGGGTAAAGCTCGAGGAGCCGCCGATAGCTTTCTATGGCGCTTTGGGGCGACTCGTCCAGGATGTATGAGGCGAATCCCTGGATGAGGTAACGTTCCCGGATCGAGACGTTGTTGAGAAGGGCCAGCGCTTTCCCGATCTGGATCCGGGCTTGCCGAGTGTCACCCAGATAATTGAAATTATCGGCCATCTTTTTATAGGCCAGGGCGAAATTGGGATCGGCGGCGACCGCTCGGGACAGGGCCTGGTTGCTCTCTGCGAACCTCTCCTCGAGATAGAGGCGTTTTCCATCCATATACTCGCGGAGGGCCTCCAGCGAAGTCGTCGTGATCTGACCCAACTCCCGATCGTAGTCGGTGGCGATCTCGGACTGGGACAGCCGAAGCGCCGTCTTGAGCTTTCGGGTCAGGTCATCGACCATGACGAGCAGGTCCTGGCCGTCGACGCTGGCCGTATCCATTATTTCGCTCGCCTTCGCCTTGCAGACTTTGACGCTAAGCCGGAACATGTCCCCGGGCCGGGCGAAACTGGGTAGGACAAAATATTCGATGCCTTCGTCTTCGGTGATCCGGTCGAGAACTTCGGTCGACTGCTGGTTGGAATCGAGCCGTCCCATGTCCTTGAGGATCCGGTTGATCCGGTCGTCGGGCAGGACGCCCAGGTACCGGGACTGGGCGAGGTCGATGGACAGCAGGTCCTGGATCATCGCCCGCCAATGGTCCAGAGACGGGTCTCCGGTGAGGTTGACTGCATCCAGGACGGCGACCGAAATCCTCTTGAGGGGCGAGCGAAAGGCGGATTCGGCGGGCCGCTTTGCCTTCGGGACGAAGGTCCTGACGGCGACGACGGCCAAAAACAGGAGGGCCAACGACAAGGGAACGAGCCAGAGGAGTCTGCCACCGAGACGCCGCGATGACCGGTATCGGGCGGCCGGTTCCATCTTTTTCAGATCGTCCAGGACTTCCTCGAAGGATTGGTAGCGGTCCTCCCGGTTCTTGGCCAGACACTTGAGGACGATTTTCTCCAGGGCCACCGGAACGGACGGGTTGAGGCGGGAGGGCGGGGCGGGCGTTTCGGCCAAGTGTTTGCGAGCCAGCTCGTGGGCGGTCGCGGCTTGGAAAGGCTCCCGGCCCGTCAGCATTTCGTAAAGCACGACGCCGAACGAGTAGATGTCCGACCGTGGATCGGCCGGAGCTCCGCGCGCTTGCTCGGGGGAGAAATACAGGGGCGTCCCGATGATGCCGGTCGGCTCGCCGGACTCTCCGGCGGATCTGAGCGTCGCCAGCCCGAAATCCGTGACGAGGACGCGGCCGCTGGGATCGATCATGATATTCTGGGGCTTGAGGTCCTGGTGGACGATGTCCTTGCGGTGGGCGGCCCGGAGCGCCTCTCCCACCTGGAGCGCGATCTTGAGGGCCGTGTCCACGGACAGGGCGCCCGAGAGGCGGATCAGGGATTTCAGGTCCTCGCCCTTGATGAAGTCCATCGAGACGTACTTGATACGGCCGACCTCCCCCAGGTCGTGAATGCGGACGACGTTTTCATGGGAGATAGAGCGGGCCAGGATGATCTCTTTCTTGAAGCGGTCGATGATGTCCGGGTCGGCGGCGAGCTCGGGGCGTATCATTTTGAGGGCGACCGTCGTCCCCAGTTCTTTATCCTCGGCTTTGTAGACGCGGCCCATTCCTCCGCTTCCGACCTCCTCGATGATCCGGTAGCGCTTGCCGAAGGCGGAGCCGGGGGGGAAGTGGGGCGCCGCCTGCGGAGGGGTCGCCGGATGCTTTTCGCCCGAGGGGGGAGGATAGGGGAGTGTCTCATGGGCGTGGGGGAGCGGCGCGCCGCAGCGGCGACAAAAACGGCTGTCGTCGGGATTGGCCTCCCGGCAGCTCGGGCAAGTCTGGAGCCGTCCTTCGTCCCCCACGCCGTCAATAATAGGGTGATGTCGGCGGGAAGTCAACGCCGATCGCGTCTCGACGCTCCTAATGTCAATTCAGGGTGACGCGGGGCGGGCCGATGGCTTATAATTCCTAAAGGGACCATCCCATGACCCGAGTTACGGCGGCGATTTTCTGGAAAGACGGCAGAGTCCTGCTCGCCCGCCGGAAGCCGGGGATTTCGAGCCAGGGCCTTTGGGAATTCCCGGGGGGCAAGATCGAGCCGAACGAAACGCCGGAGAGATGCCTGGAGCGCGAGCTCAAGGAAGAGTTCGACATCAAAGCCCGGGCCGGCCGGCTTGCGGCGACCGGCCGGGGCGTTCTCAAGGAGGGCCCCTTTGAGCTCCTGGCCTTCGAAGTCGAACACCTGTCGGGCGAGTTCAGGCTTCATTCCCACGACGAAATACGCTGGGTCTTGCCGGAGGACCTGGCGGGATACGAGCTTCCGCCCGCCGACCGCGAAATCGTCGCAGAGCTTCTGAGGTCGCGATCATGAACGAACCCGTCCTGGTCCTTCATAAAGGCAAGGACAAGGCCGTCCGGAACCGGCATCATTGGATTTTTTCGGGCGCCGTTAAGCGCCTCCCGTCCGGTATCGAACAAGGCGCGCTGCTGCCGGTGATGAGCGCCGAAGGCGAGCTCTTGGGGCATGCCTACATCAACACGAAGTGCTCGATCCTGGCCAGGATGGTCAGCTTCGGAGCCGAGCCGCCCCTCGAAGCCGTCCGCCGGAATATCGAGCGGGCCTGGGTCCTGCGGGGGCGTCTTTTCGGCCACGACACGAACGCTTTCCGGGTCGTCCACGGAGAAGGAGACGGCCTGCCCGGCCTGGTCGTGGATAAGTACGCCGATGTCTGTGTTCTTCAGGTGGCGACCTTGGGCATGGAGAAACTCAAGCCCCATGTCCTCGAAATCCTGCGGGGCCTTATCAGGCCGCGGGTCATCTATGAGAAATCGAGCCTGCCGTCGCGCCACGAGGAAGGCCTGGCCGATTTCGAGGGAGCCCTCCAGGGAAAGCTGAGCGGCCCGGTCGAGATCGTCGAGAGCGGGCAGCGCTTCCTCGTCGATATCGCGGAATCGCAGAAGACGGGTTTTTTTCTCGACCAGCGGGAGATGAGGCGGTTGGTCGCCCTGTTCAGCCGAGGCCGCCTGGTTCTGAACGCTTTCGCTTATACGGGAGCGTTTTCAGTCTACGCGCTTAAGGGGGGAGCCCTGCGGGTCGACGCCGTCGACACTTCGGCGCCGGCCCTCGAGCTCGGCCGCCGGAACATCGGACTCAACGGGCTGGACGAATCCAAGGCCCGATTCGAGGCGGCCGATGTTTTCGCTTTCTTGAGGCGCAAGAACCTGGATTACGACTTCATCATCCTCGACCCGCCGGCCTTCGCCAAGAAGAAGAGCGACGTCATCCCGGCCTGCCGCGGCTACAAGGACATCAACCGCCTGGCCATGCTGAGCCTCCCGCCCGGCGGGCTGCTCATGACCTTTTCCTGCTCCCATTTCGTGGACGAGACGCTCTTCCGGAAGGTCCTGTTTCAGGCCGCGCGAGAGGCGGATCGCACGGTCAAGATCCTTCAAAAGCAGCGGATGGCCCTTGACCATCCCGTCAACATCTACCATCCCGAAAGCGAATATCTTAAAGGATTCCTGCTCCATGTCGACTGAGACAAAGGGGGCGGAAAGGAGACGATGATGGCCGCTAAATATTCCGTGAGCCGGATCGGCGCCTTCGGCCAGTGCCGGCTCCAGTACAAGTACCGCTACATCGACCGGCTTCCCTCGGAGATGGAGACGATCGAGGCCTTCATGGGATCGCGCGTCCACGAGGCTTTGAAGGAGCTTTACGACCTGGTCAAGAACCGCCGGATCGAATCCAAGGACTGGCTCCTGGCCTGCTATGACGAGCTCTGGGAGAAGAACTTCAGCGGATCGGTCAAGGTCGTCAAGAAGGATCTGGGCGCCGACGATTATAGGAAGAAGGGGAGGGCCTGCCTGTCCGATTACTATGACGAGTACAATCCGTTCGATAAGGCCAAGGTCGTCAGCACCGAGGAGACCATCTCCTTCACGCTCAGGGACGGCGACCAGGAATTCCAGTTTGGAGGCGTCCTGGACCGTCTCGACTGGAACGACCGGGAGGGGATGTTCGAGATCCACGATTACAAGACATCGGGGAGTCTCATGACCAAGGAGGAGGCCGACGCGGACATCCAGCTTCCCGTCTATCAGATCGCGATCGCGTCGCGCTGGCCCGAGGCCAAGGAGAAGGCCGGGCTTATCTGGCATTATCTCCTGTTCAACAAGCAGGTCGAGTCGTCCAGGACGGCGGCCCAGCTCGAGGCGCTCGAGAAGGGCATGATCGGCAAGATCCGCGAGATCGAATCCTGCGCCGAATTCCCCCCGAACCGGAGCGCCCTCTGCGAGTGGTGCGGCTACCAGGCCGTCTGCCCGGAATGGAAGCATCTCAGGGCCGTCGAATCGCTCGAGCCCAACGAATACCTCAAGGACCCGGGCGTCGTCCTGGTCGCCAAGTACGCCGAGCTCGAAGCGCGGAAGAAAGATCACCAGGATGAGATCGCCCGGATCGAGGCCGAGCAAGACAAAGTCAAGGAGGCGGCCCTGGCCTTCGCCGAGAGGGAGAAGGTCAAAGTCATCGACGGGCCGGGCTATCAACTCGCAGTCAGCGTCAAGGAAGAGTTGGCGGCGCCCCTCAAGAAAGAGGACGAGGTCCGCTGGAGGAGTCTGCGGGACCTCCTCATCGCCGAGAAAAAATATACCGACGTCTCGACCGTCAACAACTTCATGCTCATGAGCCGACTCCGGGATTGGCCGAAGGATCTCTTGGAGAAAATAAAGGCGTTCCTCGTCCGGCGCGTGACCAAAGAGGTCTATCTGCGGAAAAAGGGCTAAGGGGCAAGCCTTAGAAACGGGTCCTGTCGCGGCACACCCCCGCCGTCCTCACGAGACACTTTCTGATCAAGACTCAAGGGTTGACCTGGGCATCTAACGTTGCGGGCGGCGGGGGGCCCCCAGCACTCATGGAAGCCACGAGTACGGGAGGCCGCGCCGCGCCACCCCTTTCTAAGGTTTGTCGAGCGGGTCAGCGTTTGATCCAGGCGGCGATATCCTCGACGACGTAAGGCGCCACGTTCCCCGCCGTCTGCGTGTACTCGGCCGGTGTCGGAATGCCCTTACCCTCGATGAAGAGATGGTTGAGCTTCGGGTAGAGCTTGAACTCGACGTCGCTCCGTCCGGCCAGCGCCTTTTTCCAGTTCTCGAAATCCTCGATCGTGACCTGGTAGTCCCGGCTTCCCTGGAGGATGAGGAGCGGCTTTGAGACTTTCTTAACGGCCTCGGCGGGCCGGTACTCCCTCAAATCGAGCCAGTAGCGGGGCGCCGCGTTCAGGAATCGTTCGTCTTTTCCGGCATCGGCCTCGGTCAGGCTTTTAATCCGCGCCGCCTGCGCTTTGATCTCATCGAGTTTGACCCTATCGTCGTCGGAGAGCGAACCGTCGAGCCCGAACAGATAGGTCATCTGTTGAACGTAGGTGTCTTCGAGAGCTCGGGTCAGCCCGGCCATGATGATGAACCCGGCGGCGTTCTCGGCGCCGGGCGCGAGGGCGATCCTCGGTATGAGCATGCCGCCCAGGCTGTGCCCGAGGATGAAGACCTTGTCCTTGGCGATCTTAGGCGTCGCCCTCAGCATGGCGAGGCCGGCCAGGCTGTCGTCGATCGTCTCCTCCCTGACCGTGAGAGACGCCAGGAGTTTGGGATCGGCCATGAGCCTGGTCCCATAAGTCCTGGTTCTCTTATCGTAGCGCAGGACGGCGATGCCGCGCGAAGCCAGTCCCCAGGCCAGGTCGCGGAAGGGTTTGTTGGGGCCGATCGTCTCATCGCGGTCGTTGGGGCCGGAGCCGTGGACGAGGACGAGGCCGGGGAAGGGCCCGGGGCCCTTGGGGAGGGTCAGGAGGCCGGCCAGGGGCCAGTCCGGTCCGCCCACAGTGACCTCGGTTTCCTCGAACAGCGCCCGGTCCGCGTAGGCGGGAAGTTTCGGCTCGGCCGGAGGCAGCGAGGGGACGAAAAAGAATCCGGCGATCCGTTTGTCCTTGTCGAAGACGACCTTGGCGTCGAGAGTGACTTTGGCGAATTCGCAGGTGACGAGGACGACGTCGTAGGGCTCTTCCCTGACGCGGCGGGCGGCCGTTTGCCGTTTAAATTCGCCAAACCGGACCGGAACTTCCTTCCAGAACGCGGCCAGCTTATCCGAGCCCGAGAGCTTCAGCATGGTCTCGTCGAAGCCCTTGACGGCCGCCGCGAAGTCTCCCAGGGCGAGGGCGGTGACCATGGCCCGGGCTTTGACGACCAATTCGCCCTGTTCGGCGGGGGCCTGTTGCCGGCCGGCGCGGCTCCAGGCGGCCAGACAGAGAAGCGCGGCGATGAAAACGCCTGTTTTTTTCACGGCCATGACCTCCACGGATTTCAAAGAACCATTCTAATCTATTTTGGCCGTCCTTCAAAGGCGTTCGTAGTCGGCTGAGCCGGGGTTGTACATCTCCGCAGGCTTGGCTTATAATCGGCGCATGAATCCATTCCTCGAAGGAGGGACCCGTGCGGACCGTCGAAGAATCTAGGCAATTGTTCCGGAGGACGGTCGTCATCGGCGCGGCCATTCTCTGCAGCCTGCCGGTCTATGCCGTCCTGGTCGAAATCCTGCGCTCCCGATTGAAGCCCTTCCACGGTTTTTCTCAAATTCCCTGGGGGCAGGTCCAGACCGTGCGCTACCTGATCTATGGGCTGGCCATCGCCTTCATCGTATTTATCAGGCTGCTGAGGGGGCGCCAGCTGCGCGTCGTTCCGGGCGAGGATCCCCGAAAGATCCTGATGCGGCTGATGCGCATTTCGGTCGTCACTTTCGTGCTGGCCGAGATTCCGGGCCTTCTCGGACTCATCCTCTTTTTAATCGCCGGGATGAACAAGGATTTCTACATTCTTCTGTTCATCTCGCTCATCCTCGAGTTCATGTATTTCCCGCGCTACGCCCAGTGGGAGGATGCTCTCTCCCGGGGACGCGGCGCCTGCTGAGGAGGGATTCGATGAAAAAAGCCCTTGTCTTAATCATCCTATTGGCCCTGGGCCTGGCCGGGACCGGGCTTTTCCTGCGGGCCCAAAACGCCCCGGAACCGGTCTTGCCTCTCCGCTACGAGATCTGGGTCGAGCTGGACAATGTCCAGAAAATGCTCCACGGCCGCGAGGACATCGCCTGGAGGAATACGACTCGCGATGAGGTCAAGGAAATTTGGTTCCATCTGTATTGGAACGCTTTCAAGAACGAGCGCAGCGCCTTCTTCCAGGATGCCAAGGACCAGACCTTCGCCCGGAGCGAGCTTCCCAAAGAAGGGGAGTGGGGTTGGGTCGACGTCGTCCGGATCGAGCTCGCCGACGGCCGGGATTTAAAGCCGGGCATGGAGTTCATCTCGCCGGACGGTCCCCGCTACCAGGGCGATCTTACGGTCCTGCGCGTCCCCCTGCCGGAGCCGGTGATCCCGGGCGGGGAGGTCCGCCTTAAGATCGAATTCGAGTCCAAGGTTCCGCGCCGGGCCGCCCGGACGGCCTACTACCAGGACCGGTTCTTCATCGGGCAGTGGTTCCCCAAGCCGGGCGTCTATGAGGAAGGGAAAGGCTGGAACTGCCACGCCTACCACGAAAACTCGGAATTTTTCGCCGATTACGCCGATTTCGCCGTCCACATCACGGTCCCCGAGACCTTCGTCGTCGGCGCCTCCGGCAAGCAAACCGTCGCCGTCCGCGACGAAAAAGGCAAGAAAACAACCTATACGTACAGGCAGTCCGCCATCCATGATTTTGCCTGGACGGCCGACCCGGCCTTCATCAAGGTCGAGCGGGACTTCATCGCCTCCGAGGAAGTGACGGCGACCGAGTACCGGGATCTTTCCGGCCGGCTCGGCCTGCCCGTCGAGGAGCTGAAGCTGCCCGACGTCCAGATGATCCTGCTCATCGCGCCCCAGCACAAGGCCCAAATCGACCGGCACTTCAAAGCCCTTAAGGCGGCCCTTAAGTACTACGGCCTTTGGTACGGCCCTTACCCTTACGAGACGGTCACGATGGTGGACCCGCCCTACCGGACCGGGAGCGGCGGTATGGAGTATCCGACTCTGTTCACGGCCGGAACCTCGGCCATCACCTCGGACCGGGTCTGGTCGCCCGAAGGCGTCATCATCCACGAGTTCGGACACGGCTACTGGTACGGTCTCGTCGGCAATAATGAGTTCGAGGAGGCTTGGCTCGACGAGGGGATCAACACCTATTCGACCGGCAAAGTCATCGCCAAGGCCTACGGGCTCGGCGCCCTGCCGATCTCGTTCAAAGGTCTACCCCTGGACAAGTTATTCAGGGTGCCGTCTTACCTGGATTATGAACTGGACCGGGCGGCCGGGCTCAGCGTCGTCGAACTCGATCCGATCGTCACGGCCTCCTGGCTTTTTTACAGCCGCCTCAGCTACGCCCTCAACGTCTACCAAAGGGCAGCGACCACGCTCAACACCCTGGAGCGTCTGTTGGGCGAGGACGTCATGGTCCGCATCCTGCGCAACTTCCAGATGGGCTATCGCTTCCGACATCCCGGCTCCGAGGATTTTATCCGGATCGCCGAGGAGACGGCCGGCCGCGACCTGGGCTGGTTCTTCGGGCAATTCCTCTACGACACCCTGAATTTCGACTACGGGGTGGACGGCCTCCGCTCCACCGAGAAGCCCGTCGCCGATTTGGGCGTCTTCGACAAAGACGGCAAGAAGGATGAAACGACGCCCAAGAAGATCGATGAGCTCAAAAAGAAGAAGGACGCTTCGAAGAAGACTTTTTTGAGCCAAGTTACGATCAAGCGCCAGGGCGAGGCCAAGGTCGGTCCGGGTTTTCCGGTGATACTCGAAGTCGTCTTCGAGGACGGAAGCCGGGAGACGCGGACCTGGGACGGCCAGGCCCGCTGGGAAACCTTCCATTTCCTGAAACCGGCCAAGGCCGCGTCGGCCCGGATCGATCCCGAAAACCGGTGGCTCCTGGATTCCAATTTGGCCAATAACTCCGTCAAAGCCAAGCCGTCGCGGGCCGGCGTGTGGCGGATCACGAGCTTGGTCCTGTTCTGGACCCAGAACGTCCTCCACGTCCTGGGCGGACTGGTTTGACAAGGAGACGACCATGGGCATGATGAAAAGCTTCAAGCAGGGCGCGGGGATCGCGGCCCGGAGATCCAGGCTCATCTTCTACCTCTGGCTGGCCAATCTCGCCTTCGCTTTCCTGGTTGTCGCGCCGTTCGCGTTCCTGATCGGGGGGGATTTCAGCCGTTCCCTGCTGGGGGAACGCCTCGCCCGGGGCGTCGACTTTCTCTGGCTCGGCGATGTGATTCTCAAGTACCAGGACGCGCTGGCCGGGCTGTCCGGCTGGGTTCTCATCCCTGTCGTTCTTTACCTCCTTTGGTCCGTTTTCTCCAGCGGGGGCATCCTGGGCCGGATCACGTCCAAGCAGGATGAGAGGACGACCCTGGCCGGCTTCCTGTCCGACGGCTGCCGTTATTTTTTCAGATTCTTCCGCGTCTTCCTGCTCTCGATTCCCGTCTATCTTCTGGTCCTCGGCCTCGTTTACCGGTTGATCGGCACGTTGTTCGATTCCTGGTCCAAGAACGCTCGGACCGAATGGGGGGCGTTCTGGGCCTCGAACCTCAAACTCCTCGTCTTCCTGCTGCTCTTTTCGCTGGTCCGGATGCTCTTCGACTACGTCAAAATCCGCCTTGTCGTCGAGCAGAGCCGGAAGGCATTTCGGGCCACCGTCTTGACCTTCGGATTTCTGGTCCGGCGCCTGGCCCGGGCCTGGGGCCTCTACCTCCTTATCGGCGTCCTGTCCCTGGCCGTATCGCTCCTGTTCCTCGGCGTCTCCAGGCTTCTGGCCGGCGGATTCGGCGCGATTCTCCTTATTGTTTGGGAGCAGATCTACATGGCGGTCCGCCAGGGATTCAAGGTGTGGTTCCTCTCGTCGGAATACCATTTCTATTGGGATAGCGTCCGCTGAGGAGGCCGAAACCGGTCATGGAAGAGACTCGGCTCAGTTTCCTGGGCGCGGCCCGGCAGGTGACGGGCTCCTCCTATCTGCTCGAATCCGGACCCTCCCGGGTCCTGGTGGACTGCGGCCTCCACCAGGAGCGTCCTTTCCAGGCGAGGAACTGGGATCGATTCCAGTTCGATCCCGGGGCCCTCGACGCCGTTTTCCTGACCCATGCCCACCTCGACCACTGCGGCCTCCTCCCCAAGCTGGTCAGGGAAGGTTTTTCGGGCCAGATCCTGACGACGCCCGCCTCGGCCGAAATCGCGCCGATCGTTCTCCATGACGCGGCCCGAATCCTCGAGGAAGAAGCCGCCTTCAAGAAGAAACGCCACCAAAAGGAAGGCCGCCGGGGCCCATTTCCCGAGGTCCCGCTTTTCACGACGGCCGACGTCGACAAGGTCATTCCCTTGATCGAGACCGTCGCCTACGACGAGCCGGTCGAATTCGGGAACCTGTCCGCGACCTTCCGGGAGGCCGGCCATATCCTGGGCTCGGCCATGATCGAGGTTGAAATGGGACGGCCGGGCGAGCCCGGATTCAAGACGATCGTCTTTTCCGGGGATATCGGCCAGAGCCGGCGGCCGTTGATGCGCGAGCCCTCGTTTTTCGACAAGGCGGACTTCGCCGTTATGGAGTCCACCTACGGCGACCGGGCCCACGAGGATAAGGGCCGGCTCGACGACCTCCTGGCCGACGTCATCAACGACACGGCCGAGAAGGGAGGGAACATTGTCATCCCGACCTTCGCCGTGGACAGGGCCCAGGAGATTATGTTCTTCCTGAGCCGGCTCTTCGCGGACAAGCGCATCCCGTCCTTGCTGACCTTCCTCGACAGCCCGATGGCGGTCGAGGTCACGGCCGTCTACGAGCGGCACCGCGAGGATCTCGACGACGAGGCCAAGGCCCTGTTCCGCAGCGGCCGCGACCCGTTCCGCTTCCCGGGGCTCAAGTTCATCCGGACCAGGGAGGAATCCAAGGCCGTCAACTCGATCAAGGGCTCCTGCATCATCATGGCCGGGTCGGGGATGTGCACCGGAGGCCGGATCAAGCACCATCTGGCCCGGAACATCTCCCGCCCCGAATCGACAGTCCTCTTCGTCGGGTTCCAGGCCAGGGGGACGCTGGGCCGTCTTATCCTGGACGGGGCGCCCCAAGTCCGGATTTTCGGGCAGACCTTTCCGGTCCGGGCCCGGGTCGCCCAGATCCTTGGGTTTTCAGCCCACGCGGACCGGCCCGCCCTGATCGGCTGGGTGGGCCACTTCAAAAAGCCGCTTCGCCGTCTGTTCCTGGTCCACGGCGACGAAGACGTCCTCGAGGGCCTGGCCGCCGAGCTCCGCAAGGACAAGGGACGGGACGTCGTCGTCCCCGGCCCCGGGGAAACTTTCGATCTCGAATAGACGTTGTCATAATGAGGGAAATTCTTAGTTCAATGGAAAGGAAAATGGCCGCAGCGACCATTGAGGGTTTAGCCTTCCCGAGTTGTCCTTATCAGCGTCTGCGTAAGGGCTCGGACCAGGCCATTCGAGGGCACGCTGCGATTTCCCCAGCGAGGAAATCTTGCTCGCTTCGAGCCTCCGCTCCCGCCTTCGCTCCGCTCGGCGGACCATGCCCGCTCCGGCTCTCAGACGACCCTCTTCATGGCCCGGTACCTCGCCCCTCTTTATTGAACTCTCTTGAAGTTTTTTCCGACAAGGTCAGGGCTTTGCTGTCATCAAACCGTCGTAATACCCGTTTATCTGTCACTCTTATTCCTAAAAACAACTCACTTAAGGAGTACGAAAGGAGAACGCGATGAGCGGACGAGGCTTTTTCGCCGGGGACATCCCCCGCCGTAAATTCTTGGAGATGGGCGTCAAGGGCGGCCTGGCCGTGGCGGCCACGCCGGCTTTGATCAGGGAGCTTCTCGGGAAGGCCGGGCCGGGAGCGCTCCCGCCGGCCGGACCGGGGCTCGACAAGGCCGTCCTGGACCGGGTCGTGGCCAAGGCGCTCGAAAAGGGCGGCGAGTTCGCCGACGTCTACGTCGAGCACCGGATCTCGCGGACCATCCTGATGGAGGAATCCAAATTCAGGAGCGCCGAGTTCGGGATCAGCCAGGGTGCCGGGGTCCGGGTCATCGCGGGCGACAAAACGGGATTCGCCTACACGGACGAGATCGGGGAGGAAGCCATGCTGCGGGCGGCCGAGGTCGCCTCGTTCATCGCCCGGGGGAGCGCGGCCCGGAAGCCCGTTCCGGTCAAGGAAGGCTCGCGCCCGACCCACGTCACGGTCAAGCTCCCGCTGGGCGGGATCGCCGACGAGAAGCGGCTCGACATAATGCGGCGCGCCAACCAGGCCGCCCTCGACTTCGACAAGCGGATCAAGATGGCTTCGATCAACTACTACGACGAAGTCCGGGGCCGGACGATCGCCAACTCCGAAGGGCTCCTCCTGACGGACGAGCTTCCCCTCCTCTTTTTCATCGTCCAGGTCCTGAGCGAGGGGAACAACACGCGGCACATGGGCCGCGAGCGGCTCAGCCGCCACTCAGGGTTCGAGATGTTCGACGACGTAGCGCCCGAGCAGGTCGCCCGGACCGCGGCCCGCGAGGCCGTGGTCATGCTCGACGCCAAGGACGCGCCGGCCGGGAAGATGGACGTTGTCATGCAGAACG
>Ga0315277_10003260_pt1 | contig 22074 bp, 22 predicted proteins | sample YL17G05_15_MG_FD_203695 | JGI IMG/M metagenome (GOLD analysis project Ga0315277, IMG submission 203695) | Sediment microbial communities from Yellowstone Lake, YNP, Wyoming, USA - YL17G05_15 | ecosystem: Environmental > Aquatic > Freshwater > Lake > Sediment | place: USA: Wyoming | collected...
CTCGCTCTCGCCGAAGATGTCCCCGGCGTCGTCGATCGTCGCAGCCTGGTAGCTGCCCATCGCCAACGCTGCGAGAATTCCCGCCGCCAGGAAGATTCCCAAAACCCACCCGAGGCGCGCGCCCAGACGCACCGTCACCCCCGGCCCCTCTGCGGCGAGCGGGAGAAGCGTGGCTCCTGCCCTCACCCCCGGCCCCTCTCCCGCTGTCGGGAGAGGGGAGATTGCTGCACGCGTCGCTGGCCGGCAGCAAAACAACGCCGCCGCGGCCGCCAGGTCGAGAACAAGCGTGTACCGCGGGTTGACGGGCACGCGGCCGAAACAGCCGCACGTGGCCTCGCCCGAGAGGGCCTTGTAGAGCGAGACGCAGGCGAAGGCGCTGAAGCACACAAGCGCGGCCTGCCACGTTCGTCTGGGATAGAGCCCGGATAAGAGCCACAGGCCGAAGAACAGCTCGAGCTCGACGACGCCGATCAGAAACCAGCGGGAAGTGAAGAGACTCGTCTCGGCCACCGGCTCGGTGGCCAACTGCTGGCCCTTCAAGGCGGCGGCCGTCAACAAGATCAGCCCCAGCACGATGCGGACCACGCCGTAGGGCCTCACACGCTCAGAGGGGGACAGTCCCATTTTCGCTGCGCGAAAATCAGAAGGGGGCAGTCCCATTTTCGCTGCGCGAAAATCAGAAGGGGACAGTCCCATTTTCGCTGCGCGAAAATCGGGACAGTCCCCCGCGCGCGACAGTCCCCTGCGAGTTTCCCTATACCAGCCGAGATGAGCCACAGTGCTACCCATGGCTGCCCTCCTGGTCCCGGCGGTAAAGGTGACCGGTTCGTGAAGGTGCATGCTTCAGACCGCCGGGACGTGCAATCGTTGAGGCTAGCAGGTTTTCGAAGAAGGTCAATGATACCCCCCGAGAAACTCGAGGCAGCTTGGAAAGACCCCCCAGCGGCGCGTGAAGCTGGGCGGGGGGGGGCAAACCTGGTCGCCTTCCTCCCTAGATCGGGTTAGCGCATTTTAGCGGCCGAGTATGGCGTTCGCAATCTGGATGCGCCATCATTTTCCCCTCGCGCCGTTCGCGGGGAGAGGGGCCGGGGGTGAGGAGGTTTTGGGAGGGGCTGTAAGCCGCGAGCGGTTCTGTTGGATTACGTTTCTTTGTTCCCGCGCGGGCGATGATTCATTGGTTGGTCCCGGGTCTCACCTTCCCGATTCGGCGACCAGCGCTGTGCGGACGAAGTCCTCGTTGAGCGTCACCCCCAGCCCCGGTCCGTCGGGCACGGCGATCATCCCGTCGACGGCCTGGATCTTCTCCAGCGTAACCTCGTGCCGCAGGGGGCTCTGCTCCACGCAGTCTTCGAAGAGAAAGGCGTCGCGGCAGGTGCTCAGCCAGTGCAGGCCGGCCGCCACGTTGATCGGCGTGGTGTAGCAGTGATTGCACAACCGCCCACCGATCTCCTCCACCCGGTTCTTGACGTAGACCGCGTCGGTGAAGCCGCAGCGGGCCAGGTCGACCTGGTAGACGTCCAGGGCGTGGCGGTCGATCAACGGGCGGAAGGCTTCGCGGCCGCATTCACCCTCTCCCGCCGCGATCGGCACCGGCGAGCGGTCGCGCAGCCATGCGTAGCCCTCGACGTCGCTTTGCCGCAGGGGCTCTTCGAGCCAGCCGATCCGGTAATCGGCGAACGCCTCGGCGCGTTTGAGCGCCGTCCGCGCGTCCCACACGCAGCCGGCGTCGATCAAGAGCGTGGCCTTTTCCCCCACTCCTTCGCGTGCCCCGCGGACCAGCTCGACGTCCAGCGCCTCGTCGCGGCCCATCGGCTCCCAGCCGAACTTGACGGCCGTGTAGCCGGCCTCGACCCAGCGGCGGCCGATCTGGCGGGTTTCTTGGCCGTCGCGGCCGAAGAGGATCGAGGCGTAGGCCCGAATTCGCTGGTGGCGCCGGCCGCCCAGCAGACGATGGATCGGCTCGCCGAAGTGTTTTCCTTTGAGGTCCCAGAGGGCCATATCGACGGCCGCCATGGCGGAGATGGTGACCGAGGTGCGGCCCAGGTACATCGTGCCCCGGTACATCTTCTGCCAGAGCCGCTCGGTCTCCAGCGGATTCTCGCCCAAGAGCAACTCCCGCAGGCCACAGGCCACGTTATGGCTAAAGGGGGCGTCGACCACCGCCCGGACGACCTCGGGCGACGAGTCGGCCTCGCCGATCCCTTCCAGCCCAGTGTCGGTGCGAACGCGGACCAGCACGGCGTCCTGACAACTCGACGTCTTGGCCTCGGCGGGCCCCAGGCGGAGGACCTGACAGAGAACCTGTGTAATCTTCATCACCGGCGCCCTTTCATGATGCGGGAGCGACGTGGCCCGGGTGATTTCGGGAAGTCCGCAGTGCTTAAACGATTCACTCCCGAAATCGTGCAACTCCATTCAGCGCTCGATCTTGCACTTGGGCAGAACCTGCTTCAGTTGCGCGAGCCCCTCGTCACTAATCTGGGTCAGGCCGAGGTTGAGACTCTTCAGGCTGGTCAGCTTCTTGAGGTCTTCGAGACAGGCGTCGGTGACGGCGTTCTGCTTGAGGTTGAGGGTCTCCAGGCTGGTGAGCTGTGAGAGATGCTTGACTGCGGCGTCGGTGAGGTAGTCGTCTTCGAGGTCAAGCCACCTCAGCTTGGACAGCGGCCGGAGATGCTCCAGCCCGGCGTCGGTGATCCGCGTGTGCCAGAGGTGCAGCCACAAGAGATTGGGGAACGCTTTGAGGTGCGGCAGCGCCTCGTCGTTTAGTTCCGTTTCGCTGAGGTCCAGTCTCTCCAGCCCGCTGGCTCCTTTCAGATGGGCCAATCCGGCGCCGGTGATGGGGATGGCCCGCAGCGAGAGGATCTTCAGATGGGTGCATCCTGCCAGGTGCTGCAGGCCGTCATCGGTGATACCGCTGCACCGCATCAGGTTCAGGTCGGTAAGGTCGAAGTCCTTGAGCAGTTGCAGTCCGGCATCCGTGATCCGGTAGGAACCCTCGAGCGACAATCCGCGGAGCCGGGTCATCCTCTTGAGGTGTGGCAGTCCGGCATCCGTAAGCTCTGAGCTGCGGAGCCTGAGGACGCCCAGATTGGTCAGTCCCTCCAGTTCCGCCAGTCCGTCGTCGGTGATGCCTTCGCAGCCGCGGAGGTCCAACAACCTGAGCCCGGTCATGCCCTTCAAATGCACCAGCCCTTCGTTGTTGATCCTGTTGTAGAGGAGTTCGAGGTATTGCAGCTTTGGCAACTGGTTGATGTACTGCAGCGCGTGGTTGGTCATGTTGCTGGTACGTTGGAGGTTGAGGGATTTCAGATTACGGAGCTTGGTGACTTGTTCCACGCCGGCGTCGGTCAGGTCGGTGTTCTCCAGCGTCAGGTCCTCGAGGTTTGCCAGTCGCACCAGGTGTTTTGCGCCTTGGTCGGTGATTTCGGCGCCCCAGAGGGTCAGCTTCTTCAATCCCGTGAGCGAGGCTATCAGCTCAAGATCGGCGTCGGTAGTCTGCCGCCCGGAGAGATCAACTCCGATCGGGGCGCCGGAGGGATCGACCTGCAGTGAGCCGCCCAACTCCCGGATCCTGGCCACCGCCGCGCTAGTCGCCTTTTGAGACTGACCAGATTGTTCGGGCTGGCCGTTGGTAGCCGGCTTTGGCGGTGGGGTCTCCGAGGAGCCGCAGCCGAGCAGACAGACGGCGCCCAGGGTGACCAATGAGATGGTCCAGGATTTCATCGGACGGGCTCTCCTCAAAAAAGGGGTTGACGGGTCATCGTTCTCCACTTGGGATCAGCCTAGCGGAGGGTGACTGGAGACGCAAACCCTCTTGCAGAGTGGCGAGGATATGAGGTGGTAAGCGGCACCTCTCCAGGTGGTGGATACACAGAGAAACGCCGAGAAACAGACATTTACGACAGCCGGCAGACTCTTTTCGTCTCTCGTCACCCAGCCCCGGGGCCGGGGCCGAGACACCTGCGTGACCTCTCCGGGGCCGTGGCCGGGTTGTGGGCGTCGCCACTTCGGGCCGGGCAGGCTACCCCCGCGGTCGGCCAACTCACGGCCCGGCGGCGCCGTAGACTTGCAAAACCGGCTGGCACGCACTATGGTGGACGGCAAGGTGCGTCCCAAGAACAGCATTTTTCGCATAACCGCAATTCAGGAGCAAAGGAGTCTTACCACGATGAGTTTTCAAGCTAATCGTCGTCAGTTCCTGCAAACAGCCGCCGCGACCGGTATCGGCTACTGGGTCGCCGGGGGCGTCCAGGCCCGGGAGAGCAAGTCTCCCAACGAGCGGATCGGCATGGCCAGCGTCGGCGTTTCCGGCAAGGGAGGGGAGGATTCGAGCGACGCCGACCGAAACGGCGAGATGGTCGCTATCTGCGACGTCGATGACACTCTGCTCAATGCGGCGGCCAAACGGTTCTCCAAGGCCAAGAAGTTCAACGACTTCCGCAAGATGCTCGACGAGATGGGCAAGAGCATCGACGCGGTGACCGTGAGCACGCCCGACCACTGCCATGCCCCGGCCGGCTTGATGGCCATGAGGATGGGCAAGCACTGCTTCTGCCAAAAGCCGATGACGCGGACGATCTACGAGGCCCGCCTGATGGGCAAGGTGGCCCGCGAGCAGAAGCTGGCCACGCAGATGGGCAACCAGGGCACGGCCGAGCGGGCATTGCGCGAGGCGGCCGCGATGTTGCGGGCAAACGTGCTGGGCGACGTGAGCGAGGTGCACGTCTGGACCGACCGCCCCATCTGGCCGCAGGGTGGCCCACGCCCGGCACCCGCTGAGCCGCCGGCCAACCTGCACTGGGACCTCTGGCTCGGCCCGGCACCGGTACGACCCTACGCCAACGACGCCTATCACACGTTCAAATGGCGCGGCTGGTGGGACTTCGGCAGCGGGGCCCTGGGCGATATGGCTTGCCACACGGTGAACCTGCCGTTCATGGGGCTCGAGCTGCGCGACCCGATCTCGGTCCAGGCCGTCACCTCCGGCCACAACAAGGATAGTTATCCCAAATGGTCGGTCATCACTTATGAGTTCCCCGCCAACAAGTGGCGACCCGCCTTGAAGATGGTCTGGTACGATGGAGGCAAGAAACCAGACAAGGCCCTGTTCGACGGCGACAACGTGCCAAATACCGGCTCCTTGATGATCGGCCCGAAGGGCAAGCTCTGCTCACCCGGCGACTACGGGGGAAGCTACAAGTTGATCAGCGGGGCCACCCCGGTCAAGGTCGAGTTCCGCCAACCGCTGGCCGGGCCTGCCTCCCACTTCCGCGAATGGATCGAGGCCATCAAGGGCGGAAAGCCGGCCGCCTCCAACTTCCCCGACTACGCCTCACCGCTGACGGAAACGATCCTGTTGGGCAACCTGGCCGTGTGGGTCGCCGCCGGCGACGGCCCCGGCAAGGAGTGCCAGGGCGAGAAGGTCATGTGGGACGCCAAAAACCTGAAGTCCACGAACGTCAGTGGGCTGGAAACCGTTGTCAAGCCCGTCTACCGCGACGGCTACACGCTGGACGCCTAGTCTCTCCGGCGGTATCGCGACAATAAGGCCGCGGGTCCCGACAGCAGCTCGGTAGCCCGCGGCCTTTTCTTGTTTCAGCGGGAGGGTCCCCACGGTTTGCCGGCGGAGGGCTCACATACGGAGGAGCCGATCTGCCAAGGGCGAAGACGCGCCGGGCAAGCCCCAATACCGTTGAATTAAGGGCCAACCCAGCCTGGACACAGTGGCACCGGCGTCTCGCCGGTGTGATGCAAGTGAAAGTGCTGCCATCATTTCCGTCACACCGGCGAGACGCCGGTGCCACTTCATCCTCCTTGATATTGCACCTAATTGAACGGTATTGGGGCAAGCCCGGCGGCTAGACGTTTCCCCCTCCCCCTTCTCCCCTCGCCCTTCGCCCTTCCGCCTTCCCTCTAACGGTTGGCCAGCGCGGCCATGACGCGGTCGGTAATCGTCTGAATCAAGGCCTCCTGGTCCGGCGTGCCGTTGCGCTTGCAGCTTGGGCCGGGAGGCGTCTCACTATGGAAGACCGGCGGCTGAAAGGCCTGCTGCTGGACGCCCGTCTCCTTCCAACTCTCGCGGAACACGTCGTTGGCGCAGATGTCGCAGTCTTTCACCCCGGTCCGCGGGTCCTTCAAACCCCACTTCTCCTTCAGATCCAGCAGGGCGGTGGCCTCCGGCTCGGTGAAGTAGCTGATCCGTCCCAGCCCCTTGGCCAGCATCAGGATCCGGCAGTAGGCGTCGAGGATTTCGGTCCACCAGTAGGCCCGTTCCACGTTCTCGCCGAAGCTGACCGCGCCGTGGTTGGCCAGGATAATCACGTTTGCCTTGTGCACGAAGGGCAAGATCGTCTCGGCGAACTCCGGGCTGCCGGGAATCGCGTACCTGGCCATCGGCACCTCCCCGATGAAGATTTCCACCTCCGGCAGCACGCACTGGGGGATCGGTTCCCGGGCGACACCGAAGGCGGTGGCATGGGGCGGATGGCAGTGAACCACCGCCTTGATCTCGGGCCGCTCCTTCATGATCGCCAGGTGCAGCTTGATCTCGCTGGTCCGCTTTCGCCGGCCGTCGAGCTGGTTGCCATCCAGGTCGACCAGGCAGAGGTCCTCGGGCGTCATGAACCCCTTGCTGATCAGCGTGGGCGTGCAGACCACCTCGTTCCGGCCGACGCGGACGCTGATATTGCCGTCGTTGGCGGCGGCGAAGCCCTTCTTGTAGAGCCGGTCGCCGATGGCACAGATGTCTTGTTTGATCTTGTGGACGTTGAGCATGGCAGTGGGCAGTCATCAGTTATCAGTTGTCAGTTATCAGTTGTCAGTGGGCGGGATCGTGAGTCTTTCCGCTTTCCCCCGTCCGCCTTCCGCCGTCCGCCGTCCGTCGTTCGCCTTCCCCCTTCGATACTATAGCTCGGGCAGCTCGAACTCCAGGTGATCGAGGATCGCCGCATTGTAGGCGTCGACCGGTTTGACTTCTGGGTAGAAGGGCATGGCGGCCTCGCGGCCCTCGCTCAGGGCGATGCGGCTGCCCACCCCTGCGCCCAACTCGTCGAACACGGCGATCTCGTCCAACGATTCGCCCGGCCGGGTACCCTCTGGGTGCGACAGGTTGTCCCAGGAGAGCGGCGTGACCAGCTTGAAGGTTGCCCCGGCCAGGCTGGGGTGCCGCCGGTTGAGCGTGACGGTGCCGATGACGTCGCCGATTCGCATGGGTGGTCCTTCTGGCTGCTAAGCCGCAAGCGGCTTTACGCTAGTCGTTCCTTGAATACTTCGGGACAGGGACGGGCTCCGCCGCGGCAGAACTCGGACGCGATTCGTTTCAAATGAAAGGGCCCCACCGCGGCCGGATCGAGCACCAGCAGGTTGGCCCCCACGGCGGCTACCGCGGCCCCTACGGCCAACGCGTCGGTCCCCGACACCGCCCGAAGGGCCGGCAGCCGGTTCGCCAGGCACAGTCCGGCGGCCGTGTGCCGGGTCAACAACAGGCCCAGGGTGTGGGGTCTGGTGATCTCGCCGGCCAGCAGATCGGTGGCGGCGATCAGGCAGTCCAGGCTGTGTTGCGCGATCTCGACGCCCTCGTTGGCTAGCCCGCCCAGCAGCGGCGCCGGGTCCGGTTGCCTGCCGACGGTTGCCACGAGCAGCCGGACCGGGGCGGCAGCCGAGGCCGCCGTCGGCGAACTGTGGGCCAAGGTCACGTTCCTGCGTCTCAGCTCGTCGCGGACCGCCGGTGTGATCACCGCGCCGGGCGGGACCACCAGCCGGCGGATCGCCTCCAGCCGGCCGTCCACTTCCGAAAGCGTCACCACCCGGCTGTTGAGGACCAACTCGGTGCCGGGTGCCACGGGCGGCTTGTCTGCCAGTGTCTCGTTGCCCGAGTCACCGTTGCCACTTTCAGACAAGCCACCAGTGCCACTCGGCGCAAGGCCCAGCTCCGCGAGCACCTCACGCACCACGCGATCAACGTCAAGCGACCGTTCGGCCATCAGTCGGCAATCCCCAGCACGGTCCAGCGGACGGGCGAGGTATTGTCGCCCAACAGTTCCCGGGCCCCGATCCCGTCGCTGGTAATCATCACCTTTTCTCCTCTTCCGGCCCCGAGCGTGTCGACCACCAAGATCGGATCGCCCTCGATGCCGCGGCCGTCGGCCTGCAGGGCCATGACCAGCAGCAGCTTGCAGCCCTCCATCGAAGGGTGCTTCACCGTCGCCGTGGCGCTTCCGACAACGCGGCCGTAGTACATCGGTCACTTCCCCAGGATCCGCAGGTCGTCGATCATCGAGCAGCGGCGTTCGCGGGTGAACGTCAGCGGCGTGGTGGGGCCTTCGCCGGTGGGCGTGGCAATGGAGAAGGAGATGTAGCCCTCACCTCCCACGCCCAGCCCGGCCAGGCTGGCCCCATTCTTGACGAACAGCGTAGTGTCCATCTTCTTGCCCATCTTGGTCATGTTGCGGACGTTGTTCGAGTGGATCACGGCCGTGTGCCTGAACCCGTGCTCGCTGCGGAGGGCCATCTCGATGGCATGGTCGACGTCGCGGGCGCGGACGAACGGCAGGAAGGGCATCATCTGCTCGACGGGCACGAAGGGGTTCGACTCGTCGGTCTCGCCGAAGAGCAGCTCGATGTTGGCCGGGATGCCCTTGCCCACCGCCTGGGCCAACACGGCCGCGTCCTTGCCCAGGAAATCGCGGTGGGGTACCTGGTGTTTCTTCTCGCCCTCGCTGACGGTCGCGATGGCAACCTTGGTCAGCGCGTCGATCTCCCGAGCACTCAGCCGCACGGCCCCGGCCCGCTCCATGGCCGCCAGCATGGCGTCGAACACCCGCTCCACCACGAAGACCTGTTTCTCGGCGATGCACAGCAGGTTGTTGTCGTAGGCGCCGCCCAGGATGATGCACCTGGCGGCGCGGTCCAGATCGGCCGTCTCGTCGACGACCACGGGCGGATTGCCGGGGCCGGCCACGATCGCCCGCTTGGCCTGCTGCATGGCCGCCCGGGCGACGCCGGGACCACCGGTCACACAGAGCAGGGCCACGTCGCGGTGTTTGAAGATCGCCTCGGCGGTCTCCAGCGTGGGCTCGGTGATCAGGCAGATCAGGTTGTCCAGTCCCAGGTCGCGGTAGATGGCCTCGTTGAAGCGGCGGACCCCTTCGGCGGCCACGCGGCGGCCGCTGGGATGCGGGTTGACGACCAGCGTGTTGCCCGCGGCGATCATGTTGATGGCGTTGCCGGTGATCGTGGGCAGCGAATGGGTCACCGGCGTAATCGTGCCGATCACGCCGAAGGGGGCATGCTCGACGACCGCCAGCCCGTGGTCGCCGCTGAAGACCTCGCTGCGGAGGAACTCCACGCCGGGCGAGCGCTCGCCCAGGGTCTTGAGCTTCTCGATCTTGTGCGGCAGCCGCCCGATCCTGGTCTCTTCCATCTCCATCGTGCCCAGCTCGACGCACTGCTCGACGGAGATCCGCCGGATGTGGCCGATGATCCGCCGGCGGTCTTCCAGGGTCCGCTCGGAAAGGCGGTCGAAGGCCTCGCGGGCGGCGGCCACGGCGCCGTCGACGCAAGTAAACAGGCCGAAACGGCCCCGGTTGCCGCCGCCTCTGGGGGCCGCGGCTCCATTGCCGCCCAGCCGGGTGATCACTTGCTCAACGACGCTGCGAATCAAGGTTTCGTCAACTTGCATGGTCGGACGTCTCTGAGGGTTGAATGGCGGCATCGCGTTTAGCGGCCGACGGCACGTCGGCCAGGAGAATGGCTCGCGTCGCCGTGCCGGCGACGGCTAAACGATGTGCCATCGACACCGGGTAATACGATCACTCTGCGGATTTGGATTCCTTGTCATACACGCACTGGTGCCCCACGTGGACGGTGTCGACGATGCCGATGATCACCGTATCGACCGGCAGGGACTTGGTCTCCGGCGTGAGCCGGGCGCTGGAGCCCTGGGTTATCAGCACCAGCTCCCCCTCGCCCGCCCCCACCGTATCGACAGCCACGAAGGCCCGCCCGGTGGTCGTCAAGCTGCCGCGGGTCTGGGCATCGAGCCGGTAAGGCTCGACGACCAGCAGCTTCCGCCCGACCATGGCCTCGACCTTCTGGGTGGAGACCAGCGATCCGGTGACCTTGGCAACGAGCATCGCGTTAGCCCTCCAGTAATTGTGCCGCTTGCCGGGCGACGATCAGTTCTTCATTGGTAGGCACCACCCAGATCTCGACGCGGCTCTCGGCGGCACTGATCTTGGCCTCACCCTGCGCGGCCTGGTTGGCCTGCGGGTCGAGCACGATGCCCAGCTCTGCGAGGTTCTCGCAGACGGCCGTGCGGATGGTGGGGCGGTTCTCGCCGATGCCGCCGGTGAAGACGATCGTGTCGGCGCCGCCCAGCTCGACCAGGTAGGCGCCCAGGTAGTGCCGCACACTGGCGACGAAGACCTCCAAGGCCAGGCGTGCCCGGTCGTTGCCCGCCTCGGCCGCTGCGGTAACGTCGCGGATGTCGCCGCCCACGCCGCTCAGGCCCAGCAGCCCGCTTTGGGTGGCCAGCACGCCGAGCACCTCGACGAGCGACTTTCCGGTCTGTTCCATAACCAGCGGCAGGGCGAAGGGGTCGAAGTCGCCGGCGCGGTTGTTCTGGGGCAGGCCGCTCTGCGGGCTGAAGCCCATGCTGGTGGCCACGCTCTGGCCGTGGCGAATCGCACACAGCGAGCTGGACCCGCCCAGATGGCAGGAGATGATCCGCAGATCGTCGCGCCCGAGCAGTTCGGCGGTGCGTCCGGCGATGTAACGGTGGCTGGCCCCGTGGAATCCCCATCGCCGGATCAGCCCGCCCTCGGCCCACTCGTAGGGAACGGCGTACAAGTGGTTCCGCTCCGGGATGGTGCGGTGAAAGTCGGTCTCGAACGCCGCCACCAGGGGGATCTCCGGCAATCGCGCGGCCAGCAGCCGCATGGCGGCGATGTAGGGCGGATTATGGGCCGGCGCCACCGGGCTGATCTGCTCCATGGCCGAGAGCACCTCGGGCGTCACCCGCTTCACTCCCGACAACCGTCCCCCGTGCACCGCCTTGAACGCGATGGCCGAGACCTCGGCCGCGTCTTTAAGGCAGCCGGACTGCCGGTCGGTCAGTTGGGCCAGGCAACGGCAGACGGCCTCGGCCTGGTCGGGCACCTCCGCAGTCTCCTCCCGCTGGTGCACGCCCACCTGGACGTAGCAGCGGCTCTCCGGCGAGCCAATCCGCTCAATCCCGCCGCGGGCAAGCTGGCGCTGGGCGTCCATGTCGAACAGCCGGTACTTGAAGCTCGTCGAACCGATGTTGGCTACGAGGATCTTCATGGCTAGGTTACGACAGGTACGCGCTGACCACGCCCTCGGCGGGCCGGGGGATGATGTGGCTGGCCACCAGTTCGCCGGCCTGCGAGGCGGCGTTGGCCCCGGCCTCGACGGCGGCTCGCACGCTGCCCACGTCGCCGCGCACCACGGTGGTCACCAGACCGCCGCCGATCTGGATCCGTTTGGCGATCTGCACGTTGGCGGCCTTGGCCATGGCGTCGGTGGCTTGGACCAGCGCCACCAGGCCGCGAGTCTCCAATAGTCCAATGGCGTCTTGCATAGCTTGGGTTTCCCTTGTGTTGGTTGTCGTTGGTTGAGATTATTGTCCCTCAAAAAGCCCATGGCAGATCGTTTAGCCGTCGCCGGTACGGCGACGCGCGTCTCTCCGGGCCGACGTGCCGTCGGCCGCTAAACCGCGCAGGTTCTTCATCTGAACATCCATAGCCGTCGGGCGTTACTTGGCTGCCGGTCGCTTCTGCTTGGCCTCGGCAGGCAGGACCACGTGGAGGTCGTCGTGAGGCCGCGGAATGACCTGCACGCTGACGACTTCTCCGATCCGGCCTCCGGCGGCGGCGCCCGCGTCGGTGGCGGCCTTCACGGCGGCCACGTCGCCGGTGACAAACGCGCTCACCAGCCCGCTGCCCACCTTGTCCCAGCCGAGAAACTCCACGTTGGCCGCCTTTAACATTGCGTCGCTGGCCTCGACCAGGGTCACGAAGCCCTTGGTCTCAATCATTCCCAGCGCTTCCATTGCCTTTGCCATGATTCTTCTCTCCCAGGAGGAAAAACTCCGCTGATAAAGTGTTACGGTTTGAACAATTCCACGCTCCGCGCATGATCGATGTCGCAGGCGTTGCCCTCGTCGGTATCGAGGTGCACCTCCAGCTTGATCTTCTCGCCCACCCGCACCAGCAGGTCGCCGAACACCGTGCTACAGGCCGACTTGACCCGCAGACTCATCCGCCGGCCGTCGGCCACGCCGTAGCACCGGGCGTCGGCCGGGCCCATGTGGACGTGCCGCTCGGCGCGGATCACGCCCTCGCTAAGCTCCACCACGCCCTCGGGCCCGACCAGCACGCAGCCGGGCGTGCCGTCGATCCGGCCGCTCTGGCGGACCGGCAGGTCGATGCCCAGCGAGATCCCGTCGGTAAAGGCCAGCTCGACCTGGCTTTTGGGGCGGGTGGGGCCCAGCACCCGCACCGTGGGCAGCATCCGCCGCCGCGGCCCGACCACCATCACGGTCTCCTCCGCCGCAAAAAACCCCTCCTGGTGAAGCTCCCTCATCACGGTCAGCCTGCGCCCGGGGCCGAACAGCGTCTCCACGTCCTCGTCGGTCAGGTGGACGTGCCGCGCCGAGACCGTCACCACCAGGTCCGGTCTGCCGTCCGGCGCCCCCACCTGGGCCAGCACGATCTCCCGGACAATCTGCTCGACCAGGGCTCGCTCAATCGGTGCGGCGATGCTCATTCGGTGTATCCTGCGTCTTGCGACGGATGGTTTCGTCGTGCCACGGGTGGCTGGGGTCGAACGAAGTGAGCCCCCAGACCCTGGCGTTCCGGGGGCTCGCTGGCGCTCGACCCCGGCCACCGAAAGTCCGACCAGCCGAACTTGGAACTACTGTCATTCGGTGTATCCCGCCGTTTGCGGCTATCCGTTCTCGCCAGCGACCAGTAACCGGACGCCGGCGGCGATGATCTTGTTGCGCCACTGCTTGCTGATGCCGCCGTCGACGACCAGGTAGTCGACATCCGCCAGCGCACACAGGTGCGTGAGGCTTTGGCGGCCGAACTTCGAGCTGTCGGCCACCAGGATCACCTCGTCGGCGGCCTCCATCATCGCCCGCTCGGTCTCGACCAGCAGCAAGTTGTTGTTAAAAAACCCCTCGTCGTTGATCCCCGCCACGCCCAAGATCGACCTCCGCACCCGAACCATCCGCAGCATCTTGTCGGCGTAAGGCCCCTGGGCAACGCCGGTCCGCGGGCAGATGTTCCCGCCGATCAGCACCAGGTCGCTATTGGCGTCGGAGGCAAACAGGTTGGCCACCGGCAGCGAGGTGGTGACCACGTGTACCGGCCGGCCGACCAGCAGCCGGGCGACCTCGTAGGTAGTGCTGCCGCCGTCCAACAAGATCGTGTCCCCGTCTTCAATCAACTCGATGGCCTTCTCGGCGATCTCCTTTTTCTGGGTCCACCTGGCCGACTGCCGGGCGTCGAAGTGGGGCATCTTGGGCGAGCTGCCCGCGTAGAGCACCCCGCCGTGGATGCGGCGCGTCGAGCCCTGTCTTTCCAAGTGCTCCAAGTCACGTCGGATGGTCGATTCGGAGACGTCCAGTTGCTCAGCCAGTTCCGGCAAGGAGGCGAATCGCCGAAGCCGCACGAACTCCAGCAGTCGACTACGACGTTCTTCCGCCAACATGGCAGTGCATCCTACAACCGCACGGAGATGACCCTACCTACCGATTATGGTCGAAAGCGTGAAAGGATGCAAGCATAAGACATCATAATCTCCCATAATATGTGCTATGGGTATGGATGGTGATGATGCTATTCTTCCGTAACCCAGGCAGCAACAAGCACTTGGGTCACCAGAATGAGAATATGGGGGTATTGGTGAACTTGGAAAGATGCCGTGCTGGACAGAAGGTGTTTAGCGGGTTCGAATGCGGCCCGGTGTGCTTGCGGTCCCTTCCGGAGGTCCGCCCAGAATCCCTCCTTCCCACGCCTCGGCCTGTGCCCGCACCGCCAGATGGGTGGACTCGCCTCTATACGTCTTCCGGCGAGAGGGGCCTCTGCGCCAGGTGACGCACTCGCAAGATGAGCACGCTATCCGGCCTGACGACAAAAATGGCCCGATGTGTGGGCCGTCGGCCGACTCCGTAATTGAGCTGCCGGACCTCGTATGGAAAGGCGTCGTTCTCCGGCGCCAACGGGTAGCGCTCCGGGTCGGTGGCAAGGGAGCGGATGGCTTTGGCAAAGCCGTCGTACCATCTGTGGGCCTGCTGAGGGGAACGGTTTTCAGCCCACCACGCGCACGCTTCCAGGAGATCACCGTGGGCTCGATCCGTCAGGAGAACTTGGCGGCTCATTGCCCGTCGCCGAAACCGAATCGCTTCCGTATCTCGGCGTCCGCTTCCTCGAACGGCCGGATGTGACCGGCTTCCATGTCGTCGACGCCCGCCCGGACGGCGGCCATTTCTTCATCGCGCCATTTGAGAGCCGCCAAGGCATCTCGTAGCACGTCCGCCTCGGTGGCGTACTGACCCGTTTCCATCAACCGTTTGACCTGTTGCTCCACGTCGGGCGGAAACTCACACAACATCACTTTCTCCCTCTGGTGGCACGTCGAAGGAAGGGGCAGGGTAAACCTCCAACCATTATACCCGATCTTCCCGAGAAGCAGCAAGCAGCGGTCGGCATGTCCAACAACGCTGCGTCCCTGTGCCGGCCCGCTCTTACTGCCTATCCCAAAACGTTCTCCCCTCGCCCCGCTTGCGGGGAGAGGGGCCGGGGGTGAGGGGTCTTGGGATAGGTTCTTACTGCGGGGCAATCCGCACCCGGCGGCCCTCAACCCTCACACGGCCCTCGGCGATCAGTTGCAGGGCCTCGGGGTACGCCTCGCACTCGGCCTGGAACACCCGGGCGGCCAGCGTGTCCGGGGTGTCGTCGTCGAGGACCGGCACGGCCTTTTGCAGGATTACCGGGCCGTGATCGTACTGGTTGTCGGCGAAGTGGACCGTGCAGCCGGTCAGTTTCACGCCGTAGTCGAGCACCGCCTCGTGGACACGGTGCCCGTACATTTCCTCGCCGCAGAAGGAGGGAATCAGCGCCGGATGGATGTTGGTCACCCGGTGCGTGAAATCCTCCTGAACGGTAATCCGCTTCAGGAAGCCGGCCATCACGACCAGGTCGGCACGGACCTGGCGACAGCGGTCGAAGATTGCCTGGCTGAAGTCATCCTGCGAGGAAAAGGCCTTGCGCTGGATTACCCTGCTGGGGATGCCGGCGTCGGCGGCAATTTGCAGTCCCCCGGCCTTCGGGCTGCTGGAGATGACCAGCGGGATCTCGACGCTCAGCCGGCCGGCGTCCATGTAGCGGATCAGGTTCCGCAGCGTCGTTCCGCCGCCGGAGATCAGCACCACGATCCGCAGCGGCTTCGTGCTGGAATCGGGCATGTGGGAGACTCCGATCCGCAGAACAGAGGTTCAACCTGCCGGCGGCTGTGCTGGCACAGTGGTGGCGCCTATTCTCTCGGCCGTCTGGCCGCTTGGACCATCGCCCAAAACTCACGTTGCCAACTCGATTCACGAGCTTTGGCGTCAAGAAACTCAAAGTAGGACGCGAATTCGCTCCGGCGAGACTCGTATTCCGCGCGAAGCTTCTGTTGCGCCTTGTGCTTCATTTCCACACAATCGAAAGGTTTAGTCTTGGTCGTCATCAAGGACCTCCCTAGGGCTGAGGATAACCATTGACCGATAGCCCATACGTGTGTTCACGCTGTTGAAGCCGCAGATCCGCTGGAAGTTCACGATGTGCCGGAAGTTCCAACTTAGAATCAGGTCGGCGCCGGCCACGGTGGCGGCCGCCACGTGGGTTGCGTCGTCGAGCGATGATTCACCGAGGACACCAGCCTTGACGTATTCTTCCGCTAGATTCTTGACTTCCTCGTTGAGCGCCACCAGCTCCACTTGGCCCGGCGAGAGCCCCCGTATGACCCCAGAGACCTGAGCCGGCGCCTCCTCCAATTCATCGGTTGTCAAGCGGGACAGCAAGACCACAAAGGCTCCCCGCCCGACCTGCTCGAAGAACCGTTTGGTAATCTCGGCGAACTCAACGTCCTGCACACCGCCAAAGACCGATGTGTCCAAGTAGACTCTGACCTTGTGCATTTGCCTGTCCGTTTCCTTCCGCCCAGGTGTATTCTACTAAGAAAGCGGTTCAACCGAGAGCCGGAATTGGCCCCCGGGAATTCTGACTCCGTGGGGGACAGCGCCCGGTTCAAAGTCACCAAGAGTCCCGCATTCGATCTCTTCGGCAAGTGTCTCGCGGCGAATGTACTCGGCGTGCCCGTTGACGGCCACCCTGATTTCCGCGTCATCACTGGCGATCGTGACGCGGATACGCGTCGTGTATTCCAGATTCTGCTTTTTGCGGAAATCCTGGACAACGCGGACAATGTCCCGTGCCAAGCCTTCCCGCAGCAATTCCTCGGTCAATTCCGTCGAGAGCACCACCACGCAGGAAGGCCCCTGGGCGGCGGTCCAGCCCGGCTTGGCCTGGAGTCGGACCTGGACGTCGTCAGAATCGAGCGCTACCGGACCATCGGGCAGCTCGACGGTCAGCCTGCCGTGCGTTTTCAGCTCGGCCAGCAGTCTGCCGCCGTCGGCCTGGCCGAGGTGTTTCTTGAGCGCGGGCAGGCGCCTGCCCAGCCGTGGCCCCAGGCGTTTCAGCTCCGGCACCACCGTGTAAGTGATGTACCGTTCGGCCTTCTCCGTGAACTCCACCCGCTTGACGTTCAGCTCGTCGCAGATCAGCCCGGCGTGCTGCTTCAGCCACGCCTGATGGGCGTTGTCGGCCAGGATGACCTCGACCAGGGACAGCGGCTGGCGGACCTTGAGCTTGGCGCCCATCCGGGCACTGCGGCCCAAGGAGACGATCTCGCGGACCAGGGCCATTTGCTCGGAGAGCGGCTCGTCGACCATGCCCTTCTGTCCGGTCGGATAGTCGCACAGATGAACGCTCTCCGCCGCGCGGTTGCCGAAGGCCGCCCCGGCCAGGTTCTGCCAGAGGGCTTCGGCCAGAAAGGGCACGAAGGGGGCGATCAGCTTGCAGGTCGTCAACAGGCACTCGTAGAGCGTCCAGTAGGCGTCGGTCTTGTCGGCCGACTGCTGGCCGGTCCAAAAGCGGTCGCGGCTGCGGCGGACGTACCAGTTACTCAGCGCGTCGACGAACCCGCTCAGCCGGGTGCAGGCGGCGAAGTTGTCGTAGGCGTCCATCTGCTCGACCACTGCGGCCGCCGTGCGGCTCAGCTCGCTCAGTACCCAGCGGTCCAGCTCGCCGCGCTGGGCGACGGGCCGGTAGCCCTCGGCGCCGGCGAGCACGTCGCCGCCGAGCTGCCCGGCGTCACCCGAAATCGACGCGGCCGGATCGAAGCCGTCGATGTTGGCGTAGATCACGAAGAAGCTGTAGACGTTCCAGAGCGTCAGGAGGAACTCGGGGATGCACTGCCGGATGGCCTGCTCGCTGAAGCGGATGGTGGTCCAGGGCGGCTGGTTGGCGAAGAAGTACCAGCGCATGGCGTCGGCGCCGTAGCGGTCGAAGATTTCGCCGGGCTCGCGGTAGTTCCGCTTCCGCTTAGACATCTTCTCGCCGTCTTCGCCCAAGAGCAGCCCCAGCACGATGCAGTTGCGGAACGGGTGAGGATAAGGAACGAGGGGTGAGGGGTGAGGGAGTGAGGGGGTGAGGGGGTGAGGGGGTGACGGGGTGACGGGGTGAGGGGGTGACGAGGTGAGGGACGAGGGCTCGCCCCTGGCCGCTGACCCCTGACTCCTGACTCCCGACCCCTGATCCCTGACCCCTGGCCCCTGGCCCCTCGCCCCTCGTCCCTCCTCGCCAAACAGCAGCGTGCTGATGGCCAGCAGGCTGTAGAACCAGCCGCGGGTTTGATCGAGGGCCTCGCTGATGAAGTCGGCGGGAAACTGGGCCTGGAACCGCTCGGCGGAGCCTTTCTGCGCCGGATAGCCCCACTGGGCAAAGGGCATCGCCCCGGCGTCGAACCAGCAGTCGATCACCTCCGAGACCCGCCGCATCCGCGCCCCTTTGGCCTTGGGCGAGTCGTAGGTGACCGCGTCGATATAGGGCTTGTGGACGCACAGGTCGTCGGGCAGTTGGGGGTTTGCCCGCTTGGCCTGCTCCCAGACCTCGGTCCCGGCCACGCCGGGCTTGGCCAGCAGGTCGGCGTAGCTGGCCACGGCTTCCATGTAGCCGGTCTGCTGGCAAACCCAGATCGGCAGCGGGGTACCCCAGTAGCGCTCGCGCGAGAGGGCCCAATCGACGTTCGTTTCAAGAAAATTGCCGAACCGCCCGTCGCGGATGTGCGCGGGAAGCCAGTTGATCTGCCGGTTGTTGGCCAACATCCGGTCCTTGAACTGCTTGGTGCGGATGAACCAGCTCTGGCGCGGGTATTGGATCAGCGGGTCCTCTTCCGCCCGGGGGCAGAAAGGATAGTCGTGGACGTACTGTTCCTGGTGGAACAACAGACCGCGGCGGTCCATGTCGCGGATGATGTCCCGGTCGGCGTCCTTGACCCAGCGGCCCTGGTAATCGGGGGCCTCGGCCGTGAAGGTGCCGTTGGGGGCAACCGAGCAGATCAGAGGAATCGCCGTCGAACTCACGAATCGAGCGTTCTCGGCCAGCAAGACTTCATAGTCGACTTCGCCGAATGCAGGCGCCTGGTGCACCAAGCCCGTCCCACTCTCAATGGTCACAAATTCGGCAGCGACAATGCGCCAGCCAATGAATTCGTCGCCTCCAGCCCGGAGAAGGCGTTTTGCGTCACTCATGATTGCCCGATGAGCTGCTCCCGGCTGTGCGGCGGAAATGCCGTGGGCCATCTCTCTCGCATCGCCCGCCACATGAGTCTTGGGCAGGAAATCAAGATCTGGTGGCACATCGATTTCGCGTGTGGAGTAGAAATCGAACGGCGGAACATAGCAGCGGCTCACCAGGGCTTGGCCGCGGAGCGTCGATTCCACCGTTAGCCTGCGTCTCGACTTCGACGCGACCTGCTCGACCAGCGCCGAGGCGATCACCAGCCTCCGCGTCTCGCCCTCGACGGCGACGACCGAGTATTCCAGCTCCGGATGGACCGCCACGAACTGGTTGCTCGGCAGCGTCCAGGGCGTGGTGGTCCAGACGAGCAGGTCAGCGCCACACAGGCCCTCACCCTGGCCCTCTCCCAGAGGGAGAGGGGACTCATTCAGTTTGCCCTCACCCCTGGTCCCTGACCCCTGACCCCTGACCCCTGATCCCTTGCCCCTCGTCCCTCGCCCCTCGCCCCTCGTATCGACCAGCGGAAAGCGGACATAAACGCTCGGGTCGGCCACCTCGCGGTAGCCCTCGCCGACCTCGCCGCTGCTTAAGGCGGTGCCGCCTTGGGCCCACCACCAGACGATCTTGTGGCCCTGGTAGAGCAGCCCGCGGTCGAAGAGCGTCTTGAGCGCCCACCAGACGCTTTCCACGTAGCTGCGGTGGAAGGTGACGTAGGCGTCGTCGAGATGGATCCAGAAGCCCAGCCGTTCGGTGAGTTGTTCCCACTCCCGGGTGTAGCGGAAGACGCTTTCGACGCACTTCTGGATGAACGGCTCGATGCCGTACTTTTCGATCTCTTCCTTGCTGTGGATGCCCAGCTCCTTGCAGACCTCGACCTCGACCGGCAGGCCGTGGGTGTCCCAGCCGCCTTTCCGCTCGCAGTGGTACCCCCGCATGGTCTTATAGCGGGGGAAGAGGTCTTTGATCGCCCGGGTCAGGCAGTGGCCCGGATGCGGGACGCCGTTGGCCGTGGGCGGGCCCTCGTAGAACACAAACGCGGGGGCGCCGGCGCGGGCCTGGAGCGATTTCTCGTAGATCTGCCGCCGCTGCCAGAAGCGGCCGATCTGCTCTTCCAGCTTGGGAAACGAGACGGAGCTGTCGGCGGGCTGGAACATGGGGGCAGTCGATCTCAGTCAGGTCGATACGGCGGAAACCGCAAATAGACCACGCCCGGCCGAGTTTTTCAACGGCGATTCGCGGCCGCTTGCGGTTCAGAGCTTATCCCAGAACCGAGCATCGGGGTGGCTGGCGGTCGGCCGTAGGCCGCCCCCAGCCACAACACTCCGGGGGCTCGCTCCGCTCGACCCCGGCCACCCCGTATGCTCCGTACGGTTCTGGGATAAGCTCTTGGCACCGCCGCATCGTCTCAACTGCGTTCCGGCCCGCCGACGAACGACGGTGGGGCTGCACCCCAGCCTACGGACGGTCCGGCCCGCCCGCTGCCTCGGCGGCCAGGATACCCAGCACGATCTTCCGCAGCTTCGGCTCGGCCTCGGCGGCGGCGGCCAGGATCTCGTCGATCTGGGCCGGTTTCAGGGCGTCGGGCAGGCACATGTCGGTGACGACCGACAGCCCCAACACCCGCATCCCCGCGTGGACCGCCACGATCACCTCGGGCACGGTCGACATGCCCACCACGTCGGCTCCAATGCAGCGCAGGAAGCGATACTCCGCCCGGGTCTCCAGGTTCGGCCCGGTCACGGCCACGTAGACGCCCTTGTGGGCGGTGAAATCTTCGCGGCGGGCGATCCGCAGTGCCCGCTCGATCAGCAGCGGGTCGTAGGGCGCGGACATGTCGGGAAAGCGGGGCCCCAGCCGCTCGTCGTTCGGTCCCACCAACGGGTTGCCGTGCATCAGGTTGACGTGGTCTTCGATCACCACGATGTCGCCCCGGGCGTATTGCGGGTTCATGCCGCCCGAGGCGTTGGAGACGATCAGCAGCTCGGCGCCCAAGGCCCTCATCACCCGCACCGGGAAGGTGATCTGCCGGTGTGAGTAGCCTTCGTAGGCGTGGAAGCGGCCCTCCATGGCCACCAGCGGCACGCCCACGAGCCTGCCGCAGACCAGTTGTCCCGCGTGGCTGATGGCGGTGGAGCGGGGGAAATGGGGAATGGCCTCGTAATCCAGCGCGGCCTCGCAGTCGATCTGCTGGGCGACGCCGCCGAGCCCCGTTCCCAGGATGATCCCCACGCGGGGCTTTCCCGGCCAGCGCTGGCGGATTACGTGGGTGGCCTGCTCGATCTGCGCGGCTAGCTCGTCCATGGGCCCTGGCTCCGGGAAATGGAAACGTTCAAGAGCAGCCCCGCGGCGCCGAGGTCCGACGCGCTGGCCAGACGCTGGCGCCCTCCTGCTGAAAGCTCCTCGTGGACCTTGGATTCCGGGGATTGCGGGAAATCCGCAGCGTTCAGCCCCGGCGGCCACGCCGGAGATTGTCGCCGCGTAGCCACGGCGGCCAAACGAGTCACTCCCGGAATCGTGCCACTCCATTTAGACGTCTTCGAGATCGTCATCCGCTTTGTCGTCGTCCTCGTCGTCGAAGTCCTCGTCGAAGTCGTCGTCCTCGTCTTCAAGGTCTTCGTCGTCGAAATCCTCGTCGTCGTTGTCCTCGAGATCGTCCTCGAAGTCGTCGTCGAAGTCGTCGTCGAAGTCGTCGTCGTCGAAGTCGTCGTCCTGATCCTCGTCATCGAGGTCGTCGTCCTCGTCGATCTCCGCCACGCACGTGCCGGACAGCAGGTGCGCTTCATCCGGCGGGCAGGTCCAAGCCCCATCGGGCTCAGGCGGCGGCAACTGCCCAGCTTCGATTCTCAGCAACATGCCACAACCCTCAACTTTACAGGAGGCCGTCATCCGAAACGCCGGGGGAACCCTCCGGCCATGGATTCCCACCTTGCACGGTACGGGTGAGATTGTTAGTCAATGGCAGTCGATTTGTCAACCTCCATCACGGCAGCCCGTGCAGGCGGGCTAGCCATGACCGGGCCCTGGAACGCGGCCAGACGTGTCAAAATGAGAATGATGCGCAGACTGGAGGCCGCAGCATGATTACCGCAATCCCGTGTGCACTGAATCCACGGGCGGTTCATGCAATTGAACCCGGCAGGCGAATGACAGTGCCACAATTGGCAGTTGCACAACTACCCCGTCTGTGGTAGGATAAGTAGGCGTCAGA
>Ga0315277_10003262_pt1 | contig 22061 bp, 14 predicted proteins | sample YL17G05_15_MG_FD_203695 | JGI IMG/M metagenome (GOLD analysis project Ga0315277, IMG submission 203695) | Sediment microbial communities from Yellowstone Lake, YNP, Wyoming, USA - YL17G05_15 | ecosystem: Environmental > Aquatic > Freshwater > Lake > Sediment | place: USA: Wyoming | collected...
CCCCTGGGACCGCGGGCGTCTCGCCCGCAAAATACTCATGCATTCGCATCCCAGCGGCTTGCGCAGTCCGCCTCGGGATGCCGCAGCCGCCAATCTTAACCTTTAGGCGACTTTTTGCGGGCGAGACGCCCGCGGTCCCAGGGCCGGACGCCGCGATTTTTTGATCGAACTCAAGCATCGGCCGGCATGTCCGGGATGCGAATGGCATGACAATCCAGCCCAACCCCACAGTGTCAAGTGTGGGATACAGTCAGCTTTTGGGGGCGGGTAGAGTCTGTCGAACATACCTGCTGAATGGGCCGGATGGACCGGACCAGACCTTCCGGTCCGTTTAAAACTGGATCAGACGGGGTTGCTTTCGATCAGCTGAGAAAGCGCCTGGCGCAGCCTTGCCGTATCCGCCTGGTCGGTCCGGCCCTCCTGCTCCCCGGTGAAGTGCAGCGGCGCGCCGAATATTACCTTCACCTTGTGGAGCCGGATTCTGAGAGTGTCCCTGGGCCAGACCTCGAAAGCGCCGCGGATCGCAACCGGAACCACCGGCACGCCGATTTCCCGCGCCAGGATCGCCGCCCCCTTCTTGAACACCATTAAACGCCCGTCAAAGGAGCGCCCCCCCTCGGGGAAAATGCAGAGAATGCGCCCGCGCCTCAGCCCGTAAGCCCCGATTTTCATGGCCCGCAACAGGTGCGCGTCCGGATCGACCGGGAATACATTTGCCACCCGGGAAAGCAGCCTCATCCAGGAATACGCGAAGAAATCCGCGGCTCCCACGAAAAACGCTCTCTTGAGGAAGCGCCATGGCAGCGGGACAAGAACCATCAGCGGATCGAGAAAACTGACATGGTTGGGGCAAAGCATGAAGGGCCCCGCGCGCGGCAGATTCTCGAGCCCGACCGCCTCGATGCGCAGCAGCAGCCTGAAGACAAGGTAAACAATTCTTGCCAGCACGAGCCGGAAGAGGTCCATCACCGCTCCGGCGAACCGCGGCTGCAGCTCCGGATCCTGCGCCAGTGCTTCCGCGGACAGGATTTGATTCCAGCTCTGCTTCGTTGAACCGCCGCCGGCGGCTGTGACCGCCTGTTCCTGAAGCCCGCGGATCAAGTCCCCGACGGTATAAATCTCCACGCCAAAATCCTCAGGGAGCCCGAGCCCGAGCGACTGCTCCAGGCTGGCCAGCAGTTCCACTCTTTCCATGGAGTCGAATCCGAGATCGAGCTCGAGATTCATTCCGGGCCCGATTGGAGTGTCCCTGTGGTAGGCATTGCGTAGAATGGCGAGGACCTCCTGTCCGATAGGGGATTCCAGCAATTCACGGTCTCCGGCGGATGCGGGGCCGGCGGGTTCCGCGGTCTCGGACTCTTTCAATTCGCCTGACTCAATCATGCGCTTCAGTTCGATCCTTTTGATCTTGCGCGTGGTCGTGCGCGGCAGTGGATCCTTTTCGATCTGATAGCTCATCAGGCGCTTGTAATGCGGCAGCTGATTCGACAGGCGGGCGATTTCCTCGCGCAGAATCTCCCGCGCATTGGCGATCTTTTTGGCTTTCAGGGCCTCGAAGTCCGGCACGACCACCGCGTGCAGGCGCTCCGCCCCCTGATGGCCCGGCTCGGCGATGCCGATCACGGCGATTTCCAGAATGAAAGGGCACTGGGCGTAGTGAGCCTCGATTTCATCCGGGTAGATGTTCTTGCCGTTGGGCAGGACGATGATTTCCTTCTTCCTCCCCGTGATGAACAGGTTGCCGCGCTCATCGATGCGTCCCAGATCGCCGGAGAGGAACCAGCCGTCACGCATCACCGCCGCCGTTGCCTCGGGATTGCGGTAATATCCCTTCATGATCATCGGGCCGCGCATCACCACTTCCCCCACGCCGGCCGCGTCCGGTTCCACAATCTCGATTTCCGCTCCGGAAAGCGGCTGTCCAACCGAACCGATGATGTTGTTTTCCACGCGCGTTACCGCGCATGCTCCGGTGGTTTCCGTGAGCCCGTATCCCTGCAAAATGGTGAAGCCGAGGTCGGAGAACTCCTGCGCCACCTTGGCGTCGAAAGCCGAACCGCCGCTCACGAACAGCCTGAGCCGCGAGCCGAAATTCCGGTGGATCTTGCCGAACAGCTTTCTGCCCAGATGGATTCGAAGGAACTTCATGCAAAAGCGGTTGATCCTCAGCAGCGCGCGGAACAGCATGCGCGTGACCGCGCCCTTGTGCGCCAGCTCCTCCGCAATGCGCCCATGAAACAGATAGAAAAACTGCGGCACCGTGGCCAGGATCGTGATCCCTGCTTCCTGCAGGGCGTCGAGTATCTCGGAGCGCTTCAATGTGTCGGCGAACACCACCTGTGCGCCCACATATAAGGGAAGCAGAAAATTCACCACCGAGGCAAACACATGCTGCAAAGGGAGCAGGCAAAGGAACACGTCGCGCTCACAAATGCTGTGGATGGCCGCAAGCGCTCCCGCAATGTCGCTGACGATGTTTTCCTGGGTCAGCATCACTCCCTTCGGTTTGCCCGTGGTTCCGGAGGTATAGATGATCACCACCACATCGGTCAGGCTGCATTGGGGAAGATCCGGAACGGGAGTCAGGCCCAGGCCGTGCGCAATCAGGTCCGGTAGCGACCACCGCACAGCGCCGGATTGTCCCGGGTTGAAACAGAGGACCCGCTCGCGCAACGGGGAGCCATCGAGGGCTTCCTCGAGTTTGGACAAAAACGTGCTGCTGGTGAAAATCCACTGAGACTCGGAGTCGTCGAGAAGCCGGCGCCATTCCCCGGGGGAGATCTGGGGATCCAGCGGGACGGCGGTTCCGCCGGCGAAATAAATGCCGAGATAAGCCACCACCCATTCAGGGCGGTTCTCCGCCAGGATTGCGATGCGTGTGCCCTTCGGCAGCCCCTGTGCAACCAGGGCACGGGCAACTCCCCGGACCTGGCGTTCCAATTCGCCATACGTGATCTGGCGGTATCCTTCCGGCGTCTTGAGACGCACGGCAATCCGGTCCCGCGAACCGCTGACAACCTGCAAAAAGCGCTCATTGTACGTGCTCAACTGGCCTGTGCTAGTCATTCACCCAGCATACGATAAGAGACTCTCGCGGCACAAGGATGCCACGCAGAATAAGGGCAAAAGACCATCATCGCCACCAGGAGGGTAATCCGACAACACAGGGCCGAAGGCCCGCTCCATCCCAGGAGGGTAATCCAACAACACAGGGCCGAAGGCCCGCTCCATCCCAGCCTGGGGCAACGCCCACATCGTTATACACATCTTTTGGAGACAATATCGCGTGATCGCCGGGGGATAGCGCCGAAGGCGCGTTCCATACCAGCCTGGGGCGAAGCCCCAGGAACGGTATATGGCTATACAATTAAGGGCTGAAGGCCCGCTCCATAATCGTTTATAGAGCGGGCTTTCAGCCCTTCCATTCCCTTTGCGTATCGATCGAATCCTGGGGCTTCGCCCCAGGCTGGTATGGAGCGGGCCTTCGGCCCTTTCGATGCTGAAAACGGTCTGATTAGCAGCAGTTGGGATTTGTGTATAACGATGTGGGCAACGCCCCAGGATCCAGGCGAACCTATAAAAATAAAAGGGCTGTAAGCCCGCCCCATAAACGTCTATGGAGCGGGCCTATCCCGCATTTCTCACCAGGTTTCGTAGCGAGGCGGCGCAGACGGGCATGGATGCAAGGCGCGCGACGGGAGGGCTCCGCAGGCGTACTTGACAATACGTCGAGGAGACCGACCGAGCGCAACGCAGCAGACATGCCCGGATCCGCCGCCGCAGTAGAAACCTGGTGAGAAATGCGGGCTATGGCCCTTGTCTATCTAATCATACCGTCTCAACAGGTTAGAGGCCCTTCGGGGGTGATGATTGAAAGTTGCGGGAAATAGAGGCGGAGGTAGCCTCGATCGCGAGCAGCAAGGCATCCGGCTTGATAAAGGGCGTGTGCCCCGATCAGAAAATCAGGGATCAGATGCTGGCGCGGCCCGCCCTCTTGCCGATAGCGCCTGAAAATCTGGCCGGCCGCGAATGCGGTCGAGGACTCAATCGTATCATATTCGATTCCGAGCGCATCGAGCCTCGCGTTCAGGTCTGACAGGGTGTGGAAGAGCGGAGCAATTTCAGCGAACACGATTTCGCACAGGATCAAGCCGGACTCACGACGTGCCGCCACCAGAACCTCGACCCATGCCTTTGCGTCCCTCTCCCCCTTGAAGATGCTCCACAAGACGGAAGAGTCAACCGCGGCGCGCATTCTTGTCCTTTGGAAGCTTTACCTTGCCCCGAGTCTGATCCAGCCATTCCCCGGCGGATTTGGCGGGTGATTCCATGTTTTTGCAACAGCCGATCGTCCCATACATCTCGCTGGGATCAAACACACGGCTGGCCTTGAGACAGGTTGCGTTTTCATCAAACTCCAGGATATGACCGGGTTTCAAATTCAACTTGCGCCGTACTTTTGCGGGAATGGTGATCTGGCCCTTGCTTGTAATGGTGGCTTTCATGGCACCCATGATAGCTCATTCACGCAATGCATTCCAGTAATCACAATAAGTAAGGATTCCATTCCTTGCCGTGAAAGGCATATCAACCCTGATTCTAATCCCAAACCACGGCCTTTGGAGGTACGACCCTGATAGCCTCTGCCGTTCCGACGAGCCGTGGGCGTCGTAATACTCCCAGAACAAGAGCGGAGAATGATCGGGATCGGGATTGGACCTGAATGAGCTCAACCGTCAAAGGCCGTCCCACGGTCGGCATTGCATTGTTGACCGGCACCTGCCTGCGCCATCAGCGTATCTTGGTAAGCTTGCTCCCGACGCGGCCGCTGCCCGCGTCATAAATGATGGTTTTAAGAACCTGCTTGGGCCCCTGATGCGGGACCGGGATGTTGAGGGTGATTCCGGAGGTCATCACCCGCTGATATCTGTCTTCCGGTAATTTCAAATCCACGGTGTTCCAAACATAATCGAAAGTCTTTCCTTTGGCGTCCGCATAGAAAATCGCCGTGTATAGCTTTCCGATGTGGATGCCGCCAGCCGCGCTGAAACCAATCTTGCTGGCGTCGACCTGCACCCTGACCCAGATCATGGGCGGCCCAAGCGGATCGGTGCCTTCCGCCGTTTCGACTCTGAGAGGAATGTCCTCGAGATCGCCGGCATAAGTGGCCGCGGCCGAAATGCGGCTGTAGGCTACGAACACCTCACGGTCATAAGGCAGCAGAGTTTCGCGTGCGTAGTATCCGCGCCGGTAGGAAACCTCGACGCCCGGGCGGTTGACCTTGAGTGTGATGCGACGGTATTTCCCGTCCCATTTCTCATCCTGGGGATAGTATCCCAAAAGGTACTCGACTTGTGTGATTTCGTTGACCACGGTGAGCGCCTTGCCGACGTCCTGGTGGATTGCGGCGCGGCCGCCGGTAAGCTCGGAGACGTTTCTCAGGCTGGATACCGCGAAGGTCCGGCTCCAGCTGAAGCGCGGCTGCAGGCCACCGGTCTGGAAAGTGTCGATGGCGACGCGGGCGTCGTTGGCGATACTGGCAATACTCTCGTCCTGCTCCAATCTCGGCAGAAACAGGCCGTCGGGAGAAAAAAAGAGCAGGCGCTTCTCCCCCTCCATGTGGCGCATATACGCGATGCATGTGAAGATGTTTTGCACATCCTGGCTGGTTGCCGCATACGTCGCGGCGTATTCTTCGAACGGCAAATCAGTGACCGCATCCGCTTCAAGTTTCGTGAACTCATTCCGGCTCGGATTGGACTCCGGGATGAGCTTCTGGTCGGTGACCGTGCGTGCGTCCTTGGCCATCGTGGCCGCGTCCCGCAGCTGTCCGGGCGTCGGCTGCCGCGCATCCGCCGCGGCGTGCCAGGCGAAGATCTTGTCGATCTCGGCCTGGAAAGACGCGGGAATCTCCTTGCTGCCGTATATGGCGGCCAGGCCGCTCATGCGCATTGCCAGCCGGGACTCGATTTTCTCATGGAGGTTTTTGTAGCGCTCGAGGACCTGGGCGATCCGCTCATGATCGGTGCTGAATGCTGTGGCGCGGTTGTAAGCGAACACGGCCACGCGGTCTTGAGGTAGAAGTTCATTGCGAACGAACTTTAGCAAAGCGTCCACGCTCCTGAACGGCGTCTGGAACCGGCCCCGCCCCATTATGATCAGAAAGGTCCTGGCTGACTGCGGCGCGAGCTCGGGGGGCTGGTCTTGCGATGCCGGCGCGGGAAGGACAGGCGCCGGCACCGGTGCCGACGTCGTGCGTCTCTGGACCACGAAATGGCGGATCTGCTGCAAACGACCATTCTCGAAAAGCTGGAAATCTTCCTGCTCGAGGTCGGTCACCGGCCGGCCGCGCCTGTCGGTGACGATCGCATCGACCGGGATCAGCCGGACACGGACGCGATAGGTTCCGGGCGGGCCGGGGCGCTGGTTTTGAGGCCCGGCACCTTGCGGTCCCGAAACGAGGGACGGGCCGGCCAGCAGAAGGGCGGCGGCCGCCCCAATGCAGACTCCAAACGCGAGGCTTAAAACAGGACAATTTCGGAATTCCATCCGGGCCCTCATTTGAGTTGTCTTGTGATCTCATTCGAAAGAGTACGATACTCGCGAAAAGGTTCAATCGGAAGCCACAAAATGGCGAGCAGCCGGAAAACGGAGGGATTTGCCGGCGGGACGCCCAATGCCGCATAGTTTTCGTCCAACCACGAGGTCAGAGCATGACGCCAAAGGGCGTTTGGAGTGCGGCGACTGGTCGTCGCTTTCACGAGTCGAACTGCCGCCGCGCAAGGCGGATTGCCGCCGGGATGTCCACAATACCCATATAGGCCAGCGCGCGTTCTTTCGCAGACGGCAGCAAGCTGCCGGCAGGCGGCCAGTAGTCCGATTACCAAAGCGGCGATCAATCGCCGCACGCCAAACGCGCTTGGCGCGCCGATTGTGTCCTTCGGGAGCAAAAACTAGGCGGCATTAAGCGGAACGCCCGCGCTCCTAACAGTATCCTAGGATCTGGCTTCGTCGCACCAACTGCGGGCGTTCTGGAACATGTGCAGCCATGGCGTGGCCTGCAGGTACTGCTTCCAGGATTCAGGCATCCAGGGCCATTGCCATTTCAGGAAGGATCGCTCAGGATGCGGCATCATCGCCAGGTGCCGTCCGTCGGGCGAACAAAGCGCGGCAATGCCCGCGATGGATCCGTTCGGATTTAACGGATAATCCTCGGTTGGATTCCCGTCATCATCGACAAAGCAGCAGGGGATGAGTTTCTTTTTGGCGGCCTCCTGGAGAATGTCCGGATCGGGGAAATGGAGCCGGCCTTCCCCGTGGGCGATCCAGATCCCGGCGGTCGATCCTTCCATCCCCGTGAACATGATGGCCGGGCTTTCGATGATCTTGACGGTCGCCCAACGCGAGTCGTATCTCCCGGACAGGTTGCGGATGAAGCGCGGCTGCATCCGGTCCGATATTCCCGCCCACGGCACCCAACCGAGCAGCGCCATCAACTGGCAGCCGTTGCACACGCCGAGCGAGAAAGTCTCGGGGCGGCGGTAGAAATCGTCGAACATCAGGCGCACTCGGTCATGGAAGCGGGTGATGCCCGCCCACCCCTTCGCGCTGTCCAGCACGTCGGCGTAGGAGAAACCGCCGACAAACACCAGCCCCCTGAATTCGTCCAGAGTCGCCGCGCCGGCCAACAGGTCCGACATGGTGAGATCCCAGGGCTCGAAGCCCGCCGCAAAGAAAGCGGAAGTCATCTCGCGATCGCCGTTGCTTCCCTCCTCGCGCAGGATCGCCACCTTCGGTTTCTGCTCACGGGTCAGCAGGCCTTCCGGAGTTGGCCCAGGCATGAACTCGAGGTGATACTGCGGCCCGGGACGGTCGTGACGGCGCGCCTGCTCGCGCGCGCAGGCCGGGTTCATCTGCAACGATTCGAGCTGATCGCTGATTTCCTGCCACCAGGAAAGCAGAACGGGTGTGTCGACATCCATGACCGTTTCCGTTCCGCGCTGGATCACCAGTTTCCTCTGAATCCGGGTCTCGCCCAAAGGCCGGAAGGGAACCCGGGCGGCTCTCAGCCTGGACAGGATCCGGTGCTCATGGCGCGGCATATACTCGATGACGAGTCCCAGTTCTTCGGCAAAAAGTTGAGCGACGACATCGTCTTTTGCACCCAGCGTGACCCGGGCGCCGCAGTTGCCGGACATGACCATTTCGGCGATCGTCGTTACCAGGCCGCCGTCGCTGCGGTCGTGGCCGGCAAGGATCAATCCTTCCCCCACAAGGTCCTGGACCGCAGTAAATGCCCGCTTCAGCAATTTGGCATCGTCCACGTCGGGCGCTTTATCGCCCGCCTGGCCGAAAGCCTGGGCGAGCGCCGAGCCGCCCAATCGGGCTTTGCCCGGAGCGAGATCGAGAACCAGGAGGCGGCTTTCGCCGGATCGCTTGATGTCGGGCGTGACCACGCGCGTGATGTCGGGCATCGACGCGTAGGCCGAAACAACCACTTGGCCCGGCGCCTTGACCACTTCGTCGCCGACGCGCGCCGCCATCGAGAGACTGTCCTTGCCGCCGTCGGCCGCGATGCCGAGCGTGATCATCAGATCGCGCAGCGCAGCGGCTGCGTCGTAAAGAGCCGCTCCTTCACCCGGGGTCTTCGCGGCCCACATCCAGTTGACCGAGCATTTGATGTGGGTGAGGTCTGAGATGCGCGCCCAGACCATGTTGGTGAGCGCTTCGGCGACCGCCATGCGCGCGCCGGCGCGCACATCCACGAGACCCTTGACCGGCTGCTCGCCGATCGCGATCGCCGCGCCCGTTACGCCGAAATGACTCTGCGCCGTGACCGCCACGTCGGACACCGGCAATTGAAGCGGCCCGCAGCACTGCTGGCGCGCCACCAGTCCGGTCACGCTGCGGTCGACTTTGTGCACCAGATAGCCTTTGGAACCGACCGACGGCAGACGGAAGATCTTATGGAGCGCCTCCGCCACCGGCAAATCCGCAGGCAGCCGCAGAGGCTCGTTCTTCCTGGGAATGCGCTCCAGTTCAAAGGTCTTTTGCGGGATGCTGGTCAGGATCGGGGCGAGTTCGAGGTCCACGGGGGTGGAATCATCCAGGGCATCATGCACCACGATGCGGCCATCCCCGGTGATTTCGCCCAGCACCTCACAATTCACCTTTTCGCGGACGCAAATGGCACGGAACTCTTCCAGCCGCTCCGGCTGTAGGAGCAGGGCCGTGCGCTCCTGGTATTCGGCGCCCCAGATCTCGAGCACCGACATGGTGCGGTCGCCGAGGACGATGTTGCGGATCTCGATGCGCCCGCCCGCGGGATCGACCAGTTCTGTCAGCACGTTGCACGGGCCGCCCGCGCCCTGGTCGTGAATGCTGACGATCGGGTTGCGCTCGCCCATTTCCACGCAGGCGCGGATCACGCGATTCATCTTCTGTTCCATCTCGGCGTCGCCGCGCTGGACGGCGCTGAAATCGAGCTCTTCCTTGTTCTCCCCCTGGATCATGCTCGACGCGGCACCGCCGCCGATGCCGATCCGATAGGCCGGCCCGCCGATTTCGATCACCAGCATCCCCTTTTCGGGATCCCCTTTTTTCAGATGTCCAGCATCGATCTGGCCCACCCCGCCGGTGAACATGATCGGCTTGACCCACTCGCGCCGGCTGCCGTCCGGCAGGCACAGGCCGAAGGTGCGCGTGAAGCCCTGGATCAGCGGCTCGCCGAACTTGTTGCCATAATCGGAGGCGCCGTTGCTCTCGCCGATCAGGATCTGGATCGGGCTCGCCAGATTGGACGGGTAGGCAAAGCCGGCGTCCTCGCCCGGAATCGGGAAATCAGGCATATTCAGGTTGCCGACGCAATATCCTGCGGTGGCCGCGATCACCAGCGCGCCCCTGCCGGTCGCGTGCACGTCGCGGATGCGGCCGCCGGTGCCGGTTTCCGCGCCGGGGAAGGGTGCGACGCCACTGGGGAAATTGTGGGTCTCCGCCGTGAAGATCAAATCATGCGCGCCCTTGTGCATCACGAAGGCGGAACATTTGCCCGGCGTCTCCGGATGGATTGTGGCAACCTGGTAACCGCGGATGGCGCTCGAATTGTCTTTGAAGGCGATAACGCTGTTGGACGGACGTGCGCGCAACGTGGATTTGATGATTTCCATCAGCGTATCGGGAACCGCCTTGCCGTCAATGATCAGCTTGCCCTTGAAGAACCAGTGGCGCGAGTGCTCGCTGTTGGCCTGCGCCAGCTGAAAGCACTCCACGTTGGTCGGATTGCGTCGGAACCGGTTGGCGAACAGGTCGTGGTAGAAGCCGAGATCCCACTCGTCCATTCCGAGGCCCAATTCGCGGTTGATGGCGCGCAGCGCGTCGGGCCCCTGCTCGAGGAAAGGAATGGTCGTCACCGGCTCGGGAACGATGCCGGTCGCGAAACTCTCGAGCCGGGAAGTGTACAGGCACTCCGTCATGCGGTCGTGGTGCCCGGCGATAAAGCGATCCTTGTCCTCGCCCCCGGGTAGCACCCGGCGCCGGGATTTCTCGATGCGCGATATATTCTGCAGGCCGCAAGCCCGGCAGATCGCCACGGCATTGGTCGAGAAGGCGGTCTCGAAGTTGAGCCGAGGCCCGATCTCGACGATGTCTCGATTGCCGGAGGCAAGGAAAGACCGGGCAGCCAGGTTTTCAGGCTCGAATGTCTCGGCGATCAGCCAGCGCAATGCCCGTTCTGCTTCGGGTTGCAGAGGTCCGGACACCTCGACATAGAAACAATCTTCAAAATTGCCGCCGGCCAGCCGGTAAAAGCGCAGGACGCTCACTTTCCTTCTCCCAGAAACAACTTACTTTACATTCTTTGGAGACAAATTTCGAGGATTACGAAGGGTTGGAGTCACTCCAGGAAAAAAACGCCACGGGTTCCACAGATTCCACGGATTTGTGAATAATTCATTTGGGGCAAACCACCGCCAGAGGCGGGCAGACTCTAAGGGGCTCTGCCGTTCCGGCGAGGAATCATGCACATTAAGCCGGCTAGACGGAAAAGTAGGTCCCAGCGGCCCGACGGGACCTGCGGCTTTTGGAAACTCGGGGACGTCCCCGAGTTTTGGAACCGCTTAACGACAAAAATCGCTGCTCAAAGTCGCGATTGAGGATCTTGCAGAGGCCTGTTTTTATTTTATCTATATGCGGATTTTGGCTTTCCGTCGGTGCGTCCCCGAATGCGAATGAACTTATGGTCACACTCCGATCACCCGGAAGGCCAGCGCATACGCGGCGGTTGCCTGCTGAATGTCATGGGTCGCAAAGACAAGAGGGGCGTTCAGCTTTTCCCGCAGCATGAGCGCGCTGGTGAGATGGACGGCGTCCAGGGTTTTGACAGCCGTCGGCATCGGTAGGGCCGCGCGGCGCAAAATCCCCCGAGTCAGTGTCACCGTGCCGATGCATGTTTCGATACGGCCCAATTCGCGGTGGGCTTCCATTACGCCAATGTCGTCGAGCGCCGACTCGAGACGCAGCCGGTCGATCACGCGGCGGGCTTCCAGACCAAGTATCTCGCTTGAATAAGCCGATTCCCAATCCGCCCAGTTGAGCGGATTCTTCTGCCCCAGCAGCGGCCGGAGGATGACGCTGGTATCGAGGTAAACGATCATAAATCCCCGCGCGTCTCCTTGAGGATCTTCCCCGCATCGACCTTTTTGCGCAGGCGGACGGGCCGGATCTTTCCGAGTTTGCCGATCGGCTGGGCGGCCTCGCAGACCCTGAAATCCCGATCTTCGTCCGCGTAAGGAACCAGGCGCGCGATCGGGGTTTGCCGCTCACACACGACCACGGTATCGCCCTGTTTGACTTCCGCCAGATAGGAGCTCAGCCGCGATTTCAGCTCGGACACATTGGCATTCTTCATGACCACATAATGACCAGAAATGGTCAGATTGTCAAGAATAAGGCATGCCTGCACGGAACGTGAATCGAATTCTCGGAGCATATCATGCATGCCCGTCTTCTGAAGCAGATGCGAGAGCTCATCCTAGGCGATGGGAGGTCCCATCGCCTTCGACCACTTCCTTGTTGATCGCGGATTGAAGCTGGCGTTCGGCCGGGTTGCTCCCCTGATTGGCAAGCAGCAGCGTCGAACCAAACAGAACGGCCAAAAGTAGTTTCTTCATCGGTCACCTCCGCGATTGATCTTACACAAGCCACATCCGGCGCGGGTGCAGGCCAAATCAGGACTTGATCAGATTTTGGCTCCTACCCGCCAAACCGATATCCCATGCCGCGGACGCTGATGAGGTAGACCGGTTTCTCGGGATCCGGTTCGATCTTACGCCGCAGGTTCATGATGTGGTTGTTGATCACCTTGTCGGTCGGGCGGCAGTCCGGCCGCCACACTTCGTCGAGCACACGCTCGCGCGAGAGGACGCGCCCACGCCGGCGCACAAAAACGGCCAGCAGCTTGAATTCCAGCGGCGTGACCTCTATGGCCGCGCCGGCACGGCGTACCTCTGCGCGGCTGAAGTCGACTTCGACATCTTCGAAGCGATAGACATCCGGCGCTTCGCCCGCGGCGCGACGCAGCATCGCCTTCAGCCGCGCCCGGAGTTCGAGCGGGCTGAACGGCCTGGTGATGTAGTCGTCGGCGCCGAGCTCGAGCCCGATAACCTTCTCCGTCTCCTGCGCCTTGGCCGTCAGAATGATAATCGGCGTGCGCACGCCCGCGTGCCGGAGCTCCCGGCAGGCGGATAGCCCGTCCTTGCGCGGAAGCATCAGGTCGAGCAGGATGAGATCGAATGCCCCCTCCCGCGCGCGCATCTCCGCGGTCACGCCGTCCCCGGTCACTTCCACGGTATGACCCTCAAGCTTCAGGTCGTTCTTCAATCCCAGCGCAATCGACGGCTCATCCTCAACTATCAGTATCTTGGCCATAATCTTGAATTCATTGAACCACTAACATTTCATTTCTTTGAATTCTGCAAAGATTTTCATGCTGCAACCTTTCCAAGTGTAGCAAGAGAAAGATCTTGCGCCTGAAGAATAGCCGTGACGATCTGACGCCCTCTGGATGTTACTTGGCGACTAATTGCCGATTCCGAGTTCCCGGTTCGGTTATTCATGCTACGGGATGATTTCGCCGTTCCAGAGCCTGCGCAGAAAATCGGCCACCGGCAGCACGCGAATTCCATCCGAGTTTGCCTCGCGCGGGCAGAAGCAGACGCCATAGCAGGAGACCCGGTCGCGACCCAGTTCATTGCGCAGCCGGTTCATGCCGCGGAAGAAACGATTGTCCCAGCGCTTGACGGCTTTCACTTCCATCGCCGTGAAGCCCGCGGCCGTTTCGCAGAAGAAATCCACCTCCACGCCGTCGTAGCTGCGCCAGAAATACAGGGGGTAGCGCCGCCCGGTGTAGGCAAGGTAGGCACAAATCTCGTTGTGGACGAAGGTTTCCATGAGCGGGCCTTGTTCCTCCGGCGAGGGAGGATATGGCAGCCTGCCCGACAGCGCCCGTGCCACTCCCGCATCGAACAGGTAAAATTTCGGGTGGGCGATCTGCTTGGTGGACCGCTTCAGCTTCCAGGGCTGAAGCCACCTGCCGAGCAGCGTGTCGACAAGAACTTCAAAGTAGTTTTGCACCGTCTGCCGGCTCACAGCTGCATCGCGGGAGATGTCGGACACGTTGGTAACCTGGGCATTCTGCCGCGCGGCGACCTCCAGGAAACGTGCGAAATGCCCGATGTTCCGGGTCAATGCCTCGGCCTTGATCTCCTCCTGCAGATAGGTCTGGGCATAGCTCGTCAGGTACGATCTCGGATCGGCACCGGTCAACACCATCGGCAGAGTGCCATGAACCAATGCCTCGGCGACATTCAGGTTGAAATCGGTCTCCGCTGACACTAGCGGAAAGAGATGCTCCACCAGGGCGCGCCCTGCCAAAAGATTCGTGCCGCCTCTGCGCAGCTTCCTGGCGCTGGAACCGGAAAGGATAAAGCGGAGATGTTTTGTCTCGAGCAGCCTATGTACCTCGTTCAGCAACTCGGGAACCTTCTGCACCTCGTCCACCACCACCCAGCTTCCCGGCGGCAGCGCGTGGACCTCCTGGTAAAACAAATTTGGATCGCGGCTCAACCGCAGCGCCTCGGCGGTATCGAGCAGATCGTACATGACCGCCGACTGGAAGTGCCGGCGTATCCACGTCGACTTCCCCGTGCCACGGGGTCCAAATAGGAACATCGACTGTTCGGGTATTGTCAGAAATCTTGTAAACATAGTTGGCATAATAGCCGCTATTATGCCAACATGCAATACATTTATCGGTCGCATCGATTTGGATCTGGCAGACCAGCCTCGCTGTCGTGGATAGGCTTAAGCCTGTCCATGACGCAAGAGGCGGGCGATCAGGGCGAGGAGGATCAGGACGGCAGCTCCCAGAGCCGACCAGAACAGAACAGTCTGAAATGGTTTGCCTTCCGAGACAGCCTTATCGGCTGAATCCTCCGGGGCAAAGGAGATCTCTTCGGCTGGGGCGCCGGTCAGACGGGGCGTCAGCAGGGCGAGATCGTAGCGCGGAGGCGCTAACTTGTCGTTGCCGTAACAAAGCTTCAGGTCCGAATTGCTTTCGCGGAAGAAGCGGAGCCGGTAGCCGGGGAGCAGAAGCCTGGGTGCGTCGATCTTCAATGGGCTGTTGTCCCCCTCATCGACGATCAGCAGGACTTCCGCCGTTTTCAATGAAGGCAGCTTCAAGACGAGAGGAGGCGCCGGAATGTCCGGATCGGCATGGCTCCAGCCGGCGGCGGCGATTTCGGACTCATGGGATTCCGGGCGCATGTCTGACGGCTCTTTTTCGGTTACCAGGCGGAGATTGCGCTGGAAAATCCGCGCCGGGGTCTTCAGCACCAGCCGGGCCGGCGGCAGATTCGGATAGGGAAGCATCAGGCGGTAGCAACTGCGGGTTCCCGAGGCCGGGACGCCGCGGTTGTCTCCGGCAGCAGGCGCGCCGGTTTTTGCGAGTGTGGGCAGATCCACCGCGAACGGCTCATCGCGCTTTTCCAGCAGGTAGGGAATCTGGCGCCCGTCCGGCGCGACGATGCGCAGGTCCGACATGTCCGAGTGGGCCAGAACAGCCGCATCCAGCAGCAATGCGTTCAGCCCGCTTCCGCCGGCAGGGATCGGCCGCACAGTGCGGAAAGAACCGACGTCGATAGCCGCACCCGAAGAAACTGCCATGCCTGCATCCGCTTCCGCGCGCAGCTCCGATGTTTTGAGTTCTCCCCAGTGCGCCTGAACCGTGGGCTGTTTTGCCGCCGAGTCGCGCATGGCTTCCAGGTCGTACTGGGGGGCTGCCAGTTCTGGGTTGCCATAATGCGCAGTCAGGGATTCCGTCCCCGGGCTTTCGAAATAGATCCACGGCAGGTATGCAAAAACCGCCGAGATGCCCTTAAGATCGAGAGGGGGATTGTCTCCGTCCTGGATGGTCAGCTCGAGCGTTGCTTCCTCGGGAGCCGCGATCGGGATGCGGAGGACGGCCGTGGAGGATCCGGCCTTCACAGTGTGCCACAGGGTCGCCAGTCCGAGCATTTGCGGCGCGATTTGGTCATTGGCCAGCCTGCCTTCCGAGATGCGCGCCTGACGCAGCACATTGCCGCCGGCGCAGGCGAGCTCAATCGCGGTCACCGGCAGATGCGCGCCGGGCAGGCGGACGCGGTACCGGCTTACGCCCGGCTCACCGCGCCTGCGCTCGTATTGCAGATCGACCCGCAGCGCCGGGGGGAGGGCCCCCGCGGTGACCAGGCGCGCGGAGCAGGCCGCAGGTTGAGAGACGCGGGCGCTTGTCGCGTCGTCCCAGGTGACGCGCAAATAGCGGTAGGTGCCGGATTCGAACTCCAGTTCGAGCCGGCTGAGCTTTTCGGCCGGCATGTCAAAAAGCGTCCCATCCTCCGCCAGCACGGTCCAGCGGCTCCGGTCGCCGCTCCCCTCGAGACGCAATCGCTTCATGAACGGCGCCGGAATGCCCGTGGCGCGCAGGCAATCGATCGCGAGCGGCCGGCCGAAATCCAATTCGAAACCGCTGCTCTTCTTTGTGGGGGCTACTGCGAGGAGGCGCGCCTCCGCCCAGCGCGGAGCGATCCTCGGAGGTGCAATCAGGAGATAAGGGACCTCGCGATTCCGCGCATCATAGATCCTGAGGTCGCTCAATCCGTTTCTGGCGACGATCAGCGGTTGCCGAGCGGGATCCGAAACATCACGCGACAAGTCGCGGAAGGAATTTCCGCCGGCAAGCAGTGGGACATCGATATCGAGGCGGTTCGGCCCGGCGCCTCCGGGAACGATGATCCGCTCAAAGGGAAAGCCGGACCTGTTTGGCTGCGCAAAGCCGGAGAGCGCGGCCAGGATAGCAGCGAAAAGACAGATCGCCGGTTTCAGATTCGGCGAAAACCATTGGCCGGTCATACAATCACACTCCTGAATGTTGTTATGACTCCATTTCCGGCGGAAACCGTCCGTTCAATGCTGAACAGTCTTTGCTTCGAGCGCACAGAATCAGCGCCCGAGCCTGCTCCTTATACGCATTTGCATCGTAGTAAACAACACTAAGCAAGCGGCTGACCCGTTCTGGAGTGCGGCGACTGGTCGCCGCTTGCTCAGCCTCGATCAACCGCCAAACTGGGCGGCTTGCCGCCCTGCGGCACGGTCCGCGGAGCACCATCGACGGCAGCAAGGGTGTTGCGGCCAATCCCGGCGGCAAGCCGCCGGTATGCGGCAGTATCGGGCTCCACAAAGCGGCGACCAGTCGCCGCACTCCAGAGGCGCCTTCGGCGCCATGCTTGTTCCTTCAAAATTTGCAGTACCAGAAAAACTATTCGGCATTGGGCGGTCCGTCCGCTCTGATTTCAGGCCGGATGGCCAGTACAAATTTCTGCAGGGCGAGCGCCACCAGAGCCAGGCAGACCGCGAGCCCGACAAAGGATATCACGCGGTAGAGGCCGCCAAGCCTGCCGAGGTCATGGAGGAAGCATTTCAGAATGGTGACCACCAGCAAGCCAAGCGCCGCGATCCGGGCAGGCCGCGCGGCGATCGCGATTCCAACCGCGAGCAGGATTACCGCAAATACCGCCCAGCCGAGCGTATAAGTCATATCCTGCGCCAGCGTGGCCGAGAAGTGGAACGCGATCCTCTCGCCGGTCGAGAAGAAGTCGGCGATTTCGATGTTGAGCAGCAGGAAAATGAGAATCGCGCCGGCGGCGGACAGCAGCGCCGGCACGCGCAAAAATCCGCCTCGTTCTCCCGCTCTCTTCATGTTGCGGGACAACCACACCGCCGACAGAATCAGCGCGGCGGCGGAAACGAGATAAGTGTACAGATACCAGTTCCAGATGGGGTAAGCGCCGCGCGGCCGGTAAAAAAGGACCTCGGGATTCAGCGCCAGCCTGACGAATACGGCCGCCTGCAAACCCGATGCCGCAACCAGGAGGCCGCGGTGCGGCACTCTGCCGTAAAGCCATGCCAGAGCAGCGCCCTCGAGCGCCCAGCCGATCGTGATCCATTCCTTCTCGAGTTGCAGCGGGATGGCTATGGTTATGAACACGAGGGCTGTGCCGGCCACCAGGGCCAGACGTCCGAGCGAGCGCGAACCCGGGGATTCGATCCGCAAAAGCCTCATCAGCAGCACCACCATCACGATGGACTGGCTTACCGGAAGAATCCCAATGGCATGGCCCCACCCGGCCCGGATGATCGCATCGTATGCCTGGAAAAAGAAAGGCACATTCGCCAGCACCGCGGCCAGATAGGGTGTGAACGATCCGGCCGCGCGCTTGCCCAGCAGCAACGGGTAAAGGACAAAAACGAGATAAATGCAGCCGGCGAAGGCCAGTTGGGAAAGCCAAAGATCGGCTCCGGCAAAGCGCTCGATCCAGAGCGACACCGCGATCGCCGATGGAACCAGCGCCACGCAGGCAAGATAGTGGGTGCCGCGATGCCGTGCGAGGGCGAGGAGAGCGATGAGGAAAACGAGGTGGGCCCCGATCAGGAAGGATACTGGCGGTACGCCGGATTGCTGCGCGGCCACGATGGTCACAATCTGAGCAAGGATAATGGTGAGCGCGGCCGCATGCGCGAAGGGTCCGGTGTCCAGGCCGAGCCGCTTGGCGAGGTGCAGCCAGATGAATGCCATCCCTGCGAGGATTCCGGCAGAGATCGTCGCGACCAGCGGCCACGGGGCCGCACCGGAAAAGGTGACCCAGACGATCAGGATCAGGGAGGAAAGCGACAGCGCCGCAATCCAGAGGGCGTGGCGGCGGATATGCAAAACTGCGAAACCGATCCCCAGATTCAACAACAGCAGGGTGCCGAGAAGCGGCCAGGGGGGAACGGCAAGCGAAGCCCGTGATGCCACCGCGATCAGGAACAGGTGGCCGGTAAGGCCAAGGAACAGGCTGTGGTCCGCCGCCGGCCGGTCCGCCGCCGGTGTTCGCTTCTGCAGCCAGATGATGCCCGAGATCGCCAGGAGGGCGAATCCGGCAATGACCAGGAGCGCCGGAATCAGGATCGGTTCGAGCGTGGCGTTCGCCCAGAAATAGGCCAGCACTGCCCAGGAAAGAACGATACCCGCAATGGTGGTGTACGGGAACTTGGATCCGGCCCCTTCGAGCATCAGCCCCAGGTTGACAATGAGCAGCAGCAGGGCCAGACCCCAGACAGCCACGCCGCCATGGGCGACAAAAAGCAGCAGCGCGAGGCTGGCCAGGACCAGGATGCCGGCCGCACGTTCGGGCTGCAGCGGCCGGCCCAGCCGGCGCGCGGCCAGGGGAACTCCGATGTAGAAGATGCCAAAAACCGCATACAGAGCCAGTCCGGAGAGCAGCGTTTCAGGGGTCAGGTAGAGGGACGACCAGACTGCTTCGGCTGCCAGCGCGAAAAAGGCGGCGATCAGATACACCGCGCCCCGTTCTTGAGAGATCGCAAACCATGCAGCCGCCGCCAGGAGCAGAAACAGCACCGTAAACAGAAGCCCCGGATGAGCGCAGGCCGGCTCGTGCGCCGCGAGGGCGGCGAACGAGGAGAGGAGCAGCGGCGCCGCAAACACCGCGTGCGCGCCCGCTCCGGACAACTTGCGGCCGAAGCTGCGCGCGATGCGCGGGGCCGCGAGATAAAACACAAAAAAGAGGGTGAGGAAGGCCAGAATCGCCGGCCAGGCGCCGCTGTCATAGGAGTTTGCAAACCAGATCGTGAACGCCAGAACGGTGGAAAGCGCGCCGGCAATGTGGAGCAGCTCGTCGCCGCGCGCGACGGCGATGGCGAAAAAGCCCGCGGCCATCAGAAATACGAAGCCGAACAGCAGCGCATATTGAGGGCCGTACCCGCGGACGCCGGCCAGATAGAAAGCAAACAGCACCGGAAGCAGGGCGCTGACTTCGGCGCTCCTGCCGAAGAGGGAGGCCCAACCGCGCGGGGCTTGCTCTTTGCCGTGCAGGCCCGAGGCAGCAAAAGTCAGGATAGGGAAGACGAGAAAAATTCCTATCGCGAGCGAGAGTTGCCCCGCGGTCAGGAATTTGAAGACCCAGCCCCACTGATAAAAAGTCGTGAACCCGAGCGTCAGAGTGGTCAGCAAAGGCCATCTTTTCTTCGCGGCGACCCAGGCGAGACCTGCGTTCAGGAGCAGAAGGTAACCGAAGAGCGAAATCGGCCGGTTCTCGCCGGTCGAGAGCAGGATCGGCGTCGCAAAGCCCCCTACCAGGCCGAGCAGGGCGATGAACATCGAGTCGCGCCGGATGGAGAGCAGAACGGCCAGCACCGTCACCAGTACCAGGAGGGCGAACGATACATACCCGGGCAGTAGATGCCAGAGGGAGCCGGCGGCGAAGAAGGTCGAGAAAAGAATGGCGATGGCGGCCGCATCCATGGCGTTGGCAGTGATGCGGTATTTCCGGGCGGCCTGGAGCTCGCACAGGATCAGCAGCACCAGTCCTGTGATGGTGCCGATGGCCATGCGCACCGGCGGCCCCAGCCAGCCGCGGTCGATCGAATAGCTCAGGAAAAAAATGGCGGCAATCGCCAGGGCGATGCCGGCAACCCAGGAGAAGAGTTTTACACCGACCAGTCCTTCCCAGTCGAATTGAGGAAGCTTCCAGCCCGGCGCGGGAGGCCGAGGTCTGGATGGGGTAGGTTTGGGAGCTTCCGCTGCGGGCCGGACGGCCGGTATGGGGACGGGCGGCTCCGGAACGGCCGGCCCCGGCGCGGAGACCGGCGGCGGCGCGGGCGCGGCTTCCGGCGGAGCGGCGGCCGGCTGATGCGCAGGCTCCGGCACCGGCTCGGGAACGGACGGCATGGCGGGCGTCGGCCGGAAACGTGCCTGGAGTTCGAGGACTTCCCTTTTGATCTCGGCCAATTCACGGTTCAAGCGCGCAACGACCTCTCCCAGGGACCGGATCGTGTTTCCCTGCGCCCGCACCAAAATCTTGTTTTGAATCGTCCGCGCCACCAGCCAGATCAGGAGGAGCACGAGCAAATAAATCAGAAATTCCGTCATGGTGGAGCCCCCGTCATGGAGAGTTCACATCTGCACTTCCGATCATCATGAATCCACTGCAGGTCAGAATCCGGCGGCTTGCCACCCTTTCCACAAGCCTCGGGCGAGCGTGGCTGGGATCCATCCGGATGGCAGCATTCCGGGCGGCAAGCTGCCTGGTGCGGCCGCAGGTGGTTTTTAAAAGCGGCGACCAGTCGCCGCACTGATGGAGCCGGTGCTGAAGGCCTGTTCGTGCATGAGCTCCTGCATGGCGATGGCAGCGGCTTCGAGTTCCTTCAGCTTCTTCTGGTCGGCGGCCGCCTTGGCTTCGGCATATTCGGACTGCAGCCCTTGCGGCCTCGGCTGCCCGGAGGGGGAGTTGTAGTAAGCGAGGGCGACGGCGCGGGAATCGTAAACGCCGATCCGCACGCGCCCGGGGCTTTGCGCCTGGGCGCAACAGGAAGAGAGGAACAGAAAAACGCCCAGGGATACGAGTGTTCGGATACGGATAAACGGATGCATTGGACTTACCTCCAAGAACGGGAAAGTGATGCGTTAAGGCAAGGATGCGGGCACCGGCTGCGATGCCGGCCCGCCCGTTCTGAATAAACATCAAAAACTGAATGTAATTCATTTTGATGCCAAAAAATTTTACTGCTTGGTCTTGGCGGCAAAAATGGCCGCCAGAATGAGCTCCTTGGCGCGCGCCATGATGCGGGCTCCGGCCGGGTCGCGGGCAAAATGAAAGATCACGCCCGAGAGCATGCTCCAGACGGCGTCAACGGTTTCGGCGCGGTGGCGCGCGTCCCGGAAGCCAGCATCTTCCAGGATCTTGGCGGCGATCCCCTTGCACAGGCCCTCCTGCACGCGCACACGCGCGATCGCCTCCTCCGGGAATGTGCCTTCCCAGCCGCCGTTGCGCTCCCTCTGGATCAGGAAAAAGATGATGTCGTAATATTCCGGATACTCGCCGGCGTAGCCGAAGAAGACATCCAGCAGGCACTCGGCCTTTTCCGACGCGGGAGCGGGACGCTGGGCTTCCTGTGCCAGCCGCTGGCGCAGGATGTCGTATCCCTGGAGCAGCAACTCCACATAGAGCGCCTCTTTGCTGGGAAAATAGAGGTAAATCGTTCCCGGAGCCAGTTCCGCAGCACGGGCAATCTGCGGGATCGAAGTGCCGGCGTACCCCTGGTGCCAGAACTGCCGCTGGGCTGCCTCCAGGATGTCCCGCCGCCGCTGATCCGCCTCGCGCTGGCGCCGCTCTCTCGTCCCCATGGAATGCCTTTCAGATAATGAACGACATTCATTATATAAGTTGGCGGCTCAGATTGTCAAGCGATTTTCTTTCTGATCCGGAAAAATCACCCCAGAGACGCAGAGACCACAGTGCAGCCTGGCGGCGGCAACCAAAGCTGGATGCAGCGCACAGAGCCGCGAGCGTAAGCGAGCGGATATCTGACAGTTAGGGCCTGTCACAGAATAACAGGCCCACTTTGCTGCGGCCCCCAGGCCCGCTGGCAAGACGCGAGCGACGAGCATACCCGCTGCGGTATGTAAGGAG
>Ga0315277_10003263_pt1 | contig 22057 bp, 19 predicted proteins | sample YL17G05_15_MG_FD_203695 | JGI IMG/M metagenome (GOLD analysis project Ga0315277, IMG submission 203695) | Sediment microbial communities from Yellowstone Lake, YNP, Wyoming, USA - YL17G05_15 | ecosystem: Environmental > Aquatic > Freshwater > Lake > Sediment | place: USA: Wyoming | collected...
GAATTCACGGATGAGGGCCATGTCGCGGAATAGGCGCAGGCAGCTTTCCGGGGTGACATCGGGGTTCGTATCGAGTTCCTGACGCAACGTCTTGTTGTACGCGTTGACCGGTATGGTTCCGAGCTTAAGCGTCCCGGATTGCCGCGCTTCCTCCGGGACTACCATGAGCGCCTTGGCCATGAGCTGACACCTTCTACTTCATGCGGCTGCACGCGCCGCCACTGCCTTTGCCTTTTCCCAGGGGACGCCCGGGCATGATGAGTAAGATGGCCGATACTCTAACAAATTTGGGGCGCCACACGCATTTTTTGCGGCGATCTTTGCAGGAAGCGAGTGCATTGGTTCATGCCGTTGCCGTCTCATGTTGGGCACGGTCAATAATTACGGAAAACGTTGAGCCTTACGGTCCCATTCGGAGATGGGACCCACGTGGGTCCAAAATCTGTTCGGACGTGTGCGTTCAGACCCAGAAAGCCAGCCGAGATAAGTTGCCCTAACTTTGACTCACTACACTGGGAGGAAAGTTGCTGGACAGGATAACGGGATAGGACGGGATACGACCTTGGTATTCTCAGAATGCTGCACATCTCGTCAAAGGTTCTCAAGAAGCGTTCCGCCACCAAGGCGCTCCCGGATTCGTTGGTGCAATTCCTGCTCCGATATTCTCTCCACCCCCACCCCAACGTTGCGGGCTGCCGTGCCCCGTCTCGTACCCTCAAACATCGCCCACTATTATGCCCAGCGTGTTGCAGTCGCAACGGCCGTGCCAAGGGACACGGATTTGGAAAACGAGGGATGTTTGATTGACGGATTGGCGCGGAATGCTCAGTAATCGTTGATTCTTGCGTTCTGCACGGGCCGGAAATCGCCAATTAAGTATTTTGTCCCCGAAATTGAAGGGACTTGTCAATGGCATTGCTCAGCCAGGCAACAAGTGATACTATGGCCTGTAACTCGGCCGCCCGCGCTCGTGGGTGGTTGATGTGGGATATCTCGCCGGGTAGGCCACTGGGTGATTAAGGAAAGCGGAGGCCATCTGTGTCGAGCCCTGAGGTCAACACAGCCCAATGGTCGCCGTGGAAAATGGCGGCGACAGGGTTGTGTGTGATGGCCTTGTTCGGGGCCTTTTTGAGTTGGCCGCTGGTTCGATTCACTGAAGAAGAGATTTACATCACGGCATGTCCTGAATACGTCGAAGTCACGGGATATTACATCTACCAAAACCCGTTTCCTTTCCCTGTGGTGCAGGGTTTCTCGATTCCGTTTCCTGTGGACCGAGACCATCCCGAGCCTCTCGCCGTGCACGTAGTCCGCACGGACAAGGGCGAGCGGGCCATCCCCGTTGTTGAGTTGTTCGGAACCTGCCGTTTTGATCTGCGCTTCGCCGCCAACGAAACCATCCCCCTCCGCGTGCGGTACTGCCAATATGCGCCTACACGAGAGGCACGCTACATTCTCACGACCACGCAACCGTGGGGTCGACCCATGTCCAAAGCCAAGTACCGGCTCTACCCCAAAAAGGTGACTATCACTGATTCCAACTACCCCCTTGATCCGCGAGAAGGCGGCGCGCTAGGCTTCGAACGTCGAGACTTCATGCCGGAAGCAGATTGGGCATTTGCCTGGGAGGTCCCCTGAAATGAACGGAAAGCATGTCATCGCCAGTATCGCTTTCGTAAGCCTGATATTATCCGCAGGTCCTGCGGCGGCCAATGAAGCGCCGTCGCCGCCCATGTTCTTGGCAGAGGTGCTCCTGCTGCCGGTTATGATGTTGTTGACGTTCCTTGGCGGTGGCTATCTCGTGCTGCGTGCCAAGGGGTATAAGCGGCTGCGCCTCTTGTGGATACCAGCCGTCTTGGCCGTTATGGTCTCGGTAGGTTTTGAACTCATAAGCTTGTTCGTGGCCTTCGCTTTCGGGATGATAGCTCTGGCCCGGGCCGGGACCATGGTGGTCTGGGTCATGCAAGCCGCCATAGGCGAACGCCCCGCGTATCTGGCTTCAGTCCGGCCCCTGCGCATGTTTGCGGCAAGCGCGGCGCTCCTCCTTGCGACGGTGCTCCTATGGGGACTGTTCGTGGCTTCTTGGGGTTGGTCGGGTTGGTCGACTGACCTGCAAAGCGATCTTGCGGAGGAGCATGTACGGGATTTTGTCGCCTATCAATTGGCCTATGCCGAAGAGCACAAGGGGGAAGCCGGTAAACCGCGGTTTGCCAAGCTGGGAGTCGGGCAGGACTTCAACGGGCACCCTAGGTCCACGCCCACAGAGGTCGAATATGCGGAAGACGGCCGGGGCTTTACGATTCACGTCTTAGTCTCGAAAAGCGTGCCGTTCTGGCCTTACAACTATATTTTCAGGCAGCGAGCCTATCGGGCCGATGAATCCGGCCAAATCCGAATGATCCGGGTATCGAGTTCGAAACAGCGTTGCCCGCCGGACGGTCCGGTCGTCTGGAAAGTCACACAGGAGGAGATTGCCCATGCCCGTTCATCAATGGAATCAAGAGCAAACGAGCCACCTTATCCTTTCAATCTCATAGACTCGACAGTCGAACCGGCTCCGCAGCCTTAGGGCAGTGTGCGGAGTGAGATGCGGACATTCTCCGGTGTTGAGTGGGAATACGGGAACTCCGGGGATAGTATACTTAATTCGTGATTCTCCCCCATCCGGCACGGTGCAACCCGCGATTACTAACTATTCCATGCGCATTTGCCAATCAAACACCCGAGTCCCGTCCACCGTGTCCACCCCGACCCTGTGCAACGCGCCGGGCTTATATATAGAGGGGCTTTGGGCAGCGCGGGCCTTATGCCCCTCTTGGCGCGTAAGAGTTTTTCGGAAAGGGGTCCGGGGGACAACCCTTTTTTCAAAAAGGGTTTCCCCCGAAAAGACAACCGCATGGAAATTGACGCGAAATTGACAGTTGGATTCAGGACAGCGCGACGACTTCGACCTGGCTGCGCTTGACTTTCGCCTCCTCGACGAGTCGCTCGACGTGCGCGGCTACCTTATCCTCGATCCAGTCCGCCCCGCACTGGGAGCAAACAGAGGCGGGCACATTCCGTACTACTACGACGCCGAAGCCGAGGTCCGCCGTAAACGTCGTTGTGCCGGGCCGCTTGGTTCCCTTGCAGAGGGGACAGACACGCGTGTTTTTCCGCCTCATGTTCTCCTCCTTATCCGGAAGTCCGGCTCAAAGTGCTCCGAGGTCGGCTCATAGGCCGTGGTAACGTACGCCGTTGCAGCCTCGTCGTCATAGGCCGCCACGACGTGCAGTGGCCGCTTTCCACGCCAGCCGAGTAACAGCACGGCAGGCAGTGGATATGCATCAGGATAGTCCTCAACCCGTTCGCCACGCAACAATGTCGCCTTGACCTCGGCCTGAGCTATGCCGCGTTCGGCCATACGCTCCAATGCGTGGCGCTGCCACTCGATTCTTCCGACCTTCACAACAGAACGCAACGCAAGAATGTCAACGCGGCGTTCCATCACGTCTCCTCGAGCAAGCATTTGATCTCGGCAAGCTCGTCAACAGGTTGCCTCTGCCAGACAATGCTGCGTGCCCTGCGTGCATGTTCCACAACAATTTGAGTGTATCAGAAGGCTGGAGAGCACGCCAAGTCTCTTCTTGTCGTCACAACAGGTGAACTCGAGTACACGCGCGTATTCCCGCGGCATTTTCCACATGAGTGCCAGCCAAACGCTCCTCGTTCCCCGAGTCCCGTCCACCGTGTCCACCCCGACCTACTGCAACGCGCCGGGCTTAGATATAGAGGGGCTTTGGGCAGGCAGCGCGGGCCTATGCCCCCTGGGCGCCCAAGAGTTTTTCGGAAAGGGGTCCGGGGGACAACCCTTTTCTCAAAACGGGTTTCCCCCGGCAAACCAATTTCATGGAACAACGCAGAACCAAACACTTCAACACGCCCTGCGCGGCGTCGTGGGACGATGCATGGATCGCGCGCGTCGAGGAGTGTGAGTCGCAGTGCGGGCGTCTCAGTTAACTTGTGCAGGTCGCTCTCTCGCCCGTTTTCTTGGCGGCAAAGGGTAAAAGTGCAACTATTCTCTGCCAGAAGGTATAAGTACGCGGGTTGTTCTGGTTGGACCAGGAGAGGTAGCCATGCCTGTTACGACGCGCGTCATCATCCTTGTGGCCATGGTGTTGCTCACGGTGGTCTCGATGTGGACCACGTACGTCAGCCTGCACGATTCGATCCTGCCGGAGCCCGAGGTGGGAATCCCTCTGGCGGCGGGCAAGGTATGGGACTGTTCCGTATTCGCGCTGGCCCTGTCCGTCGCGATCGGCTTGATGCTGTTCGCGCTCAAGTGGGCCATCATCGACGAACACAAACGCCTCAATATCCTGGGCCTCATTGGACTGACCGTCATTGCCTTCATTTCGATTTCGTTCAACATGGACGTGTTGTACCGCACGGCGGACCGGAGCTTCTTCATTCGCTACTCGAATGGCCGCATGCGGAACGTGTATGAGCGATACCTGGCCGACTCGCAACAGGCGCTCACGGAAAAACGGGACAAGATTCGCAAAGACGTTGCCATGCAGGAAGGGGAGCTCCAGGCCGAGATCAAGGGGTTGCGGGAGGCCCCGGCAGGCTATGGGCCACGGGCGCGGAAAGAAGACTATCATCTTACCGTAATGGAAAAGACATCGTTGGTGGACCTGGAATCTGTTGATGAGGCGCTACAGACCGTCGAAGGCGCGGACTCGCTGCTGCAATCCACTACCCCCCAGACCATCGAGGAGGTGCAGAAACTGCAGGACGATTTGCGGGTCGTCGTGAAGGACGTGGGCGCGCGGGCGGGAATCCCCCTGCCGGAACCGGTGAAGCTGGAGAGCCCGTTCTTTGCCGTGTTCCAGAACCTGTTCGACCTCAACAAGATAGGGATGAAAGAGATTTTCTTCCTCCTGATAGCGATATTCTTGGACTTGGGGGACATCGTCGGGTACAGCCTGGTCCCGAATAAACCGAGGAAACCGGCAGTGAATCGTCCGACTCTAGTGGCCATGCCGAACCTGCCGGGCCCTGAATTTGTGTTGTCGCCCGCGCTGGCCTCCACCGGTGAGGAAGGTCCCGATACGCCGCTCCTGGAAGCGCCTGCCGCGGATGCGGAAGCGGAGAGCCCACACCCGAAACGGCGCAGGGGAAGCGCGCTGCGGTCGCTGCGCTTTTACAGGAAATAGGCGGTCTGCCTGTCAGTCAATGGGGGGCGTCGGTGAGGCCGAACGTCATAATGGCTTCCGCTGCGATTATGTCGTCCACTTTCGCCACGGCTCTCACTTTGCAGGCATTGTGCCGGAGGTGTATCAGCTCGGCTTCGACGACAATCTGATCGCCCGGACAGACGGTACGGCGGAACTTGGCCTTGTCAATGCCCATAAAAAAGGCGAGCCGGCCCGGTACTCGATCGTCGTCGCCGAAAATGAGGACGGAACTGACTTGGGCCATCACCTCAATAATGAGCACGCCGGGCATGACGGGCACGCTGGGCCAGTGGCCCTGAAAATAGGGTTCGTTCACGGTGACGTTCTTGATACCCACCACGCGGTTATTGGGAATGAGAGTCAGAATCCGGTCGACGAGAAGGAACGGAAACCGATGCGGCAGGGCCTTCATGACCATGTTGATGTCCAAGGCCGGGGGCTGTTTGGCGGCGGAGACCGCCTGCTTGATCTCGATTTCGCCGTGGCCGTTCAGGTACGCCTTCTTGATCTGCTTAGAGAACATCACGTTCTTCTGGTGGCCGCATTTCACCCCGATAACGTGGCCCTTAATGCGGCGTCCGAGGAGATACATGTCGCCGAGCAAATCCAGCATTTTGTGACGGACGAACTCGTCGGGAAACCGCAGTTCGTCGTTCAGGATCGATTCGTCCCCGATGACCACGGCGCTGTCGAGGCTGCCGCCCTTGATGAGACCCTGCTCCTGAAGCATCTTGACCTCTCGCAGGAAACAGAAGGTTCGCGCCGGGGCGACCTCCTTCTCGAACGTGTCGGGGGTGATGGTGAATGAGGCGTATTGGGTGCCGATGGCCACATGGTCATACGCGATGGTCATGGTAATCCGGAGGTCGTCTGCGGGCAGGACGCTCAGCGTGACGTCGTCCTGGCGGTAGTACACCGGTTTGTCGATCACGATATACTCGCGCGGCGCATCTTGTTCGACGATGCCGGCGTGTTTCAACGTGTTCATAAACGGGAATGCGCTGCCGTCCCCGTTGGGCACCTCGTTGGCGTCGAGGTCGATGTCCAGATTGTCGATTCCCAGTCCGATTGCCGCGGCAAGGACGTGCTCCACGGTGTGCACCCTTGCCCCATTGGCGCCGATAGTGGTGCCGCGGGACACGTCCACGACGTGGTCGATATCGGCCTTGATGGCGGGCTTTCCGGGCAAATCCACACGATAGAAGGTGATGCCGCTGTCCGGGGGCGCCGGCCTGAAGTGGATGGTGGTCGGATTTCCGGTGTGCACTCCGACGCCCGAAAACGAGACCTCCTCAGCGATCGTCTGCTGCTTTTCCATGCAATTGCTCTTCCAACTCCTGGACACGTTGCTCGATCCGTCGTAACCGCCGAAGGGCGTCCGGCAGCATTCGTTGGCCGGCTTGGATGCGTTTGTCCCGGTTGTGGTCAATGGCGGGGAATCCCGACACGACCTGGCCGGATGTTATCGACTTTGTGACACCGGAGAATCCGGCCACTTGAACATTGTCGCCGATGTCAAGGTGGCCGGCAACTCCCGCGCCGGCGCCTATCATCACATGGCTGCCGATGACGGCGCTGCCGGCGATTCCAGCGGTGCCCGCCACAATACTATGCTCGCCTATCTCTACATTGTGTCCGATCTGCACCAAGTTATCAATTTTTGTGCCGCTGCCAATCCGGGTGGCCCCGAAGGTGGCCCGATCGATAGCGGTGTTTGCCCCTATCTCCACGTCATCACCAATGATCACCGTGCCAACTTGGGGTATCTTGGTCCAGGCGCCTTTCAGGGGCGCAAACCCGAACCCATCGGCGCCCAGGACGACGCCGCTGTGGAGAATGCAGCGGGCCCCGACGGTTACGCCTTCCAAAACGACGGTGTTCGGGTATATGACCGTGCCGGGGCCGATCTGAGCCCCGTAGCCAATGTAGACTCCCGGATACAGTATGGCGGCGTCGCCGATCCGGCAGTGGTCCGCCAGAACGACATACGCCCCTAGGGTAACATTCTTTCCAAGTGAGACATTTCCACCGATGACGACCGTGGGATGGATTCCAATCGGACGATGGGTGCGTTCCGCCGCGAAGTCCTGGAGAATCCGAGCAAACGCCAAGTCGGGATTGGGGACCTGAATCAGGCTGCGGTGGCCCTCCGTGATATCGGGGGATACCAGGACGCTTGCGGCTTTGGTGGTGCTCAGAAACGGACGATACCGAGCGCTTCGGACAAAGGTCAAATCGCCCGGTCCGGCTTCGCGAATGCCGTTGACACCGGTAATCCGGACATCTCTATCCCCGATGACGACGCCGCCGATTTGTTCGGCTATCTCAGCCACCGTCTTACTCATATTATTCTGGAACGACCGAAACGACCCTGGCGGCTTGGCTTGCCCCGAATCCCCGCCTGTGATACCCGCCAACGCGGCCTCATTCGGGCTCGCTTACGTCGTGAGAATTGATATAGTCAATGACCTTTTGGGTCATGTTCAGCGTAGGGCTGTAATAGATGACGCTTCCCGGCGTGTCTTTGGGAGTGCCGTCCAGCACGAGGTGATAGTCGCCTTCCGCGCCGACACGGGCAATGGCTCGGTCGATATCGCCGAACAACTTTTTCACGACGCGCAGTTCCATGCTGTCAATGTCTCGTTGCATACGGTCGAGCTCGCCGCGGTATTGTCGATAGTCGCTCTCGACCTTTGCTTTGAACTCATCCCGCTCTGTCTCGGTCATGGAGTCTTTTTTCCCGTCATACTCCTTTTTTTGGGCGTCTATTTGCGTAGAGAGTGCGTCGACTTTCTTCTGGCGGCCGTCGACTTCCTGCTGGAGCGTCTCGTACTCCGTTTTGGTCTTTGTGTAGGCGTCAAACACTTCCTTGCGGTTGACGACGCCAATCTTATAGGCCTTCGACTCGCTGCCGGAAGCTGCGGGGGCCTTGCCGGCCGGCGCGTCGACGGCGGCAGCGGCAGCGGCCAGGGTGCATCCCACTAACCACGCCGCGATGCCAATCTGAATCCCAGGGTGCAGTCTCACGACTGATTATCCTCTCTCAGGCCTGGGTTGCCCCAGGTTCTTGTGGCCACGGACCGCCCGGCTGCGTTGTCTGCGCTCGGAACGGTCCCAAGAACAAAACCCGACTATATCATTGTTCTCTGAACAGGTTCAAACACGCACCCACAGAAGCCGCTTGGGAGAGCGAGGTGTTTCAGAATAAGAGGAGGAAACCCATCGGAGCACCGAATGATCAGAACCGGATACCGGTCAACAAGTGTAGACGCCCACTTCCCTGGTCGTCGTCGGGATTGATCGGGATTCCATAGTCGATACGAATCGGGCCCATTCTGGGCACATCGACGCCGAAACCGAGACCGACGCTGTATTTGATGTCGCCGACGTTGAAATCATCGGCGCTTCCCCACACTCCGCCCGCGTCCACAAAACCGTAGAGCCGGAGCCGGTCCGTCACCTTGTACTTGGCCTCTAGATTGTTGACGAGCCGCAATTCGCCGCCCACGGCATCTTGTTCGCCCCAGAAGAGAAACCGGTGTTCCTTCGGTCCGATATCGCGGGTGTCGTACCCGCGGACTGTGGTGGTTCCGCCGGCAAAAAAACGGTCCGAAATGGGAACGAAATCCGAGGAACCGTATTCGGTCGCCCAGCCCTCGCGGGTGCGATAGGAGAGCACCCATTTCTCTGATTCGCCCAGCGGGCGGTACCACGTGGAATCGTGTTCGAATTTGGTGAAGTAGTTGTCGCCGCCAAGACCGGCCAAGGTGAAACTGAAATCGTGTCGGGCGCCCGAGGAGGGGTCTCGATTGCTGTCCAGCGTGTTTCTTGAAATCGACCAGGTGTTGCTGATGGTGGTACTGCCGCCCCGCTCCCGCTGGAGTTGCGGCGCCACGAAAAACGGCAGGTCTGTGATGTCGATTTCCGAGTACCGCAACGAGGTCCGCACCATCACATACGGGGATAGGACTTTCCCCAAGCGGATCTGCCCGCCTTGATTTGACTCTACGTAGTCCACGCCGCCGGTGTAATGATACGACTCGTCGAACACGTCAAACCCGAAGGCCAACGGATAGCCGGCAATCTCGGGGTCCGTGAAGCTGAGCGAGTACTGGTCGTGGATCTGCCCCGTGTTGACGCGCAGACTGAGTTGCTGGCCGCCTCCGGAGAACTTGGGCCAGTTGGTAATGTCGAAGTTGTTCAGCCTGAGTTCGCCGAAGACGCCGAACCTTTCTTCCGTGCTGTAGCCCCCCCCGAAATTGAAGTTGCCCGTTTTTCCTTCCTCCACGTCGACAAGGAGGTTCGTATAGAGATCGTTTTCTTCCACGTCCTCAAGGGTCATGCGAACGTTCTCGAAGTACTCGGTGTTCTGCACGCGCTGCTGGCTGATCTTGACTGCGGTGCCGTCGAATCGCTCTCCCGGTTCCGTGAGCAACTGCCGCCGCACAATCTCGTCCTTGGTCACGGTATTGCCGCTGACCTTGATCTCCCGGATATACTTCAGGTCGCCTTCTTGGACACGGTGCACGAGGTGAGTCCTCTTCGTCTCGCGGTCCAGGGTAGTCTGCGGGGTCACGACGGCATTCACGTAACCGCTGTCGCGGTACCCTTTCTCTACGGTCTTCGCGTCTTCAGCCACCTGGCCCTTGTTATGCACGTCGCCGGCATGCACCTTGGCAATATCGAGGAGCTCATCGTCATCGAAGACTTGGTTGTCGGCTATATCGAGACTCTCCACGGAGTACTGCGCGCCCTCAACGACATGGACGGCGAGGTCCAGCTTCTTTCCGTTCTTGGAGTAGTCCAAGGAAGTTCCCGTAACCTGGGCCTCAAGGTGTCCCACATTGCCATACTCGTTCAAGACGTTCTCGAGGTCGGTTTCCAGTTTTGACTCATCGTATCGGCCGCCCAAGAACCAAAACGCGCGCCGCGTTTTCATAACCTTGCGAAGTTTTCTATCGGAAAGGGCCTGATTGCCGTCGAAAGCGATGCGCCGGATGCGCGCCTTTCTTCCCTCGTCAATTGCATATGTGACCCGAACTTGCCCGGGAGCGGCCTCGTCCACAACGATGTCGACGCTGGCGTTCGGCAACCCCTTGCTCTGATAGAGCTTTAAGACGGCGTTGCGCTCGTCGTCGTAGCCTTCCGGCACGAAGGCTTCCCCCTCTTTCCAGGTAAGGGCGCCGCGAATCTGACGCAAACGGACCTTGTCGTTGCCGATGATCCGGATTTCCTGGATGCGGCGTTTCTCGATGAAGGTGTACGTGAGAACCAGACCTGCGCCCTCGATGGAACCGTCAACCCGAATGTGCTCCCAGTGGCCCATCTCATACAACCTGCGGATGTCACGTGCAATGGCGCGCGAGTTATACGGTTTATCCGGTTGGGTTTCGAGCTGGGAGCGGACCAACTGCTCGCTGACCCGTTCCAGCCCTTGAAATCGGACTTCGGCGACTTGGCGGCCAGCCCAGTCCTGAGCAGCGGCGCCGAAAGCAAGAACGAGCAGAACGACACTGGCTAAGCCGGAAATGACTCTGTTCAAGCAGTTACCCCTTCCGCTATTGCCGCTACCGGCTCGAAAACGAGCTTTTCCTCCTCCGGGGAAGGCTTGACCACAAGGCAGGCGCCTTCAGCCATTGAGCCTTTCAACAACAACTCAGAGAGGGGATCCTCGATGTGTTGCTGGACGGCGCGACGTAGCGGACGGGCGCCATACTCCTCATTGCTGCCCGCACGGACAATGAACTCGCGGGCGTCGCCGGTCAGCTCCAAACGAAATCCCTTGCTGGCGAGACGTTCTATCACTTCCGCCACCTGGATGTCAACGATCCGGAGCAACTGCTCGTGGGTCAGGCGGTGGAACACCAACACCTCGTCCACGCGGTTGAGAAACTCAGGATTAAACACTTTCTTTGCTTCCTCGAGGACCCGTTCTTTCATGCGTTCGTACTCGAGTGCCTCGCCGTCCCGCTGGAAACCCACAGTGGTGTTGCGCCCGATCTTGCGGGCGCCGACGTTGGTCGTCATGACGATGACCGTGTTCCGAAAGTCGACGCGACGCCCCGTTGCGTCCGTCATGAAACCCTCTTCGAGCACCTGCAGCAGGGCGTTGAACACGTCGGGGTGCGCCTTCTCGATCTCGTCGAAAAGGACCACGGAATAAGGGCGGCGCCGCACTTGCTCGGTCAGTTGGCCGCCCTCGTTGTATCCGACGTAGCCGGGCGGAGCGCCGGCCAGACGGGAGACGGCGAACTTCTCCATGTATTCGGCCATGTCGATGGTAATCAGGGCTTCCTCGTTGCCGAACAGGAATGCGGCAAGACACTTGGCTAGAAGGGTCTTGCCCACGCCGGTGGGTCCCAGCAACAGGAAAGAGCCCACGGGTCGTTTTGCGTTTTTCAGCCCGGCCCGAGAACGTTGAATGGCTCGCGCGATGGCGTCGATGGCGTCTTCCTGCCCGACGATGGCCTTGTGCAGTTCCTCGCGTATGCGGAGCAGGCGTTCGGATTCTTTCTCTTCGAGTTTTGTCAGGGGCACGCCGGTCCATTTGGACACGATATAGGCAATGTCCTCGTCGGTCACCTCAGTCTCGGTCGAATCGCGCTGCTTCTCCCACTGCCGCTTGCGTTCATCGAGGGCGGCGATCAGACTTCGCTCGCGGTCTCGAAGGCTGGCGGCTTTTTCGTATTCCTGCTGGCGGATGGCCGCCTCCTTTTCCTGTGTGACCTGTTCGATGTCCCGCTCCATTTCCTTCAGGTCAGGCGGTCGCGTCGTGATTTTGAGCCGGGCGCGCGCCCCCGCCTCGTCGATAACGTCTACGGCTTTGTCCGGCAGGAACCGGTCCGTAATGTATTGGTTGGACAGCCTTGCGGCGGCCACGATCGCCATGTCGGAGAACTTGACCCGGTGGTGCGCCTCGTACTTGTCGCGCAGTCCTTTGATGATGTCAATGGTTTCGTCAACGGTCGGCGCGTCCACGAGAATGGTCTGGAACCGCCTGGCTAGGGCAGCATCCTTCTCAATGTATTTGCGATATTCGTCCATCGTGGTCGCGCCGATACACTGGAGTTCGCCCCGGGCGAGGCCCGGCTTGAGCATATTGGCGGCGTCCACGGCCCCCTCGGCCGCACCGGCCCCGACGATAGTGTGGAGCTCATCGATAAACAGAATGATGTTGTCGGCCCGGCGGATTTCCTTCATCACCGCTTTCAGCCGTTCCTCGAACTGCCCCCGGTATTTCGTGCCGGCCACGACGCCGGCCAAGTCGAGCGTCAACACGCGCCGGTTCAGCAGAAGGTCCGGCACCTCACCGGCCACAATGGCCTGGGCAAGCCCCTCTACGATGGCGGTCTTGCCGACGCCGGCCTCGCCGATTAGCACGGGATTGTTCTTGGTGCGCCGGCTCAGCACTTGAATCACCCGTTCGATTTCCGGCTCGCGTCCGATAACGGGGTCCAGCTTGCCTTCCCGGGCCAAGACGGTAAGGTCTCTGCCAAACGTGTCCAAGGCGGGGGTCTGGGACTTGCGACTTGCGGCCGTCTGTGCGGAGCCGGGCTGGGCTTGGTCTCCCAGGAGGCGAATGATCTCGGCCTGCACCCGTCCCAGGTCCACCTTCATGTCCTGCAAGACCTTTGCGGCAATGCCTTCGCCCTCTTTGAGCAAGCCCAAGAGAATGTGCTCCGTGCCGATATAGCTGTGATTGAACCGGCGGGCCTCGTCGACGGCCAGTTCCAGCACTTTCTTGGCGCGCGGCGTGAACGCGATGTCCTCACCTGAGACTACGGCATTGCCGGGCTGCACCTGTTGCTCAATTTCGAGGGCGAGGGCGTCGATGTCGACACCCAGGTTCTCCAGTGCGCGCGCCGCAATACCCTCAGGCTCACGGCAAAGGCCCAGAAGAACATGCTCGGTACGCACATACTCGCTGCCCAAACGGGTGGCTTCTTCGCGCGCCGCGCTTACCACGTGTTTTGCACGTTCCGTGAACCGTTCCCACATAGTTCGTCGAATCCTCTCTACATGCGATGCCGGCCTTTTGAATTCCCCAACGCCGCCGTGCCCGGAAAACCGCGTGCACCGGAAGGCGCCGGGCGGTCATATCCTCGCTCAGTTCCGGGAGAAGCGCGCGCGAAACAACTCTGCGCGCTTCGCGCCCAAAGTAAGTTCGTCGGTGTCCTCTCCTGTCTTCATTCGAACATGAAAGCTCTGCGACTCCAATAGGAGGTTGTTCAGTTGCTGTACGGAGTAGTCTTTGATCATGCCGGCAGTCACACCCAGCCTGATAGAGGAAAGCAGGGCCAATGCCTCGCGGAACTCCAGTAAGCGCGCGGTCCGCGCCAGCCCCATGGCTCTGGCCACACGGTCATCGAGGCGCAACCCGTTCTCTTGCTGCAAGGTTTCACGCGCCTGCTGTTCACGGGCAACGATCTCGGCGGCGGTCTGGCGCAGGTGGAAGAGAATCTCCTCCTCCGACAGACCCAGCGTAGCCGTGTTGCAGAGCGCGTACAGATCGCCCTCGGCCTCGGCGGCTGCTCCGTGCATTCTGCCGTACCAATCGCTATACAGCGCCTCGCTTGTCACCTCCGTCTTGACGGGTACGCTCTTGCGGGATGCCGGGGGCTTTTCTTGGCCGGGCCGCCCTTGCTGGACAGAGGCCGCTTTGGCAGGGGTCCGAAGCCGAAACGCGACGGCGGGTTTCAATCCGGCCAGCAGTTGGCGGCGTTCCCGAGCCATCTGGGCTACCTGGACTATCTGGCCGGCCATGGTCAGACAGGGCAAATGCAGGATTACATTGGCCTTCAGCGCAGTGCCGACGTACCCGAGGTCAGCCGTGAAATACCCGTATCGGTCATCGAAAGCAAACCCGAGTGCATTTGCCAAGGTGTCGTCGACCAGGTTCAGCCGGGCCCAGACGTCCAGCACCTGCATTCCCGAAGCCAACACCCGGACGCAGAGGTGATCCGCGCCGTTGACCATGACGCTCATGCTTTGGTCGTCGGCCACGTATACCCCTTCGGGCGCCTCGAAGCGAACGCCGCTCCGCAGGCCTGTGCTGCGGACCTCGTAGAACGCGACCAACCAACGCTCAGCCAGGAGCCTTTCCACTGCGAAGCGGTTTTCCACCCCCCCTTTTCCGTTTGACTGCGACGCGGACAATGAACCCGACAGAGCGTAATACTTGCCGCTGCTGAGCAGTTTGGAACTTCCCAGCGCACCCATGAGCCGGTCTTCGACGGCGCGTCTCTCTTCTTCCGAACAACGGGCTGGAAACGGGAAGTCCGAAAGATTCCGCAGCAAGCTGCATTCGCTGGCCACCACGACGGGCGCCTCAGGGCCATTCCCGGCGAGCCACGCCGGTTTTCTGTCCAGCAGCCTGTCCACCATCTCTCAGTTGTCTCTCTCTGTTGAACCGAGCTCTTTTTCAAGAATCCGGATTTCGTCGCGGAGGTGGGCGGCCTCCTCGTAGTTCTCCGCACGCAGTGTACTGCGCAAAAGGGCGCGCTTGGCCTGAAGGTCGGCCCGCACCCGCGCCAAGGCATCGTCCACGTGCGGCGCCTTGCCCCGATGCCGCATTCCCGCATGCATCCCTCGGATCAGGGGTTCAATCTGTTCCGCGAATGTCTCGTAGCAGGCGCTGCACCCTACTTTACCGGAAGCAAGTACATTGGCCAACACGTGACCGCAGGTCTTGCAGCGTTCCAGAGCCGGTTCCTGAACAGACTTGCCTTTTGGCGATACACGAGCACGGACCGGGACAGGGTCGGGCTTTGCCAGCTCGAATCCGGCGCCAGCCTCGGCTTGATGCTTCACCAAACATTCGGGACAAAGGCTCAAGTCCTTCACCTTTCCGTCCACGACTTCCGCGTAGCGTACACTGGCCAGATTTTTGTGGCACTTTTCGCACAACATCTTATGGCAACCACCTCAATGTCCGTCGCACCGAAGGGCCGCGAGTCGAAAAACCGGTTGGTCTTGCGCTGCCTTACAATTATACAAGTATACCATCCCCGGCATTCCCAGTCCATTCGATGGCAACTACGCGGCAATGACTTCGGCGTGGTTGGCGCCAAAATGTAACCTCAGTTTGCTGGCCCATATTCCCCCGTTGCTGGTACACTGGAGGCAAGGCATGGCAGAAAGGGTAGTTTCGATGTTCGCAGACTGGGTACTCGCACTCAAGAACCTGTTCTTGCCCGTTTTCTGCAAATCGTGCGGCCGCCGGCTGATGACCGAAGAGAACGGCTTCTTCTGTCCAACGTGCTGGGAACAGAGTGGGCGAATCGAGCCGCCGTTCTGCACGGTGTGCGGAAGGCCGCATCCTGGAATGGTCGGATTGGGCATGCGCATCAACTTTCCGTGTGCCCGTTGCCGAGACGCAGGCCCGCAGCCCTACCGCCGCATCTACGGTGCCGCAAGTTACGAAGGAGCGGTCGCGGAAGCCGTCAAGCTGTTGAAGTTCCAGCGTAAACTGCGGCTTGTCGCGCCGCTTAGCGAGGTGATGACCTGCTTCGCCGAGCAGGAAATCGACCGCAGCGCCTACTCGCACATAATCCCCGTGCCTCTGCACACGGTTCGCCAACGGGACCGAGGCTTCAATCAATCCCGGCTTTTGGCGGAGGCGATCCTGCCCCAATTCGACGGGGCTCAATTGGACCAGTCACTGCGCCGTGTCCGGCCTACCCATGCCCAAAGCCGCTTGACTACGGAAGCCGCACGGAGGGCCAACGTGGCCGGGGCCTTCGCCGCGGAGGCCACGCACTTGGCGGACAGAACCGTCCTGCTGGTCGACGACGTGGTCACCACCGGCGGCACCGTCGCGGAGTGCGCCGCTGTGCTGCGGCGTGCAGGCGTTGGGACAGTGGACGTGTTCGCGCTGGCGCTGGCAGGTACAGCGGATTCCGCGCCGCGTCTTGGAGAATAACGGGCAAGAGTTCCGCGCGTGGGTTCTCGGCGGGCATTGCCGTAACACGCCCGATTTCATTGGCATTCTGACCTGTGAACGGTTACTATACCCGAGCGTTCGCAGAATGGAAAGGAGTGATTCATGGCGGAGAAAAAGGAGTGCTTCGGCCAACTAGCGAATATCAGGGTAGGGTTTCGGGACCACTCGAAACAACACTACTTGAGCGTAGACAACGAGAAACTGAAGGAGTGCGACCGGTGCCCCCTTTTCGGCAAGTGCCTGTTTCTCAGATACAACGAACTGTTCAAGGAGCTTCTGCGTTTGATGGACGAATCGGGCGTGCATGACGCCAAACCAAGACTTGGATAGCCTTTTTCGCTGAAAGTCGGAACCGCAGCGCTGCGACGACTTTCGAGAGACGGCATACCTTACTTGACGTCCGCTGTAAACTTGCCCACTAGCGCCGACCACCCATGGAGGCGCTTGAAGGTTATCCGATCATAACGAAAAGCCCGAAGTTTCTTTTTCGCTTCGTCTTTGTCCCGGGCGACAACGGTCCCCGTATCCGTATGTTCTTCAGGTTGCTTCATCGAAGCGACGTAACGGAAAACCATCTCAACTACTCTCCCTGAACTTAAGGGATCCCACACACGAACTCGACACTTACTTGCATAACCTATGTGATGAATGCACGCCCATGAGTTCGCGTCTGGGGGAACCGTCAGCGATAACCTTTGTAGCTGAAATGACCACATCCCGTCACGAGCAAAAGAAATCTTAGCACACTCTGCCGTTCTTGTCAACACGATTTAATCAGTATTTGTAGAAATAACCGTTAAGGAACTTCTTTCACTTTCGCGCCCATCGCCGCCTCGTTTGGGTATCCCTACGAAACCCAATCCCGCAACCCCAAGGCATTCTCAGAGGGCATCTTCATTTGTCGATCCCTGCTTATCATACCCATCCCTTTATTCTCTAAGATGGTTTGCCTTGTTGTTGAACACTGCGATAAACTGGGCTGTGTCGTTTTACTGAGGCCGGACTGCCGGGGCTCTTGGCCAAACAGGGTTGACGCTGGAGCGCCGGCGCTGAGATGGCCCGTCTCGACGAAGGGATCGCCCGGGCCGGGAGTGAGGGTAACCGTGTCGAAGTCGCCATTTGTTGAGAAGGCGGTCCGGTGTCCCGCATGTGGCCAGGAGTCGCCGCAGCGATTCTTCCGCCAGCGGATGTTTGCCGCGGATGTCAAAGAGTCGGACCAGCATGTGGCAAGCTACAGATGGCTTGCCCAAGACTTCGAGCAAGTTCACCCGCCGTTTTATTTTCTCTACCTCTGTCCGTTGTGCAAGTTCACCGATACGGCGGATGATTTTGCCAAGCCCCCGGACATGCCCGCAGCCGCCCAAGTGCTCAAAGAATACAGAAACAACGGTGGGAACCACGCGCTAATACAATCGCTTGGCCGGCGAATCGATTACGAGAGTATTGGTTTTGAGAGCGCGTTGAACATGCATTTGCTGGCGTTGCGGATTCATTCCTTGCCTAAGGATGAGGACGTGCAGGACGCATACAAGCTGGCGCGCATCTATCTGCGCGTGGCTTGGCTGTACCGCGAACAGAACGCAGCCGTTTTGACGTCCGCGGGAGCAGAAGTTGCCCAGCAACCTGCCGGGGAGAAGGCCCCTCAATCCACGTCGAAACCGATGGTCGACGCCATTCCGGAGCCGCCCCCCGAACCAATGGTTGACAGGGCCGAAATTGAGGCGACCGTGCTCGAACTCCATGACGGCGTCGAGGCCATGGCGGCTTGCTGGAGCAAGCTTCTTATCGAGTGGCGGGCCACAAGGCAGTTGTTGCGGAAACGTATCCGAGAGATCACGAAATCCGGAATGCTCGATTGCCCCAACCCCTATCCTGCCTGCTTCGCTACGATGAACCAGCAGATCGAGCAACTGGACGCCGAGTTGGGACGACTTAAAGACCTCTGCGCGCGGGACGCTTCCAGAGAATTCGTGAAACAAGGACCTGCGCCGCCCGAACGCGCTACTCCCGCGCGGGAAGGCCAGAAACCTCCGTTCCAAGCTGTGAATCAGCCGATATCGACGTCATCTTGTTCTCATGAGGCCTTTTTGCGCGAGGTCAAAGCGGCGTGGCCGGAGACCCCGCTCATGGAACGCGAAGCAACCCTGTCCGCGATCAAGTATTTCAGGCGCGCTCTGATGGCCGATGCGCGATTCGACAACGCGGAGAACCTTCTCAAGGTCTCAACGCTGGTGGCCGACCTGTTGATCCGTTGCGAGGATTTTAGCGGCTCCCTTGAAATGGTGCGCAGCATGTACAAATCCGCCGTGGAAGAGCGCCAGCAGATTCAGGGGCGACTGCGTAAAAAGGAACTGAGCGAAGCGGATCAACGACAGTTGCAGAACAGTATGAAACACGTCACGGAGGCCCTGGAACGGGCGGGCGATCTGCGGCGCGATGTGTTGGAAATGATGGTAGCGCACGAAATGCCCAAGATACGGAAGATCGTACAAGACTCCGGCGCCGAGGGGCCTGCCCTGGAACAAGCCTTTCTTTCCGGCGGCGTGTTTCCCGAAGTGGTTGCCGAGTTAAAGAAGCCTGGTGGCTTATTGGCCGCCGGGAAAAGAGGGTTCGGGAGTTCCCCGGGCCGTCCGGTTTCCCGCGGCACGAGCTGAGAGCGTGCGGTGGAAGATTCCCGTCTTGTCATGCTAAGCGAAGCATCTCCCTTAACTGAGTCAGCAAGCTTCGCCCCCATCCTCAAGCATGCTATCCTGTCAGCAAGAGTTGATACGCTGGTTTGGGCATTCGGCACGCGTCTGTAGGGAATTGGCGGGCGCACGTATTTGGTTTCGTGGACGGGACGTCCACACACATCGGGGAGGTATAGGTATGTTGACTTTCTGTATGCCTGTTCTCGGGGCGGCCATGCTGTGGGCGTCGTCGTCGCAGCCGCCTCTTGCGGTAACGCACCTGGGACAGCCTTGCGGCGCCCGCCAAGTGCTGGCAGGCCGCGTAGTGGTTGACCGGGAAAGCGGGCGCGAAGTGCTCGTGCTGACCAACATGAACGAGACGTCCGGCATGGAATTGCTTTTCGTGGACTTTGAGAACGACACGGCGCGGGTGTTTCGGGCGCCGGCAGGGGCGGGTTCATGGGCATTAAACGAAGTATCGGGAGATCGGCTGGTCGTGGGCACTTACTACGACGGGGTGTTCATGGTATTCGATCTCCGCGCCATGAGCTTCGTAAAAGTGGCCGCTTTTCCCGGCGAATCCTACATCTGGAACCTTGCGCGCGGAAAGGACGGACGCATATACGGCGGGACGTATGCCGGGGGAAAACTCGGCGCGCTCGACCTGGACACCTACGCCGTCGAGGACTGCGGCGCGCCGGTTCCTCCCAACCTCTACTTACGGCAGGTCTCCGCACTTCCCGACGGGCGCATCCTGTGTTCGTTCGGCATGGAGCAGCCCGCCACCCGCATCTATGACCCGGCGACGAAGACCTTCTCGACCGTGCCCGAGACCGTGGAAGGAGTGAGCGTCGGGGTGACGTGGCACGGCTGCTTCCTTGCGGGCGGGTCCGTGTTCCAGGGGTCAAACCTGGAGCGCGTTACGCCGCCGCCTTTCCCCGTTCCGGAAGGCGGGAACTGGTCGGTCAACACCTATGTGACTACGGAGCACACGCTGGTGCTGGCGCAAGGGAACGCCGTATACGAATACCTCGACGGTCAGGAGGGACTAACCCGGGTCTGCGACATGCCCCTGCGCGGCGGGAACTTGTACGCAATTGCCAAGGACGGGCGGATTCTCGGTGTGCGCGGGCAGGACTACTTCGTCCTGAAGCCGGGGGATGAACAGCTCCATCTGAAACGGATTCCCGGCGAACCGGGGGCAAGGCCTACGCTGTTCCTGAAAGTCGACGCAGAGGGACGGCTGTGGGGCGGCCCGCATTTTGGTCAGACGCTGTTTCACATGAATCCCAAAACGGGCGAAACGGTGAATACCGGCGCCGTATGCGACGGAGGCGGCGAGGTCTATGACGTCGCGTTCCTTGACGGTAAGGTGTACGCGGCAGCCTACGCAGGCGGAGACATCGTCGAGTACGATCCGGCGCAGCCATGGGACCAGTGGGACCTCAAGAATCCGCGGCCGGTAACCCAACTGAACAAACACGGCTACATTCGTCCGACGGGCGGCATCCTGGTCGGACCGGGGAAAAAGCTCTATTCAGGCTGGATGGCGCAATACGGCGTGTACGGCGGGGCGGTGGCGATCACGGACCCCGTGACGGGCGAGACGGACGTGATCGAGAACCCGCTGGGGGAACAGGCGGTCGCCGGTTTAGCGGTTGATGACGGGGTTGCGTACGTGGGGACATGCCTCTCGGCCAACGGGCTGCCGAAGAAACCGAATGACGCGCCTGGGTTCGGCGTGATTGATTTGGCAACGAAAAAAGTGGCGTACAAGCAAACATTTGACTCTGCGGACGCCGTGGACCGGCTCGCGTATGACGCCACACACCGGGCAGTTTTCATGACCGTGGACGGGAACGTACGCGTGTACAGTCTCGAGAAAAAGGAGGTACTCCCCCCACCTACCGCGCTTCCGCCCGCCGTGACCAGCCGGAGCGTCGTGTGCCGGAAGGACGGGACGCTTGTCTATGGCCATGAAAAACAACTCATCCAGCTCGGATTTCCCAACGGTCTTGCAGCACCCGAGGCGGCTGTCTTGGCCGAGTTGCCCGCACACATCGACACAATGGCGCTGGGCGGTCAGGGCGAAATGTACGTCTCCTGCGGCGCGGATGTGTACCGGATCGGGGACTGAGCATGGTGACGATTCGCCAGACACGTCTGTCAGACCTGGGCGAACTCCTCTCACTTGACCAGATCGCGCGCGGGGACGAGAAACGGAGACTCTTCATCGCAGATGCCGTGTCGTCGGGGCAGTGCTGGGTGGCGGAGGGTGACGGGGCGATTCTGGGCTACGTCATTCTGGATTACTCGTTCTATGGATGCGGGTTTGTTTCCCTTCTTTACGTCAGGGAAGGCTTCCGAAGGCAAGGCGTGGGTTCCGCGTTGATGCGACACGCCGTCGGACAGTGCCGAAGCGAGAAGCTCTTCACATCGACGAACCAGTCCAATCAAGCCATGCAGGCGTTGCTGCAATCAGCCGGCTTCGGTCCGAGCGGCACCATCGAGAATCTGGATGAGGGTGACCCGGAGCTCGTTTACTTCAGGAAGATATCGCCAGTACCGGCCGGCGCCGCAGGGGAAGAGACCTGACACACCGTCATGAAGCTTGCAGCAACGTTATTCGACCTTGACGGGACCCTGCTCGATACGTTGGACGATCTCTGCGACTCGATGAACCGCGTCCTTGCCGCGCAGGGCTTTTCGGGGCATCCGCGGGACGCGTACCGGTACTTCGTGGGCGACGGCGCGGCCAAACTGGCGGCGCGCGCGCTGCCCGAAGACCGACGGAGCGAATCGGCGATTCGCGCCTGCCTGGCCGCGTTCAACCGGGATTACGACAAAAATTGGAACATCAAGACCAAGCCGTACGAAGGAGTGCCGGCGATGCTGACGGGCTTGGCCGAGCGGGGGCTGAAACTGGCCGTTCTATCGAACAAACCGGACACATTCACCAGGCGATGTGTAACGGAGCTACTGCCGGATTGGCGCTTTGACGCGGTTGTCGGGCAAAGGGACGACATCGCGCACAAACCTGACCCCGCAGGCGCCATGGAAATATGCACGCGCCTTGATGTGCCGCCGTCTGGTGTGATGTACGTGGGTGATTCCGGCGTGGACATGAGAACCGCGGTTGCGGCAGGCATGTATCCGGTGGGGGCGTTGTGGGGGTTCAGAACCGCCGACGAACTGCGTGAAAACGGCGCCGAAGTCCTCTTGCAGCG
>Ga0315277_10003264_pt1 | contig 22052 bp, 23 predicted proteins | sample YL17G05_15_MG_FD_203695 | JGI IMG/M metagenome (GOLD analysis project Ga0315277, IMG submission 203695) | Sediment microbial communities from Yellowstone Lake, YNP, Wyoming, USA - YL17G05_15 | ecosystem: Environmental > Aquatic > Freshwater > Lake > Sediment | place: USA: Wyoming | collected...
TAGACTATTGGCTAGTTTTAGCTAATGACCAATTTGAATGTCGCAAGGTGTAGGAGGAAATGTTTAAATATACAATTGTAATTGAAAAGGCTGATGGTAATTATTCCGCCTACTGTCCGGATTTGCCTGGCTGTATAGCTACGGGGGCAAGTGTAGAGGAAACGACGGAAAGAATAAAAGAAGCTATTGGATTCCACATTGAAGGACTCAAGGCGGAAGGCTTGGATGTGCCGCTGCCTGCTATTACTGCTGCTCTTGTTGAAGTAGCACTGTAGAGGATTGATGAAAGCCAATTCACGGATTATAACCGTCATTGCGAGCCCTTCTCTTTTACCCAGCCTTATAATCATAAACAGCCCGATGAATTCCACATTGACCCCTTCGATAACGATACACCTTGTGATTGGGCCAAGCCATCGCACAAAGAAGCCGAGTTTTTTGTGGAGTTTACAGGGTTTATAGCGTTTATGGAGTTTGTAGAGTTAGAGTGACGAAGATCGAGAGATTTGAAGATATAAAAGCTTGGCAGGGCCTCAGATTATTGAGTTCATGGAGTTTCTAGAGTGCGGAGTAGAATTCAATCAACTGAACAAACTCAATGAACTCAACAAACTCAATATCAGATTGAGATCAAAAGATAACGAGGCTAAATGCTCTAGATGTGGTAGAATCTACGAAAAACAGGATCGCCAAATTAAGGGAAAGGAGATAATTAAGATGCAGACCAGGGAGCAGCTTATCGACAAGATAAAATCCTTGCCGGAGGATAAGCTCGATGAAATTGCCGACTTTGTAGAATTTCTAGAAACAAAAGGGAAGGGACAATCTGAGCTAGCGGAATGTGGCATGGGCGACTATTTGAACCAACTCTCAGCCTACGAAGAGATGCTAGCCGCTGGGAAGATAAAGTGGAGATAAAAAGAGGAGATGTTTTCCTGGTCGATCTGAATCCTGTTGTAGGCGCCGAACAGGCAGGCATGAGGCCTGCTCTAGTAATACAGATAGACAAAGCAAATGCAGCTAGCCCTCACACGGTCATCATTCCATTCACCACAAGGATAAGAGAGGTTAAGCTACCTTCCCATGTCAGGATACCTGCTGGTATTGGTGGATTGGCAGAAGAGTCGATACTTTTGTGTGAGCAGATAAGAGTCATTGATAAAAGAAGGCTAGTGCACAAGATGGGCAGTGTTGAAGAAGAATATTTAAGAGAGGTTGGAATAGCTATCAGGGTGATCTTAGGTCTGGAATGAACGAGAAGTGTAGAGGCAAGGTTAAAGATTAAGACTGAGACTTAGGGCCTTCATCCAATAAACCCAATGAACCCAATAAACTCAACAAACTCAAGCAACTCAACGAACTCTAAGAACTCAAGCAACTGTTAAAAAATGAGCACCGTTCAGAGAATTGCCAAAAACACCGCCGTTTTGCTGATTGCCCAGGCTGCCAGCTATATCCTGGCCTTCTTCTATATGATGTATGCCGCCCGCTACCTGAGTGCTGCCGGCTTCGGCATCCTCTCCTTTGCCCTGGCATTCACCGGAATTTTTGGTGTCCTTGCCGATTTAGGGTTATCCTCTCTAACGATAAGGGAGGTGGCTAGAGACAAGTCTCTAGCTTTAAAGTACCTTGCCAATGTCAGCCTGATGAAGATAATTCTGGTGGCTATGACTTTCAGCTTGATCGCCCTCACCGCAAATCTTATGGGCTACCCCGAGGAAACGATTACGGTTGTTTACCTCCTTGGCCTATATGTCGTCCTTGTAGCGTTCACTCAGATGTTCTACTCGATATTTCAGGCATTTGAAAGGATGGAATTTCAGGCAATAGGCCAGATGTTAAGCGCCGCTCTGATTCTCGGCGGGGTCATCTTCGCCATAAAGCATGGTTTCAACGTCATCGGCTTCGCCTCCTTATATGTTATAGCCAGCGTTGTTGCCTTAGGCTATAGCCTTGCTGTAATGAAGCTAAAGTTTTCTAATCCTGCATCAGCCTCGGTAGCTAAGGTTATGGAATTTGACTGGAGCTTCTGGAAACCGACGATAAAAAAGGCTTTGCCTTTCTTCCTCAGCGGTGCCCTCGATTTAATTGCCCTTAAAATTGCTACGGTTATGCTTTCTGTGATGAAAGGAGACCAGGCTGTCGGCTGGTACAGCGCGTCATTCCAGATAATGCAGACCCTTGTGTTCATTCCCAACGTTTTTTTAGTCGCACTTTATCCTGTTGTTTCCAGATTCTATGTTTCGTCGGAGGAATCTTTAAGGTTCGTATATCAAAAATCTTTCAAATATCTATCTCTTTTAGGTTTACCCATTGCAGTGGGCACAACAATTTTCGCCGATAGAATTATTTTGGGCATTTTCCAGGAGGGGTTTGCTCCTTCGATAATTGCTCTTCAGGTTCTTGTTTGGACGGTCCCCATCGGTTTTTTGACCCAGATATTTGCAATAATGCTGGCATCAATAAATAGGCAAGATTTAGCCGCGAAAATCGTTCTTGTTTACAGCATAGTAAATGTAGTCATGAATTTGATACTGATTCCAAGATATGGTTATGTCGGGGCATCCCTGGTCACGGTAATTACGTCATTGACGGCGTTTGTGCCAGGTTTTTATCTCCTCTCCAAATTAGTTTGCAGAATCTCGCTCCCCAAACTCATCTTCCGGCCGGTAATAGCCAGTGGGTTAATGGCTTCGTTCCTCTTTTTGTTCAGCGGACTGAGTCTCTGGTTATTAGTTCCCCTGGCTGCTATCATATATTTTGGAATCTTGATCCTCTTAAGGGCGTTCTCTAAGGAGGACTTGAATCTATTTAAGCAGGTAGTTCGTATAAAATGAGGGACATAATAGCCAGAGCCAGAAGGGCGGGTATTCGCCGTGTAATTAGGTATGCGTATTCAAAACTTCGTCTGGTTGGAAAGAGGATACGGTATAACTATTATCTAAAAAATTGGGTTGAACGCAGGAGAAACAAGAAGCTCTTAAGCCAGGCAAGGAACAACTCGAAAGGCAATTTATGTAGTAAGAATCCCTTAATTTCCGTTTCGATTCCCACATGGAATAGAGGCAGGATTTTAGCAGAGCGCACCATACCTTCTGTCCTAAGACAAACTTATCAAAACTTTGAAATAGTAATAGTTGGCGACCATTGCACAGATAATACAGAGGAATTGCTCAAGAAGTTTAATGACAAGCGGATGAAGTTTTATAACTTGCCCAAGAGAGGAGATTATCCTGCTGATCCTGTAGATAGATGGAGGGTTGCTGGAGCAGCTCCAGCAACAAAAAGTCTCGAGTTATCCTCCGGTGACTGGATAGCCCCATTGGACGACGACGATGAATTTTCAGAAGACCATATAGAGGTCTTATTAAATCATGCCTTGGAACATGACTATGAAATGGTCTACGGCATAACTGAGATGGAGATAGAACCTGGGAAATGGGTAAATGTGGGGTCTTACCCTCTCAAATGCGGAAGAATTTGTCGCCTTTCAGTATTATATCATGCCAAACTAAAGCTCTTTGAAGGTCACACCGACAATTGGAAATATGAAGAACCTGGCGATTGGAATTTGTGGAGAAGGATGAAAGAAGCTGGTGTGAGGATAGGGTTTCTTGACAAAGTAGTGGGTAAACATTACTTAGAAAAGCAACAGTTGGGCAAGTAAAAACAGTCCAGCTAATAAGGGGATGATGTTCACACCGAGGTATCAGAAACGAAAATCGGAATAATGCAGCCTTACTTCTTTCCTCATATTGGCTATTTTGCCTTAATTAACTCCGTTCATATTATTATTGAATTAAATACAATTCTCTACTAAGAAATTTTTGGAATAGATCACCCATTTCTTTTTCTGTCTTCGCACTGAGAAATATCAGTCCAATGCGACCAAAAGGACTGCCTTTAACCCTATCGCCAGTAAGTGCCAGTGGGACCAGTTTTTCAATGCATGCCGGCAAACTGAACTCTAGCGAGTAGAAACACCTTTCATCCGATTGGGTGATGGTATGCCTGATGATAAACCTCTTGTTGAGCTTTATTCCAGAGGAATGTGGTTTCTGATTGAGGAAAGGCTTTGCATAATACTCCGCATAAGGGAATCCGGTACTGTATTCTATCAACATGCTATACAAGTCGCCCGGGCATCGTCTGGTAACTTCGATAATCCAAAAAGAGCTACCATTGCAGATAAATTGAGTATGGACTAGACCGTCTGCCAGATGTAGTTTTTTCGCCAGTGAAGTGATATCCGCACGAATTTGTCCCAGAATCCTCTCGTCAAAATCAAAAACCACGCGGCTGGTATCAACCACATAGGGATTCACAACACAATGCTCTTCGACGATGAAATCAATCATAATCTCACCATCAATAATAAAGGCAGAATGACTGTATAGTTGACCTGACACGAACTCTTCTATCAAGTAGCGCTTAGACTTCGAAAGTCCCTGGGCCAGTTTAATGGCGTTTTCGATTCTATTCCTTCCGCCTCTATGAATGACAGTCATACCGTGCCCGCTGTAAGCATCCACGGGCTTGATTATCACCGGCAAAAAATCATCAACTCTGTCAGGCTCGACAATGCGCGGGACATGTAAGCCAATAGCCGTCGAAAATTCCCTGAACTTTTCTTTCCTATTTATGGTCTCATTAACTTCAACCGGATTGATATTGTAGAAACGAATGTCTGAATTTACTTCGGAACAGACTTTGTAAGAAACATCGTTACCACCAGGCACAAGAAAATCAATCTTCAGGCTTTTGATTAGCGATTTTACTTCACTAATATTTGAGTAATCCAGATTAATATAATTTCCTACCGATTTCGCTAGCGTATCATGTGGCCTTCCACCAACTACATAGACTTCAGCCCCTGTTTTAACCAGATAATCATAAATGGGCTTGGCTGAGAAGTTAGTGTCTAATAATAATATCTTTTTTTTCATACTAACTTCTCACGGCAAGGCCGCCACATTCAAACAATGAAAACGGGCTATTCTCGAACTAATTACAATGACATCGTGTCATACTCTTTCCCATGCTCTTGACTTACTGGATCTTTGAATAGCTTCCAACAATCGAATTCCTTCATATGCTTCCTCAATACCAAAACAATCCTTGAAATTGATGATATTGCTTTTCCTATAGTCTTGTAAGGCATTGGCAATATCCTGATAGTAATTCGCAAGTGCTTCTATAAAACCGGCTGGATGGCCGACTTTAAAACGCGTATATCGTTGTTGGTTAGATATTTCCGCTTCCTGATTACCGCGGTCTATTTTCCACCGATTGCCTTTTACATCAGCAAGGTGCAGAATTTCTGGTACCTCCTGCAGCCATTCAGCAGATACTTTGCTGCCGTAGATTCTGATTTTTAACCCATTTCTGTTACCGACTGCAATTTTGCTGTACCACATATTACAGGTAAGATTATCGGCATACTCAATAATGCAGTTTACATTATCAACGATTTCTGAAAAACTGCCAATCGACTCGCTTTTGGCAACAACATTGATTGGACTTTCATTTGTAAGATATTTGACAAACATATGTAAGTGAACACCCAAATCAAGAGATATTGTAGGCACAATCCCATCTCTCAACCGCCATTCTTGTGGAATAATAGGTTTACCTTCCTGGTCAATTCTAATGAATCCTTCCTGTGGCATTTCTATCTGTAGGTGATTTATTTTGCCGAGAATGCCTTTTTGTATCATGTGTCTGAGTTCTCGAATAATCGGATATCCTAGATAATTGTATATCACCGCTAAGAAACCATTTCTTTTGTGCAAGGCAATTCTAATTGGCTCTACTTCAGCAGTTGAACAGGCAACAGATTTTTCACAGATAACAGGTATATCGTTGTTAATGAGATTTAGAACTTGAGAAGCATGCTGATTTGTGGGCGTAAGAACAATAACCGCATCAACGTTATTTCTTTCGCTCTGTACCAATTCATCGATGCTGCTATAAGTTCTATTTTTAGGTACTTTATATCTTTCTGCAGTTTCATAGTTAATCTCTTTATGTCTGCTGAAACAGCCAGCAACTAAGTCGAAGACATTATCTAGGGAAATTGCTGAATAATGTGCCGATCCAACAACAGAGTTTATGCCGCCCCCAATGAAAGCAATTTTTAATCTGCTAGTATTATGCTCTTTCATTCCACAATTTCCAGTCAATTAGGTTTATTTAAGGATTCACTAACAATGAAGGCCATCTCTAAGGCCTGGGCTGCATTCAACCTCGGATCGACCTTTGTCGCATAATTATCGCTTATGCCTGACAAAGTCAATCCATTGATCCCGCCAATGCATTCAGTTACATTTTCAGGAGTTATTTCTAAATGAACCCCGCCTGGAATCACATGTTCGGCCTTGCATATCGCAATAAATGATTTAACCTCAGACGCGACATTGTCAAACGACCTGACCTTATAATTATTATGGGCGAAAGTATTACCGTGCATAGGGTCGCAAACCCAGACAACATTTAAGTTGTTGTCCTTAATTGCCTGAATTAAGGGTTTAAGGTTCTCTCTTATTCTATCGTGCCCCATTCTGCTGATTAATATTAATTTGTTATCGTCATTTTTGGGATTTATTTTTTTTATCAACGTTAATAGGTCACCCACATTATAATCCGGACCGACCTTCACTCCGATGGGATTGCCGATACCTCTTGCAAATTCAACGTGTGCACCGTCGAATTGTCTTGTTCTATTACCAATCCAGATTAGATGAGCACTCGTATCATAATAACCCCCAAATGTTGTATCAATCCGTGTGAATGCCTCTTCGTATTCTAATAATAGGCCTTCATGCGATACGAATACCTCGTCTCTCTCTGACGTAGTACTGAAAACTACTTCTTTGTTTTCCAATGCAGACGTCAAATCCACTTCTAGTTTCATATAATAGGGTAGTTTGGATATATCCTTTGAAAAAAAATGTTCCTTCCAATCTCTCAGATTCTTAATATCATTATATCCGCCCTGAGTGAAAGCCCTAACAAGGTTCAAAGTAGCGGCTGAGCGGAAATAGCCCTCTAATAATCTATCTGGATTTGGTATCCGAGCTTCGTATGTCGGAGCCCAGTCGTTTACCATGTCACCACGATAACTTGGAATTTTTTCTCCGTCAACGCATTCGTAGTCATCTGAACGTGGTTTGGCATATTGTCCGCCAACCCTTCCGATCTTTATTACTTGCCTGCCTGTCTTGTACTTTATGACTAAAGCCATTTGCAGGACAATCCTCAGAAAATTGTGAATTTTGGGACCATGACAATCGCTGAAGCTCTCTGCACAATTACCAACCTGCAAAATAAAGCCTTTGCCCTCATTAACACTTGCAAGTGCCTCTCTCAATTTTCTCGTTTCACCGGAGAAAACTAACGAGGGTAATTGACGCAACCTGGCGACAACGTCTTCCAAATGTTTCTCATCGGGCCAATTTGGTTGTTGCTTTACTGGAAAATTCCTCCAACTGCTTGGTGTCCATTTATCTTCCATTACTGCATGTCCTCTTGTTTTTGTCGGCTTAGATGCTTTTCTCGTCACCTAGTACCTAGACACCGACAAGACATTCTGGATACGAATGCACAATTCCCAATTCACTAATTGTATCATAATAGTGTGCACGCCCTCACCCGCACGTGTCATTACGGGGCATGACAAACAACGATCCCAAAAGACTTACGGATAGTGGACTCACAGAACTCGGAAAACGGGGAATATCTGCCGTTCAGGGTAGACAGTCGCCAACACTAGTGGCCAAGCAAGGTGCTTCCAGTGCAGAGGTCTAGCCAGTTTGGCCCATCGCCCGCTTCCGTCGGTGAGCATAAGGCGCCCATGGTGCTCACAAGTTTGGAGGCTACCTGCCCAAACCGACCGTCGAGATACTGGATTTATACAGCCGGGCACAGCTTGACTATGTAACGTAGTCTACTGCGGTCAGGATATATCTTCTCAGACCATTCCAGTAGATGACGAGGGTATTATATGAGAGAGGAAACAGAGCCTGCCCTTAGGAAGTAGCAGCCGGCTGGCCTACTCATCTTGGTGATTCCTCGTGACAAGTCATAACCACTGGCCGTATCACAAGTGCTACGTATGTATCTCAACTCCCGCAGTAGAACGGTAGCTAATGGCAGGGCAAATCAGATATAATGTGGGCAAAGGATCGGCTGGAGACCAATCAATTAGAATGTCTGAGGACGATTACATGAACATAAAAGTGAAGAGTACATGCTTTACAATGGCAATGGATTTGGCGAATCAGGATTTGGCTATGCCGTTTTACAAAAAGAATCTTGATTAATGTTGAACACAATGAGCATCTTAGAATCCTTGGCGCCAAAAATTCCTAATAGGCTTAAACCTTCCCTGCGAATAGCTTTCAAGGCTTATTCGTGGATATGTAGGAGAATGGCACTTATATCCCCTCTAAAGCCATTCAAAGTTGCAAAATTTAAAAAAGTAAGACCGCTAAAATTGAATATTGGCTGCGGGAAGGTAAAACTTCCTGGCTGGGTAAACATTGACATCGAGCCAGGCGCTGACCTCGTTATGGATGTCAGAAGGGGGCTGCCATTCGATAACAATAGCGTTGATTTTATTTATAACGAGCATTTCTTGGAGCATCTTACTTTTGAAGAAGGCGAAAGAGTCCTAAGGGAAATTCAGAGATGTCTCAGGAAGGAAGGTGTTCTGCGTATTGCAATGCCGGACCTTGACTGGACAATACAACAATACGATAAGGATTTTAGAAATGAAGATTGGTTTCCGGGGCCCGGATACGAATTCGTGCAGACCAAGGGAAGAGCGATCAACATGGCCTTTTATTGGTGGGGCCATAAGTATCTATACAATGAAGAAGACCTGAGAAATCAATTGGTTAAAGTGGGGTTTAAGAAGATAACAGGATGCGAATGGAACAAAAGCAATTGCCCTGAACTCTCTGGTTTAGAAACGAGAAAGGAGTCAAGGTTGATTATCGAGGCTGAGAAGGAATGATGCCTGTAACATTAAGTGTCAGCTCCGGCGCACTTGATGTAAGGCGGGAGTGAGGAAATATGGTATATGTGTATGCAATTGCTTACTATTGCGCTGAGTATATCCTGAATAGTATTCATAGCTTAAGGAAGAACACGCGAGAGGAATTCAATTTAGCAGTGTGCGAACACCTGTGTCCTGATTACCATGTTATTGGACAACTAATACGAAGAGAGGTAGAGAGTGATTAAGAATTGGTTCATGATTCTAAGGAATTTTTTACGCTTAAACTCAGAGATTAAGATTCCTCGCGGGAGACATACCTACGGCCCTCAACCTGAGATAATCGGGCTGCCATCTATAGGCATAGGCAGTACAATCGGTAATTTTTGTTCAATAGCTCCTGGCTTGAAATTCATTTTTCTCGGCACGCATATGACAAACTGGATTTCTACTTATCCCTTTCGTGTAAAGTGGGGAATGGATGTCCCGTTGAATGATCTACCAGCTCACTCTCCTATAATTGTGGGTAATGATGTATGGATAGCAACGAATGTTAAGATACTACAAGGGGTTAAAATTGGAGACGGTGCGGTGATAGCAACAGAATCTTTTGTTACCAGGGATGTTCCTCCCTATGCTATAGTGGGGGGGCACCCTGCTGAGGTTATCAGGTATAGGTTCTCTGAGAGGCAGATTGCCACCCTTCTCAAAATTGCTTGGTGGAATTGGAACGACGACGAAATAAGAAAAGTGGTTCCACTATTGACGTCTGATAATATTGACAAATTCATTGAGGTTGCAAAAGAAATAGGGCATTATCCCAGCCTTTAGAATCCCGAAATATGAAACCCCCGTATTGTAGTTTAGGACGGATGCCAGCAAAATTATATCACTACGGGTGGGATGAGTGGAAGGATTCTCCAGAGTATTACAGATATAAATTATCCATACTTCGTCAATTTCACAACGAAGCCAGGGAGCTTTCTTCATATGAAATGATTAGAAAAGGGGAAAGAATAAAAATGGAGACGACGAGAAAATGATAAATGTTACCAAATCAGACCTGCCCGACCTTGAAAGATACGTTGAGTATTTGAAAAAAATATGGTCAAGCAGACAGCTGACGAATGATGGTGAATTCGTACAACTGTTAAAGAGAAAACTGGAAGACTATTTCAGAGTCAAGAATTTGGTGCTTGTGGCCAATGGTACACTGGCTCTCCAGCTCGCATTAAAAGCGATTGAACTCAGGGGCGAGGTTATTACCACTCCTTTCACCTTCGCAGCTACCACAAACGTCATATTATGGGAAGGACTAACTCCTGTCTTTGCAGATATTGACCCTGATACATTTAATATTGATCCTAAGGAAGTAGAGAAAAAGATAACTCGGGAAACCAGCGCAATTCTTGCCACACATGTATATGGCAATCCCTGTGATGTTGACGATCTTAAAAAGATTGCCGACAAACACAACTTACAATTGATCTACGATGCTGCCCATGCTTTTGGGGTTGAGTACAAGGATCAATCAGTATTGAATTATGGAGACCTATCCACATTGAGCTTTCATGCCACGAAGGTTTTTAATACTATTGAAGGCGGAGCTATCGTTGTTAAAGACGAGGAACTGTTTGGGAAGTTGAAGTTGCTGAGGAATCATGGCATTAAGTCTGAAGAAGATGTTGTCCTTCCGGGGACAAATGCGAAGATGAATGAGTTCCAGGCTGTCATGGGACTTTGTAACCTCGAAAATATTGATGAAAAAATCAGGCTGAGGAAAAGCCTTTATGAGCGTTACCGAGAGCAATTACGTGGCACTAAAGGTGTGAAGTTTCAGAAAATAGTAGCATCCAAATATAACTATATTTACATGCCAGTATGTTTTGAGAACATTGAAACAAGGGATGAGACATATTCAGAGCTTATTAAGAATGGAATTAAGCCGAGAAAATACTTCTTCCCGTTGACGGTAAGTTTTAGCTACTTCAAAAAGAGAGGCATGAATTTGATTGAAAAATATAGACTCCAGAAAGCTGCCGATATCGCAAATAGAGTATTGTGTCTTCCTTTATACCCAGACTTGGAGATAGCAGCAGTGGACAATATCACCAGCATAATTAAAAGAAAATTAGCGGAGTTATGCATCCCAAAATCTCCATCATAATCCTCAACTGGAATGGGCTTGAGGGATGAAATATGGAAATAGGCAAAGCATACAATTTTGCTCTCAGGGTGCTTATCAAAAGGTCTTTCCCAATGTGGCAAAGGCTTGGATTTCACGTTACCCCGAATCATTTCTATGAGCCTGTACCGGACACACGAACCCTGAAGGATGAACTGTGGTCAAAGCACTCTGAAATGGTGGGGATAGAAATTAGTGAACAAGAGCAGATCCGCCTCCTTTCTGAATTTTCGGCCAAATTTAAAGGCGAATATGAGGCATTACCTAAATATAAGACGCCGATTCCTTACCAATACTATGTAAATAATGGATCCTTTGGGTCCGTAGATGGTGAGATTCTATATTGCATGATTCGCTACTTCAAGCCAGGAAAGATCTTTGAAATCGGCTCAGGTAAATCGACCTGTCTGTCCGCGCAAGCAATCCTGAGAAACAGGGAGGAAAATAAGGATTATGAATGTGAATTAGTGGCAGTTGATCCATATCCAAGCCGTGTTTTGAAAGCCGGCTTCCCCGGTCTCTCCAAATTAATACCTGAAAAGGTTCAAAATGTGCCCGTAGCAAAGTTTGGTGAACTGAAGGAGAACGATATTCTTTTTATTGACTCGAGCCATATCCTCAAGATTGCAAGCGATGTCGAGCACGAATATCTTGAAATACTGCCAAGACTTAACAAAGGTGTGCTTGTCCACGCTCATGATATATTCCTGCCATCGGAATACCCCAGGGAATGGATATATAGGCAATACCGTTTCTACACAGAGCAATACCTGCTCCAAGCCTTTTTGGCTTTTAACAGCGCATTTGAAATTTTGTGGATGGGAAGTTACATGCATCTAAAACATCCCGAGAAATTAGAGAAGGCATTCAGTTCATACGATAAAAATAAAGTCTGGCCTGGGAGTTTTTGGCTGAGGAAAAAGGAATGACTTACTCCAAAGTGTCCATCATAATCCTCAACTGGAATGGACTTGAGGACACCAATTTTTTGACATCCATACTACTAAGCTGTATAATTGAGCCATCAATAGACCGAATATGAATATGGGGGTGAAGTATGGCAAAGACGACCGTTGTTATTGATGACGAATTGCTGAATGAAGCAATGAAAGCGAGTGGAGCTAAGACTAAGAAACAGGTTATTACAACTGGGCTGCAAGAGTTAATTCGCAAGAAGAATTTAGAAGCTTTTCGCCAGGAGTTAGGCACATTCGACCTAGCTCTTTCTCTAGAAGAGCTGGAGAAACTAAGAGATGAGTAATAATCTTGTGCTCATTGATACCTCCGTCTGGATTCTGGCTCTGAGGAAATCCCCATCACCAGTGGTAAAGGATGAAGTGGAGCATCTACTGGCAGAAAATAGGGTAGCTATCGCCCCTATGATACGCTTGGAGCTACTGGGCGGAACTAAATCAGTGAATGAGTTTAACCGTCTCAAAAGCCGTCTTGATGCTCTTCACCAGATACCAGCAAATGAAGCAAACTGGGAGGTAGCAACTCAGCTTTCTTTTAAGCTACGGCAGCAAGGAAAGGTTATTCCTTATACTGACATACTCATTGGCACAGCAGCAATTATTACTGGTTGTTTGCTGCTCCATGCCGATAAACATTTTGATTTGATGGCTGAGGATACCGATTTGAATGTTAGAAGCCTTATCTCCATACTAGGAAAATGAACCCTCCCAAAGTGTCCATCATAATCCTCAACTGGAATGGGCTTGAGGATACCATCGAGTGTCTTGAGTCTCTCAAAAAGATAACGTATCCCAATTACGAACTTATCGTGGTGGACAATGGCTCACAGGGGAATGATGCCCAGGTGCTGGAGGAGAAATTCGGCGACTATATCCACTTAATTTGGAATGATAAGAATTATGGCTATACCGGAGGCAACAATATCGCTATAAGATATGTCCTGAAGAACTCTTCACTGGATTATTTCCTGATTTTAAATAATGATACCGTCGTTGCCCCTGATTTTCTTGGTCAGCTGATTAAAGTGGCTGAAAGCGACGCCTCTATCGGCATAGTCGGCCCAAAAGTTTATTATTATGATTTCCCCAACCGCATTCAGAGCGCTGGCGCTAGGATAAATATGAGGACAAGTCAGGACTCCCTTATTGGCATTGAGCAAGTAGATACCGGGCAGTATGATTTGCGGCAACAGGTAGATTTCGTCTCTGGTTGTTGCCTGTTGGTCAAAAAGGAACTGATTCAGAAAGTTGGCTTATTTGATGAAAGCTATTTCTGCTACTGGGACGAGACTGATTACTGTGCCAGAGCTAGGGAAGCTGGTTACAAAATTGTTTATGCCCCGCACGCTAAAATATGGCATAAGAATTCCGTTAGCTTAAAATCCTGGTATAAGACACTGCGCAGGAGAGACCAAGTTAATGCACCTCCCTATCCTCTTTACTTCGCGACCCGAAATAACTTCAAGTTTATGAAAAAGCACGCCACGAAAGCTCAGTATCACAGCTTCTTTTTTTATTTCTTTGGCTATCGCTTTTGGTTCACCACTGGAGTTTGCGTGCTGTATCATCGTGATATTAGACAATTTATCGCTTTTTACAGAGGCGTAAGAGACGGGCTACTAAATTCTGAGGATGGGGCTAAGTTCTATATAAAAGGTTAAATTTCTACCGTGGTGCCCATATCTGGGCATCGCCGTTGTCAAAGATTAACTTGCGTCCCTCTGGCAATATTGGCATGTCGCTCATAACAAAGACAAGGGACAGCCCACTGAATATAGCAAGCTTTCTATAAACCAATATTATGGATTCTGAGGATTCTGAGGATGAAGATGCCGGGGACAAAGGTGAGGAAAATAAAGCCCACACTTTGCCTTAGAATAGGTATGTCAAAACCCGAGGCGCCGAGCCCAACCAGCCCAACGGCAGCTAATAGAATAGCCAACGCTAATCGCAAGCATTCCTTGATTTCCCAATTATTAGGGCATGCTAAGTTACCCATTCCCTGCAGTGTCTTAAAGCTCGCCTAATATCTCTTTGTATCTCTCCACCGCCTTCTCAAAGGTGAATGCCCTCTCTACCAGGGTGTGGGCATTGCGGGCGATTTGCTCCAGGTTGGGGCCATTCAATACACTGAGGTCTCACTCATGCGCGATTGAACACTTCCAAGTATCTTTCAACAATGATGATGATATCGTGTTCCCCTTCCACATATTGCCTGCCATTTTCACCCATTTCTTTTCGGAGATGTTCGTCTTTTAGCAAGGTTTTTGCGTCTTCAACCAACTGTTCAAATGTTTTTGAGTGAAATCCTAGGTTGTATCTAGACACAATTTCCTCCGTATTGTCGTGGAGGCTTACTACAGGAGTGTAATTCATCCATGCCTGGATAAATGCAAATGGCGGGTAAGCTTCAACTCTGGAGGTATTCACTAAAATCGCTGCCCGGCTGAAGTAATCGTTGATTTCATCAAAGGGGATGACACCTAAAAAATCAAAATTAGGCATTCTTTGGGCACTCTCTTGTATCTGGTCGTAAAGTCGCTTATCGCTTGGGAAGTAGCCCCCTATCATTTGGAACTTTGCTTGTGGTACCGCCTCAGCTAACTTGAGAAATAGCTTCGGCTGCTTCACCTCGCACACTGTGCCTACCCATAGTGCAACGGGCGGGTTTGTTTTTTCCGGCCTCCCTTTCTTGGTAATCGGGACATGATGTTTAATCAGTACGCCATCTTTATGAAAATTCCTCTTCAGCAACTTTCCCTGGAGTTCATTCATGACAATGACCACATTTGCTAGCCTGATGTCCAGTCCGTAGAAAAATCTCCCTACAAGCCCGAAACCAAAACCCTTAAATTTCCCCTTGAACCAGTCGCCCCAGCTACTAACCCAGGCATCGGAACCAACGCTAACCACAAACCGCTTCTTCTTCAAGCGGCAGAAGAGCCCCATCACACTCAGAACTCCGCCTTGCTGAAAATAAACATCTGCCTTAGCTCTGCTTAGAGCCTTCCATAAGCCAATTGCTAGACGAATTTGGTTAGAGGCTCTTCGAGCAAAGCTATGATGCGGATTCTCTGGGGTAGTCTTTATTAACTCTATACCCCCGACATGTTCAACTGGCGAACCACCATCGCTAAAGGTAATCACGGACACCTTCAGGTTGCGCCTGGCTAGTTCTATAGCTAAAAGTGCTTGCAGAACATCGGGCCCTATCACATATGTAGAATGCCCGCCAGTTAATAGCGGATACGCTCCCAGGGCAAGGAGGCAAACCTTAATATTCTTGTCGGTATGCCTGACTTCACCCGTTGTCATGTCTTCCCAATTCCCTCTTAAGCCTTTCCAGTTAGTTCATCATAAAGATTCAGAAGGCGCTGCTCCATGATGTGCCAGCCATATTTTTGCTCATAGGCTTTTCTGGCATTGGCGCCAAGTTCTTGGCATAGCGCTGGATTATCTCTCAGCTTTATTATCGCTTCTCTTATCTCCTCAATGTTATTAACATCTATTACCAAACCACAATTCTCCTCGGAAACTTTCCTTGCTGTTGAAGTTCCTTTGTTTACCAAGATAGGTTTGCCACATACCATTGCCTCAAGTAGTTTACTTCCGCAGATATATTTGTTTGTAAGTGGAGTAGGGCTACGAAGCATAAATAGAAGGTCGGCCTCAATAGCTCTCCGGAGGACTTCGGCATGACCAATTGCTCCGATAAACTGTATCGTCTCGGGCATTTGGCGTGACCATCCCTTGATCTCTTCAACCAAATCACCCCACCCAGCAATAACTACCCTTATGTCTTCAATACTCTTGATGGCTGCAAACAACTTATCTAAATTCAATGCCCTCCCCGAAGAAAGAATACCACCATAAAATAGCGTGAAGGTACTGTTCCTTCGGTGAGCTATGCTTATATCACCTGAAACATCTGCTGGCGAGTCATAAACTACAACTACCTTAGAATTAGGAATCCTGTTAAACGCCTCGATCTGCATTTCATCAACAATAACTACGGCATTAACAAGCCACATAAAAAGTTTATCCACTTTGACGCAAGCGTCTCTAATTAGCTTTGGTAGTAGTAGCGCATCCTCATAGCCATCCACTATCTCATAGATGGCCGGCTTTCTCTTCAACTTAGCGGCAATCACGGTGGGGGGAATTGAGTCGAGGTTTACTGCATGCGCTATGTCCCACTTTCTTAATATCAGTGAGAAAAACACAAAGCACCACCACAAGGGGTAGAAGAGAACTATTTTACTACCTAGAGGGGCCTTCAACCTTAGTCGTATTTCAGTAAGCCGCTCTGTACTTTCTACCTCTTCAACTGTTGGGGCTTTCGCGCCTCTGTTCCAACCTAAAAAGGTAACCATATACCCATTTTCTACAAGCGCTTTGACTTCTTTAGAGACTCTGGTGTTTTGAGCTAAGGTGCTTGTTCCTACCAGGACTACTCTTTTCCTATCCATTGAATAGCTCCTGTGTCCAATCAAGCCCAATTTCTAAGATACCCAAGAATGATTTTGACTATCTTCGACGAAACATCCTTTTCAACATATTCTGATGGCGGGTTCCATTCACTTTTCTCATGGAGCACGATATCCACCGACTTCAGCATTAAATCTGGTGAAGCGCCGGTCAGCATATTGCTGCCACTTTCGATTGTTTCCGGTCTTTCAGTTACGTCCCTGATAGTAATGTTGGGCACCTTGAAAATGCAGCATTCCTCCTGAACTGTCCCACTGTCAGTGATAACGCACAGCGCATTCTTCTCTAAAGCAACGAAATCAAAGAAACCAAACGGTACTGAAAAGCGAACGTTCTTATTGTTTGTCTTTAGATTGAACTGCTCTATTTTGCTCTTCGTCCTTGGGTGCAGGCTACAGATAACCGGCAAAGTGTATTTCCCGCTTATCTTGTCTAGACCGGTAAGAAGATCCTTAAGTCTATCTTCATTGTCAACGTTCTCCGCGCGGTGCATCGTTACCAGGAAATATTTTTGAGGTTGCACATTCAATTTATCCAGTATTTCACTGCTCTCTATCTTTTCGGAATAGTGCTCGATAACTTCATATATGGGATTCCCGGTGACATAAATCACCTCATTGGCGATTCCCTCGTTAAGTAAGTTCTCTTTGCTCCTGTGAGTATAAGGCAGAAGTATGGTACTGCAGTGATCAATGATTCTCCTGTTAACCTCCTCAGGAACTCTGTCATCGAAACAGCGATTTCCTGCTTCCATATGAAAGACAGATATGCCCATTCTTTTGGCCACAATGGCTGCCAGTCCGCTGTTGGTGTCACCGAGGATAAGTAACCGATCGGGTTTTTCCCTGAGAATAACCTTTTCAACTTCAGTAATTATTTGCCCTATCTGTTCACCGAAGGAGTCACCTCTGACTCCCAGGTAATAATTTGGTTCTCTCAAATCTAGCTCGCTGAAGAAAACCAAACTAAGGCTGTCATCAAAATTTTGACCGGTATGGACGAGAATATGGTCGCAGTATTGGTCCAATTTTTTAATAATCAAACTCAATCTGATAATCTCAGGTCTGGTGCCCAATACAGTCATAACTTTCATTGTCTGTCGTTTTCCTTCAAAAATCCAGATGCCCTTCCTTCTGCAAAAAGGATTTGAGCTCGCTCTTGTTCATAACATGGTCAGCCGACGAAAACTCCTTGGCTAATATATGTTTTGCGATATTCTCCCCCTGTAGTTCTGGTAGCATCGGGCAAATCACATAGTAATCATCCCTCTTAATCGTCCGTGTGATCTCCTCCTCAGAAATCAGTATTTCGTGAAGCTTCTCACCTGGTCGTATCCCGGTAAATTGAATGCCTACTTTTCTGTCTCCGATCATTACCTCTGCCAAATCCACAATATTAGCGGATGGGACATCTGGAACGTAAATATCACCAGGCTGAGCAGAATGAAGAGCATCAAATATAATAGTGACTGCAGTATCCAAAGTTAGCCAGAACCTGGTCATTTCCTTTACAGTGATGGTGACCGGTCCCCCATTCCTTATCTGCTCCTTGAAAAGAGGAATGACAGAACCTCTAGACGCTATTACGTTGCCATATCTTACGCAGATGAACCTGGTATGGCCCGAATCGAGATTTGCCTGCACCATCAGCCTTTCCTGTATTGCCTTGCACATCCCATAGGTATTAATTGGTTTACAAGCCTTGTCGGTGGAAACACCTAATACTACCTCTACCTTTTCCCCGTTTGCCTTAGCAGCTTGAATCACATTTTGTGCCCCGATAACATTTGTTTTGATCGATTCAATCGGAAAATACTCACAAACAGGGACTTGCTTAAGCGCTGCCGCATGTATCACTATATCTGCGTCCTTCACAGCTTTGCTTAGCGACTCATAATCCCGGACATCGCCAATTCGAAAATCGAGTGTTTCCTCAAAATTGCGGTAAACCACCTCATCAGTGGCTACTTTTATGTTTTTCCACTCAAGTTTCATGGAATGCTGTTTGTCTTCATCCCGGGAAAAGACGATAATCTTTTTAGGCTCCCCCCGCTTGCCGCTCATAATTTGACGGACCAGAGCCTTTCCTAGAGAGCCGGTACCACCGGTAATCAATACTGTTTTGTCCTGGAAAATCATCTTACTCCCTCCATCGCCGATATTGTATAGCATCCTCGGCAAATTCTTCTATCATTTCATCCCAGGGAAGAGGAATAAATCCAGTTTTAGTGCGGAACAATGTTGAATCCAGGCTCCTATCACAGACAAAGTCGGCATATTCTTTGATCCTGATATCAAGTCCCATTTTCTTCTTTACCAGGGTAAGAAGCTCAAACTTACTGATTGGTTCGGATGACACATGGTAAATACCAGTTAAATCAGGGTATTTTGTAATGACATCAGCAATAATCCTGGCGAAATGAAGAATAGGAAACCCGGTGAATATTGCATTGCTAAAGCCATTAACTTCACCTCCTTGGTTAGACAGAAACCATTCTACCAAACCATTTGAGGTTGACGGTTCCCTACCGATGAGCGAGGTCCTTATAGTTAGTGCCCCTTCTTCACTTACCTCCCCAAGGTACTTGGTCTTCCCATAGATATCTTCTGCATCCGAGGGCTCATCTTCTCGATAGTTACCTTTTTTGCCAGAGAAAACACAGTCCGTACTGATATGAATTAGCCGTGTCTCTTTTCTCTTGCAGCATTGGTACAACTGGTGGGGGAATAATGAATTTACCCAAATATTTAGCAATCTGCCACTGGTCTTTTCTAACGATTTCACTATGCCTATGCAGTTAATAACCACGTCCGGACCGATTTCCTTGATTATCTCCTCTACTCGGGAAATTTCTAAAGCATTAGTATTGGGAACTATTGCTGATTCCCGAAAGAAACCGTATTTGCTGATGTCATTGTAAGTTCCCCTGATAGTGCCAGTCGTATCAAATTCGGATGTTAGAACTTGATATAACTTGTGTCCTAGCATTCCAGTGACTCCTAAAATTAGTACCTTCATCATGATCTTCACTAGTCGAGTCATCGACTAAATTTCATCGCATCATGCTGTACCAGCCTCACGTTGTAGATACATGCACTGCCCCAATTGGGCAGGAATTCCAGTGATACCAGAGCCAAATTCATCGCTCACTTCACCTTTTGCATCACCTCTTAATCAAGGTACTATAGAGTTCTATATACTTTTCGGCGATTTTATCCCAGTCGAATTTCTGCTTAACAAATATTCTAGCATTTCTCCCAAGTTCCTCTCTCAAATCTGTATTGGTGAGTAAGCCGAGAAGTTTGTGTTCCAATTGTTCTGCGTCTCCTGCCTTGATTAAGAAGCCTGTCTTGCCATCTTCAATAATTTCTCTTGTCCCACCAACGTCTGTGGCGATTATGGGAAGGCCAATGCTGGCGGCTTCCATCACCGAGATTCCTAACCCCTCGGAATAAGAGGGATTGACAAAAATATCTGTGGCGCTGAGCACATCGATGACTTCATCTTGATTTCTTTGGCCTAAGAAGAGGATGCTGCCAGCACAGTCAGTTTGATAAGCCAGATTTTCTAAATTAGCTCTGTAAGGACCATTACCAACAATTAATAGTTTTATTTCAGGGGTAGTGTCTTTTATCTTGGGGAAAGCAGAAATTAGGTCTTGCACCCCCTTAGCATAAATTAGGCGACCGACAAAGGTAATAACCACGGCATCTTTGCCGATGCCCAGCTTCTGTCTGCAATTTGTGTCTTCTTTTTTCTTAAAAATGGTGGTGTCAATGCCATCATGAACTAACTGTATAGTGGTAGCTCCCAGGTGCTTTAAAAACTCACAAGCAGCCTCACTTACCCCTATATTTCTTCTGGCTGATTTCACTATCAGGGCTCCTATGCTATGGTCGTAAGCCCGACTAATTAAATCTATGACTTTGTTTGGGACGATGCTGTGTCTTGCTCCATGCTCTGTATGCACAAGAGGAGTCCTTTTTAATTTAGCAAAGATTAAGCCCAGAAACGAAGTAATAAAAAATCTAGTCTGAGTATTTATGACATCATGATTTTTGCGTAGAAGTCTTCGCACAATTCTGAAGCTTGCTGGGCAGGGCTTAGGAATAGGATACACAGAGTTCAAGGCATTCCAGCAAGGGAGACGATAGATATGAATGCCATCCAGCTCCTCGTAAGCGAGTGTCCTCTCCGTGTTACACGTAAGGATATCTATTTCATAGCCCCTCTGCACTAGCCTTCGTGATAATTCATAGGCAACCTTCTCATAGCCGCCGACATGAGGATGAAAATAGGCAGCGAAGATAAGTATCCGTTTCATTTTGGTCTTTCAAAGCGAGGCCTGATTATCTCAAGGTGAATACAAGACTTAGAATAATATCGTGTTGCCTTATACACTGGGCATTTGCCTTTGATTTCATGAACTTTCATCTTCAACAGTTGTTAGTCCATAGTCTAGAGTCGGGCGTTAGATTAGTCAAGGTGAAGGTTAGAGAGTATCTAGGCAGTTCTTAACCATCATTGCGAGGCTGACTTCGTCAGCCGAAGCAATCTTGTGGGGGGGCATGAGATTGCCACGCCCTTCTGGCGAAGGGCTCGCAATGACAGAAGGGGGTGTGAAATGACGGAAAGGGAAGACCGGCTCGCGACGACAAAGAAGAACGCAACACCCGGCTTATTTTCGCTGGCTGCGACACTGGAGCTAACGGTGTCCTGAATGGTGTTATTGGTTCTTGGTGAGTTGATTTATGCTCTGGTTATTTTCGACTGTTTAAGGCGTTCAGGATTATGCCGGTGAAGATGCTCAACATACCAGCGATAATGAACAAAGTGGTCAATACAGTGCTGCCCATAGCCAGCTGGCCTGTTGTGGTAGCTATATGAAGCACCTTGAAGCCGATGGTAAGGCCAGCCGCCAGTAAGATACCACCTGCCAGTCCGAAGAAGAACAGGGGTCTCCTCTCCGAAATCATGACTATTATCCGACTGAGCACGTCTATGCCATGTCTTATGGGGTTGAGGGTCGAGCCGTCTATGGTATATATGTTTGAGATTGGCACCTCGGTTATCTTGAGGTTTTTTTCGGCGGCGCGGGTTATCATCTCTGATTCTATGGCGAACCCCTTCTCTTTCAATTCAAGTTCGTTTATTGCCTTTGGTGAAAGGGCTCGGAAGCCGGATTCGGAATCGAAGATATTAGCTTTTGAAGCGAGCCGGGTGGAGCGTGAAATGACTTTTTTCCCGATGCGGCGGTAACGAGGAGTCTTATCATTCTGAGCCTCTCTGGAGCCGATGACGAGGTCAAAACCCTCCGAAATGGGTTTGATGAGAATGGGAATCTCGTTAGGGTTGTGCTGGGAATCAGCATCTAAGAGAACGAGGACATCTGGATTTCTCTTCTTTG
>Ga0315277_10003265_pt1 | contig 22052 bp, 11 predicted proteins | sample YL17G05_15_MG_FD_203695 | JGI IMG/M metagenome (GOLD analysis project Ga0315277, IMG submission 203695) | Sediment microbial communities from Yellowstone Lake, YNP, Wyoming, USA - YL17G05_15 | ecosystem: Environmental > Aquatic > Freshwater > Lake > Sediment | place: USA: Wyoming | collected...
AACTCCCCCAAATACCGATTCAACATCGGCTGCAACTGACGAAACTCTCTGGCTTCCATGCCCAATCCTCCCTGGTTTGTTGCCAGGGCTCAGATTACGCAATCTTCCCATCTGACACAAGACCAACATAGCGCAGTCGTATTAATTGATCCTGATCTCCCGTTTCAACTGGGAAGCCGGCATTGATGAAACGGCCTGAAGATGCTGGCACCGCGAATCATTCCCGACAACCTGGAACACGCCGCGAGGGCCGGCATTGATGAAACGGCCTGAAGATGCTGGCACGAGGGCATTGTCTATCGCATTTGGACCACGCGCACGTAGCCGGCATTGATGAAACGGCCTGAAGATGCTGGCACTGCACCTCCTGCGTACTGCTTCACGAGCGCCCGCATCCCGCCGGCATTGATGAAACGGCCTGAAGATGCTGGCACTTGGCAATTGCTGGTCGAGCATCAAGGGGCGGACCCGCCGGCATTGATGAAACGGCCTGAAGATGCTGGCACCTGTTTGGGGCCTCTCCCCAGCCGAAGCCGCCTACGCCGCGCCGGCATTGATGAAACGGCCTGAAGATGCTGGCACTGGATTTGCCATGACGAACACCGTCGAAAACTACCTGGCCGGCATTGATGAAACGGCCTGAAGATGCTGGCACCACTCTGCCTTCTGCCTTCTGCCTTCTGAATTCCCCGCCGGCATTGATGAAACGGCCTGAAGATGCTGGCACTCATGCCGAAAATCCGTTTGCGGCAGGGCATCCCTGCCGGCCGGCATTGATGAAACGGCCTGAAGATGCTGGCACCTCTCCAGAACGCGATTGGCGATCTTGCCTGGCCGCGCCGGCATTGATGAAACGGCCTGAAGATGCTGGCACTTCGCAGCCATACTGGAATTCGTCAAGCAACTCATGGCCGGCATTGATGAAACGGCCTGAAGATGCTGGCACTTTAATGTACCGCGCAGCGGGGGATCATGTGATGAAGCCGGCATTGATGAAACGGCCTGAAGATGCTGGCACTGGCACATGCCAACGGCACGAAGATATTGGTTTCAGGGCCGGCATTGATGAAACGGCCTGAAGATGCACGTCAACGACAGCCAACTCAACTATCGATGCGCGATGATCGAGGAGGAGCTCACCAAGCAGATACCCGAATTCGGCATCTATCCTACCTTCCTACTGGTCGATCGTGCGGGGAAGGTGCGGTTCAGGCATTCGGGCCCCTGCGACTACAACCAGCTCGCCGGGTGGGCCGAGGAGTACCTCGCCCACGGTGCGGAACTGAAGTAACGGCGGACCCCAACGCATGGCAGCGGCGAGGGCTGTTTTGCCGCGGCCAGTGGGGCGAGCAACACACCCATTATGGTGGGCCTTATGCCAGACCGCGCGTTGCCCGTGAATCTGGGCAATTCTGGCAAAAGACTCGGCTACGGACTTGGGGGGCCAGGGGCCAGCGTGGCTTTGGCTACCGGGGGCCGGCTTTTTTTCCGATTTAGGCCGTTGACTCGCGTCGAAGAAACGGTAGAATAATAAGCTTGTCGGGGAACGAGTGCCTCAGCAGTCGGCCTCGGCAGGGGTTTTGCTCTTTGACAATTTGGTAGTGACAACCTCAATTCTGATTTGTTCAGCCAGTTGAAGACTGGACGAGAGATTGGGGTGCCGGCCTCTTTGATTCAGGGGTCGGTACCCTGGACCGAACCTTTTTCAAGTAGCTCAGATGCCGCCCGGGCAGCAAGCCGCGGGGTTTTGCCCCCGGCAAGGTGTCCGGCGGAGAAGACTACAATCAATTGAAGGGTTTGATCCTGGCTCAGAATGAACGTTGGCGGCGTGGATTAGGCATGCAAGTCGAGCGAGAACCGTAGCAATACGGGGACAGCGGCGAAAGGGAGAGTAATGCGTGGATACCTACCCTCGGGTCCGGGATAGCCGCGGGAAACTGCGGGTAATACCGGATAACATCTCCGGATCAAAGGTGTGATTCCGCCCGGGGAGGGGTCCGCGTCCTATTAGCTAGTTGGCGAGGTAACGGCTCACCAAGGCGAAGATGGGTACGGGGTGTGAGAGCATGCCCCCGCTCACTGGGACTGAGACACTGCCCAGACACCTACGGGTGGCTGCAGTCGAGAATCTTCGGCAATGGGCGCAAGCCTGACCGAGCGACGCCGCGTGCGGGATGAAGGCCTTCGGGTTGTAAACCGCTGTCGGAGGGGATGAAATGCCGGGGGGTTCTCCCTCCGGTTTGACAGACCCACAGAGGAAGTACGGGCTAAGTTCGTGCCAGCAGCCGCGGTAAGACGAACCGTACAAACGTTATTCGGAATCACTGGGCTTAAAGGGTGCGTAGGCGGTCCGGGAAGTTGGGTGTGAAAGCCCTCGGCTCAACCGAGGAACGGCGCTCAAAACTGCCGGACTAGAGGGAGATAGAAGTGAGCGGAACTTAGGGTGGAGCGGTGAAATGCGTTGATATCCTAAGGAACACCAGTAGCGAAGGCGGCTCACTGGGTCTCTTCTGACGCTCAGGCACGAAAGCTAGGGGAGCGAAGAGGATTAGATACCCTCGTAGTCCTAGCCGTAAACAATGAGCACTGGTTTGGAGGGTCCTCCATAGCCTTCCAGACGTAGCGAAAGTGTTAAGTGCTCCGCCTGGGGAGTATGGTCGCAAGGCTGAAACTCAAAGGAATTGACGGGGGCTCACACAAGCGGTGGAGGATGTGGCTTAATTCGAGGCTACGCGAAGAACCTTATCCTGGACTTGACATGCGCGGATTAACCCCGTGAAAGCGGGGCCACACCCTTTGGGTGGAACGTGCACAGGTGCTGCATGGCTGTCGTCAGCTCGTGTCGTGAGATGTCGGGTTAAGTCCCTTAACGAGCGAAACCCTTGTCGCTAGTTGCCAGCGAGTAATGTCGGGGACTCTAGCGAGACTGCCGGTGTTAAACCGGAGGAAGGCGGGGATGACGTCAAGTCCTCATGGCCTTTATGTCCAGGGCCGCACACGTCCTACAATGGCGCGCACAAAGGGAAGCAAACCCGCGAGGGCAAGCAAATCCCAAAAAACGCGCCCCAGTTCGGATTGCAGGCTGCAACTCGCCTGCATGAAGCCGGAATCGCTAGTAATCGCGGGTCAGCATACCGCGGTGAATGTGTTCCTGAGCCTTGTACACACCGCCCGTCAAGCCACGAAAGTGGGGGGCGTCCGAAGTCGCCGAGGCAACCCGCAAGGGAGCTAAGCGCCGAAGATGAACTCCGCGATTGGGACTAAGTCGTAACAAGGTAGCCGTAGGGGAACCTGCGGCTGGATCACCTCCTTTCTAAGGATGATTAGACCGGTCCGACGGCAACGTCCGACCGGAAAAACTGTGGAGCCAGTCCTTCAACTGGAACCTCGAGGAAGTCGCTGCCAACAAAGAGCAACCCCAGGCCCGGCCGGATTAACTTCCGGCCGGGCCTCTTTTTTGTATGCCGAGCATGTTTGACAGTTTGGCGGTGCAAGTCCTCTCCCAACCGAACGTGTCAACCGCAGTTGTCTCACACCGGTTGACACGTTCCGCTCCCCCACTGGTGGTGGAGGAGGGATCCTGGTATGGTGCTGATCGGGCTCTTGCGGCAGCGGCGTGAGACCTGCCATCGACGAGGACGGAACCAGTCATGCCCATTTCTTGGAACGAAATCCGCCAAAACGCCATCCGCTTCGCCAATGAATGGGCGACCGCGAAAAGCGAGAGCGGCGAGAAACAGACGTTCTGGAACGAGTTCTTCGAGGTGTTTGGCATGCGCCGCCGCGCGGTCGCCTCGTTCGAGGAGCCAGTGAGGCAAATCTCGGGTAAGTACGGCCACATTGACCTCTTTTGGCGGGGCATGCTGCTGGTCGAACACAAGAGCCGAGGGCAAGACCTAGGCAAGGCCGAATCCCAGGCTTTCGAGTACATCCAAGACTTGCTGCGTGACCGACGCGAGGACGACGTTCCTCGCTACGTCATCCTCTCCGACTTCGCCCGCATTGCGTTGCACGACTTGGAGCCGGAAGACCAGCGTCCACTCCTCCCGTTGTTCGCCGGATACAGGGTTGAGACTATCGAGTTCCCGCTTGCGGAGCTGCACCGCCATATCCACCAGTTCGCGTTTCTTGCGGGCTACCAGCAGCACCGATTCCAGGATCAGGATCCCATCAACCTCCGTGCGGTCGCCATCATGGACGACTTGCACGACGCCCTTGAGGCCGGCGGATACCGCGGTCACGAACTGGAACGGTTTTTGGTGCGTATCCTTTTTTGCCTCTTTGCGGAAGATACCGGCATCTTCGACCGCGAGGCGTTCCGGCTGTACATCGAGGACCGTACAAGACCGGACGGGTCGGACCTGGGGCTTCATCTTGCGCGGCTATTCGACGTGCTCAACACGCCCTTGGAAAAACGCCAAAGGAACCTCGACGAGACGCTGGCCGCTTTTCCCTACGTCAACGGCGCGCTTTTCGCAGAGAAGCTCGGGTTTGCCGACTTTGACCGGGACATGCGCAACAGCCTAATGGGGTGCACGCGATTCGACTGGTCGTGCATCTCGCCCGCCATCTTCGGATCCCTGTTTCAAGGTGTGATGGTCGCGCGCGAACGTCGCCAAGTTGGTGGGCACTACACAAGCGAGCGCGACATCCTCAAGGTCGTTCGATCTCTGTTCCTTGACGAGCTGCGAGCCGAGTTTGAACGGGTCAAGGGGAATAAGAACCAGCTTCGGCAATTCCACAAGAAGCTCGGCGAACTACGCTTCCTTGATCCGGCCTGCGGTTGCGGAAACTTCTTGGTCGTCACGTACCGTGAACTTCGTTTGCTGGAAGTGGAGGTACTCAAAGCGCTGGATATCGAACGTCAGCAAGCTTTAGACATCCATGCTCTGTCCAAGGTAGACGTGGACGCCTTCTTCGGCATCGAGATCAGCGAGTGGCCCGCCCGCATCGCGGAAGTGGCGATGTGGCTGATGGACCACCAGATGAATGTGCGGCTTTCAGAAGCCTTCGGCCAATACTACGTGCGCCTGCCGTTGACGAAATCACCCACGATCGTTTGCGGAAACGCGCTGCGGTTGGACTGGAGGCAAATCGTCCCGCCCGAGCGGTGCAGTTACGTCCTCGGTAATCCGCCCTTTGTGGGGAAACAGTTCGCCACCCAGCAGCAGAAAGCGGACATGGAGCTTGTCTGTGGCAAGGTGAAAGGCGGGGGCGTGCTGGACTACGTCACCGGCTGGTACTTTCGGGCGGCTGAATACATCCGGGGAACCAGGATCATCGTCGGCTTTGTCTCGACCAACTCCATTTCGCAAGGCGAGCAAGTCGGCATACTCTGGAGCGAGCTTTTCACGCGCTATCATTTGAAGATCCACTTTGCCCATCGCACTTTTGCCTGGGAGAGCGAGGCACGCGGCAAAGCCCACGTGCACGTCGTCATCATTGGTTTCGGGGCGGTCGATACGGCGAACAAACGCATCTACGATTACGAGAATGGGGGAGAGAAGGTCGCCGTCAGTGTCGCGCGCAACATCAGCCCGTATCTCGTCGAAGGCAGCGATATCGTGGTTCTCTCTCGCTCGAAGCGAATTGGCGCCGTGCCGGAGATAGTCTTCGGCAACATGCCAAACGACGGGGGCCACCTCCTCCTGACCGAGGACGAGAAAATGGATCTGCTAGAGAAAGAGCCCGGGGCGAAGAAGTTCATTCGCGTGTTTCTCGGCGCTCAGGAATTCATCAACGGCGAGCGTCGATGGTGTCTCTGGTTGAAGGACGCTTCACCAGACGAAATTCGGGCCATGCCGGAGGTGCGAAGGCGAGTCGAGGAGGTGCGAAAGCACCGCGCGACAAGCAAGCGTCAGACCACCAAAAACTTGGCCAATACGCCGACCTTGTTCGGTGAAATCCGCCAGCCCGAGTCCACGTATCTACTCATTCCGTCTGTTTCGTCCGAGAATCGGAAATACATCCCGATTGGCTTCATGCCGAAGACGATAATCGGAAGCAACCTTGTGCTTTTTGTTCCCCACGCGAGGCTCTACCATTTTGGCGTATTGTCCTCAGCGATGCACATGGCCTGGGTGCGGCAAGTCTGCGGGCGGCTAAAATCGGATTATCGCTACTCGAATAAACTCGTTTACAACAACTACCCGTGGCCTGAGTCGCCGAGCGAAAAGCAACTCGCATCAGTTGAAACGGCAGCCCAAGGTGTGCTAGACGTGCGTAAGGAGTATCTCACAAAGGGCGCGACGTTGGCCGACCTGTACGACCCGCTGGCTATGCCGCCGGGGTTGACAAAGGCGCATACTGAACTCGACCGCGCGGTGGATCGGTGTTACCGCTCGCAGCCGTTCACTTCCGACCGTCAGCGTGTAGAGTTCCTGTTTGCTTTGTACGAGAGGATTACCACGCCGCTGCTTCCTACGCGCCGCAAGAATAGGCGGTAAGAAACACCGCCAGCGGAAGCGAACGCCAAAACGTGTCGAGGGTGACTCCAGTGGTGCCCTGAGGAGGGCTGATACCGACATCGCCGCGTGTGCCAGGGACCACCGCAAGCAGCTCACCCGGGTCAGCCACTTTTCCGATTGGGGCGTGTACGCGGCCCAGGTTTCAACCGAAGGTTGGTCCGCGGCGACTCATTCGGGATGGCGTTGACTCGCCGCTGGCGGATTTGTTCGTCCACGCGGCGCGGACCGTGCTGCCAGATGCCGAAGGGATCGAACGGGCGCGAAGTGCAACCGAGGCGTTCCTTTACCGGCGGCTGGAGACGTTGCCGGAGACCGCCGGTCTATTCCGTCTCAACACCGAGTTGCCCATTCCCTTTGACGGGTGGGGACGCATGGAAGTGGATCTGTTGTGTGCCGATGCACGCGTCGCCATTGAGCTCGACGGCGGCCAGCATCTGGCTGACGCCGAGGCCTACCGTCGCGACCGACGCAAAGATCTCCTGCTGCAGGAAAACGGCTGCTTCGTACTGCGGTTCCTCGCCGAAGACGTGGGCAAGCACCTCGATGCGGTGCTCGATGCAATCCTGCGAACGCTGTCGCATCGTCGGAAGACGTGACCGCCAGCTTCTCCGGCTCTGCACGGCACGTCCACCCAGAGGCTACTGCGGCGGCACGGGCGGTGGTGGTTCCGGTATCCCCGGAGAGACGGCCTCTGGCAGCGACTGCGGTGCATCGCGGGACGGTCCGGGACGCCCCGTCTGGTCCGCGGCCGGCAGGCCCTGTGCATTGTGCGGCGTCTGCTGCGGATAGCTGCCGCCGCTGACCGGGCGTGGGACTGTGAACACGTAGTTCAGCAGCCGGGGCGCGAACTTGCGGGCCTGCCGGGCGGCCGCCTGGTAGGCCCGGGCCGACCAGGGCCCTTCCGTCAAGTACACGTCGTAGTAGTCCAGCAGCGCACCTCGTGCCAGGAACACGCGAGATACGGCCAGGTTGGAGTCGGCCAGGGCACGATGGTATGCGCTTTCGGCCTGCGTGGTTCGGATGTTCGCGTCGAGGAGGAATTCCAGCGGCGCAGTAGGCCACCCTTTGTCGTACTTCTTCCAGATTTCGCCGCGTTGCTCGTCTGCCGCATGCAGGCGGTTGAACTGAATGTGCATCGCCGCTTGGCTCCGCTCCGCTTCGGCGAAGGCCGTGCTCAGGTCGTCGACGATCTTCATCTCCTGCTGGCGGTATACGGCTCGTTCGCGGGCCAGCAGCAGGTTGGCGTGGCGAACCGCCAGGTGGCCGATACGATTGCCGATAGGCGCGTTGAGTTCCAGGCCGAGCTGCCATTCCTGACGCTCTCCGCCGAAGAGTTCGCCAAAAGCGCTACCCAGCGGCACGCCCTCATTCCCCATCAGGTCGTTCCCCAGTCCGCGCCAACGGTACAGGCCGTCAAAGTCGAGGCGGGCCCTGGTGAAGTTCCTCGCCGCGGTCAACTCCAGCTCACGGCGCTTGATGGTCCACTTCTGCTTGCGGAGTTCGACCCTCCGCCAGAGGGCTTCCTCGAGGGATTCTCGCCAGTCGAAGCGGGTTTCGGCCAGGGAGGGCTGGTCGACGGGCCGGATGCTTCGGCCGTCGGCGGCCGGTAGGCCCAAGAGGGATCGCAGGCGGCGCTCGGTGGCGTAGACGCCTCCGCCCCCAGGCGTCCCGTCTGGCCCGACCGTCCCCACCAGTGCGTTGAGTGCCTGCTGGTCGAGGAAGTAGTATTGCTCACGTGCGCGAGCTTCCTGTTCAAGATCCTTGGTTCCGCCCTCGCGTTTTCTTTGCACGACGCGCCAGATATCCAGCGCGGCGTCACGCCCGGCGATCTTGGCGTCCAGGTCGTGATAGGCAGAATAGAGCTCCCAGTAGAGTTGCTCCACGTTGTACAAAAGGTCGCGGACGCCGGCCTCGAAATCGGCCAGGGTGAGGTCCGTGTTGATCCGCGCAATCAGCACGCCGTTGTAGGAACCGGGACGGGCCTGGGGACCGGCGATCCGGTTGAATTCGATGCCCGCCCCCTGCAGCAGGGGCTGCCTCACCTCGGCCTCGAACATCGTATCGTAGGCACTGCTGAAAAGGTTAAACGGCGAGTTGTCTTTGTTGTAGAGAGTCTGGTTGCGGAGTGCGAACCAGGTGCCGGTGGCGGCCTGCTTGCTGATCTCCATCTCAAACATCGCGTCGTCTGCCCGCCGCGCGAACACCCCGCCACTGACGAGAAGATTGTTGTAGACGCGATTGTTCTTCTGCCACGCCATGGTGGTGCGAAACTGGGCATCGAAAGCGGCCAGCGCCGCCTCGGGACCCGTGCGGGGATCCGTGTCGCTGGTGGCGGGCCCGTAGACGGTGGCCACGCTGCCGGGTGCGCTCACCACGCGGCCCCCGATGTCCCGGATCACCTCGCTGTTGGCCAACGCGATCTGAATCGCCTCGCCAAGCGTCAGAGGCCAAGGTTGCACCGGTTGTCGATCCCTCGGCGAAGGCGGCGGTGGAGTCGCCAGAAGCCCCTCCGGCGTGGGCATGTCAACCTCCGGATACTCGATCGTCGCGGCCAGCACCCGGTAGTCGGGCCACGAATCGTCTGCAGGGAAGTCCAGACGTGACCGGCAACCCGCGTGGATGGCCATTGCACCTACACAGACCAGCCAGAGCAGCAGGCGGTAGCTAGTAGGCAATCGGCAGTGGGCAGTGGGCAGTGGGAGGTAGGCGGCGGGCAGTGGGCAGCGGGCAGTGGGCGGTGGGCAGTTGTCGGGCGGACTGCCGGACTTGTGTCTGAACGGGGCCTTCACGGGTCGAGACACTGACTGTTGCATGGATGCCGGGACCCGCTGGCCGGTTCGTTCGTCCGTAAGCTGGCTTCGTACAGGCAACCTTGCCGCACCCGGCAGACCCGACGCAGTCTCACAGTGGACTCCCCGGACGACGGCTCATTGAAACTGGCCAGGCAAGGCCGGATTGCGGCGCTGTCCTGAGGTTATCGGCAAAGTTTACCGATTGCGCCAGTTGTAACGATTTGATTTGGGGCCGCCTGGTCTGCCAAGTAGCCCCAAGTAACTGGCGCACAAGAGGTTATCGACGATTGCCAGCACAATTTGCTGAAACCGCCTATGCTACCACAATGATCCCGCCCAGTGGTCCGCGGAAGTCAGCCTGACGGGTGCCGGGGGCACCTTGCCTGCCCCTGAACCGGCAGTGGCGGAGTGGCTACTCTCTGCCGGGCGATTCTAGGTCTTGGGCCTCGGGTGGAACGGAGGCGAGCAGCGGCGCGGCCCCTACCGCGGCGAGCACGTCGGCGTAGGCCTGGGTGGCCTGCCATGCCAGGTCCAGCCGGGCGTTTTCGGCTTCGATCAGCCGCTGCCGGACCTGGAGCAGCTTCAGCAGGTCCGTCTGGCCGGCGGAGTAGAGCCGCTCCATCTTTTTTGCCTCGCCCTGGATGGCCTCCGTCGAGGCGTAAACCTTGGCCACCAGGTCCTTGGTCTGGTTCCACTTGACCAGGCTGGCCGCCACCCGGGCGATTGTCCGGATGCGGACCTGTTCGAGGGCGACCAGGTCGCGACTGTGCTGCATCTCCTGCTGGTAGACCAGCGTCCTGCCCGAGTTGAGCAGCGGGACCGGAGTGCTCACGGCCAGACCATAGAACGTCGTTCCCGACTCATCGCTCTCGTACACCGGCCCTACCGAGGGAACCGGGATTCGCTCGGCTCGTGCCAGGCGCCAGGCGGCGTGCGAGGCGGCCGCTCGGGCCCGGGCGGCGTTGATTTCCGGATGACTCGCCAGCGCGATCTCCGCGAGGCGCTCTTCGTCCGCCGGGGGTACGCCGTCCGGGAGCTTCAACTCGCCGGCGGGAACGGCCGAGCGGGCATACTGGGGCAAACCGATCTGCTTTCGCAACTCGGTCAGTGCATCGAGATACTCTTGTTGTGCCGTCTGGAGTCGTTGCACCATCGACTGGTTCTCGACCTCCGCCAGCACAAGGTCGGCGGGAGAGAACTGAGCGGCCTCGACTTGACGGCGTACGACTTCCAGCAAGTGCACGTTGAACTCGGCCAGTTGTTGGGCCACGCGGAGCTTCTCGCGGCGATACGTGGCCGTCTGATGGAGCCGGTAGGTTTGCACCAAGGCCAGCAGTTCGGCCTGCACGATGTTCCATTGCGTCTCCGTATATGCCGCCTGGGCGATTGCCGACCGACGAAACCTGCGGTGCCCAAGCTCAATCGGTTGCAGCCAGGAAACCGTGATCTGGGTATCAAGCTGCCGGGCGCCGCCGCCCGTGTCACGCTCAAACGTCCACGGCCGCACGTCGACCGAGACCGTGGGATTGAGGCTCATGGGGAACTTCTTGGCGACCGTCACGGCGGCCCAGGAGACGCAGAGGTTCTGCCGCAAGGCCACGAGGTCGGGGTTGCTGGAAAGCGTCCATTGGAGGGCCGTTTCCAGGTCCAGCGGCGTCTGGTCGGGCGCGGCGAGCACGCCGGCTTCGATCAGGTTGCGTGGCAGTGGGGCCAGCGGTGGATCCGTCTCTGCCGCCGCTGCTGGAGACAGCCCCAGCCACAGAGCAGCCAAGACGTGGCCGTATCGCATGGGACTGGCACCTTTCGCCGCGCCGCCTGCAGAAGCGGAATCACCCGCACCACCCCGTATTCCGTTGGAATCGGCACAGGCCCTCCGCCGGCTTGCCGAATTCTGAGGCGAGCCCCCAGCTTTATAGACCGCAATCTTTCGCCATCTAGTAGAATCGACAGGCGATTCGGCGTACCGTTGACGTGTTTGGTAGACCGTCTTACAATGGAACCGTTTTCCTGAGTTCTCCATTTTGCGTACACTCCGCAGCCAGAAATGTTGCGTCCGTGGAACCGCATGATATTGCTCTTGTACGGCTGGCCTGCAAGGGACTGCCGGGGTTGGTCATTCTAGCCGCGTTTCTTGGTTGCAGGGGCCACGAGGTCCCGGCCGAGGTCGATGCCGCCGCCGAATGGGAACACCCGGCCGTGCGGGTCGAGGCCGCCCAGCGCCGCGCGATCTCCCAGGAGGTCCAGGGCCTGGGTTACTGCGAGGGCCTGCCGGCCAAGACGGCCACGCTCACCGCGGCCGTGGAAGGGCGCGTGGTGAAGATCCTCGTGGAGCCGGGGAGCAAGGTCACGGCCGGCGATCCGATCGTGGAGCTTGATCCTGCGGTTGCCGCGGCCAACCTGGCCGAGAAGACCTCGACGCGCGATGCCCTGCAGGCCGGCTTGGCCCTGCTCCAGGCCTTGCCTCGCCCGGAGGAGCAGAAGAACTTTCAATTGGCCGTCGACGCGGCAAGGCTGGCGGTGGAGAAGGTCCAGTCGGTTGCCGAACGATTGCGGCCGTTGCGCGACCGGGGCGAGGTCTCGGCGCAGCAGATGTTCGAGACGGAATTGGCGGTCAAGCAGGCCCGCGTCCAGGAAGAGACCGCCGAAACGCAGTTCAAGGTGGCGATGTTGGGGCCGCGCCGCGAGGCGGTCGAGGAGGCCAAGGCCCGGATCGCGTCGGCCGAGGCCGCGGAGGCGACGGCCAAGGCCCAACTCGATTTGCACACGATCCGCGCCCCGATTGGCGGAGTGGTCGATGGCCTCACGTGCCGATTGGGCCAGACGCTGGCGGTGGGGACATCGATCGGCGAGGTGGTTGACCTGTCGGAAGTCTACGCACAGGTCTGGCTTCCCGCCCCGGACACGTGCCTCGTCCGCCCCGGGCAGACTGCGCAGGTCCGGGTGGGCGACCATCAAAAAGACCAGGCCGGGCCATCGCCATTGGCCGCTGAAACGCTCGCGGGCAGGGTTGTCTTCGTGGGCCGCGTGGTGGATCCGCAGACCGGCAACCTGCCGGTCCGCATCCTCGTGGCCAGCCCGCAGGGGCGCCTCGCACTGGGACAGACCCTAGCCGCGACGATCACGGTCGCGGAGAAGACCGGCGTGCTCGCCGTCCCGCTGGAGGCCCTCGTAGACGTGGGCGAAGGGCCGGTCCTGAACGTCGTTCGCCAAGGGAAGTCGGCCGTCTTGCACCCGCCTCTCGGCGCCCGCGACAAGCATTGGGTGGAAGTCGCGGGGACGGACCTCCACGTGGGAGAGCCGGTGGTCGTGGAAGGCGGCTACAACCTGCCCGAGGGGACCGAAGTGAACGTGGAGCCGGCGGGGGCGGAGCCGGACCCGGCCGCGGGCGAGCCCAGCGCGGGGAAATCGCCATGACCGCCAGTCCTCCGGCGGCGGACGATCGGGGGACTGCCCGGCGCGATTGGAACCTGGTCGCGCTGGCCCGGCCGTACTTCAGTTTGATCGCCCTGACCACCTTGGCGCTGGCGGTGGCCGGCGTCTATGCGATGCTGCACATGCCCAGCGGCATCTACCCCGAAGTGGCCTTTCCTCGGATCGTGGTGATCGTCCAGACGCCGAGGCTGGCGGTGAAGGACGTGGAGGTGGCGGTCGCGCGGCCCATCGAGGAGGCCGTCAACATCGTGCTCGGGGTCGCCCGGGTGCGATCCAAGTCGGTCCGCGGCGCGGCCGAGATCAACATCGACTTCGCGCCCGGCACGAACATGGTCCAGGCGCTCAACGACATCCGCGCCCGGATGGCCGAGGTCGAATCCCAGCTCCCGCCCGGCACGAGCATCATCACCGAGCGTCAGACCCCCGCGGTGTTTCCCATCATCTCGTTTGTCGTCACCGGCGGCAAAGACCCTTCAGCCCTGCACGACTATGCCTTCTACGACCTTCGCCCGCGGATCAGCCGCATTGAAGACGTGTCCTACGTCACGGTGCAGGGGGGCGACATCCGCGAAATCCTCGTCGAGGTGCAGCCGCAGCGGCTGGTGGCCGCTGGACTGTCGATCGCCGAGGTGGCCGACCTGCTGGGCAAGCAGCATCGGCTCAAGGCCGTGGGTCGCATGGACCGCGGGGAACTGCAGTTCCAGGTCCTGGCCAACACGCAGGCCGTAGACCTCGCTGACCTGGAGACCCGCGTGATCGCCGAAAAGGACGGCCAGGCCATCCGCCTGTGCGACCTCGCCCGGGTCTGCGTGTGGCACGAAGACCGGACGATGGCCATTCGCTCCAATGGCCAGGACGCCGTGGCGCTGACGGTCTTCCGCCGCCTGGGAGGGAACGCCCTGACGGTGTCGCGCGAACTGGCGAAAGTGCTCGAAGACGCCCAGAAATCGGCCCCGCTGGGCGTGCGGATCATCCCGGTCTACGACCAGGCGCTGCTGGTCCGCACCTCGATCGCCAACGTCCGCGATGCGATCCTGATCGGCGGTGTCTTCAGCGTGCTGATCCTGCTGCTGTTCCTCAAGAGCGTTCGCGCGACGCTGCTCACGTCGCTGGCCATCCCGTTGAGCCTGATCGTCAGCTTCCTCTTTCTGCGGCTGACCGGCGACACGCTGAACCTGATGTCGCTGGGCGGCCTGGCCGTGGCCATCGGCCTGATCATCGACGACTCGGTGGTGGTGGTGGAGAACATCGCCCGGCACCTGGCCGGCGGCGAGACCGGCGACGCGGCCATCGAGCGGGCCAGCCGCGAGATCAGCGGCGCCGTGATCGGCTCGACCCTGACGACGATCCTGGTGTTCGTGCCGCTGGCGTTCGTGCAGGGGGTGGTAGGGCAGTTTTTTCAGTCGCTCAGCATGGCCCTGGCCATTGCGCTGTTGGTGTCGATGGTGGTGAGCCTGACGCTGATCCCCGTGCTCTCAGCCCGCTATCTCGCGCGGCAGCCGATGCCTTCGACCGGCCCGGTCTACGACTTCGTGGCCCGGGGCTACGAAGGAGTCCTCCGGCTGCTCTTGCGGTTTCCCCGCACGGCGGTGCTGATGTCACTCTTGGCGGTCGTTCCGGGTTGGCTGCTCTACGAGCACGTCGAGACGGGCTTCATGCCCGAGATGGACGAAGGGGCCTTCGTGCTGGACTACGAAATGCCCGTGGGTACTTCGCTCCCCGAAACCGACCGTGTCCTGCGGCGGGTGGAAAAGGTCTTGCTCGACACGCCGGACGTGGCGGGCTATATCCGCCGCACGGGTGCCGAGCTGGGGTTCTTTGCCACGGAGGCATTCACGGGCGACGTCCTGGTGAGCCTGAAACCGCCCGGCGAGCGCCGCCCCATCGCCGAGATCTTCGACGATCTCCGCGCCCGGCTCGAAGAGGCAGTCCCCGAGCTGCAGACGGAATTCGTCCCGCTGATCCAGGACCAGATCAACGACCTCGGTGGCGTGGCCAGCCCGATCGAGGTGAAGGTCTTCGGGCCCGAGCCGGCCAAGCTGAGGGAGCTGGCCGCGGAGGTCGGCCGCGTGGTGGAGGAAGCAGGCACCCAGGACGTCAACGCCCACGTGTATCTCGGCAATCCGGACCTGATGGTCCGCCCGGACAGCGTCCAGACCGCCCGCGTCGGCCTGACGGTGCAGGACGTGGAGTCGCAGCTTAATGCCGCCTTGTACGGGCAGGTCGCCACCACGCTGCCCGAGCAAGACCGCATCACGGACATCCGCGTCCGCTATCCCGACTCCGTGCGTTTCGACCGCGAGGCGCTGGCGCAACTGCCGATCAGCTTTTCCGGCGCAGCAGCCTCTCCGTCACCGGTCTCCGGGGCGGCGGCCGGCGCGGCGGCGCCCCGCAGTCCGGACTTCGTCCCCCTCGGACAGATCGCCTCGATCAGCCTGGTGCGGAGCCCCAACGAGCTGTGGCGGGAGAACCAGCAGCCCGTGATCACGGTCACTGCCGAATTGGGCGACCGCGACCTGGGCAGCGTCAACCGCGAACTGGCGCAGCGCCTGGCCGAAATCGAGTTCCCGCCGGGCTACCGTTGGGAGCTGGCGGGCAACTACCGCGCCCAGCAGGAATCGTTCGCCAGCCTGCTCACCGTCCTGATCGTGGCCGCGGCCTTAGTGTTCCTGCTGTTGGGCTTTCAGTTCCGCAGCCTCACGCTGCCGGCGCTGATCTTCCTCTCGCAGCCGGTATCGCTCACCAGCGCGCTCATGGCCCTGTGGCTGACGGGCACGCCGCTGAACGTGTCGTCGTTCATGGGCGCGATCCTGCTGATCGGCCTGGACGTGAAGAACGGCATCATCCTCATCGAATACATCGGGCAGTTGTGCCAGCAGGGGCTACCACTTCGCCAGGCCCTCGTCCGCGCCGGGCGCACGCGGTTCCGCCCCATCCTGATGACCAGCCTGTGTACGATCCTGGGATTGGTGCCGCTGGCGCTGGGGTTGGGCCCCGGGGCCCAGATGCAGCAACCTTTGGCCATCGCGGTAATTGGCGGCCTGACCGCTAACATGATCTTCACACGGCTGCTTATTCCGGTGGGTTACTTGGCCCTACAACCCCGTGGGCATCCTGCCAACTCCTGAACACGGTGGATCAGGACATCGCCTGCGTGCCGGCGGTCTCGCGGCGCGGGATGCCGTGGGGCTATGAGGGATTCGCCGGCAACCATAACGACGTAACCACGCTGGAGGAGATCGTCGAAACCATAGAACGCCGCTACGGTTGCGCGGATCGCATCTGCGTCATGGATCGGAGCGTGGTTTGCTTCGTCACCGGCGGCTCCTCTTTCGTGGCCGGCCGCAGCTCGTTGAGCCAGCGGGCGCGGAGCAGGTTGCCGAAGTAGGTCGGCGAGGTGGGGTCGCTGGCGTAGCGGGCGATGGCCTCGGCGTATTGTCGAGTGGCTTCGTAACTGCGGGCCAGGTTGTAATGGGCTCCGTGGGTCCAGGGGCCGTCGGCCGAGGCCTCCAGCGTCCGCGTCAGCAGGTAGTCGATGGCCACGCGGAAATGCCCCACGGCCGTCTCGTGGTCCTTCCGCTGCAGTTCGATCAGGCCCAGGTCGAAATTCATCAACCCCAGCCAGTAGCTGGCGTCCTGCTTGGCCCGGCGGAGCAAGACCTCGTCGACGCGGGCCCGTTCCGCCGTGCCCTGCTTGAGTTGCTGCTCGGTGGGTCTTTGCTCCTGCGGGAGTTTCTGGACGTCTTTCAGGGCCAACTCGTAGTAGTACGTGGCCATGTTGGCCAATTGTTCGTCCGAAGGTCGGGCTTCCTGGTAATACCCGGTTGCCCCCTGGGGGCCGGCCAGTTGGCCTTTCAGGTGCAGGATGCGGGCCTTCCGCAGCGGGGCCTCCTTGGCCTCCTTCTGCGACGACGTCCTGCGGGGCGTGAAGGACTGATAGTCAGGATCGTCTGCCTCTTTCTTCCTTCCGGCCGGGACTGAGGGTTCCGCCTCCCACGCCGGGGCGGCATAATTCACGTAGAAAGGCAACAAGGCCGTCATCCGTTGCTGGGTTTGTTCCTGGGTAGGGTCTTGGTACTCCAGCAGCACACGGTACGGGAATACCCAGAGCTGTGCAGCGGAGATCCGGGGCGCCGCCTTCCAACGCTCCGCCTGGGCGGTCGCGGAGGCGCTCAGCACGATCTTTTGTTGGCCGCTGAGCCGGGATTGGACCAGTTGCATCCGCCTGGCCAAGTAGGCCGGCGAGGCCTCGACCAGGGCGACCACCCGACCCAGATCGGAAGACCTCAGCGGGTAGGGGCGGTCGCGGTCGAGGTCCAGCCGGCGCAGCAGCGAGTCGTCGGCAGCCAGTTGGGCCAGGGTGGCCGGTCGCACCTCTAACCGCCCGGTGTCGTCGAGCCGGATTCCGCCCGGACCCGGCAACGGCAGGCCCAGTGCCGGATCGAACACGTAGACGTTACCCCCGCTCAGCACACCCACTGCCCAAGGCCGGGAAGGTCCTCCGGCCGGGTCGTTCGGGTCGGACAGGGCCAACAGGGCCGCGTCGAGCCCCTGCTGTCGGGCCAGGAGGATGAACACCCAGGCCCGCTCCATCGCCGTGCCACGACCCAGCAACAGGGTCTCCCAAGGCAACTGCCCGAGTCGCTCACCGCTTTCCCCGCCGGAAATGACCTCCAACTGGATGTTGCGAACCGTCCAGTCGAAGAGCCCCCCGGCCCGGCCCACTTCGTCCAACTCGTCGCCCCGCGCCCACCTGGACACGTTTCGCAGCCAGACCGCCTCTTGCAGCGCCAGCGCGTCGGAGCGGAGGAATTGGAGCTGGCCAAGGTTCCGCACCGCGGGCATGTCGGCCATCGGCGCGGGCAGCGTGGCCAACAGCGGGTCGAGCTTCCAGTCGTCTGGGGCCCGCTGGGCGCGAACCCATTGATTGAGCTGGTCGAGGATCTGCTGCAGCATCTCGCCCGAGGGAAACTCCTCCTGCCGGTCCAGATTGCCGATGGCAATCTCCAGCAGCCCGCCGGGCGTCTGCGAGGAGATCGACGTTTGGCCGGAGGCGTCGGGCGGCCGGGGGGTCGACGAATCGCCACATCCGCTGCACCCGCCCAGCAACGCCCACGGTAACGTCAGCAACGCAAACAGGCCCCATTTCCGGCCGACGGGACGGTAATCGGCAATCAGTAGTTCCAAGTTCGGATGATCCGGCTTGGGGTGGCCGGGGTCGAGCGTCAGCGAGCCCCCGGAAATCCGGCGGTCTGGGGGCTCACCGACCAACGCTTCGCGTCGGTGCCCATCGACCCCAGCCACCCGTTCCCCAAACTTGGAACTACTGGCAATCCTCCTCCCGCGGCGGTTCCCAAGAACGATATTCACACGAGGGCCTCCACAGTTTGGCGAATTGCCAGCAGACGCCGGAGCAGGCCGGCCAGTTGATCCAGGGGCACCATGTTGGGGCCGTCGCTGGGCGCCTCGTCGGGCGTGGGGTGGGTCTCGAAAAAAAGCCCGTCGACGCCCAGCGCGACGGCCGCCCGGGCCAGCGGCTCGATCATGGCCCGATTGCCGCCGGTGGCGGCTCCCAACCCGCCCGGCTCCTGGACGCTGTGCGTGGCGTCGAAGATCACGGGCACCCCGAGGGCCTGCATTTGCGGGATCGCCCGCATGTCGTTGACCAACCGCCCGTAGCCGAAGAACGTCCCCCGCTCGCCGAGAAGTATCTGGCGGCAGCCGGCGGCGGCCAGCTTGGCAATCACGTGCCGCATGTCCCAGGGGGCGAGGAACTGGCCCTTTTTGACATGCACCGCCCGGCCGGTCCGGGCGGCGGCCACGAGCAGGTCGGTCTGCCGGGCGAGAAACGCAGGGATCTGCAGCAGCTCACAGACCTCGGCCACCGGGGCCGCCTGCGCGGGCTCGTGGATGTCGGTTGTCACGGGCAGGCCCGTCGATTCGCTAACCCGCTCCAGGATCGCCAACCCCGCTTCCAGCCCCGGCCCACGATAGGACTCCATGCTGGTTCGATTGGCCTTGTCGAACGATGCCTTGAAAACCAACTGCACGGGCAATTCCGCGGCGATCTGTTTCAGCCGCCGCGCAATCGACAACGTCAGGGCCTCGTCTTCGATCACGCAGGGGCCGGCGATGACCAGTAGCGGCTGGCCCCGACCGCAGTGGTACGGCCCAATGGTAGCAGGGTTTTCAGGCACGACGAATAGCTTGCGTTAGTTCAGTCGAGGTTCAGGTTGCTCCGTTCCGCCGAAAACGTGTGGCTTGCGTTGCCGGAACGACCAAGGCCAGACGACCGGGGAGCACTTCGACCTCCACCGGCAGCAGTCCGCCCAGGTCGCCGTCCAGTTGGTATGGCACCTCCGCCTCGGAGGTGACCCGCAACCGCCGGACCCGCCGCGTAACACAGTCGGCCATGGCCTGGTGTCGGCCCAGCAGCACGGCGGCCGTGTACCGCAACCCGTGCCACAGCGACCCATGACGAAACGCACAGACGTCCAGCAGCCCGTCGGTCCCGTCCGCCTGGGGCGCCAGTCGCAGCCCACCACCGTAACAGGGGAGGTTGAACGCGAACAGCCAGCGCATGGCGGCGGGGGGCGACTGGAGCTGGCAGGCGTCGGTATCTCCGTCCCCCCAGTATACGCGCAGTTCGGGATATTCGTAACTACGGATCAGGTCCCAGATCGGTTTGAAGTAGTCGCGCCTGCGGACATGGCCGGTTCGGCGGTCGTGGACGCGTCGGACGACCTCGGCGTCGAACCCGCAGCCGATCATCAGTAGGAAGACCCGCTGGCCGGCCTTGCCGGCGTCGAGTCGCACCAGGAGCCCGTCGGCGATCGTCTGGCAGACCGTCTCGGGCGCCCGGCCGAGGTGGAGGTATCGGGCCAGGAGGTTCTCGTTGCCCGCCGGCAGCATGCTGAGCGGGACCCCCGCTGCGACCCGATTGACTAATTCGGCCGCCGTACCGTCGCCCCCGACACCGACCAGCGTCCGGAGGCGACCCTCGTTGTGCCAGCGGTTGGCCCGCTCGGCCACCGTATCCAACTCGGTGAGCACCTCGGTCTGAAACCCCCGCTGCCGGAGCAACTGGACCAGGCGATCGACCCTGGGCTGGGCGGATCGCGACCCGGCCGTGGGGTTCACCGAGATCAGTACCCGGTCGGCAGCGGGCGGCAACGAGTCGATATTCTGCGGCAACGGTGGATTCTGCGGCAAAGGTGGACTCCGCGATTCTGGGCCGTTATCGGCCGGGGGTGGCCAGGCGGGCGGGTGGCCGGGGCAGCTTGTCTGCCCCGGAGCCGCGGCAGCGGACCAACGCTTCGCGTCGGTGCCCGCCGCCACTGGCGCCCGGGCGGCTCCCAGCGGTCGCCGGTTGGCCCTCCTGACGCCCGCCGGCTGGTCGGTTTATCGGCCAGTTGCAGCGCCGGAGCGATTCAATTGTAGCGAAACAATACGAACTTAGCATCCGCCCGCCGGCCATTATGGACCGTGCAAGAGGAGCAGCTACAAAATCATAAGTCCTTTATGAGCAATATCTTACATCATCTGGCTTGTCCCGATGCCGGAAAATGACGCAACTGGCACGTGGAATGCACTTCAGGACACACCGGGTCAACCGTACGTTGGCCTTCAACAAGCTGGCCCGTGGGGCCCCTGACGGAATGCGACCAGGCGGTTGCCTTGCCCTTACCGCCTGGTAGGCCACTATGTAACGTGGCACGTCAGAGGCCCCAGTTTTTTGCGCCGCGGGCGAAGCCCAACACCGTTCAATGGGTGGCATTTCAAGGAGGGTCAAGTGGCACCGGCGTCTCGCCGGTGTGACATAACGGAAAGCGCTGCCACGAGTTCCGTTACGCCGGCGAGACGCCGGTGCCACTGTTTTGACGGTTGGATCGCCCTTATTTGAACGGTATCGGGGCCAAGTTAGCCGCTAGGTCGTCCTCCTGCCCGCTGTCAGCCCCTTTATCATAGCCGGCCCCAGGCGGCTGCCTGCCATCCACCCCTCATGGTGGCACCCCCCTCTCGCGTGCGTAAGCTACATTTTCATCGGGTGGGGCTCAGTTTCGGGGCAGACTTTTTGTGCCGAAACATCGGAGGTCCACGGGAGCATGGCTGAAGCACCGAAGCAAGATAAGTCAACCGAGCAATCCGAAGCGACCCCACAAAAACCGGCGTCGGGCAAGCTGTCCTGGTGGCGACGTCTGCTAACTCGCAGGTGGCTGGCGATCCTGCTGCTGACGTCGATCCTCGTTCACGGGATCGGCTTCGCCTATTTCCGGTTGACGAACTGCCGCCCGCCGGCCGTCACCAGCCCCGAGGTCAGCCTGGGGAAGTTCCGGTTCGACGCCGACGACCAGCAGGCCAGCCGGATCACCAACGCGGAGTTCTCGCTGCACATTGCGCTGTTGGAGCACGTGGAGGGGGCGGCCCGGCAGCGGTTGGACGCCTACCGGTTCCGGGTGCAGCAAGACGTCGAGGAACTGCTGCGGCGGGCACACGGCGGAGACTTCGACGACCCCGGCCTCGGCGAGCTGAAACGGCAATTGCAGGAGCGGATCAACGAGACGCTGGGGATGCGGGCGATTGCGGAGGTGATCGTCACCGATCTGAAACTCCAGCACAACAACCAGGACGTGGGATTGGTGACCGGTACGGCCGAATCGGTGCCTTGGGTGGAGAAGCCCGCAAGCTGAGGCCGCCCAGCCCGGCCTTCCCCGATTTCGCGTCGGCCGGTCTACGGGCCAGGCAAGCCCGATCTGACGTGTTGGGTCCCAGTGGCGCCTTGCCTGCCGCTGCGGCTTCAGGGGCATGCAAGGTGCCCTTCGCACCCGTGCGCGTGCCCGCTTGGAAACCGGCCCGCGCTAACTTAGCTTCGCCAGTCGTCGATGTAAGTGCTTGCGGCGCAAGGGTCGGTTCGCGAAAGTCTTCACTACACATCCGCCATTGGTCGGGTAGGCAGCCGCAGCCCGAGGTGCTGGAGCGGGATGGCCAGATCGCTCTTGTGGACGCGGAAGGCGGCTTCGGCCTCGGTCAGTTGGATGTACGTCTTCCACAACTCCTCGTCGCTCCAATCGTGGATGTTGCTCCGCAGCAGATAGCAGCCCTTGGGGAGCGCGGCCCAGTCGCGATGTAGCGGCGTTCCATCGTCTCGACGATCTCCTCGACGGTCGTCACGTCGGCCCGGTTGCCCGCAAAGACCTCGTATCCCAGTGGCATCCCGCAGCGCCAGACCACCAACGCGATGCAGACCTGCTTGCAGTCCGGCCGGTGGTCCCGCGAGTAGCCTCGCTGCGCCAGGGGATTGGCCTGCGCTTCGCCCTCGAAGTACGTGCTCGTCACGTCCTAGAGCAACAGCTCGTATTCC
>Ga0315277_10003266_pt1 | contig 22048 bp, 12 predicted proteins | sample YL17G05_15_MG_FD_203695 | JGI IMG/M metagenome (GOLD analysis project Ga0315277, IMG submission 203695) | Sediment microbial communities from Yellowstone Lake, YNP, Wyoming, USA - YL17G05_15 | ecosystem: Environmental > Aquatic > Freshwater > Lake > Sediment | place: USA: Wyoming | collected...
CGCGAACCAGCGATCAAACTCCTGCAGATTCCGGGGGTAATTGATGCCTGCCGTGGGTCTGGGAAAGGTTTCCATACCCCAAGATACTATATGCAGGGGTCGCTTGCGTCAAGTGGATACCCCCCTTTTCAGGAATTGCTGGCTGGGGAGCAGAGTCCATTGTCTTTGAAATGCGTAGCTTGGGGCCAGCTCGCAAGTCATTTGTACTCAAAGCATTTGGTGGGGAGCTTAGCGATGATGACGCAGCGAAACTCGACGATGGCGTCTGTCTGTTTGACTTCGTCGATGGCCAGGCCCAAACCGACGATTACAAAACCTCCGGTCATCACACCGTCATGTCTGCCGAGGTGAATCTTCAGTACGACTTCCTTGAGAAATCTGGCTGGAGTTACTTCATGAAGGGCACCGGACTAACCCAAATGGGGCGTTATGACGAAGGCATATTCTACTATGACTTTTGTCTGAAGAAGGAGCCGCGATCCGTATACGCTATGCAGGAGAAGGCCGTGTGTCTTTTTCGATGCAAGAAGCTTGATGAAGCAATTCATTGCTATGTTGAGGCGCTCGATATATTTGACCGAGACCCACTGCTCCATCTGGAACTCGCTTACCTTTATCAACATAAGGGCGAGTCGCAACTCGTAGAATCCCACATACAGCAAGCGCACCTCAAGGACGCCGCGCTACGGCGTCGAATGTCTCGATACGAGTTTGGGCCGAAAGTTTGTCGATACTACGAGAAGTACCTCGATTTACCGACATTCCTAAAGAAATGCAGGCGGCGTAGCTCCGCAAAAGCAACGGACTCATTGGCCAACAAAGCCATGGACAGCGACAGCGATAATTAGGCGATAATTAAGAAACTATGAAAGCCAGATGCTCGGAGACGGTGTGTTATAGTCGTCTCCACGTGTTCGCCGCAGGGGCGACGCGAATTCAATGACCTAAACTTGTTTAAGGAGCATCTGGCCATGAAAACTATCTTAGCTATCGATCTGGGCAAACGCAACAGTGTGTTTTGCAGGCTACAGAGCGGTTCTTTGAAAATTGAAGTACTGCTACGACGGTGATCAGGTTATTGGCGAGTATGACGGCGGGGATACTTTGGTGGGGGAGTTTATCTACGGGGAACGTTATCGATTAGGCGATTTGGATGATTGACGTGGCCGATAGTGATGGCTTATATTAGTATCATCGCGAGAAGCCTTGGAAGCTAAAGAACTATAAGGAAGATCAATAAAATGTACCCGGACACCTATTAATCCTGCCAATGACAACTCACAGAATCATACTTGATAGATTACTGAAGGCGCGCAAGATTACGAGTAGAAATAGAAGAGACAGGAGGAGTCGGGATTTGAGTTTTAGAATGTGGTTTTTTGGTTTGGTCTTCTCACTTCTGGTTTTCTCTACCGGCGGCGTCGAACCCCTGCCAACTGCTGAAGATATCGATAAGCTCGCCGCGAGCGTAAAGTCGGTCATCTCCGATTTCAAGAGGCTAAGCAGCGAGCTTCGCTTTCAATACGAGTATAGCGGCCGATTTCTGAATTCCGCGGATAAAGAAAAGCTGTATGCCCTTGCAGCAGAAGGCTCGGAACAACTGCGAAAGATCGCCGAGTCGCAGCAAGAACTTAAAGGCCGAATCGAGGCTTATGAGGGCGACGACTGGGAGGATAGATACGGCGGAACGGGCCTGTGGCGAAAGCTCTTCAACGATCTGTACGTGACCAACGTAAACAGGCTGGAGATGGATTTCCACGCCGCGCTTCACGGCGATCAAGTGAACCGGGACGGCATACTGCGTCAAATGCCGGCTCAGATAGATGCACTGGGGCAGGACTATGATACGGCCTACCTGCAGTTCTTGCGAGCGAAGGCGCTTGGCCTGCTGGCCTTGAGTGATGCCGCTTATGAGTCTCCGGCCCGGCAGCAGTTTGACATGCTACTGGATCGCTCCGACATGCAACAGTCCACTGCTTTTAGAATTGCCATTGAGCGAATCAGACTCTTTGGTCCGGGTGACAATGAGAGGTTGGCCCAATTAGCAAAAGAGCTTGCACAAAGCGACGTCAACGATCCGGAAATGATTCTGTCGGTGGCCTGCTTGCAGCACCGGCTGAACACACCGCAGGAATTTGAAGAAACCGTAAATCTCAGGCCTGGGATGCTCGACAAATTCATCGGCGTCCTGGCGCTGCGGGACCTGGACTATCGTCTTGAACAGGGCGAACTCGACCCGGGCAAGACAAGCCTTTTCGAGGTGGAGCTGGCCGCCCAAGCCGCCTGGCGGGATGTACCGAAGGACCAGATCGGCTTACTGCGGTGCTTCGTGCAGTTGGAGCAGTTCCGGACCCCCTTAACGCTCTATGTTACTGCATTGGCGTGCGCAGAGACCTGCCCCGCAGAAGCGGCAAGTCTCTTGATACAGGCTGCACAGATGCAGGAGGCCGGCCGGAGCAAAAGACTCGGCGTCGAGGCCGGGACAATCGTTGAGCAGGCGGCGAAACTTGCCTGCAATGCCTACGCCGGCGGCAGGCTTGACGAGCATACAGTCTTAGACATATTTGACGGCTTTCAGAGGATTGCCGGACAGTGTGCCGACGACGAATTGGAATACTGCTACGCCAGCGCCCTGATGGCGGCTGGTCAAAAAGAAAAAGCCGTTGAACTGCTTCGGAAGATCGCCGCTACACCGCAAGCAAGCCGCCGATCTTGGGCAAGGCTCGACCTGATAGCAAGCGCAATCACCCACGATCACTATGCCGACCCGAACAAGAGAGAATTGGTGTTGAAGGATTTGCTTGATTTGCTTGCCGAGTGCGGCGACCAGAACGATCCGGGCCGCGTTCGGCCGGAGGCAATACGCATATATTGCGAAATACTTCTCGAGTCTCCTCAAACAGACCAAGCCCAGAAGGCCCTGGGTATTCTTACCGACGCGGAAGTCCGTGACGACGCCGGGCTGAAGGCCCTCAAGTCGAAGGCCCTTCGCTATCTGGATAGATTGGAGGAATCGGCTGAGTGCTTGGCGGGAATCTGCCGGGGGGATGAACCTGAATACGCCCTCGAAGCAGAAAAGCTGCTCGTCGCCGTCATCGAGAAGATCGAGCAATTGCAGGATAGCTCTGCCGACTTTTCACAACTGCATAAGAATTGTCTTGAGATTGCTCGGTATTGCGAGCGGGTCTCGCTGTCGAGCGGCGGCCTGATTCCGGTCGGCCAGGCGCGGCTGTATGTTGCGGAGATAGCGCTCTTGGGGGCGGCGCAGGACCCGCAAAGGTCGGACCAAATCGAAGAATTGCTCTATACCCTGCCGGATGAATATAAGAAAGGCAGCGCCGATTATCTTCGCTGCCGGGCCAGACTGCTCGCCGAGCAGGGCAAATTCGCCGACGCCGCCGCCCTGTGGGCGCAGATCGCGGGGGCGGAGAAGAAACGCCCGACCTCGCCAAACCGAAGGAGCGACCAGTGGTGGCGAGCCAAGTATTACGAGCTATTCTGCTTCTCGAAAATCCCGGAAACTCAGAAAAAGGCAGTCGCACACAGTATCGAAGTCCTTCAGAACAGCTTCGCGGACATTCCGCCTCTGTGGGCCAAGAGATTGAGCCAGCTTAAACAGCAATACAACGAGACCGATGACAATACACAGCGTTTCTGATGGGGTCCTGGGTCGCGCCTTCCGCGATATTCGCCAGTTCTTTCAGAGAAGGCACAAAATCCAGGGCGCATGATTTGGCAGTGGCATCAAAATGAATCGTCGAGAATCGCAGATGTACCGGCGTTGGGAGCTGCTATTTGGTATTCGTGAGCCAGTTTTGGGCGAGGATTAGCATATCGCGGAAGTCGATGCCGTTTTGGCGATCGATATCGGCCAAATCGCAGAAGTTGTTGGCTTCATTACAGGGACTGTCTTTCCAGCGGGCGGCAAGAAGGGCAAAATCGTTTGCATCGACGTCACAATCCTCGGCGATGTCGCCGAAGGCAGTGAAATCAAACTCGTAGGCGCCCATATCTATGACGGCGGCGTCGTTGCAGTCGCCGTCGAGGATTGTCAGGCGCCTGTCTGTCTCTTGGGGAAGTGTAGTGTTGTTGCCGGCGTCGATGCAGGGAGAGCCGGGTCGAAGGCGCAGGTCACCGAGGTCATCGTTGTCGCCGACGCCCCACCCGTCGCCGCCGTCGTTGGAGGCGCGCACGAAGAGAGGGTCACTCTGCGTGTTGCCGGCACCGGGCCAGCCTCCCTCTACATCGCTATACGAAACGATCAACGAACTCGAATTGGTGTTATTGAACTGCGGGCCTTCGGGTGCGAGATTGCCCCAGATGACGGAGTTATATACCGTAAGGCTGCTTGGCGAATAGCCCTCATATACTGCGCCGCCTTGGGCGGCTGCGGTGTTGGCGCTGAGCGTGCAGTTGAAGAGGTACAGGTAGTCCGGGCTGTTGTAGGCATATATAGCGCCCCCTCGGGATGTTGCTGAATTGGCGCTGAACAGGCAGTTGGTGAATTTGGCGCCGCCGTCGCTAACGTAAGTTAGAAGGGCTCCCCCCGTCTCTGCCGTGTTGCCGATGAAGATGCAGTCTGTGATAGAATCAGCTCCGTAGTAGATGGCGCCGCCCTGAGTTGTTGCTGAGTTGGCGATGAAGGTGCATGCTTTCAGCGAGGCAGGATTGCCGAGTATTGCCCCGCCTGGTCCGGCGATGGCGGAGTTCTCGTTGAAGGTGCAGTCGGTCAGGTTCAGGATGCAGGTGCTGTTGGCTATAGCGCCACCCTGCGCGGCCTGGTTGCCGGTGAAGGTGCAGGAAGAAAGAGTGCATTCACTGTCATAGCCGTTGTACAATCCCCCGCCGGAAGCATATTGTCCTGCAGCAAGGTTGCTATTGAATTTGCAGTTGGTGAGGTTTAGCTCGGTGCGATCGTTGTTGAATAGTCCTCCGCCATAACCTTGCGCCTGGTTTTCGGTGAAGGTGCAATCGATCAGGTTGGCTTTGGAATAACTGTCGTTGTAGAGTCCTGCGCCGGCGTAAGAACTGCCTTCCACCCTGTTGTCGGCGAACGTGCATGCTACTATGGTTGCGGTGAGGTCCTCGTAGTCGGGGCTACGGAGATACATTCCGCCTCCTTGGCGGGCGATGTTTTCCGTGAACCGGCAATTGGTCGTCAGACCGTGGGAGCTGTACATTCCGGCGCCGTAGTCGTAAGCCAAGTTGCCGCTTATCGAGCAATTGGCGATTTCCGCATTGCAGTTGTATATGCCCGCCCCAGTGGTTTGCTCCCTTCTGCGATGGCCGTTGGCATTTCCCCCGGTTACCAGAAAACCGTCGAGGACGGTGTTGGCGTCGGCGTTGATGGCTGTAACGACGTGGTAGCAGTTGTCATTGGAGTTAGCGAATTCGGGGCCGTCGTCGCCGTTGAGATCTCCGCTGAGGATAGTCGGATGGGCGTTGGGATCGCGGTTTTCCCACACATCTCCGCCTGACGAGAAGCCGCCGTAAACAGCGACGCCCGGGACAAGGTCGAAGGTTGCCCTGCGATAGCTGTTGGGTTGCCACGGACTGTAGAGGCCGGCGGCAACCCTGATTTGGCGAACTTGTGCGCGAACGGCGGCCAATTCGAGCGCTTCTTGGAGCGTGGGAAAGGCATCCGCCCAGCTCGCACCGTTAGCTGCGCCCTTGGGAGCAGCGGCGTCAACGTAGAGCACCTCAGGGGCCGGGTCGTTGTCGGCTTCGTTGGCGGTGACGACGGCTGTAACAAGGCCTGGACCGCTGATACGCACAACGGCCCGACCATCCAGATAGTCTTCATCCTCAGCCGCCGCAAGAACGACGGTCTGAGGCTCGGAATAGTTCTTCGGGTCAAAATGCAGCAGGTATCCTGATTGAATCGTGATGTCCGGATCGGCGGATTCGGCCAAGACGGCAACCTCAACAGGGCTCGATGGTTCAAAGGCCATCGTTACGGTCAGCATTGCGGTTGCCCCCTCGGGCACAGCCAGCGCGTACGCGCCTACGAGGAAATCCCGGCGGGAACTTTCGTAAGCCCCCATGTCAACGATTGGCGCAAGCCCATAACCGGTATCGGGGGTATTAGGGTCATCCAGGAAGCGTGGATTGCCGTCGATATCGAGTCCGATTGCTGAGACGACGGCGGAGTTGTCGCCCGCGTCGATACAGGGCGAGTCATCGGACAATTGAAAATCGCCATACTCCGCACCGACGAACCGAGGGTCTTCGCCTATGTTGCCATCGCCGCCAAAGAACCCACTCAAACCCTGGACACAGCAGAAGTCCATATCAAAGCCGACGACACTGAATGGGTCCTCGCTCGTGCCTTTGTCCTCGTAATCGCCGGTGCCGCCACTGGTGCGGCACCAACAGGGAAACGTGCCTCCATGATATGACCCGCCTATGCAGATTTGGTCACATTCGCCGCACTGGTTCGCATCGGGGCCGGTGCAGTTATCCCAGAAAATGCTGTTGGCGAGAGTGAAGGCATCTTCGTACCAGTACTCGCCAACCGAAACGCATAGCCCGGCGCCGGAATACCGGGCGATATTGCCGCTGACAGTGCAGTTAATCATAGTGCCGCCAAGGTATGAGACGTCGTAAATCGCGCCGCCGGCCAATCCTGCGCTATTCTCGACGAGCAGACAATCAGTGAAGGTGACGGACGAATTGCTTGTGCTGTAGGCGGCGCCGCCGTATTCGCCGGCTGAGTTTCCGATGAACCTGCACTGTTGAAAATCGGGGTAGGAATCGGAGCATGTGCCGCATCCGTCAACGTGCAATACGCCGCCGGAAAAAGCGGCGGAATTGCCTATGAAGGAGCAGCGGATGAACACCGGGCTGTCGTTCCAGGCCGATATTACGCCGCCGCTTCCGACGGTGGAGTTGTTCTCAAATGTGCAATCCGTGGCGGTGCCGATTGCCGCCGCGCCGGAGCCGGTGATGACTGCGCAGTTATCTTTAATAATGCAGTTGGCGATCCGCGAGAATGCGACGCCGCCCACAGAAGCGGCTGCATTGCCGCTGATAACGCTGTCTTTGACGATGCCGGAGTTCACATAGTAATCCGCATAGGAATATGATGACGATATCCCGCCTGCGTAGTTGGTTGCGGAATTGCCTGCGATTATGCAGTTTGAGACGGTCGGTCGGCCGCCGTAAATTCCGCCTCCCCTTTGAGTCGAGCTTTCGGAGCCGTTGGCGTTTCCTGCTGTAATTGTGACGCCGTCGATGACGGCGGTCCCATTGCAGTCGATGGCGGTAACAACATGGTAACTGTTTTCGCTGCGCGTAGGCTCGGTCATCAAATCGCACGGGTCGGCTACATACAAATCGTCGCCATTGAGGTCTCCGCTCAAGATTGTCTCGTAGAGCTTCGTATCACGAGCGTCTGAGCCGGGCTCGTCTATGCCCGGGCGGCCCCTGTCCTTCAAGCCTGCGTATCCTCCCATTATTGCAAGGCCGTTGACGAGCTGGAACGACAATCCGCGGTCGCCCGAAGGCGGCGCGGGCCTGTATGTGCCCTGGGCGACCCATATCTGCTTAATCTGGGGGATGGCGCTTGCGGCGCTGATTGCCGCGCGTAAATCCGTGAAGGCGTTTTCCCAGTTCGAGCCATCGGAGGCGCCCTGCGCCCTTGCATCGACAAGGAGTGTGTCCGGATAAGGCTCATTCTCCTCTTCGCAGGCGGCCACTCCCGCCGTGCCAAGCCCGGACGCAGTAATACAGATCAGGGCTGTGCCTGTGAACCGATCCGGATCCTCCTCGGCAGCGAGCACGACCGTTTGGGGCAGCCGGTAGTTGGATGAGTCAAACTCCAACAGCGCTTGTGAAACAACCGTTATGTCGGCGTCTCCGGAGCGTACGACGACATTCACATAGACAGGCCCATTGGGATCCATCGCAAGTGCAACGGTGAATTCGGCTGTTGAGCCTTCCGGAACGGGCAGGGACCGCGTGCTCAATATGAGGGCCTGGTCCGGCCCCTCGTATGCCCCCATGTCCACTGCGACGCCAGCGATGCGTGCGTCCCCATCCAAGTCGAGCGATATTGAAGACGGCACAGCGGAGTTATCGCCGGCGTCAATACAGGCAGAGCCGGGCAGCAGGCGGACGTTGTCATCTTCCGTACCAAAGACGCGGTCGGCTCCATCGGGCTCGGTGAAAAGCGGGTCGCAATCAATGTTGCCATAGCCCCAGTCAATGAGCGAGCCGAATCGCATATATGCCGACGGCACATGTATGGCCGTCAACCCGCCCTGAATGTTGCTGTGATCAATCACGATGTTTAAGGGTCCGGATGGGGAGTAATAGGGCTCGGCTACAGCGATTTGAGGTCCGTATTGGCCTGAATTGCCCCAGAGAATGCAGTTGACGATTTCGACGTTCGTGTCCCATTCGCTGCATATTGCCCCACCCAAATAAGCGGAGTTGCCCGTGAAGGTGCAGTTGAGCAAGCTGGTTTCAGAGCCTTCGTTCTGGATTGCCCCACCCGAGTACCCGGCGGAGTTTCCGATAAAGGCGCAGTTAATCAGCACCGGAGCGACGCTGCTGTTTTGTATCGCTCCGCCGTAGTTGGCGCGGTTGGCTTTGAATGTACAGTTGATTATCATCGGGGCGCCCGCGCCATTGTAGATGGCCGCACCGCTTGAGCCGGAGTTGCCCGCGAACGTGCAGTCTCGTATCGTGGGGCTGCATTCGTAGTTGTAAATAGAATGACCAAGATTCCCGGTGAAAACGCAATTCGTCAAAGCTATGTCGTCAGAATATAGCCCATCATTGAATACGCCGAAATCATCGTTGGCTGTGAACGTGCAATTGGTCAATTCAGGATTGCCATAATTTCTGATTCCGCAGCGATAGTTTCTCTCAAACGCGCAGTTGACCAGTATCGGCGCGCAATAGTGGCCGATTTGCATTGCGCCGCCGAAGCTGCCGTATGAGGTGGAGCATGCATTCTCGACGAAGACGCAGCCGGTGAAAGTTGGGTTGCTTTCTTCGCCGATGTACACGGCATAGCCGGAATTTCTTGTAAATGTGCAGTTGCTGATTGCCAGGCTGCTGTTAAGAATAGTCATTCCGCTGCCGTATCCAGTACCTACTCCGCCGCAGATTGTCAGGCCATCCAAAATCGTATTCGCATCCAGGTTCTCTGCATAAACGACCTCGCGGCTGTTTTCGGTGCGATTAGGGTCGCCGGCCAATTCCCTCAGATCATTGGTATCGGAATCGTTTCCGCTCAAATCTCCACTAAGAATTGTCTCATACGCTTCAGGGTCTTGCGTATCGGGCGATGGCTCGCCATAGCCGGCGTAGCCCCCGATGACGGCGACGCCATTTTTGAGTTCGAATTTGGCCGACGTTCCCCCCGCCGTGTAGATGCCCTGCGCAACGCGGATCTCGTCGCCGGCCGCAGCGAACAACAAGGCACGCCGGAGGTAGCTGTAGGCATTCTCCCAGCTTGTGCCGTCGCCCGCCCCCGGCGTGTTCGCATCCACGTAAATGATCTTCCCCGGACAGGCCGATGCAAGGCCCACGCACAAACACAATACCGCCGCTCTGATTTTCCAATTTTCCGTTTGCATCTTCATGGTCTCCCAAAAAAGGTCAAGCCATACAATGCGGACATCGGCCTGTTATCCCCAGGCTGCTCCAGCACGCTCGCAGTATTTACGCACGGTCCAGTCGAAGGGTCTCGCCGAGCTCGTAGAACCGATCATCTAACAATGGTGCGCCGCGAATCCGAAAAGTAACGTTCTTATCCGCAGCTTCAAGAGAAATATGGCCGGAATCGCCCGTTTCAGCCCCGTTTTCAAAAGATGCCCCTAATATTCCTGCGGGCTGTTTTAGCATCTTCGGTTGAGCTTCTCGATGATTTTCCGTTTTGTTTCGCTCTTCTTGCAGAATTCATACTGCGTATCTCGGCGAAGGGCTTGCTTTTTCGGGGCTGCTCGGCTAAAATAAACACGATGTCGAAGAAGCCAAATCTAATCTGAAATTGGGGTTTGAAATGATGACCAAGAAGCCGAACGGTAGAAGGAGTAAAGCGATATGCAGTTTTTGCGGTCGGTCGGGGAGCCAGGCCGACACGCTGATCGAGGGGCCGAACAAGGTCTTCATCTGTCCGGAGTGCGTCGATCTATGCCGCAACATTATCCAGCAGAACCGCAAAAGGTCGGCGAAAAACGTCCCCGGGCTGAGGGATCTGCCCAAGCCCCGAGAGATCAAAGAATATCTCGACGAATACGTCATCGGGCAGGAGCACGCCAAGAAGTATATCTCGGTCGCCGTCCATAACCATTACAAAAGGCTGCTTCACAGCGATAGTGACAGCGACGTTGAGATAGACAAATCCAACGTCCTCTTGATCGGGCCGACCGGCTCAGGCAAGACGCTGCTGGCCCGCACCCTCGCTCGCAGGCTGGATGTGCCCTTTGCAATATGCGACGCGACGACCGTTACCGAGGCCGGGTACGTCGGCGAGGACGTCGAGAACTTCCTGCTCCGCCTGCTGCAGGACGCCGACTACGATATAGAGGAGGCGCAGCGCGGAATTGTCTATATCGACGAAATCGACAAGATAGGCAAGACGTACCAGAACGTCTCGATTACCCGCGACGTCTCCGGAGAAGGCGTCCAGCAGGCGCTCTTGAAGATGCTCGAAGGCACTACTGCCAACATCCCGCCGCAAGGTGGAAGGAAGCACCCCGAGCAGTCCTATATCCAGATGGATACGACTCAGATACTGTTTATATGCGGCGGGACTTTTGTCGGCCTCGACAACATCATAAAGAAGCGCCTCGGCCAGAAAATGATAGGCTTCGACTCGGAGCTGTCCCAGCGAACAGACGAAAAGACCGAGTACAGCAACATCATCCGGCAGGTAATACCGGAAGACATCATCGAGTTCGGGATGATTCCCGAAATGGTGGGCAGGCTGCCCGTAATCGCTACGCTTTCGGCCCTTGACGAAAAGGCGCTCATGGACATATTGACCAAGCCCAAAAACGCGCTGGTTAGGCAGTACCAGAAATTCTTCGAGATGGAGGACGCCAGGCTGGAATTCTCAGACGACGCCCTGCGGGCACTTGCCAAGAAAGCCCTCAAGCGCGACACCGGCGCTCGCGCACTGCGCGCTATCGCCGAGGAGCTGATGGTCGATCTAATGTACCAACTGCCCGAGGAGCCGAAGCCGGCAAGCTATGTTATCAGCGCCGACATAGTCAAAGGCAAGGCCGACCTCTTCTCCGCAAAACAAAAAACCAAAAAGGAAAAAGAACCCGCGTGAAGACAAGGCTCAGCAGAATTCCCAGCTCGGCGAAATAACTCTATTCCTCTATGCGTTGGTTCCCCGGCAGAGACTTTGTGCTGAAAGCGGCCAGGCGGATGTTTGTTGCGGCGCTTTGGGCTACGGCGGCCAAGGCGTATTGGGTCCGGGAGAAGGGGATGTCCTTGTCGATACGCAGGGTGACAATCCTGCCGTCGGGCGGTAAGGTCTGTAATCTCGCGTCTATCAATTCCGCGATCCTGGCGACCACGTCGGGCAGAGAGTTGGCATCCAGCGACGTAATCTCTTCGGACCCGACCGCAAAGATGATTTCATTCTCGGCTTTTTTCGTAACCGTTAGAGTGGCCGCCTGCGCGGCGTTTTCGTCGTCCTGGGCGAATTTACAGCCGTCCGGGACCGTCACCGGAAAATTCTCCGCCTCGATGAACCGACAAGCCAGCACAAAGAATATGATAAGCTGGAAAACCATGTCAATTACAGGGGTCATATTAAACGATCTCTGCCTTGGTCCGATGCGGAATTGGTCGGTGCGTATGAAGGGCATAGTCTTTCGTTCCCTGCTGTTTCAGCGTAGAAGCACTGGTTCGTCCGCCGCTGCGGTGGGCTTGGCGGTGATTTCGCGCACAGGCTGCGGCGTATTGGCCGTGCGCTGAGCCTGAGCACGTTTCTGTCTCTCTATGGCCCGTCTTATTTCGGGCATTATGCTCTCGGCCTGCATAACGGCATCGTTGACCAGCGCTTCGATGCGGTTTTGAAACACGCCGTGCACCGCCAGGGCCGGTATCGCAATGAGCAGGCCCCAGAACGTAGTCACCAGTGCGACCGAGATACCGTCGGCCAACTGCACCGGCTGCGGCTGCCCGCCCGCCAGAACAATCGCGTTGAACAGCATTATCATTCCATAAACCGTTCCGAACAGACCCACCATCGGCGAGACGTTGCCAATCAGATTGAGCCATTCAATTCGCCGCAGAAGCCCCGATGCCTGGTCCTGGAGAGACTCTGCGAGGATGTTTCGTATTCGGAACCAGTCGCCGCCGCCCGCGCCGACCGCTTTTGCCACAGCGACGGCGACAAGGTCCCGGCGGTCGGCTAATCGGGCGTCCAGCCGGCCCAGGCCGAATTGCCGCATTGCCCCGGTGATGCCGGCTACATCGCCGTCCGGAAGCAGTTTTGAGCGGCGAATCGTTAGGAAATACAAGGCTGCAAGGTAAACCGTGATAAGCGACATCGGCAGCAGGATGAACCACACAATCGGCCCGCCGGCTATCACAAACTGCGATAAAAACGTCGGCGGCTCGCCGCTGCGGCCCGAACCGCCCGCCATGCCGCGCGTCACGAAGTATATCGCCCCCACCACGCCGGCCAAGCCGGCAGTCAGGGCAACCGTTTTTATCAACAGGCTCTTATTCATGCCTTCACTTGCCCCCGATGCAAAAAAACTCTCCGCCGCTCTGTCTTGCTATAGTCTCCAGCATTATGCGGTCGTCGGCCTGCGGCAGAAACGCTATCGTATTGATCTTCATCTCCGGCGCGTACTTCTCCAGCAAACCCGCTATTCTTTGCGGGAATGCGGTTGCATCTTCGCCGGTCAGCTCGAATCCGTCCGTTAGAAAATACACTAAAGACGGGCTTAGCCCCTTGCCGTCTTGAATCTGCACGACTCTCTCCAAAGCGGCGGCGGCATTGGTTCTCCCCGCAGGATGTATCGAATCGACAAAATCGTTGGCCGTAGTCTTGGCTTTTGGCGTCGCTCGCAACAGTTTGCCGTCGCCGATTTCATACAGCTCGCCGTCGCCGAAGAATATGACGTAGAAATACTGGTCCTGCTGCAAAGCCGCTATCGACTCTTTGAGCTTCTGCCGCACCTGCGTGAATATGCCCTGCATACTGCCGGAGCAATCCACGAGATAGCAGACTTTGCGCTGCCCGCCCCCGCTGGTAAAGAATTCAATTTTACCCGGAAATTCGCCGCTCGCCGGCGAAATGGTGCTGCCTGAGTCGTTTATCCCGCGCCAGTCCTGGAAAGTCGGCTTTGCAGGGCTGAAGATTCGCTCGATCGGCAGGGATTTCTCCCCCATCACGGCGTATCGGTTTCGAGCGATCACCGCCGGCGTCTTGCTCACCCTGGGCTTCGGCATCACAGACGCTGCCTGCATCGGCTGCGTTATGCTCGCTATTCTGCCCGCAGGTGCGAGGGTGTTCTCATCCTGCCCTTGAGCTTTGGAGAATCTAACTGCTCCGAAGACCGAGAGGACCATCAGGTGCAGACCTATAGAGACCGCCCACGCCCAAAACGCCGCTCCCGAAAATCCGCGAAGACCGAGACTGCGGGCATCGTGGGGAGACGCTTCGGCGTGGAAGCACTCTGCAGTTTCGAGGAGTAGGAGATTGCCACATCGGCCTTCGGCCTCCTCGCAATGACGACATCCACAAAACCAAGTGTTACGGCGCACTAGAACACCTTGTATTATCCCAAAGATGTTTTTCACACCACTACCTCAGCTTCCCTGCATCGGTCCACAGGTTTGTCCGTGCGATCGAAGTCGCTCTAACGTCATTCGAGGACTTTGACCAAGGATTTAACCGGCACCAACATATTATAGACTTTTATCACGTCGCCGTTATGGAGGCGAATGCACCCTCTCGAGCTGTCCCTTCCGATGCTCGCCGGGTCCTTTGTTCCGTGGATGCCGAAGCTTGTCTCTTTCTTTGTGTTTTCGTCCAGGCCTTCCAGCGCCATCCATCGCGAGCCTAAAGGATAGTCAGGGTCTTCAGGATGAATGACTTTCTGGGTATCCGGGTCCGTGTATATCGGCTTGGGTATCTTTCCGCCGGTCTTGATGTGCCACAGCCCCAGCGGCGTCTGCCTGCCCTGCTCGCCGAGGCCGACCGGGAAGCTTTTGACATAAGTGCTCTGCAGATAGATGTCCATCGTGAACGTTGAGCGATGGACCTTTGCGTGGAACGGCCCATTGACAACTTTTATCCGCTCCCCAGCCCGCAGCGACTCCGGGCGCTTGAGCCCGTTTATTTCCAGAAGCAGCTCATAAGGCACATTGTGCGCATCGCCGACCTTACTGAGCAGGTCGCCGCTTTGAACCTCATAACTGCTGCACAACTTGTCCTGGGCATAAAACGTTTTGCTGAACAGCCATTGATCCGCGAGCTTCGAGAGCTGGGACTTAACCAGCGACTCCTGCTGTGGACTCATCGGCATTGTCAGGGCCTCGTTGAATTTGTCGCGGGCCTCGATTATACGGCTGGGGGTCCCGGCGAGCAGCGCATCGGCCTGGGCAATGAGCTCATCACCCTTGGGATTGGCCGTCACGCCCGCTGCGGGACCGGTCATGAGAGAATTGGCGTCGGACTTGATCTCGACTTTCGGCGGCGTCGGGGTTGTATCGCCGCTTTCAAGCGGGCCGACTGCGCCCAAGCCGCCGTCGTTGGAGTCCGGCTGCGAGCTGCCTCCATTGGCGCCGAAGGGCCAAAATCCGTAAATCAAACCGCCGACAACAACGGCGGCAACCACGACCGCGATGATGTAGATTATATTGAGGTTTTGCCCTCTTGATCCACGGTGACGAGCCATTCTATTCTCCTTCGTCAGTTCTCCAATTTAGCAGAAGCCTTAACGGCAAAGTGCATTATCTCGGTATCGGTGACTAACATGTCTATCGGCTGGTCGCGATCGGTTACCGACATTGAGTCAATCACCTGCTCTGCAAAGGCAAAGCCGCACTTGCAGGCCTTGACCTGCTCGTGGGCGAAAAACCTGTCATAATAACCCCCACCCCGCCCAAGTCGGTTTCCTTTTCTGTCGAATCCGAGGCCGGGCGTAACGACCAGATCAATCTCGCCGAACGGAACAGGCGCACCCGCAGTCGGATTTCGCAGGCCGCAGGCCCCCGTCGAAATGTCCCTATCCAGCGAGTCTATCTGCACGGCAATCATGTGCCTTTGCTCCCAGGAGACCTTGGGCACCGCAACTACCTTATCCGCCTGCCAGGCTGCAAGTATCGCCTCCGAAGTATCCACCTCATGCGGCAGCGAGAGAAACAGCATAACCGTCGATGCGGCCTGAAATTGCGGCGTCGCAACGAGGCGTTTGCAGGCCAGACGGCTCTTTTGCCCCCTCTGCTCCGGCTGTATGGCAAGCAGGTTACTGCGGAGCTTGCTGCGCAACTGGGCCTTGTCCATTCAATTGTCCTTCTTTGTTCGTACCCTTTTCGACGGTTCTACTCTTTTGTATCAGGCTGTCGAGGTTTTGTAAATAACGCCCGATATTTTTTTCAAAACCGGCATCCTTGGGCTTATAGTATTGCTTACGGGCCTGAGCCGGCAGATACTCCTGCACGACGAAGCCGTCCTTGAAATTATGCGGATACTTGTAATCGGCTCCGAAGCCGGCCTTTTTTGCGGCGGCATAATGGCTATCCTTCAAATGCTTGGGCACCGCCACGATGGGCTTCTCGGCCACGTCGCTGCTCGCCTGCCAAATCGCACAGGCCGAGGCGTTCGACTTCGGGGCACAGGCAACGTAAATCGCCGCCTGCGCCAAGGCCAACTGCGCCTCCGGCAGCCCGACAAACTCGGATATCGAAACAGCCGCTGCCGCCAAGACGGTCGCCATCGGGTCGGCGTTGCCCACGTCCTCGGTGGCACAGATCGCAATCCGCCGGGCAATAAACCGCGTATCCTCGCCGCCGGCTAACATCCGGGCCAGCCAGTAAACGGTGGCGTCGGGATCCGAGCCGCGCATGCTCTTCTGCAAGGCGCTGGCCAGGTCGTAGTGCGTATCGCCCGTGCCGTCGTAGTCAATCGCCTTTTGCTGTATCGACTCCTTGGCGACTTTGAGGTTAAATTTTATCCGCCCGGCGCCTTCTCTAGCCGCCTGCGAGAGGACGCCGACTTCCAAGGCCGTCAGCGCCCGCCGGACGTCGCCGTCACACATTACCGCTAAGAACTTCAGGGCGCCTTCATCGGCGGCTATATCGTACTTTCCCAGCCCTCGCTCACTGTCGGCAAGAGCGGCCTTGAGTACCCACAGAGCCTCCTCCTCGCTCAGCGGCTCGAAGCGAAACACCGTGCTGCGGGAGATCAGCGGCGAGTTGACCGAGAAATAGGGATTCTCCGTCGTCGCTCCGATGAGGATCAATATCCCCGCTTCGACGTCGTCCAGCAGGACATCCTGCTGGGCACGGTTGAACCGATGAATTTCATCGAGAAAAAGGACGCTTCTGGCCCCAGTTGTGGCCAGCCTGTCCTGGGCGGCCGCAATCACGGCTCGAATATCCTTAACCGTGGCCGCCGGGGCGCTTAGGTAGTGGAATTTGGCCTTGGTATAATTGGCAATCACCATTGCCAGCGACGTCTTGCCCACGCCTGGCGGGCCGTAGAATATCAGGCTGCTGAGCCTGCCCGCCTCGAGCATCCGCCGAAGGAGCTTGTCGGGCCCGATGAAATGGCTTTGGCCGGCGAATTCGTCGAGAGTCCGCGGCCTCATCCGCACCGCCAGCGGCGCCGCAGAGTCAATGTTGGCCTTCTCGAGCCGGCCAAACAACGCTGTATCGTGCCCGTCCTCATTCATAAGGCCCATTATACCGGGAATTCAAAGCACTGTCGAAGGCGCATTTCTCAAACGCCGGAGAAGCCCCCACTTCTTGATCCCATCGATGAGAGCAGTATGATAGTCTTGGACACATACGATAGAGTGATTGAATACGAACTTGGACTTTCATTGGAAGGGTCTATACATATCAATAGGAACAAAAACGGGAACACCCAAAATAGCCCTCCCCCTGCCCGACAGTGACGGCAAACGAAGATACCGGCTCGGAACGCTGAAGGTAGCTTGTAGAAAAACTAAATGACGACAGGGGGACTGGGGGCGAGCCGGCTTTGCCGGGGTGAATTGGGTTTGGTCGTTTGAAATTGGCTTTGTTTGGCTTTGTTTGGCCGGGGCGGAGCGAAGCGTAATATTGCTGTAACTCCTTGCAAGATATGAGTTTGCGGTGGTTTTGGCTTTTGGGAAATTGGGTTTGTTTTGCATAATTGACTTGTAGCCACGAAGATACTGAGAAAAGAATGAACCACGAACCGACACGAATTTGCACGAAATAGGAAAAAGATAAAAGAACACAAGCGGCAAAAAGGGCAGGATGGGACGCTTGGGCAGGAAGAATGGCTTAACCACGAATACCTATGGCACAAGTTTTCACGAATGCCTTGGGCACAGGTAAGCACGAATTCAGACAAGGGCTGAGGGTTGAGTATCATTATTCAGTTCCTTCCGATGAATGGGACCTTCGATATTTAGTTTGATGGGTATTATACTATATCTTGCGTTGGGTGTCAAGTGAATGTTTTTGCCACGAAGGCAGTAAGACACAGAGAAAAGAGCCACAGAGAGTTTGCGTGTTGGGGGGAATTTTGATTGTCTGGGACGTCTGAATGCGTAGAATGGGCGGGAAGGGGGTCGATTTGTTGTTGGGGGCGTGATAAATAAGGATTTGCCTGCGGGATTAAAGTGAATAAAATAAGGAGCAAGCGGGAAGCTTGCTCCTTAAGAGTCATAATATTGAGGAGATACCTAAAAAGGAATACTCCACAATCTTCCTTCAGGAGGAAGACTTATTATAACTTGCTTTCATTTTGGATTTTACTACAATAAGTCTTGCGTGTCAAGGAAGAATCTGATTTTTTTGGGTTTTTTAGGAGGGCGTCATAATGGACGCAGAGAAGGTTATCTTAGGGCTGGATATCGGGGCGGGTTCAGTCGGGTGGGGACTTGTCAAGGTCAAGGAAGAGGAGTATGCGGACGAGAAGGCGGATGGGACAAGCGATGTCAAGCACAGGATTGTAGATGGAACTATTATAACTTCGGGGGTAAGGGCTTTTCAGGTACCACAGGATAAAGACAGGAAAAGTCTAGCGCTTAAACGAGGCAATGCAAGGAGGAGCAGGAAGACGACAAGACGCAAGGCAAGGAGGTTGAAGCGTCTTGTTCAGCTATGCAGTGAGTTTGATCTGATTAGGAACGGAGTCGATAGAGATGCGATACTGAAGCCAAAGAAGGGGGATGGAGAAAGCGATTGGGATATTTGGACCATTCGGAAAGAGGCACTTGAAAGACGGGTTAGCGACGCTGAACTGTTCCGAGTGATGTACCATATCGCGAAGCATCGGGGCTTCTTCTTTCATACGAAGGCGGAGGAGCTTGAGGCGGAGGATAAAGGAACGGATGAGGGGAAAGAAAAGGCGAAGGTCAAGGCGGGCCTTAAGAAGATAAGAAAGCAACGTGAAGATGGAGGCTGGGAGACCGTAGGGCAGATGTTCTGCGAAGTCTTCAAGCAGACAAATTCGGAAAAGAAGCGAAAGAGGAACGCTCCGGAAAAGTATGAGAATTCGATTCATCGGAGTCTGCTGAAGGACGAGATCGAAAGGATATTTGAGAAGCAACGAGAATTGGGAAACAGTAAAGCAAAGCCTGAGCTCAAGGAACGGTATATTGCTGATGTCCTTATGAAAGAGGAGGGGATCGATGACGAGAAACTTCAGAAGATGATGAATCGCTGTGAATTCACAGGGGCGATATGTGCGCCGAAAGAAGGGTATGCGGCAGAAAGATTCATGTTGTTCAACAGGCTAAACAGTCTCGCACTTATCGATATGGAAAATCGAGTCGATGGGGATGGGAGAAAGAAAATAGAGGGCCTTGCTTATAGAAACAAGAAGGTGACGTTCTCGCAGATACGGACCGAATTAGGATTGGAAAGTGATTTGGGCAAACGATTCAACCTGTGCTCGTACAAGGAAAAGGATCCTGAGTACAATGCGAAGCTTAAATGCGAGATTAAGAACGGGGAGCCGGAGTTTGAGGGGAAGTACGGGAAGATTGTTGATATACGGACAGGAGAGGTCCGGGGGGGGAGGGAGAGATTAAGGGGATTTTCAGAAAGAGATTGCAGAGGCGACCCGATGCAAAGGGTCTATACCTGTATTATTCGGATATCAGGAGGGAACTTGGTCTTGGGGACAATTTCAGGTTCGCAGAAGTGAAGGGATACCAAAAATCGGCAACGGACCTTGGGAGCGAGGCGAAGTATATTAAGCAGTTTGAAGATGATGCCACGTTTGTGGAGCTTAAGGGGTATCATAAGATTAAGGGGGCGATTGAGGAGCATTGCGGCGAGGAGAAATGGAGGGCGGTTGCGGGGGATACGAAGATGCTGGAGACAATTGCAGAGGCGCTTGTTTATCACAAGAGCGACCAGACGAGGAGGGACTATATGAAAGAAAATGGCATCGCTGACGAGAGTATGATAAATGCTGCGCTGAGGATCAATATGAAACAGGTCGCGACTTATTCAAGGGAGGCGATTGAAAAACTGCTACAATATATGGAAAAGGGAGAGCTATTTAACGAGGCGAAGGAGAAGGCTGGTTTTGGAAAGAAAGAGTCTGAAAAGCAGGTGATCCTCAAGCCGTACAAGGGGGCTTTTGAGAAGAATCCGGTTGTATCGCGGGTAATATCCCAGACAAGAAAGTTGATAAATGCCGTGATACGGAAATACGGGGATGAGTACGCTATTGACCAGATTCATGTAGAGGTCGCTACGGACCTGGCGAGCAGCAAAAAACGAAGAGCCGAAATAGGCCTGGGACAGAAAAGATACAGGGATGCTAAGGAAGCTGCGGAAGAAAGATGCAAGGAGGCCGGGCTTGACCCGGAAGAAGGGCAGAATCTGCTGATGTTCAGGCTGGCGGAGGAGCAATATGAGTTCTGCCCTTATACGGGGGCGAAGATTACGTTATATCCCGCGGGTGGGACAAATGAGGTCTATATAAAGGATTGCGAGATAGATCATGTAATACCGATGAGCCGGTCATTCAACGACAGTCTTAACAATAAGGTGTTGTGCACGCAGCAGGCCAATCAGAACAAGATGGACAGGATACCTTTTGAGTGGTTCGAAGAAAAATTCGGCAAAGACAGTAAGGAGTGGATGGAGTTTGAGAACAGAGTTAAGAAGCTTTACAGGATGCCGTATGGCAAGCGCCGGAATCTTCTGCGGAAAAGCTGGACGGAGACGGACAAGGAGAGGTTTCTGAGCAGGAATTTGAACGATACTCGGTATGCTGCGCGGCATATTGCCGAGTACCTGCGAAACTATTTTGACTTTTCGCGGTCGGCGAAAGAGGATGTTAAGGATGTGAGCAGGGTGCAGTTGCGAAGCGCCGGCATTACTGCTTTTCTACGGCATATGTGGGGGCTGAGCAAGGACAGAGGCGTAAACGATTTGCACCACGCTACCGATGCTTTAGTTGTTGCATGTTCGACTTACGGGCATGTGTATCTTGTGAGCAATCTGGCGAAGGCGATAGAGAGAAAAGGCAAGAGTTGGTACAAACATTTCGGCAGGGACAAGTTTAAGCCCTGGGCGAATATCAGAGAGGATATTGAGGCCTCTGTGGGAAAGATTTTTGTTTCAAGGATGCCGAGGCATACGGTTACCGGCGGCGCGCACGATGAAACCCTCGGGAGCCTTATCGAGGAAAAACGAGTGAAGAAGGCGAGAAAAAAGAATGCGCAGAAGAAGATAGATTCAATGCCTATTAAGAATAGAGTGGTCAAGGTTAGGGGCGGGTACGCGGAGATGGGAGATATGGTTCGGGCGGATGTGTTTGTAGATGGGAGAGGGAGAAACTACGTAGTGCCGATATATTCGGTGGATATTTTCAGCAAGAAACCGCTGCCGGACAAATATGTGCCGGACGATTATTCGTTGACTTATGATGAGTGGCCGAGTATAAAGGAGAATGATTTTAGGTTCAAGTTTTCGCTATTCAAGGACGATCTGATCGGGATCGAGGAGAAGAATAACGAGAAGACGTATTATGTAGCTTTCTTTGAAGCGGCAACGGTTAATGTAAATGTCAAAAATGTGGACGGGTCAAAGTTCGCGGACAAGATAGACGCAAAAGACCCATATACAAAGAAGGTTGGATACAGGCCAAAGAAGAAAGGAAGGAATCTGATACTGAGGAAGTACTCGGTGGATATGATTGGGAATTACAGGGAAATACTGGGAGAGACGAGGCTTGGAAACCGGTTTGAAAGTGGGATTCGATAGAGAAACGGGGGCAGATTGGGGGGCGGCGATTTAGAAAAAAAAGAGGATTTGATGAGTTGGATTCATAGGAAGACCGGGTTTTTTATGATAGAAACGGACGCAAGTCCTGTATTATTAACGAGTTAGACATCCACTATTGTAGCAGATGTCTGAATGAAAGCAAGTTATAACGCAAAACTCAGCAGTCTCAAAATGGATATATTGTAGCAGATGTCTGAATGAAAGCAAGTTATAACGCTGATATGTACGTTGTAGAGTTTGCCCCGATTGTAGCAGATGTCTGAATGAAAGCAAGTTATAACCGCTCAACAGCGAAGGTCTCGTAGCTGCCATTGTAGCAGATGTCTGAATGAAAGCAAGTTATAACAGGTGTCCGTGTCGGAGTATTCAAAGGGGAATTGTAGCAGATGTCTGAATGAAAGCAAGTTATAACATACAGCATAATCGGTGTTGAAGTGACATCATTGTAGCAGATGTCTGAATGAAAGCAAGTTATAACTCGGATGTCCGTTGGTTACAGAGGACGGGTATTGTAGCAGATGTCTGAATGAAAGCAAGTTATAACATAAACCGGAACCGTAGTGTCATACAAGTCATTGTAGCAGATGTCTGAATGAAAGCA